>Ga0315288_10009350_pt1 | contig 12354 bp, 9 predicted proteins | sample YL17G11_20_MG_FD_203454 | JGI IMG/M metagenome (GOLD analysis project Ga0315288, IMG submission 203454) | Sediment microbial communities from Yellowstone Lake, YNP, Wyoming, USA - YL17G11_20 | ecosystem: Environmental > Aquatic > Freshwater > Lake > Sediment | place: USA: Wyoming | collected...
TGAACCCGCCGTCCCGGAACCGGATTGCCTTGGCAATCTTTTTGGCGATGTCCAGGTCCTGCGTATTCAGGTTGATGTTGTAGGCAATCAACGGGAAGCGCACGCCGATGACCGTCGCGCCCGCGGTCGGGTGCAGCTCGCTCGGTCCGAAGTCCGGCTTCCGGTTCGGGTCGGCCTTGATGGCGTCGCGCAGGCCCTCGAATTCGCCCTTGCGAATCAGGGCCAGGTCAACCCGGTCCGGACGGGTGGCGGCCAGTTCGTACAAGTAGGTCGGTATCTTGAGTTCTTCGGCCACGCGCTTCGCCAGCCGCTTCGCCATGACGACACATTCCTCGTTGCTGATGTTGGCAATCGGAATGAATGGGCAGACGTCGGTCGCGCCGATGCGGGGATGCTCGCCCTTGTGAGTAGTCAGGTCGAGCAATTCCATCGCCTTCTTGATACCCTGGAACGCGCCTTCCACGCACGGCTCGGGTTCGCCGATGAACGTCACCACTGCGCGGTTGTGGTCCGCGTTCATCTCCTTGTCGAGCAGCGTTACGCCCCGTACGGCCTGGATTGCCCCGACAATCCGGTCCAGCACATCGGGCCGTCGCCCTTCACTGAAATTCGGTACAACTTCAACAATCTTCTTCATGGTTTCAATCTCCTTCTGCGAAAGACGCAGGTCCTAAACCCCAAGTCCGAAATCCCGGGTCCGAGTTTCGAGCTTAGGGTTTCGAGCTTAGAGTTTCCGTCCCGAGTATGATACCGGTCAGAACCCGAAAGTCAACCGGCGACCAAAACCCGCTGCAGGACTTGACTCGGAGCCGGCTTTGGCCTAGCCTGTCTCATTAGACAGACGGAGGACAATCGAGTATGACGAAGATAGACCTGTCGAAGGAACACAAACAACTCTACACCGCTAAGACCGAGCCGGCGCTGGTTGACGTGCCGGAACTGAACTGCCTGATGATTGACGGCCAGGGCGACCCGAACTCAGGGACTGGATTTCAGGAAGCGATGGGCGCGCTTTACGCGCTTGCCTACACCACGAAGTTCAGCCTGAAGAAGCAGGACCCGGCAAAGGACTTCAAAGTGATGATGCCCGAGGGACTGTGGTGGAATCGGGACGACGGCACGTTCAACCCCGAGCACAAAGAGACCTGGCGCTGGACGCTGCTTATGGTCGTGCCTGATTTCGTTTCCGCCAAGGCGATTGCCGCGGCGCGCGACGAAATCCGGGCCAAGAAGAAGCAGTCGCCAGGCTTGAACAAGGTGCGGCTCGAACGGTTTCGCGAAGGGAAAAGCGTGCAGATCATGCACATCGGCCCGTATGCCGACGAGCCTCCGACCATCGCGAAGATGCATCAGCGTGCCGCTGAGCTGGGTCTGAAACTGCGCGGCAAGCACCACGAAATCTACTTCGGCGACCCGCGCCGGACCAAACCTGAGAAACTGAAGACGATTCTGCGCCAGCCGGTCAGCTAGGAGCCAGCACCGGACTGGAGCGAAGCCGCTCCGCCAGGTCGCTCGCTGTCCGCACCTGCCAATCTGCGTCCTTCTCGACTTCCTCGATTCGAATCAGGTTGACTACTTCGAGGTGGCGGGTAAGCAGCACCGGCGCCATCCCGACCCGGCGCGCCCCGGCGAGTTCGTCGCTGCCGCCGTTGCCAACGTAGAGACACTCGGCCGGCTCGACACCCAGCCTCCTAGCGCAAAGCTCATAGATTCGGCGGTCCGGCTTCTTCAGCTTCACCTCGCAGGAGAAAAGCGTAGTGTCGAACAACGGCGCTAGCGGTGACTCGGGCCACGGCTTGGCCTCGTCCTCACCGCAGTTGCTGATGAGCCCCAGACGGTAGCCCATCTCGCGCAGGCTCTTCAGTCCGTTGAGGGTCTCGGCCTCGATATGCGTCAGCGCGTGATGAAATCGGCCGTAGCGCTCTGCGACCGCGGCTCGAATCTGCTCGTCAGTAACGTGTGGATTCAGTTGCCGGGCGATGCGGCAGACCGGAATCGTGATGTCGGCATGTCCGAGCACGTAGTCATCCGGGTCGGCGAACCAGAATCGGTTCCATGCCGTTCGGTCAACGCCCAGCATCTCCGCAGTCGAGCGCCCGGGCGCGCCCGAGACCTCGAGCGAGGTGAGGGTATGGAACAAATCGAAGATTATCGCCTTGGTGGCACCGGGCATAGGAGAGCATCCTAGGCACAAACGACCGCGGCGTCAAGAGGCATCGGGAAGACAAGTTCAAATGCCAAAGTTCAAGGTTCAAATCAACGAATCGAAGGCCAAAGGAACAAAGTCGGAGTCTACACCGTGCCTATGCTAGTGAGAACCTTCGTCCATCGGGTCCCGCTTTAGCCCTAGGACTTTGAGCTTTGAACTTGCTTTGGACTTTGTAATTCGCGTCTCGCGGTTGGGCTTTGAACTTGCTTTGGACTTTAGATTTTGAGCTTGGGATTTGCGGCGACGGGCGAGCACGCGTCACTTGACATTGTCCGGCATCGCCGCTTGAATACGTCATGCCCGCTGACACCACTCGCCGTGATGCGCTCTGGCTCCTGCCTGAGCCGGATACCACTGATTGGTCGGCGCTGGCACAGGAGCTATCACTGCCCGTGCTGGCTGTGAAGCTGCTCGCCCAGCGCGGATTCCTGACCGCAGACGCGATGCGCAATTTCCTTGCCCCGCGTCTCGACAACCTCCATGACCCCATGCTTCTCCCTGACGTCGAACCGGCGACCGACCGTATCGTCAAGGCGGTGAAAGAGCACGAGCGGATTCTCGTGTTCGGCGACTACGACGTTGACGGTACAACCGGCACTGCGCTGCTGGTGCGCGTGTTCACCGCACTCGGCGCTCAGGTTGGGTCCTATACACCGCACCGGGCGCGCGAAGGCTATGGCCTGTCTGAAACCGGCGTCCGTCAGGCAAAGGACGAGGGCTATTCCCTGATTGTCACTACCGACTGCGGCACGACTGATTTCCCGGAGATTGACCTTGCCCGGAGACTGGGGATTGATGTAGTGGTCACCGACCATCATGAGGCCAAGGACCAGCTCCCCGCGGCGCTTGCGACAATCAACCCGAAGCGCTCTGATTCCAGGTACCCGTTTTCCGAACTCTGCGGCTGCGGCGTCGCATTCAAGCTGGCGCAGGCAGTCTGCGCGCGGCTCGGCCAACCGGCAGAGTCATTACATGAACATCTTGACCTGGTTGCGCTGGCGACAATCGCAGACATTGTTCCGCTCTCGGGCGAAAACCGGATAATGGCGAAGCACGGCTTGTCGCAACTCGCCCACACCCGGAAGCCCGGCCTGCAGGCGCTGCTTGAAGTCACCCGGCTCGACGGCCGGGAGCTGAACTCGTATGACGTCGGCTTCGTGCTTGGTCCCCGCATCAACGCCTCCGGCCGGATGGCCGAGGGCGCGAGCTCGGTCCGGCTGCTGCTCACCGAAGACAGGCCGGAGGCGCTGCAGCTTGCCCGGGAGCTGGACTCAGCCAACAACCAGCGCCGCCGGGTCGAGGAGAGCACGGTCGAGTCCGCACTCCAACAGATTCAGCAGCGCAAACTCGAACAGCGCAGCGTCCTGGTCCTGGCCGACGAAACCTGGCACGAGGGCGTCATCGGTATTGTCGCCTCGCGCATCGCGGACCGGTTCTATCGCCCGGCAATCATGATCGCCCTTGACGAGAACCGCGGCAAAGGCTCGGGCCGCAGCATCCCCGGCTTCCACCTGCACGACGCGCTCAAGGCCTGTGAGAGCGAGCTCCTCGGTTTCGGCGGCCACAAATACGCGGCCGGGCTCACGATTGACCGCAGCCGGCTTGAGGCCTTTGACCAGCGCATCAACGACTATGCCGGGAAAGTGCTGACTCCGGAACTACTCACCCGCCGACTCACGGCTCACGCCATGGCTGAGCTTCAGGAAGTCAACCCCGAGCTGCTCAAAGTCATGCGTCAGTTCGAGCCATTCGGGCCGGACAATCCGCGCCCGCTGTTTGCCGCGCTCGGCCTCGAAGTCGTGGGGTTCCCGCGCAAGGTCGGCAACGACCACCTGCGCTTCACGGTACGCGAACCGAGAGGCTGCTTCCTGCCCGCGATTGCCTGGGGCCGGGCCGAGGACATCCTGCGCATCGAAACCGGCAAAGCGAACCACCTGGATATTCTGTTCCAGTTCGATGAGCACACGTATGCCGGAAAGACCAAGCTGCAATTGAACATCAAGGACATGAGAGTGCGGTCAGGTACGGTCGCCGACCGCGCATGACCGCAAGTCCAAAATCCAAAGTTCAAATGCCAAACAAGATCCCAAGTCCCAACAAGGAATGGCAGCGGACCGAATGCAACGGGCTGGTCTTCTTCAGCCTGCCTGTCGGCGCGGGAATTGAGTGTGCGTTCTTCGCGCGCGCCGGCGGCTTCAGCCAGCCGCCTTTCGACGGCCTGAACCTCTCCCCTGATGTCGGTGATGACGCCGATGCCGTAGGCCGGAACCGTGTGGCCGTGATTCAGGCGCTCAATATCCCGCGCCTCGCAACAATCCGGCAGGTTCATTCCTCGGACGTAATATATGCCGATGAAGGAACTCAGCCCGACGCGATTCAAGCCGACGGCCTGTTCACCGACCGGTCGGGAATCGCGCTCGGCATCAAGGTCGCGGACTGCCTGCCCATCTATTTCGTCGGGACGCGCGATCCGGTGATTGGCCTGGCGCACGCGGGCTGGCGCGGCACCCGGGACCGGATTGCCGCGCGCCCGGTGGAGGCAATCCGCAAGCGCCTTGGGACTGAACCGAAAGACCTCAGCTACGTCTTTGGCCCATGCATCACCCCGGCCTGCTATGAAGTCGGGCCAGAGGTCGCCGAAGCGTTCGCCGCATTCCCCAATCCTGCCGAGTTCCTGCTCCAGCCGACAGCCGAAGGAAGAGCCCATCTCGACTTGAAGGAGGCGAACCGGCAAATCCTGCAGCCGATGGGGCTCACTGAGCTGGCAAGTCTTGACCTGTGCCCGCATTGCCTTCCCGGGCAGTTCTTCTCGGCCCGGCGCGACCGCGTCACGGGCCGGAACCTCGCGCTGATTCTGCGCCGCCCGTCCTGAAAAGCGCAGGGCAGGATTTGCCGTCCTGCCCTGTCAAATCAACTATCCGGTTGCGTCACTCGCCGTAGACGATAGTCGTCGAGGTCTGAATCAGACCGAGGATGTTCGAGTACTGCTGGTCAACGTGGTGGATCTTCGTGATACTGGCTGACCGCATCGCGGCATCCAGGCTGGCATCACCGGTCATCAGGATGCCCAGAATTGTAGTGTTGGATGCCTTGCCGACCTTGGAGTAGCCGTTCGCGTTCGAGCCGTAGTAGGCGATTGCATTCATCGGCGCCTTGACATCGGCATAGAACAGACCGCCGCCGAACAGAATCGCGCCGCAACCGGTCAGGGTCGTAATGCACACCGCGGCCAGAAGGGCTGTCAGGATGATTCGCTTCATTGAGTCACCTCCTTCCCGAATTGGATTCATGAAATGTCTTCGAGTTCGTTCGAAACCCATCTGGTCACAATCTTACATTCCGCCGGCAAGTTGTCAACCCTGAAGGCAATTGAAGATTCCGCTTGACAAATCCCGGGAATTCTGCTAAAGTCACTTGCTAGTTGAGGGACGAAGGCATATTTCGTGACGGCTCTTTGATAAGACGACAATGTTGTCCCGCAGAGGCTCTCTCGCTCTGTGAGACACTTCCATCCCCAGTATCCTCACGGGATACACTGAGAGAGCGAATAGCACGTTCCCGCTTGCCCGAAAGGGTGAGCAACAAGCCTGGGCGGAACTCCCCGTTCCGCCCCCTTCTTTTTTGGTAACTTCCGGGTCAGGTCTTGACCGCTTCGGCTAACCGCCTGAGATTCCTGAGGATACTTCCGCCCGCGAACACGGCCGAGATGACCGCGACGCCGTCTGCCCCGGCCCGAATCACCTGCCGGGCATTGCCCGCATTAATGCCGCCGATGGCGACAATCGGCAGCCGGGACGCCTTCCGAATCTGCCGCAGCCCGGCGATGCCGATGGCCCCGGCCTCAGGTTTGCTCGGGGTCGCGAACACCGCGCCCGCGCCCAGGTAGTCAGCCCCCTCTCGCTCAGCCCGGCGCGCCTGTGCCGGACCGGCCACGCTGACGCCAATCGCCATCGTCAGCGGTAGCAGCCTCCGCGCCTCTCTCAGCGGCATGTCTTTCTGTCCCAGATGAACGCCATCAGCCTCAATCGCCCGGGCAATGTCAACGCGGTCATTGATGATGAACTTGCTCCTGGAGCCGGCCAGCGCTGCCCTGACAATCCGGGCATCGCGCAGGAAATCCCGGGTCCCGAGGTCCCTGGGTTCGCGCAACTGCACTACGCCCGCCCGCCCGGCAAGTTCTCGGGCAATCCGCGCCAGGTTCTTGCGTCCGGTAGTTGCGGTGTCCAGCACCACGTACAACCTCAAGTCCAGCCAGTGCGCAAGCAGAACCGCGATTTCCTGCTCCAGGTCGTAGAGCACAAACCTCGCCCGCTTGAAATCCGGGGACAACCCCCGTATCTCCGGCTTCAAGACCTCCTCCAGCACCCGGCAGGCCTCCTGTGCCCGCTTCAGGTTCGCGAAAAGAACGTCCCGCAAGTCCGCGCGCGGGGCCTTGTCGAAGCCGCTCTCGCGTCCCAGGTCGGCCCGGCTGTCGCGATACCCGATGACCCTGCGCCGAAGCAGAATCACGACCGGGTGCAGGTCATTCCTCAGACCGCGGACCCTGCGGACCAGAGCCGGGTCGGCCAGCTCCAGCCGACAGATGTCCTCGACGACCTTGAGCGCCTCACTAAGCCGGTTCAGGTTGGCGTCAATGATTCGTTCAGCCTTCATACGCTTCAAGGCTAAGATGAAGCTCGGCCAAAGTCAAGCCTCAGGACTGCCCGAATCCCGAAATGGACTTACCACAACGACACAACGAGCACAACCGGACGAGAAAAGCAGACTCCGACATTCTGCATTCTGCACTCTGCATTCTGAGATCCCCGTTTCCCGCGAGCTGCCTACCACTGCTCTCGATGGACTCGGGTCTCGTCGTACTGAGTGCGCGCCGGTTTCTTCTCGCCCGGATGGCCGATTGACAGCAGGCTCAGGACCTCAATCGAGTCCGGGATGCCCAGCGCCTTGCGGATTGCCGTCTTTCGCTCGGCCCTCGGATGGCACCCGAGCCAGACCGCGCCCAACCCCAGCCCTTCACAGGCCAGCAGGATATTCTCGGTGGCTGCTGCGCCGTCCTGGTCCCAGTAGCGTTCGGAAACCTTAGGGTCGCCGCAGACCGCAATCGCCAGCCCGGCTTCGGCCAGCATCTTGCCGTAGGGATGAACCTCGGCCAGCTCCCTGAGTTTGGCCCGATTCGTCACCACTACGAAATGCCACGGCTTCAGATTCGAGGCCGAAGGCGCAGCCATGCCTGCTTCCAGCAAAGCCTTGATGTCATTCTCGGCCACTGGCTTGCCCGCGTACTTCCGGATGCTCCGGCGCCGGAACACGAACTCCAATCGCTTGTCCATTCTCACTCCTAACCCGACTCCGGTCGGCTATCGGCTAACGGCCTCATGTGTCCTGGCTATCTGACTCCCGCAAAGCCCGTTTCGGGTTCAAGACCGAGTACCGTCACATGCCGCGGTCGCCGAACAGAGAGTCAATTGAAGCACTCCCTGCCCACCGAGCCCGCCTCCTGCCTCTCATACCCACGTCACCGCGCCAGCTTCCTGACACGCCACAACCTTCGCACTCCGCAGGCTGATTACATCATTCGGCACGCTTGAACGAAGTCAAGATAGCTCTCTCCTGGTATACTTTCGCACTATACTGGAGATTCTGTCATCCTGTGTGCAACATGCCCAAATGGCCAACATTACAGCGCGACCCAGGGAGTGGGGGGTACGACTGGGGGAGTCACTCCCCCAGTCACCCCCTCAGTCACTGGGTCAGTCACTGACTCAGTGATTGGGAGAGTCACTCAGGGAGTCACTTACCCAGTCACTGGGGCAGTCACTGAGGGAATGACTGAGGCATTCACCGGGTCAGTCAGTGGGGCGGTGACCGGGTCAGTCACTGAGGCAGTCAGTGGGGGAGTGACTGGGGGAATCACTGACTCAGTCACTGGGGGAGTCACTGGGGGAGTCACTGGGTCAGTGACTCAGGGAGTGCTGCACCGGGCGCTCTCCGCTGCCCGCCGGTCGCACACCATTAGGCCGCAAGCTGCAAGCTTAAGCCGATTAGAAGGGGCGCGGTCTCCCGCGCCCCTTTGCTTGAGCTTGTGGCTTGAGCTTGAAGCTATTGCGTCAGAATCAGCTTCCTTGCCTCCTGACGCTCCGGAGTCTCGAATCTCAGGAAGTAGACCCCGGCAGGGAAGTCAGAAGTGCGAAGTACGAAGTCGGAAGTCCCGGCCCGGACTTTGCCCTCGAACAGAGTCTTCACAAACCTGCCGGTTGCATCACATAGCCTGAGACTGACCCTTGTCGGTTCGCTCAGACTGAAGCTGATGCGGCAGGTGTTTCTGACCGGATTCGGCTCGACCGCGAGCAGGCGGGTCCGCGAGTGCGTCGGTGGCTCACTGGCTATTCCTGTGAGGTTCCCGAGCTTGGCCCAGATGCGGTCGGTATTGTAGGACTTTCCGTTGACCGTCCCGGCCCAGCCCTGATAGGCCAAGAGTGACTGACTGTCGGCTCCATGCGCCAGCGCTGGCCGGGTCTGGTCACCACTCTGCCTGACAATCGGGAAGGCGCCGGTTACCTGACCGTCCGGCGACACTCGGGCGCCGGAGATATTCCAGGATGCATCACTCGAATCGGACCAGACAACAATGAAGTCCGTTCCGTCAAAGGTCACTGCCGGATACTTCTGGTCACCGCGCAAGACCGGCAGGGCAATGCCCTCCGAATCCAGAACTGCGCCCTGCGGCGTGACTCGTGAGCAGTAGATGCGCCACGACGTGTCGCTGCGCCGGTCCTGCCACGCGACGAGGAAGTTCGTGCCGTCAAAGGCGACTGCCGGGTGCTCCTGGCCATGGAGCGCCGTTGAAATCGGAATGCCTGCGGTGTCGCGCACGGTGCCGTCCGGGCTGACCCGTGCGCCATATATGTCGAAGTTGTCGGCGCGCAAGTCCTGCCAGACCACGAAGTAGTCCGCGCTACCAAAGCTGATTGCGGGGTTCTCCTGGTAGCGCCGCGCGGTCGAGATGGGTATGCCGGACGAATCCTCGACGACCCCTGCCGGAGTCACGCGCGCGCCGTACACGTCCCACGAGCCGACGCGAAAGTCCTGCCAAACAACAAGGTATTCCGAACCATCGGACGCCAGTGCCGAAGGCTCCTGGTACCGGGGAGCAGTCGAGATCGCGATGCCCGATGAGTCGAGCACGACGCCGGCCGCAGTCACCCGCGCGCCATAGATGTCGTACTCCGATCCGCCCCGCCAGTCGCTCCATGTCACCAGATAGTCCGCACCATCAGAAGCTACGGCGGGCGCTGTCTGGCTGTATCTCGTAGCCGAAACCACGATGCCGCCCGAGTCAAGCGGCTCGCCCTGGTCACTCACCCGCCCGGCGATAATGTCGCAGGTTGTGTCACTGCGGTGGTCTGCCCAGGCCACCAGAAAACCGCCGGCGCCGAAGCACGTGGCCGGGGTCCCCTGGTCGCCGACCACAGTGGCCAGTACCAATGGCGTCGAATCAAGCACTTGTGCCTCGGGCGTCACTCGGGCGCCGTAGACGTCATAACTCGTCCGATAGTTGTCCACCAGCCAGGCCAGGCTGAAGTTCCCGCCGTCGTAGCTCACAGATGGCCCCTGCGGATTGCGAATGACTCCCGTGGGCCAGACACAAACCCCTGAGGTATCGAGAACCGTCGCATCCGGTGTGACCCGGGTGCAGAATGTGGCACATACGAAGGTGTCGCGATAGTCGAGCCATACGATCAGGAAGTTCGTGCCGTCAAAGGCGATTGCGGGAAACCATTGTTTATCCGTTGCCGAGGAGATTGCCACCCCTGCCGAGTCAAGCACGATACCCTCAGGCGTTACCCGAGCGCCGTAGATGTCCCCGGCACCCGTACGCTGGTCCTCCCAAACGACCAGGAAGTTGCCGCCATCCCGACCGACTACCGGGTACTGCTGATACTGCGGTGCTCTTGAGATGGCGATGGCCGGGGTGTCGAGTCGGGCGCCGCCGGGAGTGACTCGGGCTCCATAGATGTTGTACGCGGAGTTCCAGACGACCAGGAAGTTGGCGCCGTCAAAGGCGACTGATGGTCTGAAACCATCGGCCGTGTCTGCGGAAATCGGCAAACCCAATGGGTCGAGCACTTGCCCCTGGGGCGACACGCGCGCACCACGGACGTACCAGGACCCGGAGAACCTGTCAACCCAGACAACCAGGAAGTTGGCGCCGTCCCAGCAGACGGACGGATACATCTGGTCGTTGGCCAGTGCCGAAACAGTGATTGCCGTGGAATCCAGCACCTCACCGTCGGGTGTCACTCGCGCACCGTAGATGTCGGTGCTCCGGCCGCCGCCGAGTTGCGAATGGGCCTGCCAGACCACCAGAAACTCACCTTCGCCAAAGCTGACGGCCGGACAACCGGCCAATCGAAAACTCACGGTGTCACGGAGCTGGGAGATTGTGATGCCGTTCGGCTCACGCACACTTCCGCCCGGTGTCACGCGAGCCCCGCGAATGGCTCCGTATTTCGGGCGGCCGTCCCACCAGACGACCAGGGAGTTCGCGCCATCAAAGGCCATTGCCACGTCTTCCTGGGGCACCGGTTCAGGCAACAGAGAGATGTTTGTGTCGACCAGGAACTCGGGCGAATCAAAACATCGGCTCGGATTGCCGCCCTGCCATTGTCCGTCGAGCCGGGCTGTCGGCCTCGTGTCGAATCCGGGCTGAGCCGCAAAGAGCGCCGAGGCAAGCAGGTTGAGGGCAAGGACAGTCCACCTCAGCCCTGCTTCCGCGCTACCTCGCACGTTCGCTTCCTCCCATGCCGAAAGTGTAAGGCAGTCTTCCCGAAAGTCAAGGGTATGCCAAGCCGCCCCTTGACATGAGACGGCAATGGAGAGATAATCGAACTGAGGATACGATGTCAGCTAGAGTCAGCGCCTGTCTCAGAAGTCGGCTAGCGCACTGGCTTCTCCTGGCAACTGCGCTCTTCTTCTGCGTTTCTCCAGTTCGCGCCGCGCTCAACATGGTGCGGATTGCCCGGTTCAGTGAGCGGCTGAACTCGAACTTCCCGTGCGGCAATGCGGACGGCGACGGCTTTGAAGTCTACGGAACCACCGAAGACCCTAGTGAGTCCCTCATCGTCTACCAGCATCAAGGGCACAACCAATTCCAGCGCGTGAACACTGGCGCGTTGGTTGAAGGCGATCCGTGGGAGTACGGCGACGGCGATGGCGATGGCCTCATGGAGGTCGTGTTTCAACCAGGGGGCGGCACTTGCGTCATCTGGGAGGCGCCAAGCCCGGGGACGCTTCCTTCGGACAGCGTCTGGGGTGCCCGGCCGCATGCTGTCGCTGGTTACTGCCACCCCAGGTTCTTCGATCTCGACCGGGACGAACGGCTGGAATTGGCCTGGCAGGTGGAAGGCTATGGGATCTACCTCTACGAGAACTCGGGCGACAACAGGTACGACCTTGCCGCCGTGCTGGAGGACAATGCCCGGTTCTGCGGAGTCGATGGCATCTTCGATGTCGGTGACCTTGATGCGGACAGCTTGACCGAATTGGTCGTCGGTAACCAGAATCCCGTCGGTGCTGGCTTTCTTCATGTGTTCGAAGCGACAGGACAGGACAATGAGTATGTCCTGGTGGCACGCTGCACGCTTGAGCTTCGGACTGTATACAGTGTCTGCATTGCCAACGACATGGACCACAATGGACGGCCCGAATTTCTCGCCATCGGGGTTTTCTATCCGGGCATGAAACTGATGATCTACGAGGCCGACACTGCAGTGAATCGCTATCATCGCGTCTGGGAACAAGAGCGTCCGGATTTCAGCCAGGGCTGGTTTGGCAACCCGTTCTCGGTCGGCGACGTCGACGGCGACGGCACCCAGGAATTCGCGGTCAGCGGTGGGGGCTGCATTGCTCTCTACAAATGCATCGGCCTGCATTCCTTTGAGCAAGTCTGGCTGTTCGACAGCACAGAAACGTACGTCCGCCTCTTCGACATCAATAGCGATGGCAGGGCCGAAGTCCTGTTCGACGGTCCTCAGGGAACCGAAATCTGGGAAGACACGCAGGGTCTGGCCGTCGCTGAGATGAGCAAACCGAAGCTAGAACCGTCGGCCAGAGTCGCGCCAACCGTCGTGTCGCTTGGCGCACAA
>Ga0315288_10009353_pt1 | contig 12350 bp, 6 predicted proteins | sample YL17G11_20_MG_FD_203454 | JGI IMG/M metagenome (GOLD analysis project Ga0315288, IMG submission 203454) | Sediment microbial communities from Yellowstone Lake, YNP, Wyoming, USA - YL17G11_20 | ecosystem: Environmental > Aquatic > Freshwater > Lake > Sediment | place: USA: Wyoming | collected...
GCTCGGAAGGTTGTCGGCAACCGTTTGATGTTTTTCATGAAACCAAAGTGAGGATCAGGAGTGTGAGCTTTCATATTTTGATCGGCTCGTCAGGGTTGGCCTGGCGTGGCGTTCACACGGTAAGAGCGTAACGGTGCGGACGCGGCGGGCGTGAAGATGAAGCTGGTGTCGAAGTTCGGCCACTGATTGGTCGGCGCGACCGGCGTCCAGTTCGGCGTCGTCAATGAGTCCGCGCTTTCCACCGTGAAGACCCATTGCAGGCCGTAGCCGTTCCAGTTCAACGCCAGCGTGCCAGGGGCGAGGCCGGGGGCGAGGCTCAGGTTCACGAGCGGTTGCGGCAGTGTCGTGAGGAAGATGGCCGTCGAGCCGCCCACGTTGCCTGCCGCGTCGGACGGCGTGATGCTGACGCTGTAACCGGAGGACGCAAGGAGTCCGGTGAGCAGCGCGTTGGTGTTTGCGCCGCTCACATTCGCGGTGACGACCTGATTCGTCTCACCCGGCGCGCCGAAGTGCGTCGCCTGGATGAAGTAATTCGCGACGCCGATGTTGTCGCCGGCGGGCGTCCAGCCGAGCGTGCAGCGATCGAACGAGATTCCGCTCGCGACCATCTGCGCCACGGGCGTCGGCGGAACGAGATCGGTCCCCGCCGGGAGCACGGCCACACTGAACGTCGCGCTGGCTCGGGTGCCTTCGGTGTTGGTCGCCGTGGCCGTGAAGAAGTTCGTGCCGACTTGCCCCGCCGTGGGCATCCATTGCACGACCCCGTAATCGTTCAACGGATTGGCTCCGGGGGTGCGAGAGAAGTTCATATCCGCCGGCCCATGGAAGTCGGAGAAGGTCGGCGGCGGTGAGCCCGACGCGCCGAGCGTGTAGAGGAAGGCGTTGCCCACAATGACCGTCGCCGATTCGCTGGCGATGGCGTGGAAGATCGTTGGCCGCGTCAGCGTGGCGGCGAACACCGCGACCGAGCGCGGCGACTCGTTGCCGGCCGCATCCACGGCGCTGACCGCATAGGAAGTTCCGCCGGCCGCGGGATAAACCACGGAGCGGTTGGTGAGGTTGTCCACTGCGACCGCCCAGAAGCGCGTGCGCGTTCCCACGATGTGCCAGAGCCGGTAGTGCGCCACCGCCACGTCGTCGGTCGCCGCGCTCCAGGTGAACGTCAGGTTCGTCGCGCTGCGGGCGAAGACGAAAAAAATCGTCGGCGCGCTCGGCGGGGTGATGTCGAAGGAATGCACGTTGACGTTGAAGAATTGTTCCGCCACGCCGACGCTGTTGGTCGCGCGCACGGTCACGAACTGGGTGCCGAGCTGATCGAACGCGGGCGTCCACGTCACGACGCCGTTGCTTGCGCTGACGCTCATGCCCGCCGGCCCGCTGACCAGCGAGAACGCCGGGCGCGGATTGCCGCTCGCGACGACCTGATAGCTGTAGGCCACGTCCACCCGACCCGTCGGGTTTGCTGCCGAGGTGATGAGCGCCGGCGCCGGGCTGGCGGTGTCGAGGCGCTCCACGAAGTCGAGCAGGCCGCCGTGAATCACGGTGTTGTCGCCGCCCATGACGTAGATGAAACCGTCGTTGCCCAGCGCCACGGCGGGCGCGCCGTGAACCGACAACTGCAGCGGCGCGAAAAACCAGACGCGCAGCACCGGGTCAAACACCGAGTGGCCGGTGCCGACGAGATACACCAAACCATCCGCGCCCAGCACCGCGGCGCCGTCGTTGACCGGGCCGGCGAATTCCGCGGGCACGTCGGCGAGCTGCGACCAGGCGTCGCTCGCGATGTCGTAGGAAAAGACCGTCGTGGTCACGGTGAAACTGGTTGGGTTGATGCCGCCGAAGACGAGGACGTGGCCGAGGCCGTCATACACCGCGGTCGCCTTTGTGCGCGGCGACGGCAGTGGCGCGAGCACCGTCCAGGCATCCGAGTGCGCATCGTAACGTTCCACTCCCAGGCCATCGAAGCCCGGGAAACCCGACGCCCCGGCGCCGCCGATGGCGTAGAGCCGACGCTGGTCGTCCGCCGCCACGGCGAGGTCGTGAACCGCGAAATGTTTCGGCGCGATGGCGGCGCCTGGTCCCGAACTGGTGTCATAGACGTAGCCGTTCACCGTCGGCATGGTGGCGTTCGGCAGCAGGCCGCCGAACACAACAATGCGTCCCAGCGAATCATATCCCGCGCCCAAACCCTCCGCCGCGTCGGCCAGACGGTGGACCTCGGCCCAGGAACCGCCCGGCGGCAGGGCGTCCACGAGAGCCTGGCCCTTGACCGGCAGGCCGCCGAGCACGAGCAACGTGCCATTCGCGTTCAGACCCACCGCTTGGTGGCGGGCGCTGGGCAGCGACGCAGCGGCTTCCCAGACGCGGGCGGGTGCCGGGTTGACGACGTTGGCGTTCCAGCCGGCGGGCGGGCTGGTGAGGCCGTGCGGGTCCGTCGCCGTCACGCGGACGAGATGCGTGCCGATGCTGGTGAAGGTGTGGGCGACGTCGGTACCGCTGACACCGCTGATGGTTTGCAAGTCGCTGCCGTTGCCGTTCCAATCCACCGTGAAGGGGAAGACATCGTTCGACGAATAGGGAACCGAGCCGCGCGCGGTCAGCGTGAAAATGGTCGCCTGGCCCATGGTGGCAAAGAATGGCCCGGAGATGCCCGCCACGGGCGTGGTTTCGGTGGCGACGCGAAACGTGCCGATTTCACCGCCCGGCATGAAGTTGCCCACGAGGTCATGGACCGAGTTCGGTTCCACCGAGACGGAATAGACGCCGTTGTTGGTGCCGTTCCAGATGCCGTTTGGCGGCAGAACGTAGTAAGTCGCCGTGAGTTTCACGCCGTTGTTCGTCGGCGTCAGGCCGGTAAAGGTGGCGAGTTGGTTGAACCCGTTCGGTCCCGCGACGCGCACCGAGTTCGAGCCGATGCTCGCCGCCGCCACGCTGACGTAATCCCAGAAGACCACTTTGAAAGACTGCGCCGAAACGCTGACGTTCGTGACCTCCGCGGCGACGAGCGCGGCCACGGGCGGATTGGTGTCCGCGCCGGCGAACGGCGTGAGCCGGAACGCGCGCGGCTGGCCGTGGAGCAGGCCGTTGCCGGCGATGAGGCCGCTGTCGGTCAAACCGCGCGCCTCGGTGAGCACCCAGCCCGCGTTGGCCGGGATCAAGTCATTCAAGTCCTTCATGCCCGTGCTCGACGACCATACGAAGGCGTGCGGATCCAGCGCGGCGGTCTGCGCCGAGCCGACGACGTTCCCCACCGCGTTCAGCGCAAACGCGGTGGAATCGAATCCGCCGAGCGTCCCCAGGTCGGTCATGCCGGCGCCGTCGGTGAACCGAAACGCGTGCGAATCGGCCGTGAGGGCCTGCGCCGCGCCCACGACCTGGCCGGTGTTGTTGATGGCGTAAGCGGCGCTCTCGTCGCCGCCCAGCGTGCCGAGTTCCTGCATGGCCGCGCCGTGGGTGCCGGTGCGGAACGCGCGATTCAAACCGTTCTGCCAGCTCCCGACGCCGACGACCTGTCCGGCATCATTCAAACCGTAAGCCGCGGCTCTGGCGGGCGGAGATGCAAAGGGAATCGTGCCGAGATTGGCGAAGTTGCCCGGAGCCGTGAATAGAAACGGCACCTGCTGGCCGGAGACGAAGGAAAATCCCGTGACCTGGCCCACGCTGTTGATGCGCTGCGGAAAGACCGCCGCGCCGCCGCCGAACCCGCCGAGGTCCACCAACCCGATGCCATCGCTGAAAATGAACCCGCGCGCCACGCCGTTGCCATCGGTCGAGTAACCGGTGACTTGCCCGGCGTCATTGAGACCAAGCGCGCGAGTGTCCGCACCGCTGAACGAGCCGAGGTCCACCAGGCCTAGGCCTGCCGTGTAACGCCACGCCCGCACGGCGTTCGTGCCCGGCACCGAGTAGCCCGCGACCTCTCCGCTGGCATTGACGCCCGTGGCGAAAGTCGCGTTCGTCTCCAGCGTGCCGAGGTCGGTGATAACGTAGGTTTGAGCGCCGGCGGAGAGCCGCAGCAAGGCCGCCAGGGCCGCCAGGGCGAGCCCCCGCGCTGGGGCGATGGGAACCAAGAGACGAATTTGCTTAACTCGACTATTCACTGACGCACTCGATGTGGGCGCCGCTTCAGCCGTGGTCCCGGAACTCCGGAACTCCGACATCCACAACCGCCCTCCATGAGATGCACGGACGGGCTGTTGGGTTCCCAGGAAAACAGCGGGGATAATTACCGCATGATTTGTCCGCGGATTTCACCGGGCGGGTTGTTGGTGGTGTGGAAGTTCACGTAGGTCGAGCCGTCAATCACGTTGAGCAGGCTGCTGACGCTGAGGGGCGCCGTGCCCACCAGGCTGCCGGACGAACCGTAGGCCCCGCCGTTGTAGGGATCGAGCGGCACGAGCACCCCGGCGCTTTGGAAAAACCCAGCCGGGCCGTGGATGTGCGAAGCGGTGGCCGGGCTGAGCAACCCACTGTAGGTGACATTCAAGCCGAGTTGGTCGCGCACCAGCGCAAATGTCCCGGAACCCGTGCCGGGCGTGGCCACCGGAGTGAACCCTTCGTTGGCGCCGCTCAGCGTGGCGGTCATCAGCACCGGCGCAATCTGGCCGCGCATTTCGCCGCCGGGGTTGGCCGTGGTGTGGAAGTTCACGTAAGTCTGGCCGCCGAGCAATCCGTTGCGTTGCGCCGGAGTCAGGACGAGGGAACCGGAGAGCGCGCCGGAAGCGCCGTAGGCCCCGCCATTGAAGGGACCCAGGTTAATCAGCACGGTAGCGTCGCCGGCCGAGTTCGTGTAGCCGTGGATATGCGAGGCGGTCGCCGGGCCGGACAGGCCGCTGTAAACGAGGTTGAACGTCAACCGGTCGCCTTCGAGGCTGAAGGTGCCCGTCCCCGCGGCCGTATTGGTCTGAGCCGGGTGCTCGGCCAGCCCGCTCAAGAGAACGGTCAGCGGAACCCCGGTGGCTTGCGGCACGATTTGTCCGCGCATCTCACCGGCTGTGAAGCTGGGCGTGTGGAAGTTGATGTAGGTCAGGCCGTCGATCACCCACCCCAGTTGATCCGGGGTGAGGGTGATTGTGCCGGAGAGGCTGCCGGCGCTGCCATAGGCGCCGCCGTTGTAAGCGCCGAGGTTGATCAGCACCGGAGCGTTGGCGGTGGTATTGGTCGGCCCGTGAATATGCGAGGCGGTGGCGATACCGCTGAGTCCGCGGTAGGTGAGGTTGAAGGTGAGCTGGTTGCCCACGAGCGCCAGGTTGCCCAGCCCGTTGGCACCGGTGCCGGACGGCGGAACTTCGTTGGCGGAGCTGAGCGTGACCTGCAGGTTGACCGAAGCGAGCTGGCCGCGGATTTCGCCGTTCGGGAAGTTCCCGCTGTGAATGTTCACGTAGGTCTGTCCCGCGAGGATCATCGCCCGCTGCATGTCGGTGACCAGGATCAGGCCCGACAACGTGCCGTGGGTGCCCCACCCGCCGCCGTTGAAGGCGCCGAGTGGGATCAGCACCCCGGCGTTGCCGCTGGTGTTGGTCGGCCCATGAAGGTGCGCCGCATTGGCCACGGCGGTGAGGCCGGAGTAGCGAAGGTTGAAGGTGAGCGTATTGCCATCCAGGCTGAAGATGCCGGTGCCGAGGGCCGGGGAGTTGTTCGTCGGGCGCTCGCCGGCGCCGGTCATATAAACGGTGAACGGAATGGGCGGCTCGTGCGCGGCGTCGAAGGCGCGGAAGAAGCCCGCGCTGCCCTGGCGCGGCGCCGTGGCGCTGCGTTGGGTCATGAAGCTGCCGTTCACCCAGGTCGATTCGGTGATGACGGACCGCTGTTGCAGTGCAAAGGGCCCGGCGCCCCCGGACCAGGTGGCGGCAAGGTTGGTGCCGTTGCTCGGGGTGATTCCCGTCATGAAGAGCGGGTCAGGCACCGGGACGATCTTGAGCATCCGGCCGGTGTTGCCGGTGGGGCCCAGTTGGCGCGAGCAGAAGACGTAGAGCTCACCGTCGGGGCCTTCGCCGTAGCCGCGGAGCCACTGGCCGAGCGGGCGATCCTCAAGGCCGATGCGCAGCTCTTTGACGGCGTTCGCCGCGTCGAGGTAGAAGAGCCGGCCACTGGGCGCGCTGAACGATCCCCAGTCGCCGAACAGGAAGCGGCCTTGCAGGGCGGGGAGGGCCGCGCCGTGATAGACATACCCGCCGATGACCGCCAGGCCGTCGTCGTGGTCATACTCCGCGATCGGATCAATCAGATTGGGCGGTACGGGTCGCACGGGCGCGGTCACGGGACTTCCGCTGGCAGCGTCGAAGTAGAACGTGCCTTCCTTGACGTTCCAACCGTAGTTGCCGCCCTTGGTGATGACATCCACTTCCTCGACGTTGTTCTGTCCCACGTCGGCGAGGTAGAGCGCGCCGGTGCCGCGCTCGAAGCTGAAGGAGAACGGATTGCGCAGCCCGTAAGCCCAAATTTCGTCGAGACCGTTCGTGCCGACAAACGGATTGTCCAACGGGATGCCGTATTGGCCGTTGGCGGAGTTGGAGCCGTCCACGTCGATGCGGATCAGTTTGCCCCAAATGCGATTGAGGTCCTGCGCGTTGCCGCCGGGCACATGGCCATCGCCCACGTCGTTGGCCTGCCCGCCATCGCCCAGCACGAGGTAGAGCTTGCCCTCGGGGCCGAAATGCATCGCGCCGCCGTTGTGGTTGAATTGCGGTTTGTCGATCCGCAGGACTTCGCGGCGGCTGGCCGGATCGACGACGTTGGTGTTGGCCGCGCTGATCCGCCACTCGGCGATGACGGACTGGCAGTTGTTCGTGGTGCCCAGCCCGGTTGGGAAGTCGGCGTTGCCGCTGTACGGCTCGGAGGAGAAGGTATAGAGGAGCGGATGGTTGGCGAAGTCCGGATGCGCCGCCAAGCCCAGCAATCCACGTTCGTCATAGGCACCCAGCAGCACCAGGCGGCTGCGGAGGTCGAGCAGGGGGGTGGCCAGCGCGCCGCCGCCGGTCACGACCCACGCGCGGCCCTCCTGATCATACACAAACATCCGGCCGCTGTTATCATCGGGCACCGCCAGGCCGAGCGGCGCCGCCAAGCCGTCCACGACCGTCTGGAGCTCGAGGATGAGGTCGCCTTTGGGAATGCGCTCGGCGATGGGGTTGGCGATGGGCACCGTGGTAGCGGTGTTGGTCACGGTCGCGGACGTGGCGGTCGCCCCTTGATTGTCGGTCGCCACCGCGGTCAGGACGTGCGCGCCCGTGTACAGCGTGGTCGTAACGCTGTAATCCGGGCCGGTGGGGTCGGCGCCGAGCGAAGAGGCGCCGTCGAAGAACTCCACCTGCGTCACGGTGCCGTCGGGGTCGCTGGCGGTGGCCTGGAGGGTGAGCGGGGTGCCGGCGACGAACGTCGCGTCATTGGTCGGACTGAGGATGTCGGCAGTGGGCGGAATGTTCACGGGGCCGCCTTGAACGATGGCCGTGCCTTGCATGAAGGGATGCGGGGTGCAGTGATAGTGGTACGTCCCCGCAACCGTGAAGGTGAACGAGTATTCGCTCCCCTGCGACAGCAATCCCGAGTCCCAGACGCCGTTGTCACTCGTCGTGGTATGCCGCGTGAGGTCGCGCTGCTTCCAGCGCATGGTATCGCCCCGGTTGATCGTGACGCTGCTGGGAGTGAATGCGAAGTTCTGGATTTCCACCTCCACCGTCGCCGCCCGCGTTGCCAAGGAGGCCTGTGCCGCGGCGAATCCCAACACGAACAGCCAGCGAATGTTACTTGGTTTCATGTTCATCGATCCTTTCGGGTCTTCTTCAGTATGCGCAGAACGTGCGATCCGGTTCGGCCCCCGTAGGGGCCCCAAGCCGACCCGGCACCCCTCATGCGCGCGGGTTCCCAGCCGGCGCCACCGTTGGCGGGTGAGATGGCGACCGCGAGCGCCTGCGTTCCGAACCAGCGGACCTTGAGCCGATGGCCGAGGCCTAACGAGGGGCTTCCGGTTTCTGCCTGACCAGCATTCACGCTTATGAGATGAATGAGCAGCCTGACTGGTTCCCGGGATTTCGTTTTTTCTGGTTCGCCTTTTTCCCGCGCCCCGGCACCATCCGGGCGGTGCCGGTCGGGCCACGTGTCCCTTTGACGGGAACCTTGGTGACAGCTCAGGACTCATACATCTGTGATAGCGGCGGTGGCGAAGACCTGGTTTTCGAACGCTTGGTTGACGCCTGCTACGGTCCGCTTTACCGCTTTGCCTTGAGCTTGACGCGATCAGAGACCGAAGCTGGAGACCTGGTGCAGGAGACCTTCCACATCTGGGCCGTCAAAGGGCATCAGTTGCGGGACGCGAGAAAGGCCAGGAGTTGGTTGTTTACCACGCTGCACCGGCTGTTCCTCGAGGGGCAGCGGAAGCTGGCGCGGTTCCCTCAGGTCGAATTGGAGGACGCCCGTGAGGAACTGCCGGGTGTTGATCCCGAGAGCGTCGATCGACTCGACGCCGGGGCTCTGATGGAGTTATTGGCTCGCGTGGACCCGCAATTCCAGGCGCCGGTCGCCCTGTTCTATCTGGAGGATTGCCCCTACCAGGAGATCGCAAAGATTCTCGACATCCCGCTGGGCACGGTGAAGTCGCGCATCGCCCGAGGGCTCGCGCAGATGAGACAGCTACTGGCGAAAGAGATGAGGGCCGACGGCGGCTCTCACGAGGGGACACCATGAACTCGCAGCAAGCGAAACAAGTCCTTCTCCTTTATCGCCCGGGCAGTGACGATGCCCGAGATCCGGAGGTCGCGGCCGCGCTGGAGCAGATCCAGTGGGACCCGGAGCTGAGGAACTGGTTTGAAGAACACTGTGCTTTCCAAGTGGCGATGAAGCGCAAGTTCCGCCAGATCCCGGCGCCCGTGCGGCTGAGAGAACGCCTGCTCGCCGAACGGCGAATCACGCGTCCGGCCGTCTGGGGGCGGGGACCGGTGTGGATGGCCGCCGCCGCGGTTCTGGTGATCTTGGCGGTGCTGGCGGTATTCTGGTCGAGACCCCGGACACCGGATCGATTCGCGGACTTCCGGGGGCGCATGGTGCGCACAGCCTTGCGTCAGTACAGCATGGACATTGTGACCAACGATATGCAGCAAGTCCGACAATTCATGGCGCGGCGCGGCGCTCCCTCCGACTACGTGCTCCCGCGCGGTTTGCAGGGTCTTTCGCTGACGGGCGGAGGTCTTCTCACGTGGCGCAACACTCCGGTGGCGATGGTGTGTTTTGATCGTGGAGACGGACGGATGCTCTATCTCTTCGTGATGGATCGATCGGCCGTCAAAGATGCTCCACCGGTGACCCCCGGGGTGGTCACCGCCAACAAGCTGGTGACGGCGAGCTGGACGCGTGGCGACCGGACTTACTTGTTGGCCGGGCCGGAGGAAGCGGGGTTCGCCAGCAAGTACTTGTAGGAGCCTCGCCGCGATTCGCCCCGGAAAGGCGCGCGGCCGAGGGTGGGAGGGTCAGTCCGCCCGGACCCAGTTCCACCGCAGGATGCCCGTGCGGTCCATCAACCAGTCAAAATCGCTGCGCTTATCCGGAGGGATGGCGAGCGGCAAGGGCACGGCGTCGGGTCGGCGAGGTTGTCGGGTGCTCGCGGACTTCCAACGATGCGACTCCACGTGTCCGTCGGCATAGGCGAGGCTCCCAGCGCCATCGTGAGACGACGCGGGCAGATCATGCCACTCCAGAACGTTGGGATTGTTGAGGAAGTAACCGTCATCCACACTGTCCGGATGCTCCTCGATGAAAACGAAGATGCGCCCCGGTTCGGGAATCTGACCCAGCCGGAAGAACTGGCGGTAGCCCGGCACGTTGACATTGGTACCGTCGAGGGTGAATTCGCCCGCGTCTCCCACCAGGGCGTTCATCGAGAGGCTGCGCACGCGGGCTCGCCAACCCGCGGCCCGTTGAACATCGCTCAGCACCCAGTCGGCCGGACATCGGTAGATCCCGACCGACGCGGAGCTGTAGGGCCCCAAGCCGCCAGCCTGGAGCAGAGCCGTGTTGGTGTTGTCCGGGTCGAGCTCCCAGCTCATCACGTTGTTCACCCAATTGAGATACCGCCCCGCAGCCACCAGGCTTTTCGTCTCATCGTCGCCCAGATTGTAGGGCAACGCGTCGTCGTAGTCGCCCGCGTACAGCAGGCAGGCCAGCCCGAGTTGCCGATGGTTGTTGAGACAGGCAATGGCCTGCGCCCGGGTCTTGGCGCGGGCCAACGAGGGCACCAGGATCGCCGAAAGAATCCCCAGAATGGCCATCACCACCAGCAGCTCCACCAGAGTGAAACCGCGCTGGGGGGGCCGGTCGCGCAAATCAACGGCAGGGTCTGGAACGAGTCTCGACATCATCGATCGACTGCAAGACGAACCACCGACACGGGTCAAGCTAGAGCGCTTTCTTCCGATGTCAAAGAGGAATTTAATACACATCTTTAGCAAGCCGCATGATGCGCCCCGGTTTTACTTTGACACGCCGGGGCATTGGCGGTGCAATCCGCAAAACTCAACTACACCAATACCCATCCATGAAAACGCTCTTCCTCAGCAGTCTGGTTGCGACCGCCGTCGTCACGGTGACGCTCGGCGCGGCCTCGCTGCCACCGATCCCGGCCGAGTTCAAGACCGGTGGCTTTGCCATCGGCTGTCAGGCCTACACGTTCAACCGGTTCACGGCCTTCGAGGCCATCGAGAAGACCGCTCAGGCGGGCGGCAAGATCATCGAGTTCTTCCCCGGCCAGAAGCTCAGCAAAGAAAGCCCCGACCTGAAGGTGGATCACGGCTCACCGCAGGTCGATGAGGTGGTGGCCAAACTCCAGGCCAAGCTCGCCCAGCACAAGATCAAGGCGGTCAACTACGGCGTCGTGGGCATCCCTAACGACGAGGCCGGTGCCCGCAAGGTCTTCGAGTTCGCGAAGAAGCTTGGGTTGCGCGCCGTGACCACCGAGTCCACCGAATCCATCGACGTTATTGAGAAGCTGGTGAAGGAATACAACATCGGCTGCGGCTACCACAACCATCCGCGCCGGGCCAACGATGCCAACTACAAGGTCTGGGACCCGAACTACATCGCCGAGCTGGTCAAGGGCCGCGACCCGCGCATCGGCTCCGCCGCTGACACGGGGCACTGGACCCGGTCCGGCGTCAAGCCGGTCGAGGCGCTCAAGATCCTCAAAGGCCGCATCATCAGCGCGCATCTGAAGGACCTGAATGAGTTCGGCAAAGGCAACGCCCACGACGTGCCGTATGGCACCGGCGTGTCCGAAGTGAAGGGCTGCCTGGACGAACTGAAGGCCCAGGGCTTCGACGGGAACATCTCCATCGAGTACGAGTACAACTGGGACAACAGCGTGCCGGAAGTGAAGCAGTGCATCGACTTCGTGCGCGCCTACGGCGCGAAGTAGCCGCAGGGTCCGGCCAGGATTCCTGCCCACGAACCTCCCCGTAGCGCAGGTTGCCAACCTGCTGTATCGCCGACTGGCAGTCGGGCGGGCGGCGGTATTCCGCAGGGTCTGCGGATCGCCCATCCGCGACACAGCAGACTACCAGTCTGCGCTAAGACGCCAGACAGTTCCGAGGGCGCCAGGGCCCGCGGATCCAGGCACGTGGGGCTTTGCCCTCGTCAGAACTCCCGTGGCACGAATGCCCGTTCGGAACCAGTGGCGGAGTCTCCCCTGTGTCCCTGGGGCACGCCGACCTTGGGCCAGTTCGAACTTCGGACCTCGACTTCAGTGTTTCGGCCGCAGGAGGACGGCCTTCTTGCTCGTGCGTTCGAGTTCGACCATGTCGCCCCAGCGCCGGACCTTCTCGGCGGCGTGCCGGTAGGGTCGGGGAAACGGCAACTCTTCGGCCAGGCGCGGAATCCCTGTCGGTTGCAGCGGCCCAATCCACTGTCTGTTGCAGGGCGCACGTGTTTCGAAACGCCGGCTTGCATCAGCAGCTCTGAATGTTCGTGCGACCGTCGCTTCTACCTGCGCGTCGTGCCACAAAAGCGGTTGACCGCCGGGGAAGGGAGTCGCCCGTTCACGCTGATTCGCCAGCCTGATCGGTTTTCGCCGAGGCTTGGGTTTCGTTTGCCGGTCGAGGCTGGACGGAAGGGCGACGAACATGCAGCGCGTGGCGTCAGTCGTGGGATGGATCAGGGCAGGAGGAAGCGGCTCAGACGGGCCGCCGCTCCCGCCGTGTGTCCCCGGGAAGTGCCAGAACCAAGGAGATCTTCTATGAAACGGGCTCGCCGGCTGTTTTCTGCGGTATTGGCTTGCACGGCTTTTCTCTCAGGCTTCGACCCACAGGCTGCCATCGGCGAGGAGCCGGCAGCGCTCCAATGGACGGACTCTGACGTTGGCAGCGTGG
>Ga0315288_10009354_pt1 | contig 12349 bp, 11 predicted proteins | sample YL17G11_20_MG_FD_203454 | JGI IMG/M metagenome (GOLD analysis project Ga0315288, IMG submission 203454) | Sediment microbial communities from Yellowstone Lake, YNP, Wyoming, USA - YL17G11_20 | ecosystem: Environmental > Aquatic > Freshwater > Lake > Sediment | place: USA: Wyoming | collected...
CAGCGACCACCCGTACAGGGCGAGCACCCCCATCCCAAGCGCGCCGGCCCGCACGGATCCCATTCCCGGGTCGCTTCGCTCCTGCCCGCCGGATCCCATTCCCGGGTCGCTTCGCTCCTGCCCGCCGGATCCCATTCCCGGGTCGCTTCGCTCATGCCCGCCGGGGCGCCACCCCCGCCACACCAGCCACAGCGTGCCGAGCATGCACAGCGCACCCAGCAGCGATAACTGCAGCATCGGGAAGGTCAGCACCGCCCCGTCGGCCGGCAGATAGTGCTGGGCGGCGCCGGTGCCGCCGAGCGGTCCGCGGGCGGCGCGCAGCAGGAACGGCAGCCAGGTGATCGCCCCGAGCCCGGCGGCGATGACGGCCATCACCGCCAGCCGCACCAGTGGGCCGATGCTGCGCCGGGCGATGGCCGCCACCACCGCCATCACGGTGATGGTGAAGGCGGTGTAGGCCAGCAGCAGTGTGTAGAAGGTGGCGGTGGAACCGAGGAACACTCCGACGCCGACGACGGCACCCCAGCCCCCGCCCCGCAGCCCCGCCCACGCCAGCACCAGCACCGGCGGTATGAGGACGGTGATGATGGCGCTGTAGGGCTCCGGTGAGCTGTAGGCCAGCGTGATCGCGGCGGTCGCCGTGGTGACCGCCAGCGCGTACTCGAACCGGATCAGTGCAGACCACAACACGAAGGCGACCACGACGGCGATCGCGATGGAGGTGATGGCCCACGGCTTGAACATCTCCCACGCCGGGGTGCCGGTGAGGGCGGCTGCTCGCCCGCCGATCCAGAACCAGCCCGGCGGATAGAACGGCGGCAGGCCCGCGTAGGTCATATCGCGCAGCGCCGGGCTGTCGGTCAGCCGGGTGAGGTACTCGGTCCGGAACTGTTGGTCCACCGAGATGCCGAACAGGTACAGCTTGGTCGCGCCCAGTGGCATGCCAAGGGTCACCACGGTGAACCCGGCGAGGAACACCACCGCCGCGATCCGGGCCGTCCACTGCGCGGCCCCGCCGGGGTGGTGGCGACCGCGCCGCCACAGCCATCCCACCGCGACCAGTCCGAGCAGGCAGCACACCTGGCCGACGGTGGTCAGGGCGTGCAGTTGATTCGACGAGGGGAACGCCGGCCACTCCACCCGCGAGATCGCCTCCAGCGACACCGCGCAGACGACGACGGCGATCAGGACGGCAGCGGCCATCTGGCCGAGGGTGGCCACGGCGGTGCGCACGGCAGTCCCGCCCTAGATCGGCAGCTTGCGGAAGATGGGCCGCGGGATGTGCCGCAAGACCATCATGACGTACCGGAAAGTGCCTGGCGCCCAGACCAAGTCCTTGCCCTTGGCAGAGGCGGTGACGGCCAGGTCGGCGACGTACTCCTTGTCCACGGTCAGCGGCGCTTCCTTGACGTGGGCGCTCATCCGGGTGCGGACCTGGCCGGGCCGGATCACCAGAACGTTGACCCCGTACTCGCGTAACGCCTCGCCGAGTCCGAGGTAGAAACCGTCGAGTCCGGCCTTGGTGGAGCCGTAGACGAAGTTCGACCGGCGCACCCGTTCGCCGGCCGCCGAACTCATCGCGATGATCCGCCCGAAGCCCTGGTGGCGCATCTTCTCGCCGAGCAGTACGCCGACGGAAACTGCCGCGGTGTAGTTGATCGCGGCGATCTGCACTGCTTTGCGCTGGTTCTGCCACAGCTCCTCGGCGTCTCCGAGCAACCCGAAGGCGACGATCGCCACATCGACGTCGCCGCCGGAGAAGCACTCGTCGATCACCGCCGGGTGGCTCGCGGAGTCCAGGGCGTCGAAGTCGACCACGGTCACCGACTTGGCTCCGGCCCGGGTCATCTGCGCGACGGCGTCCTCGCGGCCCGGATCGTCGGGGAGGGCGGCCAGGATGATGCGGGCCGGCGCGTCGCGCAGGTAGCGCTCGCAGATCGCCAGTCCGATCTCGGAGGTGCCGCCGAGCAGCAGAACGGCCTGGGGGTTCCCTACGGCGTCAATCACCATGTGCGGACCATTTACAGCAACTCCAAACGTCGGGCCATGTCCGAGGCGAACACCTCGTGCGGATCCACCTTGCGGCGCACCGCAATCCACTCATCGATGCGCGGATACATGGCGTGAAAGGTCTCCGCGCTGGTGCGGGAGTCCTTGGCGGTATAAAGCCTGCCGCCGAATTGCAGCACGCGACGGTCCAGCTCGGTGACGAACTCGCTCAGCCCGGCCTTGATGGGGAAGTCCACGCAGACGTTCCAGCCGGGGATGGGGAAACTCAGCGGCGCCTGATTGCCCGGCCCGAAGAGCTTGAAGACGTTGAGGAACGTGTAGTGGCCGGAGGCCTGGATGTCGACGATGATCGCCTTGAATTCCTCGACGGCCTCGGTGGGCACGACGAACTGGTACTGCAGGAACCCGGATGGCCCGTAGGCGCGGTTCCACTCCCCGAACATGTCCAGCGGGTGGTAGAACTGCGTCAGGTTCTGGACCTTGCCCCGGTAGGTGCCCGACTTGCGGTACCACAGCTCACCGATCGGCCCGAAGGTGTACTTGTTCGCCAGCCCGTTGGGGAAGATGTCGGGGAATGTAAGTAGTTGCGGCGCATCGAATTTCAGCGGATTGCGTTGCAGCTTCTCCGGTAGCTGATCAAGGCGTGCCAGCGATCCGCGGGAGATGGCCGCCCGCCCCAGTTTCGGCGGCGCGCTGATGGCGTCGAACCAGGCGCTCGAGTAGGTGTAGTTGGCTTCGCTGCCATCGCCGTGGAAGGCGACCGTCTCGTCCAGGCTCTTGGTGACGTCGCCGTCGGCGATGAAGTACGCGGTCTCGGTCGGCGTCATCTCGATGGTGGCGCGCATGATGATGCCGGTGAGCCCGTTGCCGCCGACGGTGGCCCAGAAGAGTTCGGCGCCTTCGCCGTCAGGGGTGATGGTGCGCACCTGCCCGTCGGCGGTCAGCAGGTCCATCGACCGCACGTGGTTGCCGAAGCTGCCGGCACTGTGGTGGTTCTTGCCGTGGATGTCGCAGCCGATCGCCCCGCCGATGGTCACCTGCCGGGTGCCGGGCAGCACGGGCACCCACAGGCCGCAGGGCAGGGCGGCTTTCATCAACTGGTCGAGGCTGACCCCGCCGTCGACGTCGACGATTCGGGTTGCGGCGTCGACGGAGTGGATGCGGTTCAGTGCGGTCATGTCGATGACCAGGCCGCCGCCGTTCTGGGCGTTGTCGCCGTAGGAGCGGCCAAGCCCGCGGGCAATCACCCCGCGGTGCCGCCCGTCGGCGGCCTGGTCGGCGGCGCGGCTGACGGCTCTGACGATCTCCTCCGGATCCGGGGTGAGGAGGATCTCGGCGACGCTGGGCGCGGTGCGTCCCCAGCCGGTCAGCCGCTGAAGGGTGGTGGTTCCGGACATCGTGACGAGGGTACCGCCTAGGGCCGCCGGAAGATCCACACCCGCTGGACGACGAAGTTGATCACCGTCGCCGTTCCCTGGGCTACGACGAATGCCACCGGAATCGCCCAGTCCCTGTACTCCAGGATGCGCAAACACAGATGATTCAGCCCCACCTGCACAGTGAAGGTGAGCACGTAGAGCACCATCACCTTCACGAACCGCGACCGGCTCGGCGCGGCGCCGAACGTCCAGCGCCGGTTGATCAGGTAGGCGGTCAGGGTGCCGGCGACGAAGCCGATCGCCTTGGCCAGGTCCACCTGCATGCCGACGAATTTGTAGAGCAGGAAGTAAAGACCGAAGTCGATGATCGCCGAGAAGCCCCCGGTGAGCGCGAAGCGCAGCAGCTGAGTTTTCAGGCTCAGCGGTGTCGGGTGGGCGATTTCGGCCATCGCGGGAAGCTTACGGCCAGGGCCGTGCACCATGGTGGTGTGCAGGATGGTGGTGTGCAGGATCTGCTGGCGTCGTGGACGCATCTGATCACCCGTAGCACCGCTGACCCGGACGCGGTCGCCGTCGGCAGGCGGCTCATCGAGGCGTGGTCCGAACCGCATCGCACCTATCACTCGGTGTCGCACCTGCGCGACATCCTCGTCCGGGTCGATGAACTCGCGCCCTACGCCGATGATGCCGACTCGGTTCGGCTTGCCGCTTGGTATCACGACGCGGTCTATGCGGGCCTGCCCGACGACGAGGAGCGCAGCGCCCGCCGCGCCGAGTGCGAATTGTCCGCTCTCGGCGTGGCACCGGAGGTCGTCGACGAAGTCGCCCGCCTGGTGCGGATGACCATCAGCCACAATCCCGCCGCCGGCGACCGCAACGGCGAGGTGCTCTCCGATGCCGACCTGTCCGCGTTGGCCGTGCCGTGCGACCGGTACCTGGAGAACACCGCCGCGATCGCAGCCGAGTACACCCACATCCCGGCTGATGTATTCCGCAAGGGCCGTTCGCAGGTGCTGATCGCCCTGCTGGACGGTCCGGGAGTGTTCCGCACCGAGTATGGCCGCCGTGAGTGGGAGGCCACCGCGCAGGACAACATGCGCGCCGAACTGGAGACACTTCGCGACTGAGGAGGATCGACTCCTCGAGATTGCGTACAGATCGCGATCTGCGCGGATAAGACGCTCTAGGCGCAATCTCGGTGAAGCGCCTGGGGCGAGCGCTGAAGCCAAAAGGCCGTTCTGCTCTTGCGTGGGGCCCGTGGGATGGCACGATGTGGCCCATGGCGAGCGAACAGGGTCCGATTTCGGTTCTTGACGACAGTGAGGCATGGAACCTGCTGTCCAGCGTCGCGCTGGGCCGGCTGGTGACCTCCTTCGGCGGACAGTTGGAGATCTTCCCGGTCAACTTCGTCACGCAGAACAAAACCGTGTTGTTCCGCACCGCCGAGGGCACGAAGCTCTTCACCACGGTGATGAACGAGAAGGTGCTGTTCGAGGCCGACGATCACACCGCCGACGAGGGCTGGAGTGTCATCCTGCGCGGCACCGCCCGGATGCTGAGCAGCGCGGACGAGATCCACGAGGCCGACCAGGCAGGGCTCATGCCCTGGGTTCCCACCGAAAAACTGCGGTTCGTGCGCGTCACGCCGAGCGAGATCAGCGCGCGCCGGTTCCAGTTCGGCCCTGAGCCCCAACAAGGCAGCGTCCCGGGCTGATTCGGCCCGGGATCGGTCCCGCGTGAAGTCTGTGACAGGTACTCGATCGACCCGTTGCGGCGGGGAATCAGCCGCCTACGTTCACACCCAGTAGGGCACCCTGGCGCGGAACTGTTTGAGTGCCAGCGCGGCCGCGCACCACCCGAGCACCGTCAGCGCGATCACCACGAACCAGTGCCGCGGCTCCTGGTGGGCGCCCAACAGCGGAGCGCGCAAAATGTCCAGGTAGTGCAGTAACGGATTGAGTTCGATGATCTTCGACCACCGCCCGGCCCCCTGCTGCTCAAGGGTGTTGGCGTTCCAGATGATCGGCGTCATGAAGAACAGCAACTGCACCAGCGAGGCCAGTAGTGGGCCGATGTCTCGGTAGCGGGTGGCCAGGATCCCGAAGCAGAACGACACCCACACGCAGTTGAGCATGATCAGCAGCAGTGCCGGAAGCACCGTCAGGTCGGCCCACGACCACGGCTTGGGGTAGACGATCGCGATGATCACGAAGATGACGATGTTGTGGGCGAACAGGATCATCTGCCGCCACACCAGCCGGTAGACGTGCACACTCAGCGGAGTCGGAAGTTGTTTGATCAGGCCCTCGTTGGCGATGAACACCTCTGAGCCCTCCAGGATCGAGGCGTTGATCATGTTCCAGATGATCAATCCCAGTGTCACGTAGGGCAGGTGCTCGGAGAGCGGGAGTCTGAACAGCGTGGCATAGAGAAGTCCCATCGCCACGGCGGTGGTTCCGGTGGCGATGGTGATCCAGAACGGTCCCAGCACCGAACGGCGGTACTTCTGCTTGATGTCCTGCCAGCCCAGGTGCAGCCACAACTCCCGCTTTCCGAAGCCGTCGATCAGATCGCCCCAGGCGCGGCTGAAGGTCCGGGACTGGCCGGCCGCGTCGATGATGGTCATTGGGTCTCGGTAATGGTCATTGTGTCTTCCCCGGTGGGACGAACCGTTCGCCGAACTTCTCCCGACGGCCCATGCGGCGCAGGCGCATCCACTCGCGCAGGCCGGCCGGATCGCGACGGGTCACCAGGAAGTACCAGCCGAAGCGCACCCATTCCTGCGGCAGGAGCTTGCGCATGCCCGGCTGGGCCAGCACGTAGCCCCGGTTGCGGTAGGTGAAGAACCGCTTGACGGGGTCGTCGGGATACTGGGTGTGCATGCGGCCCCCGAGGATGGGCTTGAACTCGTCGCTGCCGTAGGGGTGCAGATAAGCGGTGTCCAGGCAGGTTCCGAACGGCAGGCCGCTTCGGACCAGCCGGCGGTGCACGTCCACCTCGTCGCCGCGGACGAACAGCCGAATGTCCGGAACACCGACGGCTTCAAGGGTTTCCGCCCGGAACAGCGCCCCGTTGAACAGCGACGCGATTCCCGGAAGCAGGTCGCGGTCCGGGGAATCCTTGGTATGAAGTTCGCTGGCCCGCCGCCGCCACACCAGGCCGCGCCGCAGTGGGAAGGCCAGCTGATCGGGTTCGCCCAATGCGCACACCATCGGGGACACCTCAGCCAGTCCGTGTCTCTCCGCACAGGCCAGCAGGGTGGCCAGCACCTCTCCGTCGCGGGGGCGGCCGTCGTCGTCGGCCAGCCATACCCAGTCGGCTCCGAGCGCCAGCGCGTGCAGCATGCCGAGTGCGAATCCGCCTGCCCCGCCGAGGTTTCGGCGCGAGCCCAGGTAGGTGGTGGGCACCGGCAGAGCATCGACGAGGTCGCGCACACGGTCATCGTGGTCGTTGTCGACGACGATGAGGTGGTCGATCATCCGGCTCTGCGTGGTCACCACGTCGAGCGACTTGGCCAGTTCGCCGGGCCGCCGGTGGGTGACGACCACCGCGCACACCATCTCGGTCATTGTGTCGCGGCCTCGTCGTTCCACTCGCCGGCATGCTCGGCCAGCACCTCCCGGACGTGACGTGCCGCGTCCCCGCCCTCATAGGCGCCGACCACCTCCTCGATGCCGCCGTGCATCCGCACCCTGCCGTGGTCGATCCACATCGCAGTCTTGCACAGCCGTGCCAGAAACTCGTTGGAATGGCTGGCGAACACCAGAATCCCGGACCGCTCCACCAGTGCCTGCAGCCTGGTCTGTGCCTTCTTGAGGAACTCCGCGTCCACCGCGCCGATGCCCTCGTCGAGCAGCAGGATCTCGGGGTCGATGCTGGTGACCACACCCATCGCCAGTCGCACCCGCATACCGGTGGAGTAGGTGCGCAGCGGCATGGACAGGTACTCGCCGAGTTCGGTGAACTCGGCGATCTCGTCGACCTTGGCCAGCATCTGCTTGCGGGTCTGCCCCAGGAACAGCCCACGGATGATGATGTTCTCGTATCCGGTGATCTCCGGATCCATCCCGACGCCGAGGTCGAAAACCGGTGCGACACGGCCCCGTATGACGGTGCGGCCCCGGGTGGGCTCGTAGATGCCCGACAGCAGTCGCAGCAGCGTCGACTTGCCTGCGCCGTTGTGGCCTACCAGGCCAACGCGGTCGCCCATCTTCAGCGTCATGGTGATCTCCCGCAGCGCCTCGATGACGACGACGTTGTCGGTGTTGCGGCCGATCGCCCCGCCGGCCTTGCCGAGAAAGGCCTTCTTCAGCGAGCGGGTCTTGGCGTCGAAAATGGGGAACTCGACCCAGGCGTCGCGGGTCTCGATGTAGGGGTCGGGTGCCAATGTCACCGTCTGACTCAGAGGTACTGGCCGGTGCCGTGGCCGCCGCCGGCGGGCCCGCCGGGCTGAGCCACGCCGGGCGGCAGCATGCCCTGGCGCATGTGCTCCAACTGTGCCCGAGCCGCCATCTGCTGGGCGAACAGCGCTGTCTGGATTCCGTGGAACAGGCCTTCCAGCCAGCCGACCAGCTGAGCCTGGGCGATCCGCAACTCGGCGTCCGAGGGCACCGAATCCTGGGTGAACGGCAGCGCCAGCCGCTGGAGCTCGTCGCGCAGTTCCGGTGCCAGGCCGTCCTCGAGCTCGCGGATGCTGGTGGCGTGGATTTCGCGCAGCCGGGTACGGCTGGCATCGTCCAGCGGCGCCGCCTTCACTTCCTCGAGCAGCTGTTTGATCATCGTGCCGATGCGCATCACCTTCGCGGGCTGTTCCACCAGATCGGTGATCGATCCCTGATCCTCTCCGCCCGCGGCCTCGTCGGCCCGCTGGCCGGTGATGACCTCGATGCTGTCGTCGTCGGCGTTCGCTGTCATGCGCTGCGCATTCCCTCGCATCCTCAGTGGATTCTCGAAATCTAACCGGCACCCGGCTGCGGCGGCCCGCGCCATTCATAGATGCGGGCGCCGCCATTGTCGTAGATCTTGGCCCACGACGTGGACTTGTCTAGTGACACTAGTCCGTCGGGCATCACGAATCCGCGGACGACGGGGCTACTGACGAGCACGTATTTGATGTTGAGCGCCCGCACCGCCTCGGCTACCCGAGGATCGTGATCGGCGGCGTCGGCGTAGGCCCAGAAGACGAATCGATTCTCACCCGGCCCCTGCTGTACCGGGTAGTCGTAGTGCGTCCACATCGGGCGCAGTTCAGCCACGGCGTACATCCAGGCAGTGCCGTCGACGTTGGCGTTGCCGATCAAGGTGTCGTGCGCGCCGGGCAGCGACGCCAGGTAGGTGAACGCCTGCAGGTCCTTGTCGTCGACGAGCACCTGGTCGTACTTCTCGCCCATCAGGAAGCGGTGCCGGGGAAAGTAGTGCACGGCCAGGCCGAGGCATGCGACGACCAGCAGTGCCGCGGTGGCGCCGATCCAGACCTCGCGCCGGGCGGGGCGCCGGCTCAGTCGCTTGATCCCGGCCACCACCAGCAGCGCAGCCGAGAACAACGCGATCCCGGCCATCGGCGTCAACAGCAAGGTGACCACACCCGACAGCCGTCGCGGGTCGCTGTAGAACAGGCCGCTGTACTTGCGGACGATCGCTCCGGCCGGGCCGCCGAACGGCGAAGAGGAGTAGATGATCGACACCACCATCAGCAGCCACACCGCCGCGGGCCACCAGATCCGCTTGAACAGCAGCAGCACGAAACCGGCACCCGCCAGGGCGACGAGGATGTTCTGGATCGGGAAGTCGTTCAGGTGGCGGGTGTGCTGGACCACCGCGTCGAACAGTCCCTTCTTCCTGCCCTCGTAGGTCAGGAACTCGTGGCCGGTGATGACCTCGGCCTGTTGCAGCACTCCCAGGAACTGCGGCAGCAGCACCGCCCCGGTCGGCACCCCGACGGCCGCCAGCGTCGCGAAGTCGCGGGCGCGGCCGCGAACCGGCCGCCGCAGCGCGTCGAGCAGCCACCACGCCGCCAAGAAGGTCACCACCACCACCCCGGCAGTGATGTGGACGGAGAACACCGCGATCATCGCCAGCACCGCCAGCGGAATGCGGTCCCGCTGCGCCAGCGTGGAGGTGACGAGCACGAAGGCGGGCACCGCGATGCCGTACCCGGCCATGTTGGGTATCGAGGCGGTGTCGAATTCGACGTAGGGAACCGCGGTGAACGACGCCGCCAGGCCGGCCGCTGTCGCCGCGGGGCCGGCGGTGCGCCAACGGGTGGTTCGGTCGCTCAACAATTGCCAGGTGAGCAGGCCGGCGCTGACCGGGAACAGCCAGACGGCCGCAGCCACCGAGCTCAGGGTGTATGCGGTGGTCGGGGCGGAACCGGTCAGCTGCGCCAGGACCGCGGCCAGCGCGTGGAACGTCGACGGGTAGTACAGCCGGGCGTGCGTCTCGACGTTGCGCAGTTCGCCCATGTGGGTTGGCGACGCCTGGCCGGTGTCGAGAATCCACCGGATGGTGTTGGCGTGCCAGACGGCATCCCAGTTGCTGGGGATCGACTGCCAGTGCGGCATCCCGCGCCACGCGGCGCAGCCGATCGCAAGCGCGCCGATGAGTACGCCCACCCCGACGGTCAAGGCCGGCCAGTCCGGCCGCCGACCCGACCGCGCCCGGTGCGGCGGTGCGCCACGGCGGCGCACCAGCAAGATGTGGAGACCCAGCAGCAGGGTCACCGCCGCCAGGGCCGCGGCCGCGGTCAGCGCGTTCCACCGGATTCCGAGGGCGCCCATCGGGACGACGGCCAGTCCCACGACCCCGTAGGTCAGCGCCGGCCCGACCGCGACCGCCAGTGGCCAGCGCAGGCCACCCGCTCGGGCCACCACGGTGCCGGGCACGGCCAGCAGCAGGACTGCGGCCAGCACTCCGAAGCCGAAGTTCACTGCCCTAGTATGGTGACGCGGTTCGACTCGCACCCGGGCGGGTTGTACGGCTTTGTCGGGGCTACCGCAGTTCGCGGACGGTCGAAGGTGGGGCGATGGCATACGACGTCGCGCGTGTACGCGGCCTGCACTCCGCTCTGGGCGACGGCTGGACCCGATTCGACGCCCAGGCCGGGATGGTGGTCCCGGAATCGGTGGGCACCGCCGTCTCGACCGCGTTCCGGAGCTCCACGGCTAACGTCGCCAGTCCCCATCCGGCCGCGAAACGCAGCGCCTCCCTGCTCGACGCCGCCCGATGCGCGATCGCCGACCTTCTCAATGCCGACCCCGCCGGAGTCGTCCTCGGCGCCGACCGCGCCGTCCTGCTGGCGTCATTGGCCCACGCGTCCTCAACGCGGGCCGGTCTGGGTAGTGAGGTGGTGGTCAGCAGACTCGACGACGAGGCCAACATCGCACCGTGGCTGCGCGCCGCCAACCGGCACGGCGCCAAGGTGAAGTGGGCCGAGGCCGACATCGAGACCGGCGAATTGCCGGTCTGGCAGTGGGCGGAACTGCTGACCCCCGACACCCGGCTGGTGGCCATCCCGTCCGCGTCCTCGGCGCTGGGAACCGTCATCGACGTCGCCGCCGTCGCCAAGCTGGTGCACAACAGCGGCGGTCTTGTGGTCGTCGACCACTCGGCCGCTGCGCCCTACCGCCTGCTCGACATCACCGAGGTCGAAGTCGATGTGGTCGCCGTCAACGCCGCCGCCTGGGGCGGCCCGCCGATCGGTGCCCTGGTGTTCCGCAACCCCGGATTGATCGACACCTTCGGGTCGGTGTCGACCGACCTGAATGCCACCGGAGCGGCCCGCCTGGAACTCGGCCTGCACCAGTACGGTCTGCTGGGCGGGCTGGTCTCCAGTGTGGAATACCTTGCCGGCCTGGACGAGGACGTGCAGGGAAGCAGGCGCGAAAGACTCACGCAGTCAATGCAATCCGCGCGGAGTTACCTTGACGGGTTGTTCGAGTATCTGATGGCCTCGCTGGGTTCACTGCCGCTGGTGACACTGATCGGCGATCCGCCGGTACGCATCCCGGTCGTCAGCATCGCGGTCGCCGGTGTGCCGGCCGAACGGGTGGTTCAGAGGCTTGCCGACAACGGCATCCTCGCCATCGGCAATCCCACCTCCCGGGTTCTGGAACTGATCGGGGTCGAGGAGATCGGCGGGGCGATCACCCTGGGCCTGGCCCACTACTCCACGATGGCCGAGATCGACCACCTGGTGCGGACGCTGGCCTCGCTGGGCTGACTTTCCGGTCCTGTTGTCTCGGTCTCAAACAGTGTCTCGGTCTCAAACAGTCAGCAGCACTTTGCCGAACGTCTCGCCCGCGGCCAGTGCGCGGTGCGCCTCGGCGGTCTGCTCGATCGGGAATCGGGCGCCGATGACGGGGCGCACCCTCCCGTCGGCGAACATCGGCCACACCGATGCGACCACGGCGTCGACGATGGCGCCTTTACCGTGCGGCCCGTCGACCGGGCGGCTCCGCAATGCGGTGCCCATCACGCTGAGCCGCTTGCCGATCAGCGCAGCGATGTTCAACTCGGCTTTGACCCCGCCCTGCATGCCGATGATCACCAGGCGGCCGTCGGGGGCCAGTGCGGCGAGATTGCGGTCCAGATAGGCGGCCCCCATCAGGTCCAGGATCAGATCGGCGCCCCGGCCGCCGGTCGCGGCGTGCACCCGGTCGACGAAGTCCTCGTCGCGATAGGAGATGAGGACGTCGGCGCCGAGTTCGGCGCAGAGTTCCAGTTTCGCGGCCGACCCCGCCGTCACCGCGACGTCGGCTCCCAGAGCTTTGGCGATCTGGATGGCGTGGGTGCCGATGCCGCTGCTTCCACCGTGCACGAGGAGGAACTCGCCGGCGGACAACCGGGCGGTCATCACCAGGTTGGACCACACCGTGCAGGCCGCCTCGGGAAGTCCGGCGGCATCCTCCAGGAGTACTCCGTCCGGGATCGGCATCACCTGCCCGGCCGGTGCCGCAACGTAT
>Ga0315288_10009355_pt1 | contig 12348 bp, 16 predicted proteins | sample YL17G11_20_MG_FD_203454 | JGI IMG/M metagenome (GOLD analysis project Ga0315288, IMG submission 203454) | Sediment microbial communities from Yellowstone Lake, YNP, Wyoming, USA - YL17G11_20 | ecosystem: Environmental > Aquatic > Freshwater > Lake > Sediment | place: USA: Wyoming | collected...
GGATTCAACCAGACCCGAACAACGGTGCTCACCCCGGTTCCGACAATCGTGACGCCGACGTTATCAGGGGTTGTAAAGCCCGTTAGTGCAGTATCGGCACCCTCCTGGCGTTCGTCGGCCCCGTTCCCAGAATAGGAGTACCAGCCCCAATTCGTCCCTCCCGTGGAGTTAACCAGATAGTATGGATGGGTAGAATCTGCATAGCGGATCCCGATGCCCATATAGCTGCCGATTTCACCCGCCATGAGGACCTTGACGTACTGCGTCACCCCGTCCGTCTGGGTGTTGTACTTTGCGAGGAGGAAGGTATAACTTCCCGTGAGAAAGACCAGGTTCCCGCTACTGATTTGGATGTCGCTCGACCCAGGGGTCAGCGCCCAGGCAGAGAGGTCGCCACTGAAGCTATCGGAGAAAGTGGCCATGCGTTACCTCACACTCAAGACGGGCGTGCCGATTGGCGGCGTGGGCGTCCCACTGTCATACTCGTATGCGCCCACGTCCCAGGTCCCGTCCCCACCACGCAGGACCCCAAGCGGGTCATAGTTATAGGGAGCCCCGACATTCGTCCCAACATTTCGGGCCTGATTTGAGGCGGTGATGCGAAGATCGAGGGTGGCATAATCCACAAAGGGATTTACGCTTGCGGTGACGTTGTTCGACACGCTGTTGGCAGTGACTCCAGTAGATCCGCACCCGTAGAACAGGTTGTTACGGGCTTCGTTCCCTGAGCCGTTATACAAATAAATCATTGGATAGACGGAGGTGTCTGGTATTTGTGCGAATGTGTTATTGAAGACCTTGCAATTTGATGCAACGCCGTTGAACCCCAGACCGCCGAGGGCGATACAGGAGTTGCGCCCCTGATCACTGATGCTGTTGCGGAACCAGTTCCCGTAGATGAGATTTCCCGTTGGGTTGACATCTATTCCAAAAGCTCCAATTTCTGCCGTCTGTCCGGTAGTCGGATCGTTCGGGTCCGTTTGCGTCGAGTTCCAGAATCGACAATATCGAACCACCATGTTGTTAAAGCCGACATTGGGACCAGCAATAGCCTCTTTCCCCCATCCGTTCGCCAAGTGGCAGTATTCGAGCGTCAACCCATTTGTCCCATGGGCCATAACAAGGGCACTGGTGGCATTGTGGATCGCACAGCGGGAGAATTTCACACCGGTTTGATTGTAGACCAGATAAACCACTGGGCCATATCCGGCAATGGTTCCCGCACTGGGGTTGGTCGCCCAGGTTGCCCCCAGATCCATGTAGGAAAATTCACTGTAGTTGGCCTGTTGCCCACTTAAGCTGTTTGCCGTGACGCCAGAGGCTCTGAACCCATATCCAGAGGGAGCACCCCAAAGATTCGACTCCGTGCGTGTCACCCCATTCATCACCCAGTACGTCGTTTGGACCGTGATCCCCCCAAACGTCGCCTGTCCTGCGTGAAGTGCGGACGAGTATCCCGTCACCGCACTATCTGCCGCGCTGGCCTTCTTGATCGTGATGGTGGTAGACCCACTGTTGGCGGTACTCAGGGTTTTGGAACCATAGGACCCATCCACGACGATGTAGGTGTTCCCCCGCGTGAATCCTGTGGTATTGGGGAGCGCCAACAGGTTGCTGAAGTTGCTCCCGCTGCCGTTGCCGGTAGTTGAGGGACCGCAGTAGAGAGTTGCCATTTACCACTCCATGGGCGTCATCGCCGTCGGTCCCACGTTTCCCACAGGCACCGCATCCACGCCACCACGGCGTCTAGTTGACTGTAAGCAGGACGTCGCCCAAAGGTAGGGCTAAAGGGTTGCGCGTTGCTTATAGGATAATAGTCCCCCCTGTTTTGACCATTAAATTCTGCCTATTGTGTCGCCGGGAACGAACCACCAAGGTTCGGCAACTTCGCCAAGTCCGCCTCGGTCCATCCATCGACCGGCCAGAATTTCTCGATCAACCACCGTAACGGACGCACCTGGAGTGGCCACGCGTTGTTTCTCCACAGGTTCTGGCTGTAGGCCCGCGCGCGGTCTTGATCGTTTCCAGAGATGTGGTAGGGAAAACCGGCTTTATTGACACGGAAATAATGAGAGTACCATGTGTTCTTATTCACAACGTGACGTCCCCCACTCAAATGTGATTTGCACGCAACCTCAGTTCCGAACTGCCCCCAGAATCCATGGTTCTCATCGAGCCCGCCAAGTCCCCAGAAGCGATCCCGCCGCATGAAGAAACAGGCCCCGACGGACGACATGCAATCCACAATCGGGGGGCCATTGCGCTGTGCGCGGTCGGCGCGTGCCCAGTATTGGAAGTGCATCTCGCTGTCGAACCGGCAGATGTCCGTCAGGCGACTCTTGCGCGGCGCCCACACTTCGGACTTCGCAAACTCTTTCCCTTTGCAGGTCGGACAGTCGGTGGGCTTCCCTCCTTGGTATGTCCGCCACTTGCACCCCTGGCATTCCCAATCGTAGACGTGGAGGTTGTAGAGGCGAGGGATCGTGGTGGTATCTGCACCCAGGGTTCCATTTTCGTAGGGTTCTGCGAGCTTCACGTCGAACCCTTCGTCCAGCGCGCAGTGCCCGTCGATCTTCATCACGTACTTTGCTCGGGAGATCCGCGCTCCCATGTTGAACGCGCCGCGCTGCCCGATCGGTCGTGTGAAGTGCAACACGGTCAGTCGTGGGTGATCCTGCAATGGAGGATCGGGCCAACTTTCATCACAAACGGCAATGCATTCCGTTTCATTTGAACTATGCTCCAGGACATCTCGCACGGTCCTCGCAAGCCATTCTTCCTTCCTCGCGGGGATTATGACTGAGAGCAGTGGGGCTGCGGGTGCTTTTTGCATTTTACCTTGCCGTCAATACCGGCGTGACCGCCGGTGGTTCGGGAGGCGGCGCCGTATTCGATGGCGTCCGACTCGGGGCATAGCTTGGCGTGAAACTCGGAGTATTACTCGCTGCCATTTGCGATCACCTCCGTCAACGCCAGGAGCAACTTCTGCAATTCCAGCGGTTCCAACTCGGGGCCTGCCACCCGCTTTCCGTGGGGCGGATCTCCGATCCAGATCTCGATCACGGTATTCTTCCCGTTGGCCTTCACTACGATCCGACGTCTCCCGACGCACTGGATCGCTCGGGGAGGCGGTGGCACGTCACGCATGGGCGGTCCTTTGCTCGACGCCCGAGGGGCAGGACGCGCAGTACGGATAGGACGCGCGCCCTCCCGGAGCACTGAGCGTGTTGAGAATGGTCGTGTGCTTCTCCCCGAACCAGTAGTCCTTCAGACTCACCTCGGGGAATCTCCCGAAGGCAAACTCTCCCAGGAGATCCTCGCAGCACAAGAGGTATTCTCCCCGATAGGTCACAATCAGGCGCCGCGGGACTGGCCGACAATGAAGATGCGGATTCCCGACCAGCCCGGGGTGGAAGTGCGCGGGACGATGATCCCCTTTGATCTGCACCTGGCTCCGGGAGAAGGCCTGTGTGATCTTCCGAGACTTCTCCGCCCGTGCGCTGCCAGTGACGTACAGCGAGACCGCGATACAATCGAGGAGGCCATCTAACTGGCCGGCGAGGTCGTCCGTCAGGAAATCTCCGTTGGTGTAGAGGTAGACGAAGAACCGGTTGTACGACTTCGCCAAGCGCACGATCTCGACGATGCGGGGATCCATCAGCGGCTCGTTCCAGTGGCAGAGGCAGAGTTTCCCCTTGTAGCCGAGATCCACCGCCTGGTCGAGGATCTGCTGGATGGTCTGGAGGGGCATGAACGACTGGGTAAAGAACCGCTGAACCGCCACGCGATTTGGGTGGGAATTGCGGAGACAGGTTTTACACGTGCGATTGCACAGCGCACTCGTCTCCAGATCGAAACTGTTGAACATCTTGACGGCGTTCATGCCGTGGCCTTCGCGCGCCGTCTCGGATGCGCCCAGGGGTTCCCCGGAGTTTTCCGCGTCAGGGCGTGGAACATCCCGAAGGGGTTGGTGTCCACGTCACCTCCCACACAGTGCTGGCCGCTCGGAAACATGTAGATCGTGGGTCGGTTGATGCACTGGGTGGCCGTGCCTGCGGCGATCCGGTCGTCGAATGCCCGCTTGAAGAGTTTGTCGACCGGCTGGGGATATGGCAAATCGTACACCATGTCCTCGCGATAGCCCCCCAGGTCCCAGAACAGCGACCGCCGCAGGCAATACTGGTTCGTGTGATAGCCGATGTGGAGGCCACTCCCCTTCGATCGCGCCTCCGGGAGTCCAAAGGCGACCAGCGCCGCCGAGTCCTGGGTGAACACGCCCTGGTCGTCCAGCATCCCGTATTCGCGGAGGAACCCCATCCGATCTTCCGTCAGCGCGCGGCATCGATCGATCAGGTCCCGAGACAGGATGTGGTCCACGTCCACGACGATCACATACTCGCCCACGGCTGCGCGCACGCCCGCGTTCCGGGCCAGCGCCGAGGTCCAGGGACGGGTCTCGTGGGTCGCAATCAGCGTAAATCGGCGCAAGGGGCACGCAGACACCTCGATCGGGGGATCGCTCCCGTCGTCGACCATGATGACCTCGACGTCCTCGAGGTCGTTGAGTCCGATGCGCGCGAAGTGGAGGAGTTGTCGCCGCACGATCTCGTGACTGTTCAGAACCGGGAAGACGCAAGAGATCCTCATACGGCTCCCTGTGGCTTCCGGCTCAAATGATGGAACAGGCCGAACGGGTTCGTGTCCAGATCCCCGCCGGCGCAGAACTGGCCGTTGGGGAACATGTAGATCATCGGCCGCATGTCATCGGGAGGCTTGACCGCTTTGCCAGCGAGAACCATCCGCAGCCAGGTGGTCTTCAACAGGTTATCCTCCCGATGTGGATACGGCGTCGAGAGGATCACCTTTTCGTTGTAGCCGCCCATCTCCAAGAATACGGCCTTGCGGATGATGAAATTGTTGGGATGCGGCGGCATCTTGGCTCCGCGCTCCTGCACGCGCTCCCGGGACAACCCGTATTTCACCAGCATGTCAAGGTCCTGGGTGAAGTTCGCATTCTCGTCCAGGACCCCGAATTCCCGGCGCAACCCGAGGCGATCGCCAGTGAACTCCAGGGCAACTTCGATTGCGTGCTTCGGGATGATGTAGTCCCCGTCGACCATCATCAGGTACTCGCCCTGCGCCAACTTGGCCCCGGTGTTGCGCGCGATCGAGGAGGTCCAGGGCCGGAAGTCGTTGGTCGCGTGGATCCGGAAGTTCCGCGGGGGATCTGGCGGCGTCGGGAGTGGGGGATCGCTCCCGTCGTCCATGAACAGGATCTCGACCGTGTCCGGCAAGTCCATCTTCTTGAAGTGGAGGATCTGCCGGCGCACCAGTTCGTGGCTGTTTAGGAAGGGCTGGATCAAAGTGAGTCGTATCATGGTCGTTGTGCTTTCCGTCGGAGCCATCCAAGTCGGGTGACGCACACCAGAAATTGCCGCTCCACGGGCGCTCGCTCCCACTCGGGATGAGTCGCCAGAAATGCTTCGACCGCATCGTAGGCACGTCCGGGGCGAGGATCCTGTGCGTCCTCGACCACAAGGTACTGGCCGGGTCCGACCAAGGGGGAAAAGGCGGCGAGTTCTCTGCCAACGTGGAGCGCGGTGTGGTCGGAATCCAGCGAGACCATCACGGACTGTCCTCGCACGAGTGCTGAGACGGCGTTGCGGATGACCCGATGCGGGCTGTTGCCAATGAATTGCCGCAGGCGCGGATGGGATGGACGGTCTTCGACCCGCCGGTCGATGGTGATCACTTGTCCATGGCCGATGAGTTCACACATATCCGCGAAGAACAGTGCCGATCCACCCTGCGCCGACCCCGTCTCGATGATCCAATCCGGCCGGTTCCGGTAAATCGCCTGATGATAGAGGAGGAGGTCCGCGGGATGCTTGCCGATCTGGGTTCCACGCCAGAGCGGGCGGTTCATCTCCGGGAGATCCCCATCCGGAGCCCATTTCCCGTTCGTTAGGTGCCGCAGCATGCCACGTTCGACACCCGTCGGAAGTGTATAATTATATCGACTGTAGATTCGCATTAGGGAATCCTCAACTCTGCTACGTTGTGCACGTTGCTGAACACGGCCGTATGGGGGCGCGGTCCACAATACTGGTAGTGGTACTTGAACACCGACCGTAGCGAGGAGTACCGAGGGTTCCGCTTTCGATCGGTCGCCCCATCCGCATCATGCAGGACGACGTACTCTGCGTGAACCAGCTTCCGTGCCTCCAGAACCCTCCGATCGTCTTCATGATCCAGGAATGCGATGCTCCAGGGGGTACTCAGGTCCAGGGATTCCCAGTCAGTGACGTACTGGACCGTGTGGTACTCCCGCTCGAACTGTTTGGCGAACTCGAACCACCCGGCGTTCCCCTCATACGTCACCAAGGTCCGATTGGTGGGATAACAGGCCCAGTGAAGGTAGTGGGTCGAATACATGCCATACCCAAGCTCCAGGATCGGCCCGGTCGTCATCTGGACCAGCTTGATCAGGACGGGGAGGTGGCTGCCTCGACTCGGACCGGATTTCAATCGACGCCGCATCATGAGTTGAGCCTCTCATTCCCCAGACCCCAGTCCTCGTCGTTGACAACCGGAGTCGTCGGCACCAATCCAGACTTTGGGAAGACCTTTTCGTTGATGCGCCCGGCCGCTCGCATCTTGCTGTGGGGATGCCGGAGGTGGTAGACCGAGACGGCGTAGAGACATCCCGCCTCGAACCCGAGCAACTTGGCGCGCTCCACGGTCTCGGAATCGGTCCAGCCGTAGTAGATGTATTTCTGGTCGAATCCCCTCAACGCGTTCCAGACCCCGCGATAGGCCAGGAACCCTCCCCCGGATCCGTAGTTCATACTGATCTTGTTGATCTTTCCTTCGGCCTTGGTCGCGATGGAGTCGATGTTCTTCCGGCTGATGATGTAGAATTGGTTCGGGTCCGCCGTTTCGAGCCACGTTAGTAGGGTCTCATCGCAGAAGGTATCGTTTCCAAAGTACGCGATGAACTCTCCGGTGGCCCGCCGGCAGCCCACGTTGAACGCGATCACGAATGCGAAGTAACTGTCCTGGTCGTATTTCTTGGCGAGGTCCGGAGGGACTCGGATCAGCCGCACAAACTCCGGAACCTGGACGGGAACCTCGCTGCCCCAGTCTACCACGATGATCTCGATCGGGAGATGCGCCATTTCCTGGAGAACCTCCGCCAGGTGGACATTCTGCGCATCATTCTTCGTCGGGATCACCAGGGACAGTCGCATCAGCGTCTCTCCGGCAACGCTTGGTATAGGGGAGCAATCCGATCGATGTGATACTCCTCGGCTTTCGCCAGGGCACGCGCTGCCATCTCGGAGTACAGATTTGGTTCGTCCCGGAGTCGCTTGACTTTCCTGATGACCTCTCCCATCGTATCTGCCCATAGACACTCGTTTTTCCACTCTGCCACGTAGGCCGGTTCGGGGTAGGAGATGGTCGGAATCCCAAACGACCCGGCATTCGACAGCTTCAGACAGTTCATGTGGCGCAGGAACGCCTGATCACGCTCGTGGGTCGGCCGGAACGAGATCTGGATATCCAGGTTCTTGTAGTATTCGACGACCTTCGATCGACGATGGAACTGATCTTCGAAGTGCCAGACCATCCCATCCGATTCTAAGGTTCTCGCAATCGCATGATGGGGCCACTGGACCGCGGAATCTCCCCCGATACATCCGACGCGCAGCGGAGGACGATCGGGACGTTTGTCCCGCTTGAAGTTGCAATGATGCTGTGGAATCAAATAGATATCGCGTCCAGAGAAATACTCTGTAAGTGCCTCTACGTGAACCTTCGACACCGCAATAATGCCTCCCTTTTTCCACCCGCGAACCCGGGACAGACGTGCCCACCCACAGTCGATCACGTCGTGATAGGTCCAGCGAGGCTCGATATGGTCCTTGGGTGTGGCGCCGAGCACGTAGACGCAGCAGTCGTCCTCGTACCCCGATACCGGGTTGAAGCGTCCCCCCAGGACGTCGGCCATCTGCTTCCCGCGGATTTCCCCAGGACCGCCCGGGACGACGCAGAAGAACGCAAAGTTCACGCGGGTATCTCCCAGGTGCCGGTGCGCGCTGTCCAGGGATGCTGGCCTTCCTCCGCCTTCCGACGCTTCCAGTACAAATACTTCTGGCTACCTCGCAGCGGCTTGGGATGATCGTAATGCCACGCGACCAGATCCCAGCACCCGACAAAGGTCCGTGGCAGACGTTGGAGGCAGTCGGAGAGAAAGGTATCGTTCGATCCCACGTTCGTGAAATCTTCGTCGTGCCCTCCCACCGCGTAGAGATCCGCGCGCCAGATCGCCGTGCAGAACAGGGCGGGTCGGACGACATGGGGTCCACAAAAGATCGCCAGTCTCCTGCCCCGTCGACTGACGTTGTAAACCAATGGCGCAACAAACGTCGTCGGGGTCAATCGGGACACGAGTTGTTCCATCAGGTCCGGGGTGCGGTGCACGACCTCGTCGGAGGTCGTCAGGATGATCTCTCCCTGGGCCATACGGTAGCCGATGTTGAACGGGACGCCATTGTTCCCGGTATAGGGTCGATCGATCCGGTGGTACCGCACGCCGAACTGTCGGCAGACCTCTGGGGTATTGTCCGTCGAGCCATCGTCCACCACAATCGTTTCGACGGGAAAGGATGGATGCTGCGCGACGATACTCGTGAGTGTGCGCGCCAGATACGGCGCCTTATTGCGCGTGGCCATCACCACCGACAGCATCAGCGCTTCCTCACAATGGTCAAGCCGTGGCAGTACGGCAACGTGCAGCACTCCCAGCGCTGCCACTGGGGCCGGATGACGGTATCGACCAGGGTCCGAGGTCCAAGGCATTGCGGACAGCGTCCACAGGCCCGTTTGCATCCCCCGAAATAGTCGTGAAAAAGGATCAGGCCATTCTGCTTCACGCGGGGTTCAAACGCCTCCCAATCCTTGGCGGCGTTGGCATGGTCCCCATCGATGAAGGCCAGATCGAATGGTTCCGAGGGACCGCCCTTCCACTCCCACGAGCACATCTGATCGAACGTCCAAAAATCGGTCAGTTGACGCCCTCGCACATTCCTGACAGCGCGATTGCATGGGACAATATCCAGGGACCAGACATGCCCCTGGTTCGCCTTGGCTGCCTCGAGGAGCGGGAGGGTCGAATGGCCCCGATTGACGCCGACTTCCAGGATCCATTTTGCCGGGAGATTCGTGGCGATCTCCTGGATGGTCGGGTACAGGTGTCCGGTCGCTCGGATAGACCCCATCAGACGAACCCCCCGTGGCGCTGCGCGTCGATTGCATTGGCGATGGCCCGGTTCTTGGTATTGTGCTGGCACATGGCGCATCCGTGCGCATCGAATTCCAGGTACTCCCGGCTCTCGGCCAACCCTGCCCAGACCTCCGAGAACCGCTGGTCCTTCAGCGAGCCGATCAGGCCGCGATGGTTGTAGGACTGGACGCAGCAGCGATAGAGACCCAGGTCGCCTCCGATGTAGGTGGAGAGACGCTGATACCCACAAGTGTGGTAGTCCGGAGGACCTTGAACGAGATCCTGGTAGCGGTCTCCAAAGAGGTTGACGACCGCGAAGTTCGTGGTGGAGAGATTCGACGCCTCCTTGCACAGAGCGATCGCGGGATCCCGGAAGGGATCGTAATACTTCGTGCGGGCATTCTGGAACAAACCCCCAATGCGGATATTGTCTGCGCCCGCCTCGTGGGCCAGTTCAGTCGCGCGCACCACCTCTCGCCAGTTGTCCTCCGTGACGACGAAACTCACACCCACAACCAGGGGAGACCGAAGCGTCTTCGCCTTTGCCTCGGATAGGGTTCGCACGGTCCGCCACGCCCGATCCCAGTGTGTCGCCGGACATCCTCGAACCCGCGTGTAGGTCTCCTGGGTTCCAGCATCGATGGACACACGAATCCAGGTTTCTCCTCCCCCGGGCGTCACGAGCGGTGTCAGGGCCTGTGGATCCATCGAGACCCCATTCGTGACGACGCCCAGGTCCATCCAGAGATTCCGAACCATCTGGAAGATCTCGGCATGCTGGGGATGGACGGTCGGTTCGCCGCCCCCCGTGATCTCGATGGCTTTCACACCCATCTTGGCGCAGTCCTCGAGGATCTCATGCACCTTCTCCAGGGGGATAAATCGCGCGGGGTTCCGCGAGACGATCTCGCCATCGGTATCCCGCGTGAAGAATAACTCGTTGGAACTATATCCGTCCGTTCGATAACAACACGTCCGGCAGGCCTGGTTGCAGCAATCGGAAATGATCAACTGCACGTGGACCGGTGCCGGATGTTCGCCCCGGCAGAGCGCCCGGACGCGATCGAGGTGCTGGAGGACCTTGTCCTGCCGGTATGGGTTCATCACAGATGACTTTCAGTCATGGGATAGAGAACCCCGTCAGGTCGTGCGTGTTGCTGAACACGGTGGTACGTGGCGGGCAGGGGGTGTAATCCCACCGCCACCGAAATGCTCGGGTCGCAGATCGCAGTCCGTATCGTCTAACCCCCTTGTTCTCCGTGTCATGACACACCACGTACTCCGCATGCCCAAGACGCCGCACCGTCTCTCCTCGGTTTCCGTCGTGATCAACAAAAACGATCGACCAGGGAGTATCGAAGAGGACGGTGGACCAGTCTTTGGCCAACATGGTCTGATGAAAATCTGCCTGGAACGATCGTGTAAATTCCCACCACGCCGGGTTTGTCTCGTAGGTCACCAGCGGGCGCTTGCTGGCGAAACATGCCCAGTGAAGATATTGCGTCGAGTAGGGTCCAGATCCTAACTCGAGGATCGGGCCCTTGGTCATCGAAACCAATTTCATGAGGACCGGAAGGTGACTTCCTAAAAACGGATGCGTTTTCCTCGACATTATTTCTGTACCCAGTACGCTGTGGGGGTCAACTCCTGCGTGACGTACCAGGGATTGATCCGATGCGCATTGGTATAGGCGTTCACCGCCCGGGTGACATCGGACCCTTCCCACACATCGTAATCGTGCACCGCCACAATGCCTCCCGGCTTGACCTTCGCCGTCCAGTGGATCAGGTCCAGCATGGCAAAATCAAAGTCATGGTTGCCATCGATCCAGACGAAATCCACACTCCGATCGGCGAATTCCAGCACACCCTCCATACTGGTCTTGCGCACAATCGTGACGTTCTTTCCACGCACACGCCTCTCGGCGAGTTTATAGTAGCGGTCCTCCCACTTCTGGCTCCGGTGCATGATGCCCGTTCCATAGGTAATCCAGGGATCGATGCACGTGAGATGCAATGTCGGAATCGCCAAACAGATTTCCAACGCGAAATGCCCCTTATATGTGCCGACTTCAACCCCGTTCGTGAATCCGAGGGCTCCAAAGAGGTCCACCAGATCGTTCCGTGAACAGAGACGATTGGGATACCAGGGAAGATTTCTATTTCCCCGTCGAAAGTTAAACTTTCTTTGGATCGCCTCGTCCGTGGTCATGCCGCTACGCTCACGTCCTCGAGGAGTTCGTTTGCCAATCCCCACTGTTCGTCGTTGGCCGCCACCGTCGTCGGGAAGATCATGTCCGGGGGAAAGACCCGTTCGTTGATCTTCCGCGCCCGGCGCATTCTGGGATGCACATGGAGAAAGTGATAGACCGAAACAGAATACACCTTGCGGATCGGGATCCCGGCAAGCTGGGCGCGCAGACGTACTTCGTGGTCCATCCATCCCCAGTAGATCATCCGCTCATCGAACCCTTGCAGTGTTTTCCAAATATCCCGATGCGCGACCATCCCCCCGCCGGCGTGCAATTCCTTGGTCATCTTGGCGACGGGAACAACGGATGTGTCTGCGAGGGTGGCGATGTTCTTTCGGCTGATGTAATAGAACCCATGAGGATCCGCCGACTCGAGCCAGGTCAGCAGCGTGCCATCCACGAAGGTATCGTTTCCGAAGTATGAGAGATACTCTCCCGTCGCGCGGCGGAGCCCCACGTTTGTGGCCGCGATGTAGGCGAAGTAACTGTCCCCATCGTAGCGCGCCGCGATCTCAGCCGGAACACGGATCAGGCGCACCCAGGGAGGCACCGCGATCGGCATGGCACTGCCCCAGTCCACCACGATCACTTCGATCGGCAGCGAAGCCATTTGCTCCAGTACGGTGGCGAGATGCTGGTTCTGCTCGTCGTTCTTGGTGGGGATCACGACCGAGAGTTTCACGCAGCGCCTCCGTAGATGTTCACCAGATCGGACGCCTTTCCCCAATGGGGGATCTCCACCGCCTTGATCTGTCCGTGCTGCTTGACCATGTGGCGGCCGTCTTCCCGCCGCGTCGATCCGGTATCGGTT
>Ga0315288_10009357_pt1 | contig 12347 bp, 10 predicted proteins | sample YL17G11_20_MG_FD_203454 | JGI IMG/M metagenome (GOLD analysis project Ga0315288, IMG submission 203454) | Sediment microbial communities from Yellowstone Lake, YNP, Wyoming, USA - YL17G11_20 | ecosystem: Environmental > Aquatic > Freshwater > Lake > Sediment | place: USA: Wyoming | collected...
ACAGTTGGGACACTTCGTTGTTGTATCTGTATCACCAGCCATCATCCCAATATCGGCAAAGTGGCGGCCCAATCATGAGGATTATGAGACGCTAAACAGATACAAAAAAACCAGGCCAACAGGTTCAAACGGCTCGGCATAGAGCCCGACCAGACCGTAATAGTGGAATAATCCGGCTTTTTTGTCAAATCATCTGCTGCGGATTTTGCAATCGGTCTTTAATGTGGTTTAGAAACCCGGCGGCATAGCGCTCGTCGAGGACTCTGCGGTCGGCTGCAAGAGACAGGTTGAGTATCTTTCGCACCGTTATTTCGCCGTCTCTGTAGACAACCATGGCCAGGACATTACCGACGGACAATATCGTACTGGCAGGCGGCGGGATGATTCCCAAAAAAGAATCGATGTCGTACGCGCCGAGATTACTCAGCGCGATCGTCTCGCCTTCCATCTCTTCAAGTGTCAGTTGATTATCACGCGCTTTATCCGTAAGCAGCTTCTCCTCACGGGCGATCTCAGGTAACGTTTTATCCGCAGCATCCTTCACTACCGGCACAACAAGACCCTGCGGAGCATTGACCGCAAAGCCAACGTTAACGCGTTCGGCAATTCGTATGCTGTCGCCTTCCAGCCGGCCGACCACAAGAGGATATTTTTGTGCCGCCAGACCCAGAATGTGAATATAAAAGGCGTTCGTGGTTATTCTGACACCTAACGATTTCCTGAGTTTGGGCCGAAGGGCCATCAGCTCGGTTACATCCGCTCTGGCTTCGAGGTAAAAGCAGGGCTTGCTCTGCTTGGATTTCAACATCCTTCGGCCGATGAGCTTCTGGATCCTGGTTAATGGGATATGATGCATATTCGTATCTCGTATTGTACTACTCGTATCTCGCCTCACGAGACACGAACAATTGGGCGATACAGGATTCGAACCTGTGACCTCACGGGTGTGATCGTACTCGCAAGGCCTTATATTACCCACAAATCAGCCATTTGTCATCCTTTGGTGTAACTCCTGGTGTAGACTAAAGACAGATCCTTTCCAACAAACAGCAAGGTTGTAGATCCCGAAAGGAACTCTACTACCTCGGACATTATAGTCCGGCTTGCCGCCTTTGCAAGCAAGAAAGGTTCAGGTGATTTATGGCTGAAAGAAAGAAACTTCCAAGACTGGGATCAATTGGAAAAACTTCTTTCAGCAGCCGATGTTACCGATGCGGCTCTGTTGATGTTGGGTCTCAATTGCGAGTTTGGCAATTCAGACCTTGGAAAGCTCAAGCTTTGTGACGTCGATCTTGAAAACGCAACAATCTCGCACCCCCGTCCAAAGACTGGCGTTCATCGTGACTTTGCTCTTTGGCCGGAGACAATCTGTATTCTAAAGGTCTACCTTGCCGGACACAGAGGAAGGCCGTTGTGCACGGAAGAGCCAGAAGCTCGGCAGGCATGTGAAGCGAAATGAGAAGGGGATTGCCATAATGGCGCCGATTGTAAGGCGTAAGAAGGCGGTACATGCAGATGATGAAGAAGATAAACAAGAACAAGCAGAGGAAACGGCCCTGGCGTTCAAGACCGCGTACGTGTTTGATATCAGCCAGACAGATGGAAAAACGCTGCCGAGTTTTGCCCGGGTGAATGGCGATCCCGGCGTCTATACAGAGAGATTGAGAGGGTACATCTCCGGCAAAGGCATTGTGTTGGAGTACAGCGATGCGATTGGCTCTGCTGAAGGTATATCTTCCGGCAGCCTCATAAGACTCAAGAAGGGATTATCTGCTGGAGAGGAACTCTCAGTCTTAGCCCATGAGCTGGCTCACGAGGTACTCCACGCAGACAGGAACAATATGCCAAAAGACAAAAAGGTCAGGGAAACCGAGGCCGAGGCCGTTGCTTTTGTTGTTTGTCACGGCATAGGTTTAGATACAAACAGTGCCGGCAGTGATTATATTCAGCTATACAACGGTGACAAAAAGACACTCATGCAATCGTTGGAGCGGATACAAAGGACGGCGGCAGAGATTTTGGAGGCAGCTATAGCGGATAACAAATCTAAGTGTGAGACTGAAGATGGAGAACCTTGTGCAGCTGTTGCTGCATGAGCCTGTAAGCCGGTTTTTGCTCATTCCAGATAGGTATTGCTGGAGTGTATTTACTAATAGAGCGCATCGGAGATTTGATCCGTGTGCTATGCCTGTAAAGGTTTGTGTACAAATGGTTTATGCTTATCAAATAACGACTTATGAAGCTGGCTGAGATGCAACTGAGCGCCAAACGTGCGCCAAACGTGCGTTTCTGTTGCAAATTCTGTTGCAGATCATAGGCTCAGGTTAGTCCAATCCAAAGTCAGTTTTGTGGACTATATCCATAGCAGCAATTAATGGGTAGGCAATCGTACCTTGGTTACTTCAGATGCGGGCAGATTAGACCCACGGTTGTGATGATATGGACCAGTGGACAGCCAGACGTGCATACCAGCGCCTATTGAGGGAGAAGATTCGGATGTATGCCTCGACTGATGATGAGGTTGCTGCAGAAATAAGAGACTTATTCAAGCTTGTGGCAGGACCATAACTTTTTGTTTTTTTGACGAAGGAACACAAACTTATACCGAGTCATGGTCCATAGTCAGCGTAAGCGGAGCCGCGGGCAATCCGATTACCATTGCCGTGGATTCCGCCAACACGAGCCATAATGGAACCGCAGTGTTTGATTATGATGCAAAAGGAGACACTGCAACTGCAGACGGTATTTTCTTTGCCAATAACAGCTACATTACTATGACGGGGAATGTAGATGGACAGAATCACATCGCCTTCCAAAAATCTGCGCAATATTATAGATCGCACGGTTTCACATTGCATCGTTGGTTATAATAATACAGGTATTATCTTCGATCATATAGACGTTACCAATTGCAATAACGGCATATCGGTATCTTTTACAGGCACAGGTAATGAAATACGGTTTTCAAACTTTACGCAAATTCGAGGTGATGCGGCGTTGTCGGTGGGAGCGGACGGAACCAGTTGGGATGAAATAGAGATACATGATAATTATATCGAGACGCTGGTAAACAACACCCCGCCCCCGGGCCAAAGCAGCTACGGCGGGCCTGACGGCATACAGTGCTACGGCGGGATGTCCGCCTACAGAAATACCTTCAAGGTCAGCAACACGTCGGTGTACACCTCGTCGCAGCACCCGGATATATTTCAACTTCAAGGCAACTACCTCAAGATATATGGCAATGAGTTCATCAACGTGGGGGATTCGCATATCGATTACGACTGCTATAACAACAGCACCAAAGCTCCTTATATTTACTACAATGGTACCAGTTCCCCGGCCGCCAGTTGGATTGCGGCCAAAGAGCCGCTCGGTAAGACCGGCGCGCCGACCTTTGTCAGTTATTCCCCCAAAAATATAAACAATAACCTGCATCTTGCATCAACGGATAATGTGGCAAAGGATGCAGGAGTTTCATTGGGCAGTTATTTCACAACCGACAAGGACGGTATCACCCGCCCACAAGGTTCCGCATGGAATATCGGCGCGTATGAATAAGGTTCTGGAACCAGTGCCCAAACTCAGACCGTTCCAACTTTTGACCTATACAGGAGAATGAAGGTGAATATCATGCTACTACAGATTCTCGTGTTCCCTTGGCTTGTGGGAGGGTACGCTCTGGCCCAGGTTAACCTGCTCCCCCAGGGTAGCTGCAGGACCGGCTAATGCATCGAGTGCATATCATTGAAGCTAATGGTCCGAGCAAGCATACGCTTCACACGGCCAAGCGTGACTCGTTACGGCAATTTCCTGTCACTTATTCGTCGGCGGTGTCGTTGGTACCGCTCACAATGAACTCCGTCGCCCGAGGCGGAAAGGGCGCCTCCGACGAATTGATAAGGCGCTTTCATATGCCAAAGGATGGTACCCGTACCTCCCGCCATGTCCCCGTCAAGCGTGTTATACTTGCCATCGAAGAAAACCTGCGGGACGACATGGCCAGGGCAATGACTGAATATGCAATCACGCATTCCGACTTTGTCGAGCAGGTCCGATATGCACAGCGTGCTGTTTCCGCAGGTGTTGAAACCGAATACATTGATCGCCTGCGAAACGTCGCCCTGCGCTGTGTTGTCCCCATTGCCTTTGTGGTAGCGATGGGTGATATAGAAGTAGAATATGGCAAGAGCTTTTTCCCTGTCGGTCGAAAGCCCCTTAACAACCGAATCTGCCATTGTCTGCTGGGAGTAGAAGTCAATCGGGCCTATTTTCAGCCACGGATTTATAATGTTTGATGTGCCCACATTCTCCATGCGTGTTGAGCGGTTAGACTCCCATGTCTGTTCGTATGGTTCCCATACGCCAGGAAGCGTGGTGCACATCTTCCCGTCCATGGTACCACCCTGCGTAATGCTGTAAGTGAAGGGTACACCTTCTTCAATTTTAACTGGCATCGGAAATCGCTTGAACGTAGAATCTGAGTGAATCGATCGTGTGGAGCAGCGATTGGGTATCTGGACAGAGTATTATGGCCATGAAGAACCCGTTCGCAAAAGTTCCTCGCACCAATTGAGAAGGCGATATGAGTAGTGCTTCTATGAATGAAACAACAAGAACATTCTGTTGGTTGTTCTCGCTGTTGATTGGCCTTGGCGTCGCTCGTGCAGGGGAGAACTTAATCGAAGATCCGTCGTTTGAGATGCCGAAAGAGGTAGACCAGCTCGGGCTGGTCTTCGAGAAATGGGGTGGCTGGAAATACGAAGGCGATTGCCAGTTCGCCGTGGGCCGGGTTTCGCACAGCGGCAAGACATCGAGCCTGCTCATCGGCCGCTCATCGCCGAAGATACGGATCCGGCAGGAGCACGAACTGGAGCCGGGACACTACCGGGTTACGGCGTTCCTGCGCGGGTTGGACATCGGCACGGGTACATGGAACGGGACGACCGAATTCATGTTTGACGAGCGATACATCCAACTCCAGAAGAACGGTACGTTTGGCTGGACCAAGCTTACTTACGTCGGCACGGTCAACGAGAAGAAGAAGGTCGCGGTGTCGTTCGGGCTAATGGCGCCTGGCTATTTCTGGATCGATGACGTGGTGCTGGAGAAGGTCGGTGCCAATATGCCGCCGACGGAGAAGCCGGCACTGGGCAGCGAAGAGGCGTCCATCGTACCCCCGGGCGAGATCGGCAAGGGTGCGGCCAGGTGTTCCGAGTGCGGCTACCGCAACATGCCGGTGTGGAAGACGTGCTACGCATGCGGCACATCACTGGAAGTTAAGAAGGTGGTCGTCGACGGGCCGCTGGTGAAACGGATCACTTCGTTCGAGGACAAGAATCCATTTGGAAACGGCGTGGTCGTAACGGAACACGCGACTGACGGGCGGAACGCGCTGCGGATCGACCAGTCGTACGCCGTCATGGACGGCACGCAGGACTGGACCGGCTACGATTATCTCAAGGCCGACCTCTACACCGACGCCAAAGACCCGCTGGAGTTGTACATAGAGATTCGCGACACGGCGACGCGTGATTACTGGACACGGGTCAACTATACGACGGTCGTGCCGCCAGGCAGGAGCACGCTCGTGTTGCCGGTAAAGCAGTTGTACGTCGGCGAGAAATCGCGACCGGGCCGGATGCTGATCGTCAAGGGGATCACCCGGTTCGTCCTTAGCATCGGCGACAAGCCCGCGGCGCCGCTGTACGTGGACGACATTCGCCTTGAATGTGACGAGTCGGCTGAGAGAGTCCAGTTCGACGGCCTGTATGCGCTGGATTTCGGCACGGGCGCCAGTCCCGTCATGGAAGGCTTCGCGCAGGTCACGCCGGCCATGGTTTACAGCAAGGGCCGCGGCTACGGTCTGAAAGATGCGAAGATCTGGCGGGCATTCGACGTGCTCCAGCCGGATCCACTGTACCAGGATTTCCTCTGCATCGAGGCTGGCGGTGTGGCCGTGGATGTGCCCAACGGCAAGTACCGCGTTTTCGTGAACATCGACAATCCGTCTGGATACTGGGGTGAGTACCAGGTCTATCGCAAACGGACGATACTGGCGCAGGGCAAGGAAATCCTTACTGAAACAATGGACTTCGACATGCTGAAGAAGAAGTATTTTCGCTTCTGGAACGTGGAGGACCTGCCAACTGACGACACATTCGACAAATATCAGAAGGCGTATTTCCACGAAGAGGTGTTCGACGTGGACGTGACGAACGGCCGGTTGAACCTTGACTTCAAAGGTGAGAACTGGGCTTGCAGCGTGTCGGCGACGGTCATCTATCCGGTCAGCCTGGCGGCCGAGGGTGACCGGTTCCTCGAATGGGTCGAGGCCAAGCGGCGATTCTACTTCAACAACTGCTTCAAGCGCGTTCTGCATCGCCCAACAGGCGATCCGCTCCAGCCGACTGATGTTGAGCGGCAGCATGGCTATGTCGTTTTCTGTCGCGACTTCATGAGAGACCTCTTCTACAACGACACCCCGTTCAAGGACGAGATCGGCAAACCGCTCAGGGCGGAGGCCTTTGCCGGGCAGTATGAGCCGGTCACGGTGGCGATCCTGCCGTTACGCGATATCGGGAAGGTCACGGTGACGGTAAGCGACCTGGCTGGGCCGGGCGGAAAGATCCCGACCAGCGCGGTTGACGTTGGGTTCGTTTCCTATCGGCTCAGCCGCGTGACGATGGAAGGCTCGGTCTATACGATCAGTCCGCGACTGATCATGCCGACGAACATGGTCACGGCGCCGAAAAACGTTGCACGCCGGTTCTGGCTGACGGTCAAGACGCCGGGGGATGCCAAGCCCGGCTTATACAGGGGTAAAGTAAAGATATCACCGGAGCAAGGCGTAGCCTCCTCGGTACCGATTGAGTTCACGGTGCGCAAGGACTCGCTCGATCCGGTGGACATTCCAGCCGGTCCGTGGAGCTACACCATCGGCACACCGTGGTATGGCGACGACCCCAGCGCAGCGGCGTTCAACCGTGAGATGTCATTGCAGAGCCTGAAGAAAATGCGCGAATATGGTTTTACCATGTTCAGTGGCATTCCCGCCGTGCACTACAGAGGCTTCAAAGACGGCTGGCCGGTGCTCGACTTCAGCGATGCCGACGCGCAGATGCAACTTGCCCGTGAACTTGGATTTCTGGCCGTGTGTAGCTACGGTAGTGGGGTCACAGGGCTGAACGCCTATTATCAGGACAACGACCAGATGAAGGCTGCCGGCTTCAGCGACTATGGTGCGTTCATCAAGGCGATCTACACCGCGATCCAGAATCACGCCGATGAAAACGGCTGGTTGCCGACGTACTGGAACCTGGCCGATGAACCAATTGGCGACGATCTTAAACGTTCTATCGAGAATGCCGCCGCCTACCGGAAGGCATTCCCAAAGGGCCCGCCATTCTTCACAGGCGCCAGCAGTTTCAGTGGCAGCGACCTGAACGATCCGCACTTCCAACTGGCCAGGACGCTCCACGTTGTGAACTGGAATCTGCACGACGAAGCGGGCGTGCATCTGCTGCACGAAGCCGGCGACGACTGGGCATTCTACAACGGCGGCAACCGCTGGACCTACGGCGACTACCTCTACAAGGCCGCCAAGCAGTTCGGCATGAAGTTCCGGCTCTCGTGGCACTGGAACGCCACCGCCGGCGATCCGTACTACGCTCTCGATTGCCGTGAGGACGACTACGCCTGGTGCAACGCCACACCCGACGGCCAACTTGTTCCCGCCGTAGAGTTCGAGCGTCTCCGCGCCGGTCTCGATGACTATCGTCACCTGTTAACCCTGGCACGTTTGGCAAGTGAGAAAAGCGGCTCCGCTGCCGCAGAGGCTGCGGAGGAGTTGATTGCTGGTCGCCTTGTTGCGTTCAAACTCGACCAGCGCGAGCACGATCGGATCTTCGGTTTCGAAGATTGGCAGAGCTTCCGTCGCCAGGTTGCCGATTTGATTGAGCGGTTAAGGTGATTCCAAAATACTGCCCTCTGGTGCAAATAGGTGCATCACGAAGAGGCGGGAGGTAACCGACGGACACGGTCACCTATGGAGAGTTCAAAGTCAAATGATAAAATCCCTGTTGCCACAAAAATTTTCTTTGAGGCATCCTCGTTACGACTTATCAGCCAAGCTTCGCAGCCTAGTACATCATAACATTTGATTATAACAGTTGAACGGGGATTGCCGATAAACCTTTCAGAACATCTTTTTCTGAAAGGAATCGGTATGAACAAGAAATATACAGTTCGGCTCACGGCGGACGAACGCAAGGGATTGGAAGACTTATTAAAAAAAGGTAAAACTCAGGCATACAGGATCAAGCATGCCAATATTTTATTGGCGATAGATGCTGATGGGCCGAAATGGCCTGACCATCAGGCGGCCAAAGCTTACAAGTGCCATGAGAATACAGTGAGAAACGTTCGCCAGCGTTTTGTTGAGCAAGGTTTAGAAGCAGCTCTTGAGCGTAAAATACAGCAAGAGCCGTCACGTAAGCGGATTATCGATGGAGAAAAAGAGGCCCGATTGATTTCAATTGCCTGCAGTACACCGCCTGAAGGACGCGCCAAATGGACTGTGCAGATGTTGGCTGATGAATTGGTTATCCTGAAAGTAGTTGACTCTGTTTCCGGTCAGACGGTGTGGCGGACGCTTAAAAAAACGAACTTAAACCTCACTTGAGGAAGTGTTGGGTGATACCTCCAAAGCAAAATGCTGAATTTGTCGCAAATATGGAGAATGTTCTTGAAATCTACAAAATGCCTTATAACTCGGCCATTCCGGTTATTTGCATGGATGAACAGCCGACCCAGTTGATCAAGGAAACGCGTATGAAGATGACCCTCGAACCTGGCAAGCCGGAACGTGTGGATTATGAATATGAACGTAATGGCACAGCAGCGAATTTTATGTTTTCTGAGCCTTTGGGTAGTTGGCGTAAAGTTAATGTTCGTCAGCGTAAGACATCGATTGATTGGGCGTATGAGATCAAAGAATTGCTAAATGAGGATTATCCTGAAGCAGAGAAAGTGATATTGGTTTGCGATAACCTGAACACGCATAAGGTTGCATCACTTTATGAAGCGTTTGAACCGAAACAAGCACGGCAACTTGCTGAACGTCTTGAGATACATTATACACCCAAGCATGGCAGTTGGCTGAATGTGGCAGAGATAGAACTGAGCGTGTTCACCAAACAATGCCTTGCTCGTCGGATATCAGATATAGAAACGTTACGGAAAGAGGCAAAAGCATGGTACCGCGATCGCAACGCTGGGCAAAAGTCGGTTGATTGGCAATTTACAACACAAGATGCCCGCATCAAACTGAAACGTCTCTACCCACAAATTAAATTGTCATAAGGTACTAGATAAAGGGTAACACATCTGATAACTTAAACGCTGTGTGCGTTGCAGGGTCTGCAGATTCTCGTGATACTCTTGCTGGAGCAGTCAAGTTTCTGTCTTGTCCTTCAGCAGAGCTGGTCAGTTCCGGTTCTGCCCCCAAAGACCTTGACGGTGCGTCCGAGGTGACAGCTACGGCAGTCCCATCCTTCTTTACGCTTTGCTCCTGCCCTATTGCTGTCTGTTGGGTTCCGGAGGATTCTCGCACAGCCTTGGGCGATTCCGCATCCAGCTCTGACATAAGCCTGGGCGTATTGGATTTACCTTGCCACGTAGCCAGGTTGAAGATGCTAAAGCGGCTCTGCGGAGCCCACGGTAAGACCATGCGGACGACAAGAATCAGCCAGAGCGCATAGTGCCAGCGGGCAGCGAGCCGATTTCGCATTGCTGCCTGTATCAAAAGAATCAGGCAGACCACTATGCCGGCCTGGACGGTACTGCGAAACAACCACTCAAAGAACGGCTGTGCATAGGTGCTGAGTGTTTCCATTAGTTGCCCTTTCCTTTCTGCTCAAGCATCGTCTTGAGTTCGGTAATGTCATCTTTCGAGAGCTTTGCATCTTCTATGAAAGCCGCGATCATCGGCTTGGTCGCTCCGCCGTAAACTCTCTTGAGAAATGAAATCCTTTCGTGCTTCGTACACTGCTTTTCGGTAACGGTGGGGAAGTATCTGTACTCTTTGCCCTCTTTATCAAAGTCAAGAGCGTGCTTGTTGAGGAGCCGGATGAGCTGCGAGGTTCACGTCCGGTTCTCGGAGGGGCCGAGGGTGAAATTCCCTCGGCCTACTCAACCGAAGAATCCTGACGTCTTGCAACTTGCGAAATGGGAACCGTTTTGGGGGGCCTTTGTGCACAGGATAATAGTGTGTAATTATAGTCGCAGAATGTTAAAATACGAAAATATTTCGATACAACGACGATATCAGGAATCCCAGAATTGCTTATGCCTGGGTAAGTACCGGGATACTCCAGACTATTTAGAAGGAGAACAAAATGAGTGATCGCCTATTGTATAGTCCAGTTTGCCTTTTTGTTGTCACGATTTTTTATTTGTCCGTTTATTCAACTGAGCTATCAGCAGCAAATGATTGGGGCCCTGGAATTCAGGAACTGTACCGGCTCGATCGGCTGGCTGTACTCAAAGAGTCGATCAAGGTCGCATCGATATCCAGTTATGATCGAACAGGCGGAAACAATGATGGCTTTGGCGGGCAGTATTCCTACGTACGCAAGGAAAAGGACGGCTTGGTCCTGGCCGACTTGCAGGGTCCGGGGGTAATCTACAGAATCTGGACTCCCACACCGACAGATGACATGCTCGAGTTCTACTTCGACGGCGAGAGCGAGCCGGGCATACGGGTCAAGTTTCGTGACCTCTTCCTGGGCAAACATCCCGTCTTTGTTCGGCCGTTAGTCGGATACGGAGCCGGAGGATTTTACAGTTATGTGCCGCTCACGTATGAAAAGTCGTGTAAGGTTTTCATCAGGGCCGAGCGTTTGCAGTTCTACCAGATCAATTATGCAACATATCCGGAGGAAACGTCTATAGTGAGTTTTCCGAAGCAGCCAGAAGACGAGTACAGATCTCATTTGGAGAAAGCCAGAGGACTGTTCGAATCTTACGGGAGCGACGTCAGTTCTTACGTTGTCCCCGCCGGCGGGTCGATTGAGCGATTCGGCACGAAAGTCCGCTTGAAACCAAGAGAAACTGTAAAAATCTTCGAAAGCAACCGTCCGGGAAGAGTGGTAGGGATTCGCATTTCGCCTCCTGAGGCTTTGGTTGACAAGGATCGTGGAGTTGTCCTTCGAGCATACTGGGATGGCAGCGAGGAACCTGCAATTCTCAGTCCCGCGGGAGATTTCTTCGGCTATGCATGGGGTGAGCCGGCAACCAGGTCTCTGCTGGTGGGGACAGCCAAAGGAACGAACTATTGTTACTTTCCGATGCCGTTCGATAAGTCAGCCCGAATCGAACTGCTTTCCGAGCGGCGCTTGGCTAAAGAGACAGAGCTTGAGGCGGAGGTGCTGTTCGTGCCGGTTGCCCGGCGGGAGAATGAAGGCAGGTTTTATGCTATATGGCGACGCGAGAATCCCACAACGAAGGGCAAACCATTCACATTTATCAAGACCGAAGGCCGGGGACATATCGTCGGGTTCATCCAGCAATCGCAGGGATTCGAGTCCGGCAATACTTATTTCTTCGAGGGTGACGATCAGACGACGATAGACGGCGAGCTTGTCATCCATGGCACAGGATCGGAGGACTTATACAACGGCGGGTGGTATGATGTCTCAGGTCGATGGGACTCGAAGAGGTCGTTTCCGCTGAGCGGCTGTCTCGGGTATAAGAAGCATCTGGGCAGAACCGGCGGCTACCGGCTTTTTCTGGGTGACGCTTATTCGTATCGCAGGAGTATTCTGCAAACGATTGAGCATGCTCCAACCGAAAACGACCTTCTAAATGACTACTGCGCCGTTACGTTTCTATATTCGCAAGACAGGCCTACCTGTGAGTTTGCCCTGCCGCCGGCGGCGGAAAGGAAAGTAATCGACCTGAAGCGCATCGTTTTCGCAACGTGGTGGAATATTCCGATCAGTTCATTCTCGTATCGTAATGCAATGCTTACGAAGAATGGCGAGGATTTTGAGGGTAAGAATGTTCGATTCCTTTCGCTGCGGGCGGAAGGAGACGACTCGTTCGGATATCACTTCATTTGCTTTGTTTGTGAGCTTCCGGCAGCAGGTAAATACAAAGTCAGCCTTGACGCGATCAAGGGACCATCGCAGGGAAAGGTGCAGATGTTTATGGATGAAGCGCCGGTTGGGCTGGAAGTGGACTTGTATGCCGCTGAAAGAGAATGTGCATTGAACGAATATGTCGGCACGCTCAATCTGGCCGAGGGGCCAAACAGACTTTTGTTCAAGCTCGTAGGCAAGCACGCA
>Ga0315288_10009358_pt1 | contig 12347 bp, 9 predicted proteins | sample YL17G11_20_MG_FD_203454 | JGI IMG/M metagenome (GOLD analysis project Ga0315288, IMG submission 203454) | Sediment microbial communities from Yellowstone Lake, YNP, Wyoming, USA - YL17G11_20 | ecosystem: Environmental > Aquatic > Freshwater > Lake > Sediment | place: USA: Wyoming | collected...
TATTGTATACCTTCAGGCACATGTCATCAAGAGACCAGATTATTGCATCATGCGCCTCCTTGCGATGTGTTGCGGTTGCGTCACGAACGAGCAGAATATCGTAACCTATGTCCGAGGCATGGTATGCTGTTGCTGCGACGCATTCGTCTGTCAAGAAGCCGACGAGGATCAGGCTGTCGATATCCATGTTACGAAGAATGAAGTCGAGATTGGTCCCGCTAAAGGCACCCCCGTTTGTCTTCGGCACAATGAGCTCATCCGGCAACGGCTTCACTTGGTCCAGTGCCTGACTTTCCTCAGAGGCTGGTGGTACGATGAGCCCGATCTTGCGGTTGACTTTGGCAGTGTGAAGTGGGTTATTCGTTGGGGCTGCCAGCTGAACATGGACGACATCGATGCCCTTTCGCCTACATGCCTTGAGGATCTTCTCCGAGTTGGCAACAGCTTTCCAGAACCTGTCCGCATAGTCTTTAACCGCTTCTCGCACATCCTTCTCTGGGAGACCTTTCTTGATGGCTGCCTTAACGAACGGGTCAGGTGAGGCGATATTCTGTATATCTATCAGAACAAGTGCAGTCTTCCCACGCTTGATTTCGAAATCCGGATAGGGTGTCTCCAAGGCGTAGATTACGTCTTCAATTGTCAACTTTCCCAAGTTGAATTACCCCAGAGCCATCAAGATAGACTCAGTTGACTTAAGTCCTATCATTGGGATGGGAATAGTCGCTTCTTTATGCTCCACCAAGTTGTAGTTTGGTGGACCGGGCGGGATTTGAACCCGCGACCTTCCGCACTTCGGAGCTACAGTTTGCCAAGCGGACGATCTTCGGCCCAAGGCATACCAGACTGATCTACCGGCCCACGAACGTCATCGGACCAATGGCAGACAAAAAGCCAGCGCATCGCAAGCTGGAGTCTGTTGAGAGAACCGAAAACACAGGCATGACTGTGAACATTCTCTCCACGTTCTCGCGGATCATGGGGGAGCAGAATGCATTCTGCTTATGAAGCAGTTAGTCGCTGGCCAAGATCGCAAGTTGGGGGAGTCGCTGACCTTGTGCAAATCTGCAGGCGATTCTTCTTTCTAGAAGTATTTCAATGTCTGTCCGAGCCCTTTCTCTTTGGCCCTTCTGAAGATCAGACTGCCGCACGCAAGATCGAGAATGCTCACGCCGATCGGTATGTACAGAATGATCTCGTCCTCGCTTGTCCGACCTGGTTTCTTTCCCGAGACGATCTCTCCGATCTCTCCATACACTTCGCGATCGGTAAAGTATCCTTTCGCATACCACTTCCTCAGATTCCCAATGTAGCTGGTCTGCTTCAAGTGATCCACGATGATCTTGTTCACGGACTTTATGGTTACGAAGTCGAATTCCTGGAAGCTTCCTACGGCGCTGATCAATGTGCCTTTTCTGACCCAGTCGAATTTGATTAGGGGCTCGTTGGCTGCTGTGGCGGTGATGATCACGTCGCTCTTCTGGACAGCATCCTTCACAGGTTCCGGCGTAATCTTGAGACCAAGTTCCTGCGCCATCTCTTTCGCGAATTGCTCTTCAGCCTTCTTGCTGATGTCGTTCACGTAGACCTCTTCAATCTTCATGACTTCGTTTACTGCTCTCAACTGAAACCTGGATTGGTAGCCCAATCCGATTATGAACAAGCTCTTGGGATTCTTCTTCGCGAGATACTTCACTCCAACCGCCGACGCCGCTCCTGTTCTCATCGCAGTCATCCAATTCGCTTCCATTATGGCATAGGGCGCTATGGTCTCGGGATCGTTCAAAATCAGGAGCGGGAAGTGACTGGGTACGTTGTGTTTCGTCGGATTGTCATAGTTGAAGGTCCACCATTTTATTCCTATGACGTTCCATCCGTCCATAATATATGAGGGCATGGCGTTTGCGCCTGCTCTTGGTCTCCCGACGGTCTCAAGGTCCATAACAATCTTGGCAGGAATCACTGCCTCGCCGCGTCCATGTGCCCTATACGCTCGCTCGACGATGTCAACCGTTTCACTCATCGTAAGGCCTGCTTTGATCACATCACTTTGTGAGAGATACAGTATCTCAAATTGCATCGACATTTTGCGGCCTCAGAGTGTCCGGGCAACACATGTCCTATAAAACGCTATTCGGTCCTGTTGCCAAAAAAAGGGGAAGCAGATCAATCTGCGTAGGCAGGACGGAATCCTAGGAACGTGCTTTAGGTAGCGTTTTCCTCCTCACGAATTTTCCTGTGCCCTTCTTGCCCGTGAACTGTCCGTTCTCATGAACTACTTGTCCTCTTGAGACTGTGGCAACGGGATAGCCGGTCACCGTAATGTCGTCATACATCGAATAGTCTATCTTGGTGTGCAGGTTCTCCACAGTCAGCTTGACCTTCTTCTCGGGATCGAATACTACAAGGTCAGCGTCGCTGCCAATAGCGATCACTCCCTTCTCTGGATGGAGGCCAAAGATGCGGGAGGGATTGCCGGAAGTCACCCTGACGAGATCATTAAGCGATATTCTACCCTTCCCTACACCCTCAGAATATACAAGCGCCAGCAAAGTCTCTGTTCCGGGAGCGCCGTTTGGAACCTTACTGAAATCGGCCTGCTTCTTCTGCTTCAGAGTAAACACGCAATGATCGCTTCCAACGGTCTTTATGTGATTACTCGCAAGTCCGAACCACATGGCGTCTCTGTCTTCTTCCTTCCTGAGCGGGGGTGACATTACAAAGCGTTCAGCGTCAGGCTTGTTGTATTGTTCCTCAGTCAGGGTAAGGTAGTGAGGGCAGGTCTCGGCGTATATTGGCAGTCCGCGTTGCTGGGCCTGCACGATAGCGTCGAGGCCTAGCTTGGTAGATAGGTGAACTGGATACATGTGGCAACCTGTCATCTCCGCCAGTCTGACCGCCCTCTCAACTGCTTCGGCTTCGAACAGCGGCGGTCTTGATCGGGCATGATAGATCGGTTGGACCTTACCTTCAGCGAGCAGCTTCTGGGTTGCAACCTCTATTAGGTCAGCGTTCTCGCAGTGCAGAGCTATGAGTCCGCCGTGCTTTGCCATTTCGGCCATTGTCCGAAAGATTGTCCCGTCGTCGGAGTAGAGCTCCTTCTTGTAGGCCATGAAGAGTTTGATGCTGGGGACGCCCTGGTTGACAAGTTCCTTTAGGTGAGCTTCAACAGGCTCCCTCGCCGCCATATGGATTGAGTAGTCTATCACAACCTTCGGGTCAGCTTTCTTCCTCCAAGTTTCATAGGTGTTTAGAACTGTCTCTCCTTTCTGCTGCATAGCGAAGTCGATGATCGTAGTCACTCCGCCACAAGCGGCTCCGACTGTGCCAGATTCAAAATCGTCGGCTGTGACGGTCCCCATGAAAGGCATCTCAAAATGGGTGTGGGCGTCGATGGCTCCAGGAAGAACAAGTTTTCCTTTAGCATCCAAAGTCTTATCGGCAGAGTCCGAGATACTCTTCGAGATCATCGCAATCTTGCCATCCCTGACGCCTATGTCAGCATCGTATGTTGCAGATTCAGTCACAATCTTTCCATTCTTCAACAGTAGGTCAAGCATGGCGATCCCGAGACAGGTTTCTTCTCACCGATAATAAGCCTAACGGCATGGATTGATCCTACGTTCAAATCAATCCCGGGCGAATTTCTCATTTCAGTGATTCCAGGGAGAAGGCGAGGAAGTCTCACTTCCCAGCGGTGTAGCGAAGCCAACCTTGTGCGACACAGCGCCGAGACCAAGGCAGAGGAAAGGCACTGCTGGTCCACAAAGCTAAACTAGCTTCTCTGGCTCTATCAGCGCTTCACAAGTCATCGGGTCAGAACCTTGCCCCTAAACAGAGTGATGCCATGGGACATAGATATCTCACAGCGGGCCCAAATATCCGAATCAATCGCGAAGGCAGCAGCAAGACAGGAGCTCGTCAAGTATACTGGCTTCCCGTACGTAATGCTAAAGGACAGGGCTAAGGTTGCCGACAAAGACGAAACACTCAGAAGTAATGTTGGTGCCGCGTCGCTCGTGGAGAAATGGGTGGCGACTACTCTTGGTCCAATGGGCCTAGACAAGATGATTGTCCGAGACATAGGCGCGGGGAGACCCACCCGCCATGTCTTGGTAACAAACGATACTGCTGAGATTCTAGGTCACCTCAGTACGGAGCATCCGGTGGCCAAGATACTGGCCGACGTCGCCACAACAGTAGACAGGGAAGTCGGCGATGGAACGACTACTGCAGTGCTCTTGGCTTGCGCACTAGTGGACGTCGGATCCAAGCTGACGCAGAAAGGGATTCATCCATCCACTATTACTGAGGGTTACGAACTGGCGCTCAAGGAGTCGCTTGGGCTCTGTGAAGAACTTGCGTCGCCGTTCGATCGAGATTCACCAGGTCGGTACATAGAGACCGCTCGCATGGCAATCAGTGGCAAGGGCTTCTCAGTCTCAGAAGAGAATTTGGCAGGCACGGCATATTCGGCCGTAAGTACAATTGCGTCCAAAGCCGCAAACTCCATGGATGCCGACCTGAAAGACATCAAACTCGTGAGCTGGACTGGATCTGCAGAGACTAGACTGGAGCTAGTCAGAGGTACGATTCTAAAGAACGCGCTCGTTGATAGTGGTATGCCCAAGAAGATTGAGGAGGCACACATAGCCATCTTCAGCAAGCCACTAATGTTTCGTGACTACCAATCACTGACACACGACAAAATTACCTGCGTCTTGAACACTCCGGAAAGATTCTTAGAAATGAGGAAAGAACGGCTAAAAGTCATCAAGGGGAAGGGTGAACACATAGTCCAATCAGGTTCTAACGTCGTCCTATCTCGGAAAGGTATTGACGAGGAACTCATCGACTATCTCCGTAGACACGAAGTCTTCACAGTCAGGCGAATAGTTGAAGAAGACCTCGCGAGGTTGTCGCTTGCCACGGGTGGCAGAATAGTTGGAAGTGTAGATGAGCTGTCCACTGACGATCTTGGCTACGCAAAGCTCGTTGAAGAACGCAAGATCGGTGGGTCGGAATGGATCTTCGTCGATGGATGCCGAAATCCCAAGAGCGTCTCGATAATGATCTGCGGACACAGTGAAGTGGCCGCCACAGAGACTGAGCATCTGCTCAAGAATACTCTCTCGATAATTGCTACTCTCATGCGCGAACCTAGAGTTGTACCCGGGGGAGGGGCGATCGAAGTCGAACTGGCAAAGAGGTTGAGAGTCTGGGCGCCATCGAACGTGGGCAAGAAGCAGTTCGCTGTACTGGCGTTTGCTGAAGCGCTTGAGAGAGTCCCGGAATACCTCGCGCAGAACGCAGGGCTGGACTCGATTGATGTGCTAACCGAACTTAGGGCACGTCATGATGCTGGCCAGGCAAGCGCCGGAGTGGATCCATTTACTGGTAGGGTCCAGGACATGGCCCAACTACGCGTCTTCGATCCGTTGGCTACACTGCGCCAGGCGTTGGCTTCAGCGACCGAGGCGGCCTGTCTAGTACTGAGGACAGATGGTACCATAACAATTCCGCGCACGATGGAAGAAAGGGTCGAGAAAAAGCAGAAGGAGAGAGAACAGAAGGGCAAGAAACCCGAAGACTGGATTGACGAAGTACCCTACTGATTCATCAAACAAGATATCTATGTGCTCAAATCACTGCGCAAAGCTGTCTCGCTGGGACGTGCGCTGAAAAACCCCATATTCCAATTTGAGTATTTACACGGGACGTCCGATCTGCTGTGGTCTCAGCATAGTTCCCACCAGCTTCGTAACGACTCCAACATGCTTAAATAACATCTGCTGGGCCCCTCAGCCAAATTGGTGAGATCTTGATCTCTCAGTTTAGGGGAAGAGATTTCATATCGTGTCATGAGTGGACGCTCGAAGAGCTCGAGTTTGTTTTTGAACATTCGAAGTCTCTGAAGAGACAATTCAAGTCTGGAGCAACTACCGACCTCTTGAAGAACAAGACTCTCTTCATGCTTTTCTACGCAGCCTCAACGAGAACTCGCAACTCATTCGAGGCTGCAATGACGCAGCTGGGCGGCCACGCGCACTTCTTGGAAACGAAAGCCATGCGTATGGGTGACCCAGGGGCACCTGAGGCGATAAAGGACACAGCGAAGGTTCTCGACCGATATGGCCACTGCATAGCAATTAGGGTCTACACGCAAAAGTACGGCGAGGGAGAGCAGATAATCCGCGAATACGCGAAGTGGTCTGACATTCCGGTTGTAAGTATGGAGTCAGACATGTGGCACCCCTGCCAAGAATTGGCCGACATGCTCACAGTCAGAGAGAAGTTTCCGAAATGGGAAAAGAAGAAGTATGTTCAAGCATGGGGCTACTCGCCCAATGCGTTGAGAGTGGCTGCTGTCCCACAGTCCAATGTTGCAATGATGACTCGATACGGAATGGACGTAGTGTACGTGAGGCCTCCTGAGTTCACTTTGGACCCAAACATCACTGCAATGGCCAAGAAGAACGCTGAGCAGAGCGGAGGAAGCTTCACTGAGACCACCAACCTCAAGGAGGCTTTCGAAGGTGCTCACGTAATCTACATGCGCAACCACTGCACATTGAACCGCGCAGAGATCGGCGACAAAGCCGAGCAGCAACTCATGGACAAATACAAGAACTGGACATGCACGCAAGAGCTGATGGACCTCACTGCCAAGAATAGTATCTTCATGCACTGTCTACCGGCGGACAGAGGACACGAAGTCACAAACGAAGTGATGGACGGACCTCACTCCGCAATATTCGACGAAGCAGAAAACAGGCTCCATGTCCAGAAAGCCGTGCTTTCACTAGTCATGCAATAGGTGAGAGCGCACCCTCCGTTTTTTTGTCGAGGCAAGCGGAGCCTTCTAAATCGATATCGGGGTTCGATCACCCTAAGGTGGATGCTCAGGATGTCTAGACGGCTACTAATAGCACTCGGCGGCAACGCCATAAAGCAGGCACACGAAGAGGGAACGACTGAGGAGCAGTTCAGAAACGTCACAACAACCTGCAAACAGATTGTAAGCCTCATGGGGAGGCTCTCAGCCGACTCAATAGCAATAACCCACGGCAATGGCCCTCAGGCAGGAAACCTTCTGCTGCAGCAGGAAGAAGCGCTTCACGCGGGAGTTGCGGCTCAGACCTTCGATGTGGTCGGTGCAATGACACAGGGACAGATAGGTTACATGTTCCAACAGACACTTCAGAATTTCCTGAGGGATGCCGGTGGTGCTCTATCCAAGACACCCGTGGTTTCAGTTGTGAACCAAGTCTTGGTGAGTCCGGATGATCCAGATTTTCTTGACCCCACGAAGCCAGTCGGCAATTTCTTCACCAAAGAAGAGGCTGAGGAACTCGCCCAAGAGAAGGGCTACGTTATCAACCCCAAGCCCGGCAAGGAGCATCTCGACAAGAAGATGAAAGGGTTCGTCATCAAGCAAGTAAAACCGACGGGATCGACCCCGAAACCCTACAGAAGAGTCGTTCCCTCTCCTGAGCCAATCAAGAACATTGAGGGGGAGACAATCAAGATGCTCGTCGATCAGGGTGTCTTGGTTGTAGCGTCAGGAGGCGGCGGAATTCCTGTCATAATGAACAGGGACGGACACCTTGAGGGAGTATTTGCAGTAATCGACAAAGACAAGGCAGGGGAAAGAATGGCCGAGGCCATCAAGGCGACCGATTTTCTAATACTAACAGACATCGAGTACGCGATGTTGAATTTCGCCAAGCCAAATCAGAAACCGATACATGAGATGACTACCAGGGACGCCGAGAATTACTTGGCAGAAGGTCACTTCATTGCTGGAAGCATGGGTCCCAAGGTTGAGGCATGCGTCAGGTTCCTCAAATGGGGAGGAAAACGAGCAATAATATCGTCTCTGGACAAACTCATCGACGCGTACGATGGCAAGACTGGTACACACATCCACTCAAGCTAATCATCGGCATGAGTCCGTTCTCTGTTTTTCTCAGATGCACTGCTCTCGGTAGGATACTGGACTAGCTACCTGCCGCCCGCCCGCAGATATCGGGCATTTGAAGCCAAGGATGACTCCGAGGTTCGGAAGACTTCTTTCTTCCGGCCCAGAAGCAGTTACCAGTTTCCGCTCAGAGAGACTACTTGGCTCCCACACTGCTTTGCCAGCATTTTGTATCGAAGATATCCTGGAACTCATGCAGAGTGCGCTGACTGATCAGTAGCATCTCCGATCTCGGTGATAACGTGTGGCGTGAGGGTCGTGTGCGTCTAGGAGGGTGCTGGCGTGAGTCGTAGCGATTTTCTGGCTAGCAGGCCTACTACTACCAGAAGGCCTAGGGAGAAGATTGTCATTGTCGAGCCCAGAGCCAGAAGTGCAGGCGTGGCTCTGATCTGGACTATGCCGAAGACACGTAGCGGTAGGGTGTCCGGGTTAACAATGAATACGCTTCTGAAGAGTTCACCAATGGATAGGGTAAAGGCGAACAATGCTCCAGCCATAATGGCGGGTGCTATGAGAGGCAAGGTTACTCTGCGAAAGACTTTGAACGAGGTGGCGCCCAACGTCTTTGCGGCCTCCTCATACTCGATCAGCATAGGATCAATACCGGCTCTCACGAGTATCATGCCCCAGGGCAGTGCCCACACTACGTGCACAGGGAGTCCAGTCCAGAGACTGATAGGCACACCGAGTTGGCGGTAGAAGAATATGGCACCGAGTCCATATGTTACCCCCGGCACGATGATGCCCAAGATAATCAGGTAGAAGATAGCCTCAGCGCCACGAAACGGTCGCTTGTATGCTAGTCCTGCTGGAGCGAACAGGGCCATTGCGACGGCGGCGGTGGCGATGGCCAGCTCAAGCGATCGAGTTAGAGAGTTAACTATCTCCGGACTGCTGAGCCATTTCTCATACCATCTTAGGCTGAGGCCCTCGATCGGCGGCACCATGCGATCTGCAGAGTTGAATGAGAACACTATCATTGATACGATGGGGGAATAGACGAGCGTCGCCACCACTATCGTGACCACGGCCAAACCAATCTTCAGATAATCTCTTGCCAAGAGTCGTCACCTAGAAGAGTTGTCTTAGATTAACCCCCGTGAATAGTGCAATCACTATGATGAGGGCTATGCCGGTTATGATGACTGATACCGCTGACGCGAAAGGCCAGTTAAGATACACCTGCGAGTTGTAGATGAACTGGCCTGCGGTAGTGGCTATTCGTCCTATCACCTTCGGCGTCGCCCAGTCACCCATGCTTGCCACAAAAACGAAAGCAGCACCTATGGCAACTCCTGGCAGTGAGAGCCGCAGTGTGATATGGTAGAACTGTTTGATTCTGTTGGCGCCGGACGCGGCGGCTGCTTCGTATAGAAGCGGGTCGATCTTCGCCAAGGCAAGGAAGATGGGTCCTATGACAAACACAACGTAACTTTGGATCATGACTAGGACCGTTGCGAAGTCTGAATAGAGGAACAGAGGCGATGGTTCTGACAGTATATGAAGGCCCATCAGGACACCGTTGAGTACCCCATTCGTCCCAAGCATCGGTATCCACGAAATCGTTCGAATCGTCCAATCGATCCAGAACGGTATTATGAGCGCGACTAGAAGTGCTGTCTTGAGTGTTTGGCTCTGGATCTTGTTTGCCAAGAAATAAGCGACCGGATAGGCCAAGAGAACTGAGACGCCTGCTACTATCGTAGAGTACTCCAGAGTAAGCAGAATAGAAGCCTGCGCAGTGGGATTGGTAAATGCTTTGACGTAGTTTGACAGAGTGAAGATCGGGACATAAGACAGCTGTACAGGCGTGTAGAAGCTCATCACCACGATCTGCACTAGCGGTCCAATAAGGAAGATCAGCGTCCAAGTTAGAGCCGGGAGGACAAGAATGTAGGGACCAACGTCCCAGACGCGTTTCGGAGGAGGCCTGTCGGCCAGCAGAATCACGCCCCTAATATAGCTCTCTCGACGTCGTAACCTTTGACGACACTCGTCTTGTCCAAGACAGTAATGTCCTCGACATTCCAACCTATCTTGACAGGTTTGCCGTCTGGAATTTCCTCGTATTCTGCATCCCCCAGCTGCTTCCTTGCTCTGAATTCTACACCTCTGATATCGACCAGGTACGTGACTTCAGAGCCTCTGTATACGGTTGACTTGAGGGCCCCATCCAGGTGGTACCGTGTCGTTTGAGCGTCTTTGCCAATTCTTACTCTTTCCGGTCGGACTATGAAAGCGACACTTGTTCCGACGAGTTTCTTGCTATCTTCTCCGTAGGGTCCGTCGAATGCTCCGTATTCACTTTCTAGAGAGACTAGACTGCCCTTTGCTGCAGTGGCCTTTGCTTTGACTAGATTGGACTCGCCCACGAATCTCGCAACGAATATGCTGTGTGGAGAATTGTATATCTCTGAAGGCGGTCCTTCTTGTTCGATCTTGCCCATGTTCATGACCATTATTCTATCTGCGAGGGTCATGGCCTGACCTTGGTTGTGAGTAACGTAGATGAAGGTGATCCCCAATTGTTTGTGCAGAAACTTCAGCTCAATCTCCATCTGTGCTTGTAGCTTTGCGTCCAAGTTACCCAATGGTTCATCAAGAAGCACAACTTCCGGATGCAGGACAGTCGCCCGGGCAACACCGACACGTTGCTGTTGACCGCCGCTTAGCTCACGTGGATGTCTATTCTCCAGGCCGGTTAGACGAACCAAGCCGAGCGCTTCGTTGACCTTCTGCTTCATCTCGGCTTCGGGCACACCTCTCATCTTCAGCCCGAATGCGACATTATCGAAGACAGTCATGTGAGGAAACAGTGCCCATGTCTGGAAGACCATTGATATCGGCCGCTTGTGCGTTGGTACGCCCGACATGTCCTGACCCTTGATGAAGATCTTTCCAGCATCAGGCACTATGAGTCCCGCTATGCTCCGCAATGCGGTTGTCTTGCCGCATCCACTTGGTCCTATCATACAGTAGAATTCGCCCTTCCTCACGTCGAAGCTCACGTCATCCATTGCAGCTGTCTTCCCAAAGAGTTTCGTTACACCTTCGAGGCGAACATCCACATCAGACGTCATTGTTCACCAGATTCCAAGGATGCGCCCTTAGGGGCCGAGAGCCCGTATATAACGGTTTGGCGGACTTTGCTGTGTTTGTTCTAGCTAACAACATGTGTCAGTGATAAAAAGAAACCGGATCATTGGGACAAGTCAGGGTGGCATCGGTGGATAGAGAACTGCGACGGAGAAGATGGATCATCCATAGAAAACTTGACGGTTGGAGAAGCCTAGAGATCGCGGCAGCTCTACGAATCGATGAGAGGACAGTCTATCGTTGGTGGCGCGTCTACGGGAAATATGGGTGGGAGGGTCTACACGTCAAATCCAGAGCACCTCATCGTTACCACAAGACTCCTCAGTCAACCGTCGACCTCATCTTGGAGTTGAGACGCAGCAGACATTGGGGACCGAACAAGATCGAAGGATACCTGCGGAACTACAAGGTTCAGGAGACCACGCCTGTCAGCCACAGGACCATCCATCGGATCCTCGTCGAGGCTGGATTGAACAACCCCATCTCCGCGCCTAGAAGGGTCTGGGGTAGGCGTAGATTCCAGCGTTCACGAAGCAACGAACTCTGGCAGGGTGACTTCAAACTCACAGAAGACGACGAGTGGATGATCAGTTACCTGGACGATCACAGCCGCTTCGTTCCAGGCTCGGGGATTCATCACAACCCAACCGCGAAGCATGCGATCAAGCTTCTGGAAGGATCCATGAAGGAATATGGGAAGCCTGATCAGATCTTGACGGATCGAGGCTCCCAATTCTATCCGGCACGAGGAGGCATGTCGGAGTTCACGGAGTTCTGCAGTGGAAACGGGATTGAGCATATCGTCGCAAGCGTACGGAGGCCATCTACGATCGGTAAGATTGAGGCGTTCCATAAGGCGTACGTCTGCGAGTCGTGGATGTTTCCCAGCCATCGAGGTTTCATTCATTACTGGAACTATGAGCGGCCGCATCAAGGAATCCGTTATCTCTATCCCGCTGACGTATACTTCCATGACAGATGTGAAAGGATGAAAAGCCTCAAGTTCCAGCGTGTGAATCATTCTTGTGGTTGGTAAGCCCGAAGCTACCCTGACCAATACCGGTCGGAGATGTGAATGGGCAATCTTCCAGAGCGGCTCATTGAATGCGCCATGCGCGCGGATAGGTGAGTGCCGCGTTCAAGCCAACCATAAAGAATGGAGGTCAAGGACAGAACAAAACGCATAAGCGACTCCACAGAATAGTTAGCGCGGTTTGAACGCCACGCAGAAGAGCCACCCGAGAATCACATGCAGAACTAGGCTTTTCAT
>Ga0315288_10009359_pt1 | contig 12347 bp, 11 predicted proteins | sample YL17G11_20_MG_FD_203454 | JGI IMG/M metagenome (GOLD analysis project Ga0315288, IMG submission 203454) | Sediment microbial communities from Yellowstone Lake, YNP, Wyoming, USA - YL17G11_20 | ecosystem: Environmental > Aquatic > Freshwater > Lake > Sediment | place: USA: Wyoming | collected...
ACCGGGGGTGAAGTCCTGTCACCATCGAAAAAACCGTTATTGCCCTTTACATGCAGGGGCGAAAACGAAATTTCGGAGAATATTTTTGCAACTACTGAGTTAACAGTAGTGAAGGAGCGTAGGAATGGTTGTGGCCGGGATTGATATTGGCTCCAGGACCACCTGTGCTCTGATCATGAAAGGGGGCAAGATTATTGCCTCCGAGATGATCTTCACCGGGGCCGATAGCGAGGCCGCTGCCCGCCGGGCCATGGAAGGGGCGATTGCCAAGGCCAACCTCTCCGTTCAGGCCGTCGATCACATCATGGCCACGGGGTACGGAAGAATCCGGGTATCCTTTGCCGATGAAATCGTCAGCGAGATCAGCTGCCACGCGAGGGGGGCGCATTGGTTTTTCCCCGGAGTGCGCACCGTGCTGGATATGGGCGGGCAGGACTGCAAAGCCATCCGGGTGGATGAGGAGGGGAACCCGGCAGATTTTGTCATGAATGATAAATGTGCTGCCGGCACCGGGAGATTCCTGGAAGTCATGGCCGAGACGCTTCGCCTGCCTCTGGAAGAGATCGGGCCGCTTTCCCTGGAATCGGATCGTCCGGCCACAATCAATTCCTTCTGCACGGTTTTTGCCAAGGCGGAAATTCCAATCCTGATTCGAGAAGGAGTTCCCAAGAAAGATATTCTAGCGGGTTTACACCGGGCCTTAGTCGTGAGGATCTTCAATCTGCTCAAGAAAGTTGGAATTCGGAAGGAGTTTGTCATCACCGGGGGAATTGCCAGGAATGTAGGAGTGGTAAGAGTCATCGAGGAGAAAATAGGATTTCCGGCGCTGATCCCCGAAGATCCGCAGATCGTCGGAGCGCTCGGGGCAGCCATCCTGGCCAGGGAGAATGAAACACCCTGGTGAAAGGGTGGGGATCATTTCAAAGACAGGAGGGAAAAATGAACTTTTCCGATAGCCTTCGTCTGCACGCTTCTTTTTATCCCGAGCGGGAATGCGCCGTCTGCCAGGACCGGTGCGTGACCTTCGCCCAGCTCAATACCCGGGCCAACAAGATCGCGAACGGCCTTCTCGGCCTCGGGCTGAAACGAGGGGACAAAGTTTCGGTCATGCTCTACAACTGTTACGAATACCTGGAAGTCTTCCATGCCCTGGCCCGCATAGGCGTAGCCCTGGTTCCGATTAGCTATCGCTTCGTCCCCAGAGAGATCGAATACCTGATCAACAACTCCGAAAGCAAGGGGCTGATTTACGGCTCGGAGTTTGCCGACCGAATTGAACAGGCCTGGAAAAATTTCGAGAATGTCCCCGAGAAGAATTTGATCCATTTGGGACCCGAAGGCCGGGGCCACGATTACGGAAGATGGAGTGAGCAGGGTTCGGCAAATGAGGTCGTGGTACCGATTCAGGAAACCGATACCCTTTATCTCGGATACACCTCCGGAACTACGGGTTTCCCCAAGGGGGCCATTAGCCCGAACAGCTCACAGCTGGCCCGGGCGTTGGTTTTCACCCATGAATTTCATATTACCGGCCGTGACCGGATCCTGATTAACATGCCCCTTTTCCACTCCAATGCCTTGATGTTTTCCAACATAACGATCTACTTGGGCGGCACAGCGGTCATCATGCCGCGATTCGATGCCGAGGGCTCCTTGGCCACCATCCAAAAACATCGCACCACATGCACCTCCATGGTGCCGCAACAATACGAGAGAATCCTGAACTTGCCCGAGGAAACAAAGAGGAAATATGACACCCGCAGCATGAAGAACATCGTTTGTTCCTCCTCTCCTTTGCATCCTCAAACCCGCCTGGCCATCATCGATTTTTTCTCCAGCGCCGATCTGTATGAATTTTACGGGTCCAGCGAAGCGGGAGTGGTAACGCTGATGCTTCCGGAAGATCATGCCCAAAGGCCCAACAGCGTGGGCAGGGCGGCCTTTCTGCAAAAAGTCAGGCTGCTGGACGACGGCCGCCAGGATGTGCCTTTGGGGGAAGTCGGTGAAATTTTCAGCAAAAGTATCATCCCCTTCGGCGGCTACTATAAAATGCCCGAAGCGACCGCAGAAGTCATGCACGAGGGATGGTTCACCGCCGGCGATCTCGCCTACATGGATGAGGAAGGCTATTATTACCTCACCGACCGCAAAAAGGACATGATCATTTCCGGAGGCGAAAATATCTACCCCGTAGAAATCGAACAGGTCATCGCCACCCACCCAAAGGTCTTAGACGTAGCCGTCATCGGAGTTCCGGAAAAACAGTGGGGCGAAGTCCCCAAGGCCGTCGTTGTGGTGAGGAAGGACATGCAGGCTACCGAGGCGGAGATTCTGGAATACTGTCGGGATCGATTGGCCAAATTCAAGCAGCCCAAAAGTGTTGACTTTGTCGAGGCGCTGCCCAGGAACCCCACGGGCAAGGTGGAAAGGCGGATTCTGAAGGACAAATACTGGAAGGGCTATGATAAGCGAATTGCCTGAAAAGGAAAGGATGAAAGGGGCGCGGGGCAAAGAGCCCCTTTAACTGCAAGGGGAAGGAGGTGGGACATTCGAAATACCGGCGACCTCAATTTGCTGGTAAGAAGGATCGGCCAAAGTGGGGAAAAAATCAAAATTGAGAAAAAACAAAATTTTCTTGAAAAGGGGAGGAGCATGGAAACAAAGATCACAGGAAAATGTTGCGTGTATACGTTGGTCGTTTTTGCGACGATTGTTTTTCTCGCCCCGGCTGTCTTGGCGCAGGGGAAGACCTATGAATTCAAGCTGGGCCATGTCTTTGCGATGACCAATGCCAACCATCCCGGCGCCTTGAAATATGCCGAGGAAGTGGGGAAGAGGACAAAGGGCGCAGTTAAAATTAACGTCTTCCCAGCCGGCCAATTGGGCGGGGACCGGGAGCTTTACGAAGGGATCCAACGCGGAACCTTAGAAATGGGGCTGGTGAACCAGGGTTCGGCGTCCGGGTTTGATCGCCGCCTGGAGATCGGCGCCCTTCCTTTCCTGACCAAGGACTATGAAGCCGCTGACCGGCAATTTTTCCAGGGTGAAATGTGGATTGGCAAGGAGATGGCCAAGTATTGCCTGGAAAAAGGATTACGCATCCTGGCCTACACGGAAAATGACTTCCGGCATCTCACCAATTCCCGGCGGCCGGTTAAAACCGTTGCCGACATCAAGGGACTTAAGATTCGGGTCCCGGAGGCACCTCTGATGGTCACCTGCTGGAAGGCCCTGGGAGCGGTCGTCACCCCCATCTCTTTCCCCGAGCTGTACACGGCCCTGCAACAAAAAACGGTCGACGGCCAGGAAAATGGCATTCTCCTCACATACAGCTCAAAGCTTTACGAAGTCCAGCCGTATATGACTCTGATCAAGTATATGTATTCCACCCCCTCGTTCATGATCAGCGAAAAGGTCTGGAGAACGCTCCCCGCGGACATTCAAAAAACCCTTCAGGAGACGGCCGTAGAGGTGGCGGCCTTTACGGTCGACCTGAACCGCAAGGAGGTTCAAAAATGCAGGGCGGAGATGGAAAAAGCAGGGGTGCAGATCATCGATATGGACCCGAAAGAAAGACAGAAGCTGAGAGAAATCGCCCTGGAAAGCTGGAAGAGCGTTGAACCCTATGTAGCCAAGGAGGTCATGGAACGGTTAAAGAAGGAAGCGGCGCTTTAAATTTCAAATAGCGGGAGGCCCGGCGCGAAGCCGGGCCTCTCGACAGGGAGAAAATTATGGGGGCAGGAAGTTCGACCCTACCAGCTGCTCGCTGGAAGAATTTACGAAAAGTATACTCAGTAATCATGGGTATTGAGGATTATGCAATTGTCGTGGCCTTGGCGGTCATGGTGATCAGCATTTTTCTCCAGGTCATCTACAGGTATATTCTGACCATGACCCTGGCCTGGTCGGAGGAGCTCGCCAGATACCTGATGGTCTCATCAACCTTTATCGGGGCAGGACTGGGGATCGCCAAGGGATCCCATATCCGCATGAATTTGATCCGGACGATTATTCGAAGGGAAAATCAAGTAAGGGTGGTTAACGCCGCCGTAAATCTCTGCGGGTTGGTTTTTTGCATTATTTTTGCCAGCTTGTCTTATCAAATATTGAAAGACGTGACCGAGTTCGGCCACCGGTCTCCGGCGATTAACCTGCCCATGTATCTTCCCTTCGGGGCCATGTTCATCGGCATTCTCTTGATGATCTTTCATAGCACCGTCAACTTCCTGCAGGCGGTGTTCGGCGAGAAAGGGAAGGGGGAGAATTCATGATCATCCTCCTGATTATGCTTGTTTTATTCGGCCTCCTTTTTTTGGGGGTGCCCGTGGCTTTTGCCTTCGGCCTCTTTACCCTTTTTCTCATGACGAAATTAAAGTTCTCCTGGGATTTACTTGGTTCAGTCCCCTTCTATTCGTTAGACTCTTTCCCCCTGATGGCGATTCCCTTTTTCATTTTCGCTGGCGACCTGATGAGGGAAGGCAAAATATCGGGACATATCATCGCCTTTATCAATTCTATTATTGGCAGAATCCGTGGGTCTCTGGGGGCAGTCACGGTACTGGCCTGCATGGTCTTCGGCACAATCTCGGGTTCCTCGGTGGCCACCGTCTCCGCTATCGGGTCGATCATGATCCCGGAAATGACGAAAACCGGCTACAATAAACGCTACGCGACCGCTCTGGTAGCCGCAGCCGGATTTCTGGGGACGCTGATCCCGCCCAGCATTCCGGGAGTCGTTTACGCCATAAGCAGCGGGGTTTCTATCGCCGCCATTTTTGTGGCTACGGTGGTCCCGGGAATTATCCTTGCCTCCTTCTACATTCTGGTAAATTATCTCATTTTTGGCCGTAAACAGCCCAAACAGGCCGGGCCGTTCTCAGTCAAGGCATTGCTTCAAAATGTCGCCTCTAGCGGAAAAGACGCCTCCTGGGCGCTCTTTATGCCCGTTATCATTTTAGGGGGCATTTATGGAGGGATCTTTACTCCTACAGAAGCCGCCGCCGTCTCGGTGATCTATGGGCTCTTTGTCGGTTGGTTCATTTACCACGGCCTTAACCGGAAAAACATTCTTGGTATATTTCGAGATAGCGCGCTCACCTCGTGCGTTCTCCTGATCGTCCTAGCTCTGGCCGGCAGCCTTCTGGGCCGTGTTTTCACCGTCGCCAAAGCCCCAGATTACATCGCTGAATTGATGATGCAATTCACAAGGAGTCCGGTTGTTTTTCTTTTTCTCTTTAATATCTTCGTTCTGCTCCTGGGCTGCTTTCTCGAGACCAACACCATGGTGATTATCCTGACGCCCATCTTTGTTCCCATTGCCCAAAAGTATGGGATTCACCCCATTCATTTTGGCGCGATCCTTCTGCTGAACGTCGAGATCGGGCTCATCACCCCTCCCTTTGCCGGCAATCTCTTTGTGGCCTGCCGGGTTTCGAATCTACAGTTAGACGAGATTGTCAGGCCTTTGCTCCCATTTTTATTTGTATGCTTTCCGACGCTCGCGATTACAACCTATATCCCCTGGGTCTCCATGTGGCTCCCCAGAATTCTCGGCGTAGGATAAAATTTATCAACCGAGGCTTTCGCGGTGAACACGACCTACGGTTTCATCAATTCAGTCGAGGAGCATCCGGATAAGACCGCCGTTATAATTGGAGATTGTAAGCTTTCCTAAGGGCCTCTTAATTAGGGTACTGAAAAATTCCATGGAACCAACTTTGATGAACTCGTAAAAAGTCAAAAAGTGGTTTTTTCCGTCATTCCGGCGAAAGCCGGAATCTAGTTCTTTCCACCAGTTATAAGTTTCCTGGACTCCGGTTTTCACCGGAGTGACGACTTTTTACGAGACCATCAACTTTCTCGCTGTCCATTAAAGCGAGTTTTGATCAAATTTTCTTGACAGGAGGTTGAATTCATTATAGGGTTCGCGAAGGTTATTACAGGAGATCCAACCTCAGGTTGAAAGGGTTTTTGAGAACGATAAACACAAGCTATACTTGAATCGGTTCTTTACGAACAACCTTAAGATGGCCAGGATTATTGGGTATCTATCGGATGCCAGTCAGGCACACCTCCTCTTTGTCGGCATCAAAACAAACACCAAAGCTGGAGCGAAAAAGACAATGAAAAAATTTTATACGCAGCTGGCTTTTGATTTCGAATAAAGGTACTTTTCAATTTTTATCGTAGCAATCTCTATTAGGGCAATTGATCTCCCAATGCCCTTTTATATCTCCAGAGGAGGAAAGGTCAATGAAAGGTCAAGTTAAGCTGTCTACAGAAGGATCTATCGCCAAAATGTATCTTTCAAATCCAGGTAGACGAAATGCCCTTACTCTGTCTGCATTTGAGGATATTATCCGCCATTGTGAAGAATTGAAAAAGATGGCTGATATCCGGGTCTTGATGTTAGCTGGGGAAGGGGATGACTTTGCTTCGGGTGCTGATATTGGCGATTTGAAAGGCAGTCAACTTCAAAATGTACGTGAACTGGTGGGAAAGGCAAACAACCAGCTAGAAGAGGTACGGGTTCCCGTGGTGGCTGTTATCAAAGGGTACGCGCTGGGGGGAGGCTTGGAACTTGCTACGGCCTGTGACCTCAGGATTGCTTCAGAGCGAGCCCGATTCGGTATTCCAGCGGCCAAGAGGGGGGTCGGTTATAGTCGGGCCAGCGTTGTACGCCTAGTCCGTCTGGTCGGGCCTGCCCGCGCCAAGCAGATCCTCTTCATGGGCGAGACATTCACCGCCGCCAACGCCTTACAATGGGGTGTCGTGAATGAAGTAGTTGGGGAAACGGAATTGGAAAAGCGGGCCATGGAGATCTTGCAGACCTTAGCTCAGAATGCCCCTTTATCTATGATGGCAGCCAAGGCAAATGTTCACAGCGCCTGGCCATCTCTCGCAGACACCGAGAAAGACCCGAGCGAGCGATGTGATTTAAGTGAAGATCTACAGGAAGGACTCGGAGCCTTTCTGGAGAAACGGCCGCCTGTATTCAAAGGACGATAGATTAAATCCTCCATCAAAAGGAGAGGGGATGATTATTTCAAAAGACCAATGAAGGCTGATGATTGGGTTAAAGGGAAATTGGGGAGGCCGCCTTGCTAAGAGTGGAAAATATTAATACCTTTTATTCTTCTATTCAGGTCCTCCGAGACGTTTCCTTCGACATCCAGGAAGGAGAGATCGTCTCTATGGTAGGAGGAAATGGAGCGGGGAAAACTACTCTCCTGAAAACGATCTCCGGTTTGCTTTCTCCCAGATTGGGCACCATCAATTTTTTAGGAGAGAGGATCGATAGATTGCCACCCTATAAAATTGTGGAGAAGGGTGCCATTCAGATTCCCGAAGGAAGAAAACTCTTCCCTCCATTAACCGTATTAGAGAACCTCAAATTAGGAGCCTACCTTCCTTCGAATAAGGAAAAGAGAGCGGAATCTCTCAAAAGGGTATTTCAAATCTTCCCTATATTGGAGGAAAGGAAGGATCAATTGGCGGGAACACTAAGCGGCGGGGAACAGCAGATGTTGGCCATTGGAAGAGGACTCATGTCCCTCCCTAAACTCCTCATGCTGGATGAACCTTCCTTAGGGTTGGCGCCCTTGATGGTTAAAGAAATTTTTCGAGTAATAAATGAGATCAATAAGCAAGGGACCACCATCCTCTTGGTCGAGCAGAACGTCAAGCAGTCTTTAGCCTTGGCAAACAGGGGATACGTCTTAGAAAACGGGAGGATCGTCTTATCGGGAAATTCTGATGAACTTCTCCGTAATGAACACACCAAAAAAGCCTATTTGGGGATGTGAAACGGTTAGGGGGAAATTGCAATGAAGTATTAGGAAAGGGAATTTAAATACAACAGGAAGAAAGGAGGCAGAAAAATGAGAGGTTCAAGAATGAAACGGTTGATAAGGCTTTTGTTAGTCCTTGCCATTCTTATTCTATGCTCCGGTCCAGTTTGGGCCAAGGAAGTTGATGTGATCAAGATCGGTACCCTCCTTCCCACTACTGGCGCTCTGAGCCCATTGGGCATCAATGCAAAAAATGGCTGCGATTTGGCGGCTACGGAGATCAACGAAGCTGGGGGCATAAAATCGCTCCGCGGGGCAAAGATTAAGATAATCCATGGGGATAGTGAGGGTAAAGCGGACACTGGTATTTCAGTGACCGAAAGGCTGATCAAACAAGAGGGTGTTACCGCCTGTTTATCCGGACCTCAAAGTGGGGTTACTTTTGCGACCACCCAGATATCGGAGAAGTATCAAATCCCTCATATCGTAACGGGATCCGTTGCTGACGAAATAACCCGGAGGGGATTTAAATATGTTTTCCGGACCCTTCCTGACGCTACCGGATGGTCCCTAGCTCAAATCGATATTATCAACTACATGCGCAAAAAAGGGCATAAGATTCAAAATATTGCTTTCCTTTACGAAGATACCTTATGGGGCCAAGGCCAGGCCAAAGTCTGGAGGGAGAAAAAAGGGGATTTGAATATCGTCGGTGATCTTCGTTATGCCCATGGCACTTCGGACCTCTCCGTTACCATTGCCAAACTGAAGGCGGCTAAACCAGATGTGGTTCTCATCTGCTCTTATGTTTCCGATGCCATTCTCATGACGAAGACAATGTTTGAGCTGGATTTCAACTGTCAAGCCATCCTTACCTCTGGTGCCGGTCAAGAAGACCCGCTCTTCTATCAAAATGTCAAGGAGTTATCGGAAAACATCATCATCGTGACCTTGTACTCAGAAGACCTTAAAAATCCTCAGGTCAAAAAGACTACCCAGAAATACGAAAAAATTTTCAACCGGTCCATGGCCAGCCATTCTTCCGGAGGATATGCGGGAATCTATATCCTTGCTGACGCCTTGGAAAGGGCGGCTTCAGCAGAACCGAAAAAGGTTCGGGATGCTTTGGCCAAGACCAATCTATGTTCGGGTCCTGCTTTGATCCTCCCGGCTAATTGCATAAGGTTTGATGAGACGGGCCAAATCTACATGACGCCAACGCAAGTTCAATGGATAGAAGGAAAAAAGCTCCCTGTTTTCCCGCCTGATATGGCAATCACGGAACCGGTGTGGCCCATGCCCACATGGAAGGAAAGGGGTCTAAAAAAATAAGCCAAGCGAATGGGCAGGCTGGGCTTTTCCCTATGTAAAATGCGTTAAACATCTTTTCCAAAGCTTCCAGAGAGGAGCCTGGGGGAAGGCCCTCTCTGGGAAAGGAATTTTCATGGACATTCATCTAATTCTGCAAGCAGGCGTGAATGGCTTGCTTATGGGAGGTGTTTATGCCTTAATAGCCATCGGATTGACCCTCATCTTCGGGGTCCTGGAAATCGTTAACTTTGCCCACGGCGAATTTGTCATGTTGGGAATGTACTTCAGCTATTTCTTGTTTACGCTTCTGGGCATTGACCCTTATCTCTCCATCTTCATCATAATCCCCTTATTATTTTTTTTGGGGATATCTACTTATAAGTTTCTCATAGAAAAGGTAATGGGAGCCCGTTTGCATATTCAGATTCTGCTCACCTTGGGCCTCATGCTCTTCCTGCAAAATTTGGCTCTCTTCATCTGGACCTCAGATTACCGGTCGGTCAAATTGGGATACTCTACAACCGTTTACAATTTGCAAGGATTAATGGTGAGTTTTCCAAGGTTTGTTGCTTGCCTCGTTGCCTTGAGCATCGCAGCGATTCTTTATATTTTTTTAAAAAAAACCGATATCGGAATGGCCATTCGGGCCTGTACTGTAGAAAAAGAAGGAGCAGCCCTGGTGGGCATTAATGTCAAAAGAATTTACCTGGTTGCCTTCGGAATCGGCATCGTTTGCGCAGGGGTCGCTGGGTCCACCCTTTTGCCTTTCTTTTATGTTTCGCCCACCGTGGGGTCGATTTTTGTTCTCACTGCCTTTGTCATCGTGGTTTTAGGCGGCATGGGCAATTTTGCTGGGGCCCTCTTGGGAGGTTTGATCATTGGAGTTGCTGAGTCTATGGGGGAAGTATTTCTACCAGGGTCTCTTAAACAAGTCGTATCGTTCACGATCTTCATTTTGATTCTTTTTTTTAAGCCAATGGGCTTAATGGGGGGTAGATGAGTGAATGGAAACGTGGCAGCTAAGATCTCTGGGAACCGTTTTTGGAGCATAAAATTTATCGGCCCAACTCTCGTGCTAATTTTCTTGATCTGCTTGCCGCTTTTTGCTGGAACCTATACGCTGCATTTGATGATCTTGATATTCCTTTATGCTTACCTAGGGCAGAGCTGGAACATTCTGGGGGGGTACGCCGGGCAGCTTTCTTTGGGACACGGTACTTTCTTTGGTTTAGGTGCTTACACCTCAACTCTCCTTTTTATCCACTTGGGTCTAACCCCTTGGCTGGGGATTCTTGTTGGCGCCATTTTGGCTGCCTTATGCGGGATTTTAATCAGCTTTATGAGCTTTCACTTCGGATTGAAGAGCCATTTCTTTGCCTTGGCTACCATCGCCTTCGCAGAGATCTTCCGCCTTTTCGCCAACACGATACAATGGGTCGGAGGCGCTCAAGGGCTCCTTTTGCCGCTGAAGGGAAATGCACCCGGCGTTTTTCAATTCATTGAGAAAGACCCATATTATTATATCGCTTTGGCCATGATGATCCTGTCCACGGTGATCGTCTACTTTTTGCAGAGATCCAGGTATGGATACTACTTCATTGCCATTCGGGAGAACGAAGAGGCGGCCAAAGCCCTTGGAATCAATACGCTAAGGTGCAAAATATTGGCTACAGCAATAAGCGCTTTCCTCACGGCTATGGGGGGAACCTTCTTTGCACAATATGTGCTTTATATTGATCCATCGGGATCATTTGGCGTGTTGGTTTCCGTGGAGATCGTTTTGCGGACCATTGTTGGGGGAACGGGAACAATCTTCGGCCCCATTTTGGGATCCTTTGCGCTTAGCCCCCTGTCGGAGCTCATTCAGTCTGTCGTCGGTGTGGGAAGAAGTGGCGTGTACATGATGGTTTATGGGGCGATTTTAATGACTGTTTGCCTGGTAATGCCGAATGGGATATTCCCTTATTTGAAGAGATTCTTTAAATAAGAAAAGGGAAATCGAATGGCTATGTTGGAAGTGCGGGGGTTGAGGAAGGAATTCGGCGGATTGTTAGCGGTCAAGGATTTGGATCTGTGCCTTGATGAAGGGGAAATCTTAGGTCTCATTGGTCCTAACGGAGCTGGCAAAACAACCGTCTTTAATTTGATTTCAGGATTTCTCCGCCCTAATGCGGGGGAAATAGGGTTCAAAGGAGACAGCCTCCTCAGTTTAGAATCCCATCAGATTTGCCTCAAAGGGATCACGCGCACATTCCAGATTGCTCAGCCCTTTCAGGATCTTACTGTTTTAGAGAACGTATTAGTAGGGGCATTCAGTCAGGAAAAAAAATTCCGTTTAGCCAGGGAGAAGGCGGTAAAGGTCCTCCAGTTTGTGGGGCTGTCCGAATTCCAGGATCAGGAAGCTGGGAGGATACCCATCGCCAGCCAAAAACGCTTGGAATTAGCCAAAGCACTGGCCACAAAGCCCCAATTACTTCTTTTAGATGAAGTAATGGCGGGGTTGACGCTCACGGAAATTTCGGAAGTTCTTTCCATCATTAAAAAAATAAGGGAATCAGGCATCACTCTCCTTATCATCGAGCATGTAATGCATGCCATTATGTCAGTATCCGATCGCATTATCGTCTTGCACCATGGCGAGAAGATTGCCGAAGGGAGTCCACAACGGGTCGCGAAGGACAAAAAAGTAATGGATGCTTATCTGGGAGAAGATTTCATGCTGGAGTGAAACCGGGTTGCCGGAGAAAAGCGTGCCCGGGTATTTCGACTCCGCGTTCATTCCATTACCACTGGTTGCTATTTACCTCAATTAGCAAGCTCATGCCGGGAGCCAAAAGGGGATGCCTGGTCCAACGGTCCACTGATTCTTGATACAGATAAAGCTGGCGATGGTCTCCTCATTTGGAATTAAAACATTACTCAAATCACAAAGGAGGGAAAAAAATGGCTAAGATTTTTGAACCGATCAAAATTGGAACCCTGGAGCTGAAAAACCGGATCGTGGCCCTGCCCATCGTCCAGAGCTTTGCTGATCGGGAGGGTTATTCAACCTATCAGATGGTCGATGCTTATCGGAAGAGAGCGGAAGGAGGCTGGGGGCTGGTCATCGTCGAGGCGACCTTTATGCGCCCGGACGGATCTGCTTTCTTCGGCATGCACGGGATTTACACGGACAGAATGCTTCCCTACCTCAACGATGTCGTCGAAGCCATCCATGAAATGGGATGCAAAGTCGCCATCCAGATC
>Ga0315288_10009361_pt1 | contig 12346 bp, 15 predicted proteins | sample YL17G11_20_MG_FD_203454 | JGI IMG/M metagenome (GOLD analysis project Ga0315288, IMG submission 203454) | Sediment microbial communities from Yellowstone Lake, YNP, Wyoming, USA - YL17G11_20 | ecosystem: Environmental > Aquatic > Freshwater > Lake > Sediment | place: USA: Wyoming | collected...
TCTGGCGCGAGCCGGCCACGACGTCGAGATAGCACAGAGGCGGGAAGAGGATGCACCACCAGTTGGCCCCCTTCCCCTCGCCGAGGATGATGCGGAGAGCCTGGTAGTCCCCTGCCGGCAGGACCAGAGGCCCGTAGGCGCGCTCCGGGAAGGAGAACGTACCGAACTCGGCCCCGACCGCGTAGTCGTACCCATTGGCGACCAGGACGTTCTCGGCCACACGCTGGAAGAGGGCAAGGTTGGCCTTCACGAGTCCGATGGCGTCGTCGGGGACCTTCGCCGCGAACAGGTCCTCCGACGCGCCAAGGATGGCGTCCCTCACCTCCAGCTTGACTTCCTGGTCCGCGGGCTGGTCGCTGTTGGCGACGACGTGGAGACGGATGAGGTTGTGCAGGTTGTAGGCCTGCTCGGCTCGCAGGCGCCATCCGGACCAGGCGACGAAGGCCACGAGGAGGACGAGGGCCGCCAGGCAGACCTGGCCCGGCCGCCCCGACGTGGGCTTCTTCCTGGTCCGAGTCCTGGGATTGGAGTTGGGACGGACTATCTCGTAGATCGACTTCACGTTTGGCTCTCTCCAGTCAGTGTCCGTCGGCGGATACGGTCCGCTCCGGCGGACGGATTGGCCTCTCGACGCCCGGATGCCGGTGCAGGTGGGCGACTGGTAGTTTAGTTTCCCCGTGCCGTCCGGCCCAATCCGCGGGGCCTCCAGGCAGAACAGGCCTCCCGAGGCAGGCCAGGAAGGATGAGGCGGGGGCAGCGGCTACATCAGTTTGCGCATGTGCCCGAGGGCCGCCTTCTCCAGGCGCGAGACCTGGGCCTGGGAGATTCCGATCTCACCGGCCACTTCCATCTGGGTCCTGCCCTCGTAGAACCGCAGGGAGAGGATGAGCTTCTCCCGTTCCGACAACTTCCCCATGGCCTCCCGGATGGAGATGCCCTCGAGCCACGTTGAGTCGTGGTTTTTGTCGTCGCCAATCTGGTCCATGACGAAGATGGGGTCGCCGCCGTCGTGGTAGACAGGGTCGAAGAGGGAGATGGGCTCCTGGATGGCGTCCAGGGCGAAGACGATGTCCTCGCGGGGCATCTTGAGTTCAGAGGCGATCTCGTTGATGGACGGTTCGCGCGCGTGCCGGTTGACCAGGCCGTCGCGGACCTGGAGAGCCTTGTAGGCGACGTCGCGGAGAGAACGACTCACCCGGATGGAGTTGTTGTCCCGGAGGTAGCGGCGAATCTCGCCGATAATCATCGGGACGGCGTACGTCGAGAACTTGACGTTCTGGCCGAGGTCGAAGTTGTCGATGGCCTTGATGAGACCGATGCATCCGACCTGGAAGAGGTCGTCCACGTACTCGCCGCGGTTGTTGAAGCGCTGGATGACGCTGAGAACGAGACGGAGGTTGCCCTGAATCAGCTGCTCACGGGCGGTCGGGTCCCCCGCCTGCAAGCGCACGAAGAGTTCGCGCATCTTGACGGCGGAGAGGACGGGGAGCTTGGAAGTGTTGACGCCACAAATCTCGACTTTGTTGACCAGCAAGGACCCAGTTCCCCCTGCCCACTACCATAATTTTACTGTGTGGACTAGGGGTGATTATGCCCACGGTGGGAGGGGGTTTATTCCGTCGGCGGCGGGTCGGCCGGCCGGCCCCACCGCGGCGGCAGGGCTAGGGCAGGTCCGTCGCGACCTCACGCAACACGGCGTCGACATCGACCGCGTCCAGGATCCCTGGGAGTTGCTCCGTAAGCTTGCCGCCGGTGTCCTCGTACGGCCCGAGGGCCTGCCAGAAGGGGCGCACCAGGTGAAACCCCCACGCGGCTTCGCGCTGGAGGCGTTCCTCGACCTGACCGTCGGGACGGATACGGATCACGAGCGCCCGGACCAGGCAGTCCTCCACATACGACCGAAGCTCGCGATAGGATTTCGAGGCCACGGTGCCGGCGGCCAGTGACCGGTCAAGGATCGGGTCAAAGCGTTCGAGGCGCCTGGCGGCGGCCTGTTCGAGCATCACCGGGCCGACAACGAGGTGACAGAACTCGTGAGCCACGGCCTTGAGGGGCAGCCCGTCGGCCGGGCCGGCGAAGACGAAGGCCGTCCCGCCGGTCTCCGAGAGCCAGAGGCTGGCGGTCTTGGCGGAGGCCAGGAGGTTGGGGATGACGACGACCTCCCTGGCCCGGCTCCAGTCCTCCCGGCAGTAAGCCAACGTGGCCAGGACCGCGTCTCGGGCCGGGGCCTCCAGCCGGGCAGCCTCTTCGGCGTGGGCCGGGCCGTACGCGGCCCCACTTCCCTTCGCCGGCGCGAAGCCCGGGGGCGGCCCGACCTCTTCCACGAGGACCCGCTGGAGTCGCCCCGGGCCCGCCCGACCCGCAAGGTCGCGGAAGGCCTGGACCCACGCGGGTTCGGCGCCGGCAAGAGCCTTCCTCACCGCCACGCGCACCGGGTGCATCGCCTGGCCGAACTCCTCGTCGTACCCGGCCCGGTTCAGACCCGCGTAGAGGGCAAAGACCCGGGCATCGCCCCGGCTGACGACGGCCACCTCAGCGGCCCTCGCCCCCAGCGCCGGGCCGGACCCGGACGAATCGGCGTCAAACCCGGCGGCCGGGAGGACATAGGTCTGCCCCACGGACACTATCCGCCCGATGATTCTGCCGGCGGCGACGAGGGGACCGGCCTCCTCCGGCAGGTCGGGCAGGACCGACCGGTCATCGGGCAGGATGAAGACCTCCCCGGGACCCACGCGCGTCTCCGGAAGGTCAAGCCCCGCCGGATGGATCTGGCCGCCCGTGAGACCGGGCCGGTGGCCCTCGGGCGCCGGCCGGCCGTTCCGGAAGACCACGCCGCCGCGGACCGCCATCACATCGCCCGGCAACCCCATGACCCGGCCGAGGTAGGCGAGGCGGGGAGTCCCGGACTGGAAGAACTCCCCCACGGGCGTGGAGAGCCCGGAAGTGATGCCCCGGCCGCCCCCGGCCCGGGAGTAGGCGACGAGGTCTCCGAGGCCGGGGAGCCGGCGCGAGGGCAGGCGATAGGCCTGGAGGCTCACGCTCACCCCGGTCGGCCGCCCCTGGCCCAAAGCCCGGTAGGTGTCCGGGAACGACGTCAGGACGCCCCGCGCCACGGGAGTGTGGACCAGAACGCTGAAGAGCAGGCCGGCCGTCACGATGACGGCTACCGTCCGCCCCGTGCTGCCGGCGAGGGCCTGGCGCAGGCCGACGACGAAGAGAAGCACCACCCAGACAGCCGCGGCGCTGAACACCAGGCCCAGCCCCGTAACGGAGAAGGTCAGGCTCGGAACGGTCCCGGGGACGACTCCCGCCGCGATGGCCGCCAGCAGCGACCGGGCGCGGGTCAGGAGGTAGGCCAAGAAGCCCGCCGAGACGAGAAACAACGGGAGGTTCACCCAGCCGAGGACCCGCCAGACGCGCCGGAACAACTGGCGCCAGCCCAGACCTGTCCGGCGGCCGCCCAGGAGCCATCCGCCCAGAGCGAACCCGGCGGCCGAACCGGCGTAGTAGAACGGGAAGAGGACGACGAAAGCCGCCACGTACAACTGGTAGCAGTCCGGCCGGCCGCCCACGGCGGCGATGATGACCGCCTTGAGCGGCTCGGCGCCGCTGGCGACCAGCCCGACCAGCCCGGCGATGACCGGAGGCCAGAGAGTGCCGCCCTCTTCGGCCAGGCGGTAGAAGCCCCGGGACGGACGGCCGATGACCCCGAGAAAGCCGGCGGCCAGGTCGCGCAACTGCCAGGCGAGCCCTCCCGGCCCAGGCCGGCTACTCACGGCCGCACCGCCAGCCGGCGACCGCGAGGATGACCAGGTTCGTCGTCCCAACCGGGTTCGGCGCCAACCGCTCCGCCCGCCGCTCCCGGGCAGGCTCGGCCGCCAGGACGTCCTCCGGTCCGGTCTCCCAGGGTCCGGGGCGGCCCCAGGCTCGGAGAAGCTGGGACAGGCGCCGCAGGGTGCGGAGTTCGGCCCGGCAGTCGGGACACCCCGCCAGGTGTCGCCGGTAGCCCGCCTCCTCGCCCGCCACCAGTTCACCGTCCAGGAACGGCCCCGGCAGACAACCATTTCCGCATCGCCTAGCGTGCTTGCCCGACGACCGCACGGCCATCGCCCTCCCGCCCTCCAGCAGTCTGGGCCTCCACCTGGCCCGCCTCGCGCCAATCAAGCTCCAGATAGAGGCCTAGCGCCCGTTTGAGCCGCTGTCGCGCAAGGTGCAGGCGCGACATCACCGTGCCCGGCGGACAGCCGATGGCCGCCGCAATCTCACGATACTTGAGCCCCGCTCCTTCGCGGAGCAGGATGACCTCCCGAAGGAGAGGAGGAAGGCCGTCAACGGCGGCGCGCACCGCCTCTCCCAGTTCGGCCTCCAGGAGCGCCTCCTGGGGGTCGACCGTGGCGGCCGACGCCTCCAGCCGGGACGCCCGGGCCACCCCCGGTGTCCCGTCAGCCTCGCCCGGCCTTAGCGGCACGACTCCGGCCCGTCTTGCGGCGCGCAAGCGGTCGTAGCAGAGATTCAGGGCGACGCGGTAAAACCACCCCGCGACCAGCAGCCGCTCGTCGGGCCCGCCACAACCGTAGCGTTCAAGGGCTTTCAGCCACGTCTCCTGGACAACGTCCTCGGCCGCCGCTGGGTCGCCCAAAAGGCGGGCGGCCGCCCGCACGAGACTCGCCCGGTGACGTTCGTAGAGGTCGGCCAGTTCGGCGTAGACCATCCGGCTTCACGCTCCCACTCCCTAAACGCCCGGGGCGCCACGATTATTCACTACCGCGGAGAACGACCCTCCAGGACGCGCGACCACCGGCCTGGCCACCCATCTCACCCCCACCGAGCCTTAGCTCCGGGCACACTCCGCAAGGTTGGAGCGTGGTTCCCAAGCGTTAGGTCTGCCACCCGAACGCTGAGGAGGAACGTACGTGGTGGCCAAGGACAGAATGGCCCTCTTGGAGCTTCTGAGCAAGACCGGACTTTCAGGAGACGTGGGTTTCCTGCGTGAGGGCGTCCAGGTGTTGGCTCAGGCGCTGATGGATCCGGACGCCAGCCGGCGGATCGGGGCGGAGCCGTACGAGAGGTCGGCGCGACGTCAGACCTACCGGAACGGGTATCGGGACCGGCAGTGGGACACCCGGGTCGGGCGCATCGACCTCAAGAAGATCAACGGTGGTCGAACGTGGTGGGGCATCTTCCCCAGCCGGGCGGCGGACCTACGCCTCGTCGGGGCGCTCCTGATGGAGCGGAACGACGAGTGGACCGTCGGCCGGCGGTACTCTAGCGCCGAGTCTATGGTCGCGGCCACATCTCCCGACGGGTCTTCTCAACTGGCCCTCGCCGAAGCCGATATCGCCGCGAGCTAGCGTCAAGCGGACCATGACAAGGGAATCACGCAGGTGGATTTACGCTTCACAAGCTTCGCACGGTGCTCCTTCTCGATGCGGAGGAGGATGTTGTCCCACTCCATCATGTCCCGCACGTTGGCCCGAGCCACCTCCGCCGAATCGTCACGGCTGGCCGCCAGCGGGCGCGGCTGCCGGATGCGAACACGGTCCCGGACACCCCACCCCATCCAGAGCCAGCCGACGCGAACGCTCGTACCCGCCGCGCGGGCACGAGACCACGACCAGACTGATCTTGGGCATCACCAGACGGCCGCGGTCCTCGCCCGGATACACACACGTGGCCTGCTCGCCGAGCGCGCACCCGCACTTGCGGCATCGCCCGGGAAACACACGGCCCCGTAGGAACCCGGCGCCGGACCGCAAAACCACTACCCCGCCAACGACGAGGGCGCCTCTGACGAACCACTCCACAGATTGCCTCCTCTACCACGGCGGCCTCGCCGTCTTTGCGTTGTGCTCCCTCTCCAATCCGGCCAGCATCTGGTCCCATTCAATCACGGCGCGGACATTGGCCCGGGCAATCTCCGAGGAGTCCGCCAGGGCGAACGGCCAGCGGGCCTTGGCGCCCCGTTCGAAGAAGGTCGGGCCCGCATTGGGTACCAGTTTCCGCGCCTCGTACTCGCAGCGCGGGCAGACCGTCCTAACGAGAGACACGCTGGGCAACACGATTCGCGGCCTATTCTCACCCGCGTAGACGCAAGTCGTCAGGGTCTCCAACGGACGCCCGGCACTTCGGACACCTAGGCGGGAACCACTTCTTGCCCCATGTGGCCAACACGTAGTAGAGACCCAAGACGACCGCGGTGATAGCGACTATCCTCAGGAGCTCCGCCGTCAATCGCTCCATCCCAACCGCCGCCATGACCATGGCCGCAGGCGAGATCCTCATCCTCGCAACCTCCCCAGTTCGAGGTCTTACCCCCCCGGCAATCCGAAGGGCCCTCCAGCGTCGTAGAAGTAGAAATGAGCGGGGGCCCCGGGGAATGCCCCGAACGGGCACTCCAGGAGGAGGAAACGGTCCCGACCCAAAGCCGTTGCCAGGCACCACCCCTCCGGCCCGCTCAGGTCGAGTCCGGTCATCTCCGCCGGTGTGCCGGGAACGCCGGCCGGGTAGCCGATGGCGAGGGCACTCACCCCGCCGCCGGCTTGTCCGTCGCGGCCATAGACGACCAGGGCGCAGCCGTCGGCCGGCACCAAGACCGTCGGGGTGAGGCCGCCGGCACCGGTCAGGTCTTGGCTGGCGACGACCCTGCCGCTCCGATCCAAAGCCTCAACGGAGTAGGCGCCGGGGCGGACGCCCCCAAGGACAATGACACTCAAGCGGCCGTCGTGGTCACAGGCGCCACTGGCAACGGCCCCCTTCCTGCTCCAGGCCACCTTACCCGACGGCTCGACCAGACTCGTGGCGCCGCCGGAGGTGACCGGGCACCAGCCTTCCGGCGTCGTCCAGAGGAGGCTCGCGAGGGCCGGGAACAATCGTGCCGACTCAAGGCTGGCCGAGACGAGGAAGATGCCGCCCGGGCTCTCCACCCACCGGGCCGATCGGCCCGACGGGTCGACGAACCCCACCGCGACCGGGAACGCCCCGTGGCCGTCGAGCCCGCGGAATCGTCCCAGCCCACTTGCCAAGCCGGCCAGCCACTCGGTTCGAAGGTCCCGGTGAGGCCTGAGGGGTCGAAACAGCGCAGGTGATAGTGGGCGGGGCCCCGTTGGCCGCTTTCGGGGTGACCGTAGAAGTCCCCCATGAGCGCAGGGCGTCTCCCCGGGGAGAGAGTTCGAGACGGGTCGCCTTGAGCTCCCCCCGGTTCTTCTGTCTCTCCGGCTCCACGCGGCTCATGAGCCCCTTGCCGGCTTCGCGCCCCACGAGATGACGGTGTCTCGTCCATCCCACAACGAAGTATCGCGGGCGTTCCTAAGGCTCACGACGGCGAAGCCGGCCTCTTGCCAGGTGACGGCGCGTGGGTCGCCTACCCACTCCGCGAGAGCAAGCATCCTCCCGGAAGGAAGAGCGATGCCCCCAGGCGACCAGGTGCTTTCCAGGCGCACCTTGAGGAGAACCGCCCCGGACTCCGGGTCAAACGCGTACCAGTCTGACCGGCACTGCTCGTAGGGAGCTCCGCCGACGAAGGCTGTCTGCCACACGGGAGACAGGGCGGCGCCTCCGGCCTGACTCGGTCCGGCGACCACGGTGACGGTCCGGGGCTCCCACGAAGGAGTCTCCGAGTACCCGTCCCGGGAATCGACTTCCTGCGGACCGCTCCCCACGCGCACGACGACGACCTTCCCTCGAACTCGCGTCAGCGGGACGATGGGCCCCGCGTCCAGGGGGAGCGAGCCCAAGACGCCGCGATCGTCGGGCAGAACAAAGACCTGTCCTGGACCCACCTGCACGTCCCGACCAGGGCCAGCATCGCGGCCGACCCTGCGTGGTCGGCGGGAAGCAGGGCCAGGAACACGAGGGCGTATCCGGTCAGGTTCGGCGTCCTCCCCGTCCAGTCAAGCACGCAAATGGCGATGGCCTGGAGGGGATCGGGGGAGTGACTGATGAGACCACTCACGCTCGCCAGGACCACCGGGGCCAGCCAACTCCCTCCCTCAGCCAGACGGTAGAAGGCCTTGGCCGGGGACAGGATGACCTACAGGACCGGGGCGCAGGGGTCAGCGAACTTCCTCAGCGCGACCGCGCGACGATTGTGGGTTCAGGATTATCTGCCAAGCGGTCCACCTCCCGGGAACCCCGCGGCCGGGACGGGGTGAAGCCGTGGCCGCGGCTTCGACCGTGCCGCACCGGCCCGGCCATCGCCCTCGGCCAGGGTCTCCGCCACCGAGACGTCCTCGACCCCGGGCTCCCAAGGTCCCGGATTTCCTTCGCTCCGGAGAAGCTGGGAGAGCCGCCGCACGACCCTCAGTTCATCACGGCAAGCCGGACAGCGGAAGAGATGCTCCATGTACCGGCGCGACTCGACCGGGTCGAGTTCTCCATCGTGCAGCGGTCCTGCTAGGCAGGACAAGGGGCAAGAACGCTGATCCTTTGGCTTCATCGTTCCTCTCCTCCTCTCCCAGCCTCGACGGCCAAGACCGCTCGCTCGGCGCGGGGCGCGTCCCGAGGCCCCGTCCCGAGTTTGGACAGCGGGCCGAGTTCGAGTTCCAGGTAGGGCGCCAGCGAGCGCCGCAGGCGCCGGCGGGCGAGGTGCAACCGAGACATCACCGTGCCTATCGGGCAGAAGATGGTCTCGGCAATCTCCCGGCACTTGAGACCGCCGTACTCTCGGAGGATGACGACCTCCCGCAAGGCGGGCGGGAGTCCGGCACCGCCGCGCGGACGGCGGCCGCAATCTCGCGCCGGAGCGCGATGTTCTCGGGTTCGGCGGTCTCGGCCGCCGGCGCGGCGTCCGCCGGGACCGCCGGCGACTCATCCTCGCCCCAGTTTCCCGAGGCCGGCGCCCCGCTCCGCGCCCGACCCGGCAGCTGACCGAAGTTGCGAGAGTGCCTCAGGGCCCGCGGACGGTCGTAGCAGAGGTTGAAGGTCACCCGGTAAAGCCAGCCGGGGGAAGGCAGGCCTTTCCTTTCTCAGGCAAACCGACGGCCCGGATCGCGCAGGCGCGCTCGGCGCCCGAATCGTCTGAGGCTCCAGCCGGCTGTCCCCCGCCGAATTGAAGGGCCCTGACCCACGACTCCTGGACCACGACCTCCGCGGCCGCGCGGTCGGCAAAGAGGCGGGCGGCCGTGCGCACGAGACTCTCCCGGTGACGCCCGTAGAGGCCGGCCAGTTCGTCGTAGCCCATCCGGCTTCACGCTCCTACTCCCTAAACGTGCGGAGCGAGCTGATTATTCACGGCCGTGGGGCCCGCTCCCGCAAAAGGCGCGACCGCCGGCCGCCCTTGGCGGGGCGGCCGGCGGTCGGGCCGAGCGAACGAGGACGTCACCGGCAGGTGACTTCACCCCATCCGCAGTCTGGCGCCGTGCTCCTCCTCAAGCCGGCCACAACCCGGCCCCACTCGCGAATCTCCTTGACGCTCCCCACCGAGACATCGGGCGACCCGGGCCGGGGGAACGGCCCGGAGCCTCGCTTGCCGGCCTCCCAGTAGCCCGCGCCGGAATCGGCCACCAACTCGCGGCTCTCACGCCCGCAAGCCGGGCAGACCTGTCGCACGAGGTCGATGCGTGGCAGGACAAAGTAGCCCTCCCTTCGCCCCTCGGCCACGCATGACTCACTCCTGTCCATCCGCGTCCCGCAGCCAGGGCACTTCTTCCCTGCGAGCCGGCGGCGCTCGGTGACGCGATGGGCGACGGCGAAGACGGCGGCCATGATGCCCGCGACGTACAAGAGGTACAGCAGCGCAGTCAGGCCCCCCACGCCCTCTCCGGGGCGCTTTTCGCCGCCTGCCAGGTATTCCCTGCCTACTGCATGCTCGCTATCTCCTGCCGGAGCCGCTTGATGATCCGCTTCTCCAGCCGGGAGATGTATGATTGCGAGATACCCAGGTGGTCGGCGACGTCCTTTTGCGTCCGTTCCTGGCCGTCGCCGAGGCCGAAACGGAGTTCCATGATCTTGCGCTCACGCTCGTTGAGCAGGGTCATGGCCTTGCGGAGCAGGACGCGGTCGACCTCCTCCTCGAGCGCGCGGTAGGTGATGTTCGCGTCCGTCCCGAGGACGTCGGACAGGAGAAGCTCGTTGCCGTCCCAATCCACGTTCAGGGGTTCGTCGAACGAGACCTCCGACCGCGGCGGATTACGCCTCAGAAACATCAGAATCTCGTTCTCGATGCACTTTGAGGCGTAGGTCGCCAGCTTGATGCGGCGGGTCGGGTCGAAGGTGTTGACCGCCTTGATGAGGCCGATGGTTCCGATGGAGACCAAGTCCTCGATGCCCACGCGCGTGTTATCGAACTTCTTCGCGATGTAGACCACGAGCCTCAGATTGCGCTCGATGAGGACGCCCCGCACGTCCAGGTCTCCGCTCTGGAGGCGGCAGAGCAGGTAGGCCTCTTCCGTCGCCGAGAGCGGAGGCGGTAGGGCCTCGCTCGTCCCCACGTAGTAGCCGGGCAAGGGGGCGGCCAGGCCGAACATTCGCCGCCAGCGCGCCAGGGTGAGGATGAGCGACCAGCGCAGCCGGACCAGGAGAGGCACGGCCGCTCTTACAGCCGCCAGTTTCGCCACAGGCTGTCCCTCCTTTCCGAAAAGGCATGGCCGAGCGCTGCTCCCAAGACCTGTCTCCCCCGTCTAGGCCACGGCCTCGCCCTCCAGGATTTCCGGCGGGAGAAGGGCCCGGTAGCCCCCCTCCGCGGACAGCGGGCGCGGGGACACACAGACGACCACATCGGTCCGCCGGACGTCTCCGCCCCGCGCGCCCACGATGACCGCGTCGGGCCGGAAGCCGACGAGCAGACCGTTGGCGCGACCTAAGGAGGAGAAAGGGACCAACCTCATGCGTGCCGACCAGGGCGTGCCGCCGAGAGCCGAGGCCAGGCGGCTCAGGTCGGGATCATCGGGCTCCGGGCCGTCCCACACCTGCCCAAAGCCGGCGGGCAAGAGGCGCGTCACAGCCGGGTACTCGACGACGACCACGGGGGCGTCTGAAAGCGGGTCGCGGAGGCGGTTGCCCGTGTCCACCAGGGCCCTGAACTCGGCCTGGCGGTCCCCGACGACCACCCGGCAGAGAACGCAGAGGGTGGCGACCCTTTCGCGCTCCCGCCCGGAGACGATGGCCCAGTGGAGGAGGATGGCCCCGAGGAGGACGGCCGGAAGCACCGCACCCAGACCCAGCTGGCCCGTGGCGGCGCCGCCGTCCAGGGAGGCCACGCCTGTGGTGAGGTAGGTCCAGCCGAGGGCGGCGCCTCCCACGGCGAAGGAACTGAGATAGAACAGGGCGAGCGTCGTGGCGAAGGCGCGGAGTTTGGCCACGCCGCGCGGGTAGGCGATGGCGACCATGAGCGCCGAGACGGCGAGCTTGGCCGGCAGGCTCATGAGGAAGATCGTGCCCGGGTACAGGGAGGCCAGCCCGTAGAGAGAGCCGATCCCGGCGCCGAGGATGAGGCGCCGCCCGGCGATGGCGGCGCGCGACAGCCGCCCCGCCAGGTAAAGGAGGGAGAAGTCGAAGCAGAAGTTTACCAGGCAGAGGATGTCGGCGTAGACATAGCCCAAAGCTTGGCCCCCCGTAGCTGTCCTGACGTAGACCCTATTGGGGACGCGGGGCCATTATAACTTCCGCGGGAAGAGAATTATGTCGCCTGCTGGGGCGCGAGAACCGCCTTCGTTCACCAATCCCTGACTGGGTTCGCGCGGGCGAAGAGAAGGGGCGGCTACTCCCGCTTCCGGATGTAGGCCGGGATCTCGATGTCCCCCGGGGCCAGGGGTTTGATGTCGAATTCCGTCTGGGGGTCGCGCGGCTTCCTCTTCTTGGTCTTCTCGCCGAAGCCGGTGGCGATGACCGTCACGCGAACCTCGTCCTTCATCTCCTCATCCACGGCGGAGCCGAAGATGATGTTGGCGTCCTCATCCGCGGCCTCGGTCACGATGCGGGCGGCCTCCTCGACCTCGAAGAGGGTGAGGTCCTCCCCGCCCGTGATGTTGAGGAGCAAGCCCCTCGCCCCTTCGATGGAGGTCTCCAGGAGCGGACTCGAGATGGCGGCCTTGGCGGCTTCGGTGGCCTTGCCGTCGCCGCTCGCGACGCCCACGCCCATGAGGGCCGACCCGGTGTTCTGCATGACCATCCTGACGTCCGCGAAGTCAAGGTTGATGAAACCGGGGATGGCGACGAGGTCGGAGATGCTCTGGACGCCTTGACGGAGGACGTCGTCGGCGATGCGGAAGGCCTCGATCATGGAGGTCCGGCGTTCGACGATCTGCAGCAGACGGTCGTTAGGGATGACGATGAGGGTGTCGACCTTGGCGCGCAGGGCCTCCACCCCAGACTCGGCCTGGCCCGCCCGGTGCTTGCCCTCGAAGGTGAA
>Ga0315288_10009362_pt1 | contig 12346 bp, 9 predicted proteins | sample YL17G11_20_MG_FD_203454 | JGI IMG/M metagenome (GOLD analysis project Ga0315288, IMG submission 203454) | Sediment microbial communities from Yellowstone Lake, YNP, Wyoming, USA - YL17G11_20 | ecosystem: Environmental > Aquatic > Freshwater > Lake > Sediment | place: USA: Wyoming | collected...
GTATTGTCGAAGCAAAGCAGAATCCATCTGTTGGAGCATCCGGAATATCTGACTTTTGTACATCTGATGAAAAGGGCGTCCCTTATCCTTACCGATTCCGGCGGCATCCAGGAAGAAGCGCCTTCGCTGGATAAACCCGTGCTGGTTTTGCGGGATAATACCGAACGACCTGAAGGCCTGAAGGCCGACACCTCTTTGCTGGTTGGCACGGATCCGAAAAAGATTGTTGCCGAAGTGGGCCGGCTGCTGACAAACAAACCGGTCTATAAGGCGATGGCCGGCGCGGCGAATCCATTTGGAGATGGTTTGGCGGCAAAACGGGCGCGCGAAGCCCTCCAGCATTATCTCGGTATGACTTCCTGCAGGCCTAGGGAATTCAAGCCGGCGATAGTAAAACGACATGACAAAAAGGGCGCCAAGAGAAAATGAGTGAAATATTCTCACTGCCGCGGGAATCCTGGCTGCGTTATCTCATTCGCCTGATAATGATAGTAGTCGCCATCTATCTCATCTGGCAGATAAGGCTGGCGCTGGTGGTCCTGCTCCTGGGCGGGCTGCTCGCCTATGTGCTGCGTCCTCTTGTGGGCGCGTTCGAGCGGATAAGAATAGGCGCTTGGAGCGTGCGCCGCCCGCTTGCTACCGCGATGGCTTTTCTAATCGTAGCCGGCTTTATTACCGGCGTGATAATCTCTCTGCTGCCGCCGCTGGCAGCAGAGCTGGACGAATTGAAGAACAATCTTCCGGCGCATCGCGAGAGATTCGCGAATGTATGGCATGCTTCTCTCGATTTCTATCGGCACAATCTACCGAGCAATATTCAGGAAGCCGTAGATAGTTCTTTTGCCGAAGCCACCGATAAAGTGGAAGCCTATGCCGCCGGCATAATTCCGGCCACCTTCCGGGGCATAGGCTTTGTCTTGGAACTCTTCTTAGTGCCCATTCTGGCGCTCTACTTTTTGGTGGATGCTGGAGAGCTTCGCCGTCAGGTTATTTTCTTCGTTCCCGAACGTCAGCAGGCAGGATTTGCGCGCGCCCTTGATGGGCTTAATCTCATTATGTATCGCTATGTGGCCGGCCAGCTAATTCTCTGTTTTATTGCATTTATCGTGGTCAGCCTGGCCTTATGGGCCTTGGATATCAATTTTTGGCTGTTGTTGGGGGTTTTGGCCGGCATTACCCGCGCGGTGCCGGTTATCGGGCCGCTGCTGGGCGGCATACCCGTCGTGGCGGCGGTATTGGTGCAATCGCCCTCACCCTCTGTCGGCCTGTGGGTTGCTATCGGCCTGGTGATACTCCATCTCTTCGAGAGCAAATATCTTATGCCGGCCATTTTGGGCCATAAGCTGCATTTGCATCCTGTGCTCATAATTTTCGCGCTGCTGGTTGGCGCGCATTTCTTCGGGCTGATCGGTATGTTTATCGCGGTACCGATTTTAGCCGGCATAAGATTCCTCATCGCCGACTACCGGGCGCATCCGGAAATAACTTCCGAGTAGCTCATGACGGCTCACCAGGATTTGGCTCGTTCTGAAGCAGCGGTTTTAGTCGCATCCACGCCTGGCGCACCTCTGTCAGCTTATCTCCTGCTGGAATGGTCTGCGAATAGGCCGCCTGCGCGTAGGCCCAGGTGAGACAGGACAGATCAACCAAATCCAGCCCGGCCCTTTCAATAATCATACGCTGCAGTTCAAAGGGCGGACGCTCCGCCTTGCGCAGCCATCCGCGCTGAAGCGCATATTCCAAGAGTAGATAAAAGGTGGAAATTATGATTTGCGCGGGCGAGAGCTGCTCCAGCATTTCGGGATGTTCGAATACATCCAGAAACCTGCTCTTCTCGTCCGGCATAATTTCGGCTTTTTCCTCAATTGCTGCAGATAAAATGCTGGACTTTCCCGAAAACAGTCTATTGATTAGAGCTAATATTTTCCTCCACGCCCGCTGAAGAGCTTTGATCAACTTCTCCCATAGCCTCAGCTTTTTTATCCGGCGCCAAAATAAAAGCGTTAGAAAAATCATCAGGGCGAGCAGCAGCAATCTCAGCAGCCAGCCTTGCCCGGATGAGGAAAGCAGATTGCGCATTAGAATTGTAACGACGCCCTCACGCATGGCTTCCGGCTGGGGGGAGGGGCTTGTGCGGGGAGGCAGCGCGCCGAAAATATCGCCTATCTTGACCAGCGCTTCCAGCGGCAGGTAAGCCGTCAACAATCCTATGCCTGCTATCCCCAAGCCCACCAAAATCCCCGAACCAGGGCCTGCATTTCCGGCTGCATGGGCCGTGGTGGTGACGCGTTCTCGCTGTGCCAGCGAAATAACGGTATGCAGTCTGCCGGAGGCGACCAGCCCCAGCAGGCAAAACATAAATGCAATCACTACCACGGACATTCCTTCCCAGCCAAAAAGGCGCAAGATGTTGTGGGAAGAAAAGAGCGAGAAGGCAAAGATAAACAGCGAGCACAAAATCAAACCGCAAAGCGCCGGATATAAGGGAGGCGAATATTTGGCGCTTCGCAATCCCGACAAGGCGGCCGCGAAAGTGGAGCGCGCGCCGGCCGGTTCGGTCAATCCCTGGATGGTTCTGTTTAGCTCGCGCAGAATGAAATGAGAGAAGAACCAGCAGAAGCCGTTGAAAAAAGCCGACGCCGCGGCAATGATCAGCAGCGCGAGGCCGATGCGCATATCTAGCGAAGGTCCCCAAACCAGAATGGAACCAAGCAAAGCAAATGTCAGTGGAAGGGCCGCGGCCGCGGTAAAAAGCAGATGATGCGCCGGCTTCTCCGATGCCATTCCCGGCTCTGCAGGACTGGCCTTTTGGGTATTGTTCTCCAGAGCCAGGGCGAAAATTGAAAAGGCCATTGTTCCGATGAATGCTACGAGAATCAGCAAAGAAGTTTGCGCTTCCGCGCCGGCCAGTAGTTGCTGTAATTTCAAATGCGCCGCGGCCAGGGGCGCGACCTGGATGAGCCAGATGTAGCAAAGCCCCAGCAGCGAGAGTCCTTTGCTTTCTTTTTCTGCAAAGCTCGGACTCACGATGAAGGGCCGCGATTCTCCAGCTTGGTGTCTTTCAGGCGAATAATCCACTAATATCTTCCTCTGTCATTAGCCGGTGCGGGCAAAGCCTGGCGGCGGTTAATTGGATAATTGCCCTTGCCGCCTGCGCTGAATCGCCGATAACAATAGGTAATACGGAGAAGCCCGCGTGCGTCAGGCCGACAAGGCTGTCAACCACTGCGTCCTCCACGGAAGGAGTCAAGAGGATCAACACCTCTCCCCAGGAAAGCTGCGGGCGCACATCTTTCAGCAGCAGGGCCAGGGACCGGCCCTGGGCGGGCTGCAGCCTGGCAAGCAAGCTCAGGATTTCCAAGGAGCGCTCCGGCGCGCGGCTCGGAGGCAGGCATACCCGTCGGCTCACGGCAAGTTCATCGGAAAGACGCGCCAGGCTCTCCGGCAGAAGGCTGACGCCGGTTTTCTGCAAGACGGTTTCTCGCTCCTTGATGTCCAGTCCGTTCGAGATAAGCCCAACACGTTGACCGGCGGAAAGCAGATGCAGGGAAAGTGAAGCGGCGACAGATATGGCAAGCTCACTGGCTTGAGTCAGTTCCGCCTGGCCTGCGGCATAATCCGGCCGGTAAAGATTCAGCACAAGCATAGCCTGCAGCGAGGTTGACACATCATAGAGCTTGGATTGAGGCTTGCCCGTGTGCGCCGTCGCCCGCCAATGCACTCGGCGCAGCGCATCGCCCTGACGATACTCGCGAATTCCCGCCGGGCGCGTGGGATCTTCAAAGGTGCGCCGCTGGGTATGCAGTTCTCCGGGAGAGCGCGCGATGGGCAGGTGCATTCTTCCCAGCCCAAAAATGCGGGGGAAAACCGTTATGCTTTCGCTTGCTAATAGCACGCGCCTTCTTTCCGCGAAGCCCAAAGGATCTCCATACAGCGCGCTCAGAGGCCCAATTACGAAATAGCCCCGGCGCGCGGCCTCCAGGGTATAGGTGAACTCGGACTGCTTGCCGGACAGGGCGCCAAGCATTACGCCGCGATGGCCTTTGAAGGGCAGGGGAGGATCAGCCTCGCCGGCTATCAGCCAGCCCCAATGACGTCTTGCCGAGCGCAGCCTAATTCGGACCTGCGCCTGCTCTCCTTGATGGAGATAATTTGCGGAAATAACCCGCTCCGCTTGCAGGCTAGGGCCGATATAGACCAACAGTCTGCAAATAATCAGAATGAGAATAAGGAAACACGCCACCCAGGCCAGCAGAGCGCTTTCGGCAAACCAGGAAAGCACTAATGCCAGCAGCGCCAGCAAGACCCAAAGTAGATTGTTCACTGTTGCCGAATCTCCTTAGGCGATTCGTCAAAGTTCCGAGTTGTCAGTTGAAAGTTTAGAGTGAGCAATAAGGCTCAATCTCGAAGCGGACTTAGCCATTCTCAGCTCTGAACTCTGAACTCTCAACTCTGAACTGCCCCTACGCGCCAAACTCCTTGCCCACCGGAGCGGGCACCGCCTCCGCGACTTCCTGAAGAATATTTTCTGCGGTGCGCCCCCGCAGGCGGCTTTCAGGTTTCACGATTACCCGATGGGCCAGCACCGGCAGGGTCAATAGTTTGACATGGTCCGGCAGCACATAGTCCATCAAATCCATGCCCGCCAGCGCCTGGGCGCAGCGAAAGAGCGCCAGCGAGCCCCTCGGACTGGCCCCCAGCGCCAAATGCGGATGGCTGCGCGTGGCGGCAATCATGCGCACGATATAGTCTCTGACCGTAGGATGCACGAAGATCTGACGCGTGGCATGCTGGGCGCGGCTGAGCTCCTCTATGGAAATAACCGGCTTGAGCTTCTCAACCGGATGCCCCAACTGAAATCTTGCCAGCATTTCGCTCTCTTCATTATGCCCGGGATACCCGATGGTAAGTTTCAGCAGGAACCGGTCTAGTTGCGCTTCCGGCAGGGGAAAAGTCCCTTCATATTCGATGGGATTCTGCGTGGCCAGCACGATGAAGGGAGCAGGCAGCGGGTGGGTCAATCCATCCACACTGATCTGCCGTTCCGCCATGCACTCCAAGAGCGCGGATTGCGTGCGAGGAGTGGCGCGATTGATTTCATCCGCCAGCAGAACATTGGAAACCGCCGGCCCCGGCACAAAATCAAAGCCCCGGGTCTGCTGATTGTAAACTGAAACGCCGGTGATATCGGAGGGCAGCAAATCCGGAGTGCATTGAAGCCGCTTGAAAATTCCGCCTACTGAAAGCGCCAGGCTTCTGGCCAACATCGTCTTGGCCACCCCGGGCACATCCTCAATCAGCACATGCCCTTCGGCGAAGAGCACCACCAGCGCCAGGCGAATGGCCTCGCGTTTGCCCACGATGACTTTCTCAATGTTTTCGATAAGCCGGCCGGCGACTTCCGAAATGGGATCCATGAATTTATTATAGCATTTTTGGGAGGAATGAATCAGGGGAAAAAGTGTGCAAATTCACAATTCAATTTGTTGATATTGGGCGCGATGATCAAAGGATGTTACAGAGCAAAGTGGTAAAATAATTATGCTAGTAAAAATGCAAGCAGGTGAATTCGGAGAGGGAGCAAGATGGCTCTCCTAATTGGAATTATATTTACGCCCTTAGTAGTAAAGTTGTTCTACCTCTTTTGGCATCTTCGAGGTTGGGATGAACGGTTGAGCGTGCGCTGATAGGCTGCAAAAGGCCGGCACAGAACGCTATCACTTACCCACCTGTTTCAGGAATTCCTCTTCCGTCAAAATGGCAACTCCCAATTCCATGGCCTTGGCATATTTCGACCCCGGCGAAGCCCCCACAATAACATAATCCGTCTTTTTACTTACACTCCCGGAAGCCCGGCCGCCTTGCGCCTTCACTAGCGCCTCCGCCTGATCGCGGGAGAGATTACTCAATTCGCCTGTGAATACCACGGTCTTGTCCGTAAAGAATCCTTGCTGCACTGAAGCCTTCTCAATCCTGGGCCAAATCCCGGCCTGTTTGAGTTTTTCCAATAATTGCCGAGTCTGCTGTTGACGAAAGAAGGCCTCCACACTTTGCGCGATGGTCGGCCCCACTTCCGCGGTTTCGCTCAGTTCCTCCAGGCTTGCTTTACTCAGCGCCTCCAAGCTGCCAAAACGCGCCGCCAACACCTCTGCCACATGTTCGCCAACATGGCGAATTCCCAGGGCATTGAGGACCCGGCTGAGCGGGCGAGATTTGCTTACGGCCAGGGATTTCAGCAGGTTCTCGGCGGATTTTTCTCCATAGCGCTCCAATTTCGCCAAGGTCTCTTTATCAAGACTATAGAGATCGCCGACATCCTTGACCAATGCTTTCTCCACCAACTGATCAACCAAAGATTCACCTAATCCCCTAATGTCCATGCCGCCGCGGGAGCCGAAATGAAACAGGTGCTCTTTTAATTGCGCGGGGCAGGCCACGCCGGTACAGCGCGCCACGGCTTCGCCTTCCGGCTTGATGATCTCCGCGCCGCAAACCGCGCACTTTTTGGGCATGACAAATCGGCGCTCTTTCCCCGTTCGCTTCTCTTTGACAACACTTACTATTTCCGGAATTACCTCTCCGGCCTTTTGCAGGATCACCGTATCCCCAATGCGGACATCCTTGCGATTTATCTCATCTTCATTGTGCAAGGTTGCGCGGCTGACCGTCGAGCCGCTAATCCTGACCGGTTCAAGCAGGGCCGTAGGAGTTACCGCGCCGGTGCGGCCGATGGAAACGAAGATATCCAGCACCCTGGTCATTTTTTGTTCGGGAGGATATTTGAAAGCAATCGCCCAGCGCGGGCTGCGGGAAACCTGTCCCAAATCCGCCTGCAGAGCGAGGGAATTCACTTTTACGACAACGCCGTCAATTTCATAGCTGAGTTGGTGTCGTTTGGCGTCCCATTGCCGGCAAAACTCGACGGCTTCTTCCAGGCCCTTGCATTGCCGGGAAGTTGGATTGGTGCGGAATCCCAAATTCCGCAGATATTCCAAGACCTGCCAGTGGGAGGCAAAACTGCTTCCCTCCACAGTGCCAATGGCATAGATGAAGTTGCTCAATTTGCGGCTGGAGGTTATGCGGGAATCCAATTGCCGAACCGAGCCGGCCGCGGCATTGCGAGGATTGGCAAAGAGCGGCTCGCCCTGCTCTTCCCGGGTGCGGTTGATGCGCTCAAATTCCTCCTTATCCAGGTACACCTCGCCCCGCGCTTCGAGAAAGGTGGGGATATTGGCGCCCCGCAAGCGTAGCGGGATGCTTTGCACCGTGCGCAAATTCTGCGTTATATCTTCTCCCACAAAGCCGTCGCCGCGCGTCGCCCCCGAGGTAAAGCGCCCCTGCTCATAGGTCAGCGCCACGGCCAAGCCGTCAATCTTAAGCTCACATACATATTCAATCAATTCCTCGGGCTGCAGGCCCAGCATCCGTTTAATGCGCGCGTCAAAGGCCTGCAATTCCTCATTGCTGAAGGCATTCGCCAGACTCAGCATGGGGGTGCGATGGGTAACCGCGCCAAATTCCTCCGCCGGTTTTGCGCCGATGCGCTGGGTGGGGGAATCAGGTGTGATTAGTTCCGGATACTGCTCTTCCAATTGTTGCAGTTTGCGAAACAACTGGTCATGCTCGGCGTCTGTTATTTCCGGTTTATCGAGCACATAATAGAGGTGGTTATGGCGCTCAATAAGCTCGCGAAGTTCCTCTACTGCTTTTCTAACATCAGCCGATGCTTGCTTCATTTTCCCTCAACCTGAGGAGTTGTTGCCGGAGCGGCCTCCGTCTTCGCGGGCGTCTCTGAAGAAGTTGCCTCCATAACCTCTGTTTCAATAGCCGCTCGGCCTCCCGATGTTGTGAAAGTACGCTGCTTCAAGTTAATGACAATTACCGGCGCGTAGATATCGTATTCCTTCGGCGCCTCAGCAGTGGTCCCGCCGGTTTTGGGAGAAGTTTTGGCGGCGACTTTTGTGGCCGCCTTCACCGGCGCCTTTTCAATCGCTCCTTTTACCGTCTGCGTAGGCGCCTTCGTCGGCGCGGGTTTTTCTACAACATGCATGTGAGCTTTGCGGGGAGATTTTGCAGTAGCTCCTGCATCACTGACACTAATTCTGACGGTTCCATCGGCAGGATTGTAGATCAATTCATCTCCCTCTCCATCCACCAAAATTCGAGAGCCCGCCTTGTCCGTCCGATCCAGATGAAATGAAACATTCGCGCTGGCTTCAAATAGCTTTATCTGTTTCCCGGTCGCATCGAAAAACCAGGTAGCTTTTGCCGCCTGCATTTTCACTCCCGGGCTTTCAATTACTACTCCGCCGCTGGCCGTCATTTGCTTGCCAACACTTCCGCCTAGCGTGTCGGCTTGCACTTTTATGCTTCGCCCGATATAGTCTGCTGAAAAAGCCGGCAGCAGACCTGCAAAAAAGAGCGCGATTCCCAACACAACCGCTAAGCGTTCCTTCGCGGAAATTCTATAATCAATTCTGTATCCATTATTCATCATCTTTTCTCCTCTCCATTTCCCAGTTCAAACGATTTCATTTTTATATCTGCAAGCAGCCTTTCACCGGTAAGCACTTCTTCGGGACGAGTCAACTTCACATGTCCCCGGGCATCAATCTTACCTGTCTCCAAGGCCCACGTCATCTGATCCGCGGTCATGTGGAGGCCTCTATCCGGCCACTCCGCCCACACTTTCCCTTGCAGCAAGACATGCTTTTTTTCCGGGAAATAGGTAGCTTCTTCAGCTCGTCCATTTATGACGACCTTTTTGTTTTCCGAAATACTGCATTTAACCTTTCGCAGTTTCCCGCGGCCGCTGGGAAAATCGCCGGCTATGGAATCCGCCTGCGCGGCCCATTGGCGCCCCGTTTTTGGATCGGTAAGATAGATTTGGCCGCCCCGCACATTAACCTCAGTAGGCGGCAATTTTGCGGTTTTCTTTGGGCCGGCAGTCTTGCTGCGCGGTCTTGGCGCGGCGCAACCGGCAAGACCAACCAGCCCCAGCAATATAAGCAGACTCACCCAGCGCCGCAGTTTCATTCGCCAGTCCTTCTTGCATTCCTGCCGCATTTCCCACGCGGGTTTGTTTTTATCCCGCAGGGGGATTCAACTTTCCTCAAAATACGGCCAAACTTCCCGCGAGTCAGAACCAACTCGCGGGAAGGAGATTCGGTTCCCCCGCGGGTTTGCCTGTCCTGAGTAAAATAGAAGGATTTAGCCCCGCGGGGGGCCGTGTTCTCTAGCAGGGAATGGATAAAGTCCCTTCCCTGTCGGCTAACTTAAATATCTGAGCGTAACGGCGCCAGCCAAATCTCAGCAAAATTACTTTATCACAAGTCTGCTAGGGCATAAACCGCAAAGCCATGTTTCTGGTTGTCCGATAGCACTTCGCGCAACCGTCCCTGAGTAATGAGTTCCTGCAAAGACTTATCCATTGGAACTTGACTTGATTTGAAAGCTTGCAGCAAATCCTGCGGCAGAAGAATATGAGTTACTTCCAGCCCGGTCAGCGCCTTATCCAGGGATTGGGCGCTGGTTGTTTCCGAAGGAGAAATCAAATTATGATGGCCTAGGCCCCAAATATATTCGCGGTTGAGATAAAACCCTCGCGTATCGCCTAAAAGCATCAGCTTTGCCTGGGGCGGCAGCGTGGTATTGACTTGCTTGCAGATTGGATAAATGTTGAGTGTGCGCGTCAGGTAATCATCCTGAGGTTCCATGCCCCATGCGACCAGCAGATTGGGAACCACCAAAAGCATACAAGCAGCCAATCCCAAACTGAGCTCACACCAGATCGAAGCCGACACCAGTGAAGCGAACCAGTCTTTTCTCCGTTGTATCCAAATTAAGGCGGCGGCCGCGGCTATGGCGAGCGCGGGTACTACAGGCAGGATATAACGGATGGTTTGTGCCGACAGAAAAAACCATGCAATTAGGGCTGCGCCGCAGTATGCGAGCAGGAATCGCACGAGCGGATTTTTTCTCATTCCCCATAGCATAAGTGGCAATGACATTAGAAACAGGGGGCCCAAGACCGCGATAACCATATTATAGAAAATCAACTGCCCGGGCCGATCGAGGAACTTGTGGCCATACATGGTCAGCGTCCACGGCAAGGCTAAAAGCCATTGAATGCCGTGTCCCATGCCGAAAGCAGCCTGGGATTGACTATACTGATTTGCCAACTCGGCGGACCAATAGCGGCCGTCAAAAAAGCCGTAAAAGAAGGGATATACAGGATTTCCGGTCGAGAGATAGGACTTCACATACCAGGGCGCGGCAACAACCATGGCCGGCACAAGCCATACCGCCAGCATCAAAAAAAGATTCGGCAAAGAATAAGTTGGCTGGGTCTTGCTTTTCATCTTTTGCCAGAGCAGAAGCAGCGCCATCCAGACTGTTGCCGCGGCGAAAAAGATCACTAGGAAACCGGCCAGCATCTTAGTGGCCAGCGCCAGTCCCGCGAAGATACCGGAGAGAATGGTCCAGCCGGTCTTGGAGTCTTCGTTTTTTTTCCACCAGGCCCAAATGGAGAGGGTGCAGAAGAGCGCGAGGGCAAGTTCATTATAGGCCACGGTAGCTTCCCAGCAAACGAGCGGCACGGAGGCAAAGATCGCCGCCGCCAGTCGCCCCACGCCCTTGCCAAAGGCCGCGTTTGCCCAGCAGCCAATGGCAATACAGAGCAGCACGCCGCAGCCGAAGTGGAAGAGTCTCGCCAGCGCCTGACCGTGCAGCGCCAGGCCGAGCGTATAGAGCATTTCGAGGGCAAAAGGAAAGTTGGAATGTGACATCCACGGCAATGGCATAATGCCATGGTGGCTGAGATAAATTTTCGGGACGGCCAGGTGATAAGCCAATCCATCCCAGTCGAATCCGCTGGCGGGAACCAAGGCGCCGAAAAAGCCCAAGCCGCCCATGGCGGCAAACCAGAGGCCGAAGGCGATGGAGGAATAATCAAACCTTTTGCGAAAGATTCTGTTCAGCTCGCTGCCAAGTTTATTTAAGAAACGGGCGCAATCCTTCCATCCTATTATGAGCAGGACCGCCAGCAGCCCGCAGAATGCCCAAAGATAAAAAAGCTTTAGCAATCCCAGCGCTAGAATGAGATAGGAAAGCACTCCCAGACCCAGGGGAACCGCGAAGACGAATTCTTCTACAAGCGTAAAGGGGCTGCGGCCGCGCTGGGGCTTATCAGTGCGAAAAAGCCCCGCCAGGCGCAGGAGCTTCGCACCAATGCCGAAGCTCAACAAGATAATAATTAAGAAGATAATAGTGGAGAGCACCGCGTCACCTTGTTCTGAAAAGGAAGTTGTAAAGCCATTTGAATTGCAGGCCGTGATACCAGGCCAGCACAAATAAAAACCAGCCGGCGAAGGCCAATTTGCAGGCGGTCTCCCGCCAGCTTATCTTTTCGACGGCTCGTTTAGGGGGATTAGGTCGGCCCCGATTTTTATTACTTTTCCGCATTCCAAATCAACCTCTACTCGCCCCAGTTTATAGCCAAAATGCCCGCTATGCAGGATGGGGGCACCGTTATTTTGCTCGAAAAGCTCCAGGTGGCTATGCCCGCCCAGAATTAAATCAACGGCCTCGATTTTTGCCAGCCGGCGATCAATAGCTATGCCGCAATGGGAAAGCAGCACGATCAGGTCCGACTCTTTGCGCAGTTTATTTGCCAAACCCTCGACGGTCTTTTCCGGCGCATCGAACACATAATCCGTTACCCGGCTCCACCACGACTCCGGCGCCGTAACTTGAGGAGCAAGGCCGATAACAGCCACCCTTACACCATTTGGCAATCGCCGAAGTATATGACTCTTTACTTTGGCCGGCAAGGGCTGGCGCTTGGCCATAATATTGGCCGCGAGGATGGGAAAACGCGCCGGTGCGGTCTTGCCTTCCAATAACTTCCGAAAAGGATGAGACTCCCGGTTGCCCATCGCCATGGCGTCATAGCCGATGCGGCTCATACGGGCGAGCATGGTATCCCGCTTCTTGCCGCCTTCCAAATTGCCGGCGGCAACGGCATCTCCCGCGTCCAAAAGGAGCGTATTTTCTTCTTGCCGCAGGGCCGTCAGCCGCTCCTCAGACGCTTGAGAAAGCCGGCCATGAAGGTCGCCAGTGAGCAGGAAAATGCACTTGTCCACACAGGCTACATTAGCAAAAGGCCGAGGCTGCGTCAACGCGCCGGCGGGAGGCGCAAAAGAACTCCCGCGGGTTTTTATGTTATCGCAAGTATTCAAGACCTACGCTTTTCAGGCAAAATGCTCCCCTTCGGGACTGCCACCCCCTGCATTTGTCCCGCTTTTGCAGTAAGGCCTGTTCAAAAGAGATGATTTTCCGCGACCGG
>Ga0315288_10009363_pt1 | contig 12344 bp, 9 predicted proteins | sample YL17G11_20_MG_FD_203454 | JGI IMG/M metagenome (GOLD analysis project Ga0315288, IMG submission 203454) | Sediment microbial communities from Yellowstone Lake, YNP, Wyoming, USA - YL17G11_20 | ecosystem: Environmental > Aquatic > Freshwater > Lake > Sediment | place: USA: Wyoming | collected...
TCCCTGGAAAGATTCCCACGCCCAGGGGCGGTTTGTTCTGGCCCGGGCGAGGGAGGGGCTCGGCCAGTGGCCGGAGGCGGTGAAGACCTATCGGGAACTGTGGTTGAAGAACCCGCTTCACGGCAACGCGAAAAAAGCCCGAACCCGCTGGGAGTTTTTGATCCAAGAGAAGAAGGCGCCGGAGGAAAAGATCTCTCCGGAAGCCCTCTTCCACCGGGCCCTCCAATTCTATCAGGCCAATTCTTTCGAGGCCGCCCTGCGGGAAATGAACCAGATCAAAGGATACCCCCCGCAGAGTTATCCTTCCTATTATGCCGGAGAACCCTGGGTGGATGACCTCTATTTCCACCGGGGAATGGGCTATTTCCGGACGAAACAGTATTCGAAGGCGATCGAATTGTTCGATCTCCTGATCCGCCACTCCCGGAACGAGGGGATGGCCGAAAAAAGTGTATTCTGGAAGTTTCAGACCCAGGCTCGAAGCGGCCGAAAAGAAGAAGCGCTGAACACTTTTTCTCTATTCCAGGCCGCTTATCCCCAAAGCTCGTTTCTGGCCCAGACGCTGTATCTGAAAGCGACCGTCCATGAAGATCTGGGAGAGCTGGAGAAGGCGGTCTCTACCTACCGGGAAGTGGGAGAAAAATTCCCCCAGAGCCCGTATCGTTTCGCCGCCCTGTGGAGCGCGGGCTGGCTCCCGTACCAGAAAAATGACCTGTTGCCGGCCCTGCAAACATGGGATCAGCTGAAAAAGATGGAGCCCCCATCGCGGTGGATGGAAAAGCTCCTGTACTGGGGGGGCAAGGCCCTGGAGAAAAGCGGTCGCCCCCGGGAGGCGGAAGAACACCACGCTCGGCTTTCCCGGGACTTCCCCCATTCTTATTACCGCCAGTTGATATCCCTCCGGGGTCGGGCGCCGTTGGCTCCCAAGGGGCCTTTTCCGGTGCTGCAGGACCCGCCCCTCCCTCCCTTTCTGGAGGTCAAGGCCGACTCTTCGGGAGCCAAGGCCGTCCATCTGGAGAAAGGCCGGCTCCTGACCCGGATGGCTCTCCTTCCTCTGGCCGCGGAGGAGCTGGAGGCGGCGGAGGGGGAAGGGGCGAACCTGGAGGAAATGTGGATGGAGATCTCCCGCCTGTACCGCGAAGCCGAGGAATATCACCGCTCCAACCTTTTGGTCCGGAAAAAATTCACCCTGAAGTCCCTGTCCGGCCAGCCTTCGGATAAAGAAAGATCTCTCTACCGGCTGGCCTACCCCGTGGGGAATCCCTCCCTGGTCGATCGTTACGCCCAGGCCCGCAACCTGGACCCCGCCCTCCTCTGCGCCCTCATTCTGGAGGAAAGCCGGTTTCAGGTCCAGGCGGTTTCTCCGGCGGGGGCCCGGGGATTGATGCAGGTCATGCCGCAGACCGGCAAGCGGATCGCCCGGGAGCTCAAGATCCGCCGTTTCTCGGGGGAGCAGCTTTTCGACCCGGCGGTCAATATCCGTCTGGGGAGCTGGTATTTTGCCAGGATGCTGGAGGAATTCGGGGGGAAGGTCCATCTGGCGCTGGCGGCTTACAATGCCGGGCCCCACATGGTGCGGAAATGGCTGGCCAACGGGCGCTCTGCGGGGGACGATGAGTTCGTGGAGAATATCCCCTACCCGGAAACCCGGAATTACGTCATCCGGGTGATGGGCAGCGCCCAAATCTACCGGTTCCTTTACTGGCCGCAGCCCGAGAAGCCGGCTCAGCCCTGAGTGGTCTTCAGGGGCGCCCCCTGCCGCTCGTGACCCGCCAGGTAGTTCATCGGATTGACTGAATCCCACGCCGCCCGCTTCATGGAAACCAAATGGGAAATGGTGAAGGTGTGGCGCAGGAGGGCGGCCGCGCCTTCCCAGCCGATCTGCGACCAGGCGTACCCCGCCTTGTAGAGTTCGGTGAACTCCCGGTAAAAATCCGCCAGTTTGAGCCTGGTGGGGAGAACGGCGTGGACGTAGTCGAAGAGCTCGTAGTTGGTGGTGACCAGCTTTTCCTTGAGCTGGGTGAAGAGGTCGGTGCCGGGAAGAGGGGTCAGGATGGTCAGCGAGGGAGAGTAGAGCTTCCGGTCCAGGATATACTGGCGGAGGCGCTGAAAGTCCTGCTTCTGGAAAGAAGGATCGATGATGAAGGCGGCGATGACCTCCATGCCGTGGGCCCGGAGGATCTTCAGGGCTTCCTCGTTGTTCTGCACGGAGTTGTGCTTGTTCAGCTGGCTCAGGGCCTCTTCATCGATCTTCTCGAAACCGATGAAAACCTTCCAGAACCCGGCCTGGCGCAGAAGGGGGACGATCTCGGGGTGCCGCACAATGGCGTCGCTCCGGGCCTGGAAGGTGAATTTCTTTTTGATCCGGTTTTCCACGATGAGCTGGGCGATGCGCTCGGCGCGGGGGACGCTCTGCAGAAAGTTGTCATCGGCCAGGAAAATATATTTCTCCGGAATGGTTTTGATTTCCTGAATGACCCGCTCCGGGCTCATCATCCGGCACTTGCCGTTGAAGAATTTCCAGACGCTGCAGAAATCGCAGCGGTAGGCGCACCCGCGGGCCGTCTCCATGATGGAAAAGGGCTTCTGGAAACCCAGGTAATACTGCCGGCGGTAATTCCGGGTGAGGTGGCGGGCGGGGATGGGAATCTCGTCCAGGTTTTCCACCATGGGGCGCTTCGGGGTGTAACAGGGCGCGGAGGGCTCGTTGACCACCAGGCCGGGAATGGCCTTCACCTCTCCGTGGGTCTCGTGGGCTTTGACCAGGTCCCGGATGGCCGCCTCTCCTTCTCCCACCACCACTCCGTCGATATGGGAACAGTAAAAATCCTCCGGGGAGAGGGAGGCATGGTGCCCGCCCACGTAAACAGGAACCCGGGGATTCCATTTTTTGATCCGGGTGGCGATCTCCCGGGTCTGGTAGACGTCGATGGTGAAGGAGCAGTTGATGCCGCAGAAATCCGGCTGGAAGTCCCGCAGCGTCTGGGACAGGTGGTTCTCGATCCGCAGGTCCAGGATTTTTACGGTATGTTCGGAGATATTCCCGGCAATGGACTCCAGTCCCAGGGGCTCGACCACGGCCAGGCTGCGGAATCCCAGTCCTCGTTCCTGGGAGGGCTGCATGAGCAGGATTTTCATTTTTATCCTTCCTCCAAGCACGGCGCGAGATAAAAAAGGTCCCTTGCAAGGCTTATTACAAGGGACCTTTTTCCACTGGCGGGGTCGACGGGATTCGAACCCGCGGCCTCCGGCGTGACAGGCCGGCGTTATAGACCAGCTTAACTACGACCCCGGTAGGCGGAACAGGGATTGAACCTGTGCCCTCCTGCGTGTAAGGCAGGCGCTCTTCCAGCTGAGCTATCCGCCCTTGTTGGACTCAAGGAACAAAGCAGTCCGCCATTCAGGTAAATAAAAAGAGGGTCCCTTAAAGTATTTCATCTTTTATCACCCTGAAATTATTTGTCAAGTAAAAATTCTTTCAAATGCGGAGTGCGGAATTCGGAATGCGGAATGAAAAGCCTCGTTCCGTTTTGCCTATTCCGCAATCCGCATTCGCCATTGCGCATTCGATGTCAGGCGGTTTCCGCCTTCTTGGCGTAAAGGACGATGGGTTTCTGGCGGTTCTGGATCACGTCTTCGTTGACGATGCACTCGGAGATATTGCTCTGGGAGGGCAGCTCGTACATAATCTCCAGCATGATGGATTCCAGGATAGACCGCAGGCCCCGGGCGCCCGTCTTGCGCTTCATGGCTTCCCGGGAGATGGCCAGGAGGGCCCCGTCGGTGAAACGCAGTTTCACCTTCTCGAATTCGAAGAGTTTCTGGTACTGCTTGATGACGGCGTTCTTGGGCTCCTTGAGGATGGCCACCAGCGCGGCCTCGTCCAGGTCCTCCAGGCTGGCGATCACCGGCAGGCGGCCGATGAATTCGGGGATGAACCCGAATTTCAGCAGGTCCTCGGGCTGCACCTCGGCGAGCCATTCTCCCACCCGTCTTTCCGACCGGCTCCGGGCCTCGGCGCCGAATCCCATGGTCTTGGAGTCGGTACGCTGCTCCACGATCTTCTCCAGGCCGACAAAGGCCCCCCCGCAGACGAAGAGGATGTTCTGGGTGTTGACTTTGATGTAGTCCTGATGGGGGTGTTTCCGGCCTCCCTTGGGCGGGATGTTGGCCACCGTCCCCTCGATGATCTTGAGGAGGGCCTGCTGGACCCCCTCCCCGGAAACATCCCGGGTGATCGAGGGGCTGTCCGATTTGCGGGAGATTTTATCGATCTCGTCGATATACACGATTCCCCGCTGGGTCTTTTCCACGTCGAAATCCGCCGCCTGGAGGAGGCTGAGGATGATGTTTTCCACGTCCTCCCCCACGTAACCGGCTTCGGTGAGGCTGGTGGCATCGGCCATGGTGAAGGGCACCTGGAGAATGCGGGCCAGGGTCTGGGCCAGGAGGGTTTTGCCCGAACCCGTGGGCCCGATGAGCAGGATGTTGGACTTCTGGATTTCGAGCCCGTCCAGCTCCATATGGGACCCGATCCGCTTGTAGTGGTTGTGGACCGCCACGGCCAGAATCTTCTTGGCCCGTTCCTGGCCGATGACGTGCTGGTCAAGGGTGGCTTTGATTTCCACCGGTTTGGGGACGGTATGCTTGCGCAGGGCCGCCTCTTCCTTGTCCGCCCCCTCGGCGATGATTTCATTGCACAAGGCCACGCACTCATCGCAGATGTACACCGCCGGCCCGGCGATGAGCTTGCGGACTTCCGCCTGGCTTTTTCCGCAAAAGGAGCAAAAAAGATTTCCCGTCCGCTCTTTTTCTTTTCGCTCGGTCAATCGAACCTCTCGGGTTTATCGAATCTGGGGAACCGGTTTGCGGAAGATGACTTCGTCAATCAAGCCGTACTCCTTGGCCTGGTTCCCGTCCATGAAGAAGTCCCGTTCGGAGTCCTTCTCGATTTTCTCCAGGGGATGACCGCTGTGGTGGGCGATAATCCGGTTGATTTCGTCCTTCATGCGCAGAATTTCCCGGGAGTGGATGGCGATGTCCGTGGCCTGCCCCTGCACTCCCCCCATGAGCTGATGGATGAGGATCCGGGAGTGGGGGAGGGCGAAACGCTTTCCCGGTTCGCCCGCGGCCAGAAGGACCGCCGCCATGCTGGCGGCCTGGCCCATGCAGAGGGTGGAGATCTTGGGCTTCACGTACTGCATGGTGTCGTAGATGGCCAGGCCGGCGGTCACCAGGCCCCCGGGGGAATTCAGATAGAGGTGGATGTCTTTGTCCGGATCTTCCGCCTCCAGGAAGAGGAGCTGGGCAATGATCAGATTGGCCACGTAGTCATCGATGGGGGTGCCGATGAAGATGATCCGGTCCTTGAGCAGACGGGAGTAGATATCGTAGGCCCGTTCCCCCCGGGACGTCTGTTCCACAACCATGGGGATAAGAGTCATTTTCCTTCCTCCGGGGTGCTCCCCCCCTCTTTGATTTTCGCCCGGCCGAGGAGGAAATCGAGGGTCTTCTCCTCCCGCATCATCGCCCGCAGGTCTTCCAGGCGGTCCTTTTTCTGGTAGTAATTCTTTACCGCCTCGACCCTCTGATTCAGCTGGGCGGCCAGTTGCTCGAGCTTCTGGTTTATCTCCTCATCGCTGACGGTGATCTTTTCCTTCTCCGCCACCTTCTCCAGGATCAGGGTTCCCCGAACCTCCTTCTCCGCCGCAGGCATGAGGGATTCGCGGAGTTTCTGATTGTCCAGATTGGCCGCATCCAGCTTCACCCCCTGCCGGGCGAGCCGGAGTTCGGTCCGGGCCATGATGTTTTCCACCTGCCGTTCGATTAGGCTCTTGGGAATGCCGAAAAAATGTTTTTCCCGCAGGAGGTCCAAGAGCTTTTCTCGGGCGGCCTGGGTGGCCTGGGTTTCCTTCTGCTCCTCCAGGTTCTTTCGGAGCCGGTCCTTCAGACCCGGCAGATCCTGGAAATCCCCCACCTCTTTGGCGAACTCGTCATCCAGGGCGGGGAGGATCTTTTCCTTCAACTCTTTCACCTGAACCCGCACGGTGACCTCTTTTCCGGCCAATTCCTTCCGGGAATAATCGTCCGGAAGGGTGAGGAGGAGGTCCCGATTCTGACGCAGGGGCAGCCCTACGAGCTGGCGGTCCAGTCCTCCCACGAGGGTCTGGGAGCCCACCTCGACCAGGTGGTCCTTGACCTTCCAGCCTTCCAGGGGCTTTCCCCCCAGGCTGCCTTCGAAGTCGACGATGACCAAGTCCTTTTCCTGGACCGGGCGGTCCGCTTCCACCGGCTTGATCTGGGCATGGGTTTCCTGGAGAGCCTTGAGCCGGGCTTCCACCTCTTCATCCGTAACCGTGACCGCAGGCTTTTCCACCTCCAGGCCCAGATATCCCTCCACGGCGATCTCCGGTTTGACCTCCACGGTCACCGTATAGGTGAAGTCCTTGCCGGGCTCAAAAGTGCGGTCCAGAACGGCGGGGGGGGCCACCGGAAAGAGGTTGTTTTCCTCCACGGCTTTCCCGTAGGAATTCTCGATCAGCTTGGTGATCACTTCGTTTTCCACCTGAGCCTTGTAATACCGCTCCAGGATGGACCGCGGGGCTTTTCCCGGCCGAAATCCCTTCAGCTTCACATTCCGATTCAGGGCCTTGTAAGTCGATTCCACTTCCTGGGAAACCACTTCCCGGGGAATCTCAAAAAAAATCTTCTTTTCAAAAGGACCTGTATTTTCGATTTGCACCTTCATTCACACCTCAGCATGGTATTGGGATTCAATCCTGCAGGTTGGGGAATGGACTGGCAAGATTTATCATTAAATTAGCAGACATTCCGGGATTAGTCAATGACGGCAGCGGAAAAACAGTGCCCCCTTCACTTTTCGCAAAGTAGGCAGAAGATGGATTGAATTTCAGGCGTTGCCCGGCCCGGAAGCAAGGGCGTTGCGCGCAAAAACCATGAGGCACGATTCATTTTCTAGGCCGGGCGGGCAACCAAAATGCGGAATGTAGAATGCGGAATGCAGAATGAAAAAGGCGAGGATTTAGGATTTCATTCCGAATTCCGAAATCCGCATTCCGAATTTGCCTTGCCCGGTGGGCCCGCCTCCAAATTGCGGAATGCCGATTGCGGAATGCGGATTGCAAAAGAAAACCAAGAAAATCCGAAATCCGAAATCCGCAATCCGAAATAGCTGAGCCGATGCTTTTTGCACGCAACGCCCTTGCTTCCGGGCCACAAGCTGGCTTTCCCACAGGAAAGAGTGCCGCAAAAGTGAGGGGGGCAAGGAACTCTTTCTGGTTGATCGTCCCGATATCCCGGTGCTATTATGACAACCGAGAGAGACAATTATGGTACCGAGCCCCGAAGAGTGTTTTCTTCTCCTCCGGAAGCACGAGGTTCCGGAGAACGTCGTCGAGCACAGCCGGGTGGTCCGTCAAATCGCCCGGACTCTCTGCCGGGAGCTCAACCGGCGGGGCGAGGGGTTGGACCCGGCGGTGGTGGAGGCGGCCAGCCTCCTGCATGATATCGCCAAGGTGGCCAGTTTCCAGACCCGGGAGAATCATTCCCTGGCGGGGGCCCGCCTGCTCCGCGAACTGGGCTTTCCGGAGGTCTCCGAGGTTGTGCGCCAGCACGTGGTCCTGGACTCGGGTTTGGATCATGGAAGGCTCACCGAAGCGGGGGTGGTCCACTACGCCGACAAGAGGGTCAAGCACACGGAAATCGTTTCCCTCGGAGAGCGGTTTGAGGACCTCAAAGAACGGTACGGGAAAAGCCCGGAGGCCCGGTCCTGGATCGATGCTATGGAGCGTCAAAGCCTGCTGCTGGAAGACCTCATTTTCCGGAAGATCCCCCTCTCTCCGGAAAGCCTGTCGAAGAAAACCGGAGAATAATCCCCGGATTCAACCGGACGGAAAGGGGATTCGGGAGACGGGAAAGGGGGAGTAAAATACTGTTCTTTATCCTTCAAAATAAGGGTTTTACCCTATTTTTTATGTTTACTTTTAAATCTATACTTTCTATAATTTTTCATTGAACGAAAAACCCTGAAAGGAGAAAAAAATGAAATTCTGGATGCTGCTTCTCATTCCGGTCATAGCCTTTTCCATCGGCTGTGGCAAACCGTACTACGTGGGGACCCCCATCGAAAAGGACAAATTGGATCAGATCGTCCCCGGCACCACCGAAGGAAAAGTGGTGGAAGTCTTCGGGCAGCCCTTCAAAAAGGAAGCGGTTTCGGCCGACACGACGAAGTATATTTACACCTATTACGAAGAACACCCGCGGGTCTGGACCAAAAACGTCCAGATCAAGCACACCCTGGAGGTTTACGCCAAGGGCGGGGTGGTGCAGAAATACGACCTGAAGAAAGAGGGCGTTGATTCCGTGACCGCGGCCGACAAGTAAGCCGGTCAAGGGGGGGAATCCACTCCTCCAATAAGGTAGTCAATTATTTTGACCCTGTCCACGGGATATCCCGAGGAGCTTTGACTCCGCGGGGTATCCCGTTTTTGCCTGATTCATTTTTCCCCCGCCTTCCAATCATTCCTGCGGGACCGGTTCAGGCCCCCGCCCTAAATTTACTTTGGCTAATCCCCGGCTCTGCCGGGGGATTGGACTCATAAAGGTTGACATTTCTGGGGTGCTGGGGTTGTGGCCCGGGCAAAGAGGGAGTTTCGAAAATATTAGTTTCATAACCATTTTCCTGGGAGGGACCCATGGCAACCTATCTGATCGTGGGGAACGGAGTGGCCGGCAATTCCGCGGCCGAGACCATCCGGAGAATCGACCCGGGTGGAAAAATCCTCATGTTTTCCAAAGAGAGGTACCATTTCTACTATACCCCCGCGCTCCCCGAATATCTGGCGGGAGAAAAACAGCTGAAGGATTTCACCCTCCATAACGCCCAATGGGATGAAAAAAATCGGATCGATCTTTTTTTGCAGACGGAAGTGACCCGGATCGATTCCCGGCAGAAGATCGCTCAAACCCAGAAAGGAGCGGAATTCTCCTTCGATAAACTTCTGCTGGCCTGCGGGGGGAAATCCTTTCTCCCCCCCATCCCCGGGTCCTCTTCGCCGGGCGTCTTCACCCTTCGCACCGTGGATGATGCCGAGGCCATCCGGAAAATCGCCCGGGAGGCGAAGAAGGCCGTGGTCATCGGGGGCGGGCTTCTGGGGCTGGAGGCGGGAAACGGCCTGAGGAAAACCGGCCTGGAAGTATCGGTGGTAGAGTTTTTTCCCCGCCTTCTGCCGCGACAGACCGATCTGCCGGCGGCCGCCCTCCTGCAGCGGCAGATGGAGGAGATGGGGTTTCGCTTTTTCCTGGGCGCCAAGACCCAAGAGATCGCGGCGGGAAAAAACGGACTGCGGGTCCTCCTGGAAGGGGGGCAGGAAATGCCCGCCGACCTGGTTTTGATCTCCGCCGGAGTGAGGCCGGAGATCTCCCTGGCCCAGGCCCTGGGGCTGCCGGTGGACAAGGGAATCAAGGTCGATGATCAAATGCACACGGGCCTGGATGGAATCTATGCCGCCGGGGATCCGGTGGAGCACCGGGGGCGTTTCTATGGGATCTGGCCGGCCTCCATGGAGCAGGGGAAAATTGCCGGGGCCAATATGGCCGGGCAAGAAAGACTTTATTCCGGGACGGTCCCTTCCAATTCCCTCAAAGTTGTGGGCATTGATTTGGTGGCCGCCGGGGAGATCGACCCGGAGGGAAAGATGGAATCCGCCGTGGTCCGAGACGAGGCCAGGAAGATTTACCGGAAGCTGGTTCTGCAGGAGAACTGTATCGTCGGGGCCATGCTGCTGGGGGATACAAGGGGGAAAGAGGAGATCCAGAAAGCCATTCAGTCGAAGAAAGACATCGCTTCGCTCAAGAAGGAACTGGGCCAAGAGAAGTTCGATTTTTCCAGGCTGAAGTAAACCTCTTCCCCTGCCTGTTGTCCGTTCAAGAAAGAAAAGGCCATCGGCAACCGGCAAGCGGCAACGGATTCCTAACCTCCCGTGTCCGTCATCTGCCATCCGTTTTTTCCATTTGACTCTCCCTCCTTTATTTAGTAAATTCCAGACATGAGGATGATTCGAGGCCGGGCCTCGAGTCTTCTCTTCGGCTGGATTTTCCCCTTCCGCCGGGACCCAAAAACCGAAAATGATTTTCCCCGGATGAGGGGACGCGGCCGGACCCGGAGAAGGTCAAAAGGAGAAATGGAGTGGCTTCTGAAATCAAAAGAAGGCTGGGAGAAATTTTACTCGACCAGAAATTCATCACCGAAGAACAGCTGGCCCAGGGGATCGAGAGACAGAAGATTTCCAAGAAGATGTTGGGGGAGATCCTCACCGAGCTGGGATTTTTGACCCAGGAGACACTGGGCCAGGCTTTGGCGGCTCAACTGGGGAAACTGCTGCCGGAACCCCTCTCTGCGGGGGTCCCGACGATGATCAAAACCAAGAAGCTGGGCGAGATCCTGGTGAATTATAATTTGATCAGCAAAGAGCAGCTGGCCAAGGGGATCGAAGAGCAGAAACGAAACAACCGGAGAATGGGAGAAGTCCTGACCGAGATGGGGTTCGTGACCGAGGAGAAACTGGCCCGGGCCCTCTCCGCCCAGCTGGGAATCCCCTATGTCGACCTGAACACCGTGGTCGTTGAGCCGGAGGCGATCGACCTCCTTCCGGAACGGCTGGCCCGCAAGAATTTGTGTCTTCCCCTGACGGTGGACCGCAAGTTTGTCACCGTGGTCATGTCCGATCCCCTGGATTTCGAAGCCATCCACGATATCAGCTTTGCCACCAACCGGGAGGTGCGGCCGGCCATCGCCCCCATCAAGGAGATCAAGGCGGCGGTTCGCCGTTTCTACCATCTCTCTCAACCCCTGGAAAAGATCCTGGGGGAGATCAAAGGGGGATCCATCGAGGTCATTTCCGACCTGGAGGCCGACGAGGAGGCGGAGACGATGGAGGAGGTGGCCAAAAAGGTCGACTCTCCCCCCATCATCCGCCTGGTGAACAGCGTGATCGTCCATGCCTCCCGGAACCGGGCGAGTGATATTCATTTCGAACCCCGGGAGAAGGATTTCCGGGTCCGGGAGAGGATCGACGGCCTGCTCATGGAAGCCTTCGAGTTCCCCAAGCTGGTCCAGGGGGCGGTGACCTCCCGCCTGAAGATCATGGCCCGGATGGACATCGCCGAAAAACACATCTCCCAGGATGGAAGGATCAAAGTCAAGGTGGAAGGCCGGGACCTGGACCTGCGGGTCTCCTCTCTTCCTTCCAATTACGGAGAGAAGATCACCATTCGCCTTCTGGACGCGGCGGCCCTGCTGCTGAACCTGGATGACATGGGGGCCTCCAAAAAGGACCTCATGCGCATGCGCTCCATCGCCGAAAAACCTCAGGGGATCGTGCTCATCACCGGACCCACGGGGAGCGGCAAGACGTCCACCCTGTATACCATGATCAATCACATCAAAACCGAAGCCATCAACATCGTCACCCTGGAGGACCCCATCGAATACGAGCTCAAGGGGGTCACCCAGGTGGGGATCAACGAGAAGACGGGCATGACCTTCGCTTACGCGCTGCGGTCCGTCCTGCGGCAGGACCCGGATGTGATCATGGTCGGGGAGATGAGGGACGGCGAGACGGCCAACATCGCCGTGGAAGCCTCTCTGACCGGACACCTGGTCCTGTCCACGCTCCATACCAATACCGCCGTGGCGGCCATCACCCGCCTCAAGAACCTGGGCATCCCCCTGTATTTAATCGCCTCCTCCCTGAATGGGGTCGTGGCCCAGAGGCTGGTGCGGAAGATTTGCGAAAAGTGCAAAGAAACTTACACTCCGTCAACGGACGAATTGACCAAGGTCCGACTGAGATGGAAAGACACCTCCGCCCTGCAATTCTACCGGGGGAAGGGATGTTCGGCCTGCAACCACACCGGGTACAAGGGACGGATCGGGGTCTTCGAAGTTTTAAAGGTGGACCCTGCCATCCGGGAGATCATCGCCAAGGATGGCGCCGAGGACGCCATTCTCAAAGCCTCGGTCGACACGGGGATGAAATACATGAGCGATGACGGGATCGACAAGGCCAACCAGGGAATTACCTCCGTCGCGGAACTTCTCCGGGTCATCTACGTGAGGGAAGAGGACGCCGGCATGTTATGCCCCAACTGCGGCGAGTCGGTGCGCAAGGACTTTCCCAATTGCCCCTACTGCGGGTATGTGCTGGTGGATAAGTGCCCGGGTTGCGGTGAAGTGAGGGATCCCAACTGGCAATTCTGCCCCCATTGCGGAAAGAAATATCCGTGACCGAATCCCGGAAATAGCCCGCCCTATCGTCCTT
>Ga0315288_10009364_pt1 | contig 12343 bp, 10 predicted proteins | sample YL17G11_20_MG_FD_203454 | JGI IMG/M metagenome (GOLD analysis project Ga0315288, IMG submission 203454) | Sediment microbial communities from Yellowstone Lake, YNP, Wyoming, USA - YL17G11_20 | ecosystem: Environmental > Aquatic > Freshwater > Lake > Sediment | place: USA: Wyoming | collected...
CTTCGTTGCGCCGGGCGATGTCACCAACGGCGAGCAAGTCGAGGAGGTCGTCAGGAAGGTCGTCGCCGAACTGGGCCGGCTCGACGTGTTGGTGAACAACGCCGGTATCACTCGCGACGGGCTCCTCATCCGGATGACCGATGACCAGTGGCGCAGTGTAATCGAGGTCAACCTGACCGGCGCCTTTCTGTGCAGTCGCGCGGCGGCGAAGGTGATGCTGAAGCAGCGCTTCGGGCGGATCATCAACATGGCGTCGGTGGTGGGGGTGATGGGGAACGCGGGCCAGGCGAACTACTCGGCGTCGAAGGCCGGCCTGATCGGCCTGACGAAGTCGATGGCGCGGGAGCTGGCATCCCGCAATATCACCGTGAACGCGGTCGCGCCGGGGTTCATCGTCTCGCCTATGACCGATGCGCTGAGCGAAGAGGCGAAGCAGAAGCTGTTCTCGCTCATCCCGCTGGGCCGGCTCGGCACTGCCGAGGACGTCGCCGAGGTCGTCGCCTTTTTCGCATCGCCTGCCGCGAGCTACATCACCGGCCAGGTGTTGACGGTTGACGGCGGGATGCATATGTAAACGGAGCGGTGCGGTGGGGCATCGCGCCAGGTGGTGCGAGTCCGCTCTCGATCTGCGGGTTGACGGCGCTCCACATATGTGGTATGCGTGTTTGCCAAGTGAGCGGACCGGGGACACCCTGAGGGCAGCCCGCGGTCCAGGACAGCAGGTCAAGCCCGCCGGAGGCGGGCAAGTCATACATCAGGGAGGTCGTTAGGCATGGACGAAGCCATCTTCGAGGAAGTGCGGACGCTTGTTGCGGAGCAGCTCGGTGTCGACAAGTCTGTTGTCACCGCAAGCGCGTCCTTCGAGGATGACCTAAGGGCGGACTCGCTCACCCTCGTGGAGCTGCTCATGGCCCTCGAAGAGCGATTCGAGCTGCCCGACATCCCGGAAGACGAAGCCGACAAGATCAAGACCGTTGCTGATGTTGTGAGCTACGTCGAGGCCAAGAAGGCCTGACGGGGGGCCGAGGAGTCGAGAAGTCGAAGAGTCGAGGAGTCGGATGGGGGCTTTCGATTCTTCGCCTATCGGCTCATCGCCTCTTCGGGGAGTAGGACTGCCCATGGAGCGACGCGTTGTCGTCACCGGCATGGGCGCGGTAACGCCCCTCGGGATCGGAGTCGAGCCCACCTGGGAGGCGATGCGCGCCGGCCGGTCCGGCATCACGAGGATCACCCTGTTCGACGTCACTGAGTTCACCTCGCAGATTGCCGGCGAGGTGAAAGGTTACGACCCGGCCGCCTACATGGAGGTGCGGGAGGCGCGCCATTCGGACCGCTTCGTCCAGTTCGCAATGGGCGCGGCAGTGATGGCGGCCGGGGATTCGGGTGTTGATTTCGGCGGCTCGGCCGGCGAGCGCATCGGAGTGCTCATTGGCTCGGGCATCGGCGGGACGTGGACGTGGGAGGAGCAGCACCGCGCGCTCCTCGAGAAGGGGCCGCGCCGGATCAGCCCGTTCTTCATCCCGATGCTGATCATGGACATGGCATCTGGGCGAGTCGCCATGCGGTTCCAGGCGAAGGGGCCGAATCTCTCGATCGTCACCGCCTGCGCCACCAGTGCCCACGCGCTTGGCGAGGCGGCGGAGATCATCAAGCGGGGTGACGCCGACGTCATGATCGCGGGCGGCGCCGAGGCGGCGGTGTCACCGCTTTCCCTCGGCGGATTCTGCGCGATGCGCGCGCTCTCGCGCCGCAATGACGCGCCCGAGCGCGCCAGCAGGCCGTTCGATCGCGACCGCGATGGATTTGTCATGGCGGAGGGCGCGGGTGTCGTGATCCTCGAGGAGCACGAACGCGCGGTGCGCCGGGGAGCACGCATCTACGGCGAACTGCTCGGCTACGGCGCCACCGCCGACGCCTACCATATCACCGACCCGCGCCCGGATGGCGACGGGATGGCGCGGGCGATGGATGCGGCGTTGGCCGATGCGCGCCTATCGCCCGATGAGGTCGATTACGTGAACGCGCACGGCACCGCGACCACCGTCGGAGATCCGGCCGAGACGCGCGCGCTGAAGCGAGTCTTCGGCGAGCGGGCGAGCCGGGTGCCGGTGACATCGACGAAGTCGGTAACCGGCCATCTGCTCGGCGCGGCCGGCGCGGTCGAGGCAATCGCGTGTCTGTGCGCGATGCGTGACGGCGTCGCGCCGCCGACGGCGAACCTGGAGAATCCCGATCCCGAGTGCGACCTCGACTACGTGCCGCTGGTGGCGCGCGAGCTCCCGATCCGCACCGCGATGAGCAACTCGTTCGGCTTCGGCGGCCATAACGCCACACTCGTGTTCCGCGCGATCGAGTGAGGCGCGCCGCGCTGCCAAAGCCCCTGACCCCATAAGCGAGAGCCTGAGAGAATGCCGATAGACGCGGCCGTCCTGGATGTGGACGGAACGGTCGCCACGTGCCCATATGACTTTGTCGCCATGCGCGCGGCGGTTGCCACCATCGCCGCGCGCTGGCGCGTCAACGTCGGGGAGCTGAGCGTGCGCGGCATCATCGAGCAGATGGACCGGGTGGCAGAGCTGCTCGGCGAGAAGGGGCCGGCGTTCAGGCAGGAGGCGCAGGCAGCCGTCGCCGCTATCGAAGTCGTTGCGGCTCGGAACGCCAGCATCCTGGCTGGGGCGGCTGAAGCCCTGGCCGAGCTGGGTCGCAGCGGCGTCGCGGTCGCCTTGATCACGCGGAACTGCCGCGCCGCATCTGACATCGTGCTGCGCGGCTTCGAGGACTACGCAGTGCTGCTGACGCGTGACGATGTGCCCTTGGCGAAGCCCGACCCCGACCACGTTCTCCGTGCGCTGGCCGCGATTGGGCGCGGGCCGGAGCGGACCGTCGTGGTCGGTGACCACGGCTTCGATATGCAGGCGGGACGGGCCGCCGGGGTGCGCCTGTGTGTGGGGGTGCGGAGCGGCAACAACACGGATGAGAGCCTGATCGGCGCGGGGGCCAACGCGGTGATCGATAGCATCGCGGATCTTCCTCGCTGGCTCCGCGAACGTGGGGAGCTGCCGAGATGACGGGTGCGTCGTGGGCTGCCGCGGCGCTGGTCTGCCTTCACCTCACATCGCTCGGCGCGCTGCCGCCTGAGATCAGAATCGCGGATGTGCAGCCCTATGCGGCCGGGCAGCAGGCAGTGCGCGTGCTCGTCGCGGATGGGGCGAAAACCATCAGGTTCCGCCTGAACGGATCGGGCGCCATCGAGGACGCGTCAGGCGCGCGGCGATGGGTTGTGCAGGCCGGGGCCGCGATCACCGCGACGCGGCTAGGCGGGAAGGTCAGCCTCACCGCGCGCGGGCTGCGGGTTTCTGGTGCTCAGTTCGCGATTGCGCCACTGAAGCCGGGGCAGGGCGTCGTCATGTCGGCCGAGGGAGGTTGGGGGCGGCGCGGGTTCTACCCCGGGCGGATGCAGATCGAGCCCGGGTCATCGGGCCTGCGGGCGGTCGAATCCGCCGACCTCGAGACATATGTCGCCGGAGTGGTGGACTCCGAGATGCCCTCGGACTTCCCGTTGGAGGCGATGAAGGCGCAGGCGATCGCTGCGCGTACATACACCCTTTACCACCTGGACGCGCACGAGTCGGAGGACGCCGACCTCTGCGCCAACGTGCATTGCCAGGCATATACGGGACAGGCAGGCCGCAGTTCCATGGCTGCACGCGCGACACGCGAGACTGCCGGGCAGGTGCTGACATACAACGGCTTGCTCGTCGATGCGCTCTACCACGCGGCCTGCGGGGGCACGACCGCCACCGCGTGGGAGGTGAGGCAGGGGAAGCTGCTGCCCTACGCCATCGGCGAACCCGACGCGCCGGAACCAGGAGCGACGCCGTACTGCAGCGACGACCACGAGGTGTCGTGGACGCGTCGCTATTCGTTCTCGGAGGCCGACCGGCTCGTGCGGATGAACCTCCCAAAGGTGTTGAAGGACCCGACAGCCAAGCCGGGCCGGCTTGGCGGGATAAGGCTGGTTGCGGATCCGCGGACAGGCCGCGCCGAGTGGCTGAAGGTCTCCATGGCGACCGGCACGTATCAGGTGCGGGGCGACGCAATCCGCTGGCTGTTCGGGAACGGCCGGCCGGGCCCGCTCGGGCTGCAGAGCACGGCGTTCGACCTCAGTGTGAAGGCCGACGGGGCGGGGCGGCCGCGGGCATTCACCTTTCGCGGCAGAGGCCACGGACACGGGATCGGGCTCTGTCAATGGGGCGCGCGGGGGCGGGCGATGGCCGGCCAGAGCGCGGTCGAGATCCTATCGGCCTACTACCCGGGCACATCGGTGGTGGACCTAGAGCGCATTTCATAACCGAGGGTGGTTGGCTGATCGCTCCATGCGTTGCCTGAAATGCGCCTGCACAAGCCTACCGCCTTGCATCGCTGTTTCATAACCCGCCTGGGCGGGTCATGAAACAGCTTCTAATGAGTTTCGCCCAAGGAAGTAAGAGCGAAACTCACAGCGAATCCGGGTAGGAACTGGAGGAAGCCGTTCCCCCATCGTCACTTTGATGGGCGAACAACCGTAGGTTGCTGATGTATACCGACCTGATCGCACGCTACGCCGGCAAGGAAACGCGAACTGTCATCGGGCTGATGTCGGGCACCTCCGCCGATGGGATCGACGCGTGTCTCGCGCGCATCTCGGGCACAGGCGAGACCATCACCGCCTCGCTCGTCTCGTTCAGGAACACGCCCTATGCCTCGCCCGTGCGAAAGCGCATTCTCGCCCTCTTCTCGCCCGATGCTCCGGCCATCGAGGTCTGCCGGATGAACTTCGCGCTCGGCCGGCTGTTCGGGGAGGCGGCGCTCGATCTGATGCATCGGTGCGGACTCAAGCCGGGCGCGGTCGACCTGGTCGCCTCCCACGGGCAGACGATCTGTCACCTGCCACCCGGCGGGCCGTTCGACGATCTGTTGGGCGGCTCGACACTCCAGATCGGTGAACCCGCGATGATCGCCGAGATGACGGGGGTGACGGTGGTCGCCGACTTCAGGCCGCGGGACATCGCGGCCGGGGGCCAGGGCGCGCCGCTGGTGCCGTACGCCGACTACGCGCTCCTCCGCAGCGCGACGAGGACGAGGGCGATCCAGAACATTGGAGGCATCGCGAATGTGACGGTGCTGCCGGCCGGCGGCGGGATCGATGATATCATCGCCTTCGACACCGGCCCCGGCAACATGATCATCGACGCGCTGATCACGGCCTTCACCCGCGGCGAGAAGACCTACGACAAGGACGGCGAGGTGAGCGCGCTCGGGCGGGTGGACGACAAGCTGCTCTCGTCGCTGATGGCGCACGAGTATCTGGCGAGACGGCCGCCGAAGTCGACCGGGCGGGAGGAGTTCGGGGCCGGCTTCGTCACACAGCTCCTCGAGGAGGCGAAGGCCGAGGAGCTCGCGGCGGAGGACCTGCTGGCGACCGCGGTGGCGTTCACGGCCGAGTCGATCGCGAGAGCGTACAGAGACTTCATCCTGCTGGAGCACCGGGTCGACGAGATCATCCTGGGTGGGGGAGGGAGTTACAATGCGACCCTCCGAAGGATGCTCCAGGACCGCCTGCCCGGCATCCCCATCTTCCTCCACGAGGACCTGGGCATCTCGGGCGATGCCAAGGAAGCGCTTGCGTTCGCGATTCTCGGCAATGAGACGATGCTGGGCCAGCCGGCCAATGTGCCCAGGGCGACAGGTGCGAGGCGGCCTGTGGTTCTCGGGAAGATCGTGCCGCCGGCATGAGGCGCTTCGGGGCTGAAGCCTCCGAGGCAACGATACGTGAGGGAGCGATCATGAAGCGAACCAAAGCTGTCATCATCATCGGCGACGGCCTTGCCGATCGTCCTGTGCCGGAGCTGGACGGACGCACGCCGCTGGAGGCGGCCGATACGCCGAACCTCGACCGCGTCGCGGCCGCGGGCGAGTGCGGGCAGATGGATCCGATCGGCCCCGGCGTGCGCGCGGGCAGCGATACCTCGCATCTCGCCATCCTGGGCTATGACCCGTTCAAAGTCTACACGGGCCGCGGGCCGTTCGAGGCGGCCGGCATTGGGATGGAGGTGCGCGGCGGCGATATCTGCTTCCGCTGCAACTTCAGCACACTCGAGGGCGACCTTGTGCTCAAGGATGGGGAGTTCAGCGGCGGCACGGTCACCGACCGGCGCGCGGGCAGGATCGCCGAGGGCACGCACGACCTCATCCAAGCTCTGAACGGCATGGTCATCGAGGACGTGACCTGCTACGCGAGGGAGTCGGTCGAGCATCGCGCCGCGATGGTGCTGCGCGGGCCCGGGTTGGGGCCGCAAGTGAGTGATGTTGACCCGCATGTTGACGGCCAGCCGCCGCACGGCGCGACCGGTGCGGACGAAGGGTCGCAGAAGGCCGCGCGGATCGTCAACGAGTTCGTGCTGCGGTCGTGGCAGGCGCTGAAGGACCATCCGGTCAACCAGCAGCGGATCGCCGCGGGGGAGAAGCCCGCGAACATCCTGCTCCCGAGGGGCGCGGGGGTCGCGCCGCACCTCGAAGCCTTCTCGAAGAAGTACGGTGTCAAGGGCGCGTGCGTGGTCGAGACCGGCCTGATCGCGGGCATCGGGCGATATCTCGACATGACGGTGCCGGAGGTGCCGGGCGCGACGGGCGGCGCGGACACGGACGAGCTGGCGCTCGCCAAGATGGTCGTGCAGATGCTCGGCGATCACGATTTCGTCTTGTGCAACTTCAAGGCCCCCGATCTGGGCGGACATGACAGCAAGCCTCAGGCGAAGATCGCCGCCGCGCAGAAGATGGACAACCTCGTGGGCTATGTCCTCGACCATGTCCCGCCGGGCACACACGTCGCCATCACCGCTGACCACTGCACCCCGATCAGCTTCGGCGATCACACGGGCGACACCGTGCCGCTCGCCATCTGCGGCCCGAATGTCCGGCCGGATTCGGTGCGGGCCTATGGCGAGCGCTCGGTCGTCGGCGGCGCGCTGTGCCGCATCCGCGGCTTCGACATCATGTCGATCATCACGAACCTGATGGGGGTGCAGGAAAAGTTCGGGGCGTAAACGGCCCAACGGCACGGAATCCGCCGACGGCGGACAAGTCCGCAGATGGACCCGCCTTGGGCGGGCAAGCGCGGATGGGCGCAGATGGGCGCAGATGTGAGGCGCGTACGCGCCTCGCAGGACGGCCGTTCTGTAGGGCGGGCATGTCTTCGCATGCCCGCCACTCTCCGTTCGGCAGGAGCTTGCTCCTGCCCCACCCAACACTTAGCCATGCGACATCGGAGACTCCCTCGTCTCGACCTCCCGAACGAATCGTACTTCGTCTCTGTCACCACTGCTCGCTTCAGACCGTGGTTCCAGAATCCTCAAGCCGCCGAGGTTCTCTGCCAGGTCATCTGTGCCGAGCGCGGTCGCTCTGTTCTGCTGCACGCCTTCGTGGTGATGCCGGACCACTATCACCTGCTGGTCACCCTGCTTGGCGCGCATCGCATTCCGCGGCTGGTGCAGAGGATCAACAGCTTGTCGGCGCGGTCCATCAACGCGGCTGCTGGTCGAGAAGGTCGCATCTGGGCGCGACGGTTCTACGACCATGTTGTGAGGAACACCGACGACTTCCACGAGTGTATGCAGTACATCCATGATAACCCTCGAGTCGCGGGCATGGCAGAGTCGCCGGGAGGCTATGGGTACTCAAGCACTGCCTTCTGGGAGATGCGCGAGTCCCGGTGGGGCGAGTTCGATCCGCCTTGAGGACTGGGCAGGAGCAAGCTCCTGCCGAACGGAGGGAGGGGGTACGGGGCAGGAGCAAGCTCCTGCCCTACGTCGTGACTATTGAGTCTCGCATATAAGAGTTACAATGCACAGGCGCATTCTTGCCAGGTTCCGGGCGGCTTTTTCCGCTCTTGGCAATGTCACTATATTTTGCGAGCCTCAATAGAACCCTTCGCCTCGACAAGGCATTAGACCGTGGGCAGGTGCAAGCTCCTGCCGAACGGAAACGACGTGACCCTTGCCCTCTCCCTCCTCGCCATCTTCGCCATCATGGCGGTGTTGATGTACCTGAACCGCCTGCCCGCGATCGTGGCCCTGCCGGTGATGGCGATTGCGATCGTGCTGGTGGCGCGGGCGCCGTGGGCGGATGTGGCGAAGATCATCAACGACGGCGCGTTCAGGCTCCACGAGGCCTATGCGACGGCGATGCTCGGGGCGATTCTGGCGGGCATTGTCGGAAAGACCGGCGTCGCCGAGACGATGGTGAAGAAGACGGCCGAGCTTGGGGGCGATCGGCCTATCGTGCTGGCGCTGCTGATGACGGGTGTGATCGCGGTCCTGTTCACAACGCTCGGCGGGCTCGGCGCGGTGATCATGGTGGCTACCATCGTGTTCCCGGTGCTGCTCGCGCTCGGTCTGCCGCAGCTGACGGTCGCCTGCCTTTTCCTGCTTGGGATGAGCCTCGGCGGCATCTTCAACGTGGTCAACTGGCAACTGTACAAGACGGTGCTCAATGTGCCGCAGAGCACTATCATGTCGTTCGCCATCCCGATGGCTGGGCTTATGGTCATCGCGACGGCGGCCTTCGCAGTGATCGAGCTGCGCCCGTCGCGAATGCGGCGGTACTGGGCAGATCCGGAGCCGGTGAAGCCGCTGGTGTTCGCGCCCTGGTATTCGCTGCTGACGCCGATCGTGCCACTGCTTCCGGTGATTGGTTTCGCGGTCTACAACTGGATCAAGAAGCCGGCGCAACCCTTCGACTTTCCGATTGTGACGGCGATGGTGATCGGGATCGCGTATGGCCTTGTTGCCTGTCCGCGGCCGCAGCAAGGGCGCATCCAACTGCTGGTCCGGAGCGCGATCGACGGGATCGGAGGGGTCGCGCCGGCGGTGGCGCTCATGCTGGGGATCGGGATGCTGATCGAGGCGGTCAGACATCCGAATGTGCTGAGTCAGGTTCAGCCGCTGCTCACGGCGATACTGCCAAGCACTCGCTTGGGGTATGTGCTGGTGTTCACGGTGCTCGCGCCGCTGGCGCTGTACCGGGGACCGCTGAACGTATGGGGGATGGGGTTCGGGCTGGCGCAGATGATGGTGGCGGCGCCGGGGCTGAACCCGGCGGCGGTGATGGCGGCGCTGCTCTCGGTGGGGCAGCTCCAGGGCGTGTGCGATCCGACGAACACGCCGAACGTGTGGATTGCGAACTACGTCGGAGTGGATGTGCAGCGCATCCTGCGCGCGACCCTGCCCTATGTGTGGGCGGCCGGAGCGGTGGGATTGGTGGTCGGGGCGACGTTGTTCATGTAGGGAGAGGGAGCAGGAACGTCAGAACGAAGATGAACGCGGATGGCAGGCGCTTGTGCGCCTGCCGAACAGGCTGAAGCAGTTTCTTGCTGGGGGTGGGCGGCCGTGCTATAATCCCGCGTTCTTCCAACACAGGAGGCCGCAATGCGGAGAGAGTTCCTTCTGGCCGGCGCGGTGGCAGCCCTCGTGGTGGTGTTCTGTAGGGCTGGCGCGCCTGTGGCTTCAAACGATATCACTGTGCCCGCCTCCGTCCAGTGGGCATTCTCGATGGGGGCGGATCCCGGCAACCTGACGCCCCCGCTGATCCAGCAGGACCGCGTCTACATCGCCCGCCGGGGCGTGCTTCACTGCCTCGACGCCGTCACCGGCGCGCAGCAATGGCGGTTCCAGCCGGGCGTTTCCGACGTCTCGACCGGGCCGGTGCCCTCGGGCAACCTGATCATCGTGGGTGGCAGCGACTCCGTGCTCTATGGTCTGAACGCCCGCACCGGCGCTGTCACCTGGAAGCTCACCTGCAGCGCTCCCATCGCGGCCACGCCGATCATCCTGAACGACCTGCTCTTCCTCGGCGCGAGCCAGCTGGTGTACGCTGTCAACCCGGCCACCGGCGCGGTGCGCTGGATCTCCCAGATGAACGCGCCGGCCAGGTACGGGCCGGTAACTGATGGATCGATGATCTATTTCGTCGGCCAAGATGGCAGCGTGCAGTGCATCGACGCAACGACGGGGCGGTACCGATGGGGTGTGGCTATCGTCAAGGGGCCGGACTTCTTCCCGCCTGTGGTGGCCTCCGGCCGAGTGATCGTCGCCAGCGGCAAGCGAGTGTACGGCGTGGCGCGCAGCGGCGGCATTGCTTATGCCGCTGAGCTGACCATCGGAGTCGGGGCCGCCCCAACGGTGGTGGAGGACAAGCTCTTCCTGCCGGCCGTGGACGGGAACGTCTATGTGCTCATGGCGAGGTCAGGGGCAGCGGCCGAGCGGAAGGGGAAGACTCCCTACAAGGCTGAGCACGCGCTGGTATCGTCCCCCTGTGTCACCGATTCGCTCGTGGTCGCCGGCGGGGACGACGGCTTGATCTTCGCCCTCGACCGCACGACCGGCGCCATCAAGTGGGTCTACCGGTGCCGCGCTCCCGACCAACTGCCCACCGAGGGCACCAAGTACGGCATCTTCACGCCGCTCCTCTGCGCGGATGGAGCGCTCTTCGCTGTAACCGGCTCGGGCGATCTGTACCGGTTCTCGGCCTCAGCGCCCGACGCGGCCGGACCCGTCTTCGGCGATTTCTGGCCGGAGCCGGGCTCGGCGGAGCCTGGCGGGAACTACCTGGGAATGACCTGCTCGGTCGTCGATGACGCGAGTGGCGTCGATCCCGCGTCGGTGAAGATAGCCGTCGACGGTTCTCCGGCAGAGGTGACCTACAAGGCCGCGACGGGGGAGGCAGAGTCGCGCGCCACTCCGCTTCCGGACGCCCCCCATGTCGTAAAGGTCTCCGCGAAGGACTACCGGGGTAACGAGGCATCGACTGAATGGAGCTTCGTGACCGATGCTGCCCTGAACCCTCCGACCCAGCCGGGGACGGCCGGGCGGCAAGGGATGCGAGGAGGAACGGGCGGCCGAGGCGGAGGGGGCGGCCGAGGCGGAGGAGGCGGCAGAGGTGGGGGAGGCGGACGGGGCGGACGGGGCCGAGGGGGATAGCGTTCTTCGCAGGCCTGGTAAGGGGACAGTGTGACTGAGAGCGAGGCGTGGCTGGCGCTGAATGCAGCAGAGCTGCCGCCGCGCGCCGCGCTTGAGCTGCTCGATCACTACGGTTCGCCGGAGGCGGTGATCGCCGCCGGCCACTTGGCGGCCGCGGCGGTCGTGCGGCTGACCCAGAGCGAATCGATCAGGCTATCCGCGGCATCGAGGCGTGAGCACGGCCGGGATGTCGAGAGGCTTCACAGGTCGGGTGTCCGGCTCGTGAACATACGCGAGGCCGAGTACCCGGCAAACCTTCGTCAGATCCATGACCCGCCTCCGCTGCTGTTCGTGCGAGGGTCGTTCCTGCCATGCGACGAGCGAGCGGTCGCCATTGTGGGGACGCGGCGAGTGACGCCATACGGCCGGCTCGTAACAGAGACACTCGCCCGCGGTCTCGCGGAGCGCGGCATCACTGTTGTGAGCGGGCTCGCCGCCGGCGCGGACGCTGCCGCTCACCGCGGCGCGCTCTCGGCCGGAGGGCGGACGATCGGCGTGCTCGCCTGTGGCATCGATGTCCCCTATCCGCGGGAGACCCTGGAGCTGCGCGAGCAGACGGCCGAGCACGGGGCGGTCATGTCAGAGGTCCCGCTCGGCACTCCGGCAAGACGGCATCGGTTCGCGCAGCGGAACCGGCTGGTCAGTGGGCTTGCGCTCGCCGTGGTCGTGACGGAAGCGCCGGAGCGAAGCGGGGCGCTGATCACGGCCGAGGCGGCGGCGGAGCAGGGACGGGAGGTGTTCGCAGTCCCCGGGAGCGTGAACAGCGAGTTCAGCCGCGGCACCCACGCGCTGCTGCGCGACGGGGCGCGCCTCGTTGAATCGGTGGACGACATCGTGAGCGAACTGGCATTGCCGGAGGTCGCGATGCCCGCTACAATGCCGCGATCTCGACAGGCGGCGCAGGCGGCCCCGGCGCCTGACCTGACGCCCGACGAGAGCGTCATCCTGGACGCGCTTTCGCTGCAGCAGCGGCATGTCGATGAGATCATCCAGGACTGCCACGTGCCGGCAAACCGCGCCAGCGCGAGCCTGCTGATGCTGGAGCTCAAGGGGTTGATACGCCGACTTCCAGGGAACATGTTCATGCGGGTAAGGTAATAGAGAGGGGGCGCGGCGCGCGGACGCGCGCGCCCGACCAAGCACCATAGAGTTTCTTGCATTATAGTCAGGAGCACCCATAATGCAAGAAACTCTACAGCGCACGGCGTGAGGCTCACACAGGAGATTCTCTTGCATTACGGTGAGGCGGAAGCGGAGCTTCCGCGAGGCGCGGGCGGTGGGCCTGCCCG
>Ga0315288_10009366_pt1 | contig 12341 bp, 7 predicted proteins | sample YL17G11_20_MG_FD_203454 | JGI IMG/M metagenome (GOLD analysis project Ga0315288, IMG submission 203454) | Sediment microbial communities from Yellowstone Lake, YNP, Wyoming, USA - YL17G11_20 | ecosystem: Environmental > Aquatic > Freshwater > Lake > Sediment | place: USA: Wyoming | collected...
TTCTTCCTTCCGCTGGCATTCATCGTCGTGACAATGAGCGGCCGGCTGGACGTCACTTTACTACTGTTCATGGCCGGCTTCACCATGGCGATGTACTCGCTCGAGTTCGGCAACCAGGCCATGGACTTCTTCGAGGACCAGAGGGCGAACGTGAGGACGCCCTCGGTCAGGTACAGCGTCCGGAGTACGGTGGCCTTCTCGCTCGTCCTGCTGACCCTCGGGCTGGCGCTCACCTCGATGACGCTGGGTTCCATCCTCGAGGCCAAGATGAGGCCCATCCATCCGATCTTCTCCGAGCTCAGTATGATACTCGCCCCGACCATACTGGTCGTCGGCTTCCTCGGCCCCGCCATTGGCCTTGGCAGGATCTATCAGGGGGCGAGGCCCACGGCGGGCAGCGCGGACATCGACGCCCGGCGCATGAGGAGCGCCCTGAGGACAGTGGACCACCCGCGGTGGCAGGCCTCCGGGGCCATGGGCGTGGTGATCGTGTGCGCCCTGATGTTCGTCGGGGCCCTGTTCCCGGCGACCCTGAACGGCCCCGTGCGGCCCGTCGACAATGTCGTGCCGGACGTCTGGATCAAGAACACCGACACCGTGGTCAATGCCGGGGACACGGTCGACCTCGAGGCCGTGGTCATCAACGGAGGGAACGTCAGGACCTTGACCTGGAACTTCGGCGACAACACGGCGACGAGCGGGTCGCTCAAGGCGTCCCATATCTACAAGCAGGTGGGCGTCTACAATGTCAACTTCACGGTCACGGACAAGTTCGATCGCCAGGTCTCGCACAGCATCAACATCACTGTGACGAAACTGTTCTTTTCGAAGCTGGAGCTCAAGGCCAAGAAGTTCCTAACCTACACGCACATCGACTATGACTTCAATGTCACCAACGACAAGGACCTCAAGCAGAGAGGCGAGCTGATGGTGGAGATGTACTATCAGGACTTCCAGGTCCTGAACCAGACCCTCGGCCAGAAGCTCTACCCCGCCAAGGTCTGGCCTGGCCAGGGGACCTTGGACCTCATGACGCTCGACAAGGACATAGCCATCAAGGTCCTGCTGATTCAGTGGGTGGGCAGCAACCAGGTCGAGGTCGAGGAGCACACGGTGCGTCCCGGATGATGGGGCCTCGTGGAGGTGAGGTTAGATGGAGAGCCTGATCAAAAGGTACGCGACCATATCGCGCTGGGAGTTCCTCCCGGCCACGGGGGTCGCCATCCTCATCGGCGTTTTCCTCGGGACGTCCAGCTGGGGATACCTCCTGAATCCATGGCACCTTCTCGTCGTCCTCGAGGGCCTGGTCATCTTCTTCCTGCTGTTCAACGTGGGATTCATGATAAACTGCTGGGCCGACTGGGAGGTGGACGAGATATACAAGAAGCGCCTCTCGGAGACGGTCAAGGGCTTCGGCAGGGACACGGTCAGGAACATGGTGATAGCGCATGTCGCGGTGGCCCTGCTCCTGGCCGCCCACATCTCGTTCTTCCTGACCTGGAAGCCCGTGCTGTTCGTGCTGGTCCTCGTGGGCGCGTTCCTGGGGATCGCCTATTCCGTCGAGCCGTTCCGGTTCAAGTCCAAGGGCCCGTTCCATTCGGTCATGGCCTTCCCGGTCTTCGCGGCCCCGGGCCTGTTCTCCTATTTTCTGGTCAATGACCTGCCCATCAACGACATCTACTCCCAGGTCGTCTTGCTGCTGGTCGTGGGCATCACCACGGCCCACTACGCGCTGGTCTTGCTCAGCCAGTGCGAGGACTTTCCCGATGACAAGGCCATGAAGATCCGGACGCCGGCCGTGGCCTGGGGCATCAAGAGGACCGTGAACAGGGCATTCAAGCTGAACATGTGGGGGACCACGACGAGCGTCACGGCGTTCATACTATTCTTCTACATCTCGAACCCTTCGAGGCCCGTGCTCATCGTCTTCCTGCCGCTGCTGATGGGCCTGACATATTACACGACGTACCAGGTCTACAAGCTCGATAGGACCGTCTCGGCGGCGCCGTCGGACAAGGCCACATTGAAAATCATCAGGAAGGTCATGAAGGACTACCCCCAGTTCCATGCGATACCGCTGGGGGCCATAATGATGTGCAGCTTCATCCTGATGCTCTTCAGGTCCATGGGCTGGGCATGAACTTACGAACCGACAGGCGTCGGGGCCCGCATAATTATTTTATATCGGAAGATGATTGAGGACCTGTATCAGAGAGAGGAAGGGCGAATGCGAGGCCACATGATATTCAAGGGAGGCCGAGGCGGGAGGCCCGGGCACGCGATGCTCGGCCTTGTCATGGTGCTGGCCCTCGTGCTGCTGCCGGGACCGCTGGGCGCGTTCCTGGCTGGCGCCGCGGACCCCACGACGGCCACGGTCGCCGAGAGGCAATATCAATCCTACGACAGGGGCATCGAGCCCGGCCAGACGGCCACCTTCAAGTGGGACCTGCTGAACCCCACCAACACGACATGGGAGTTCACCATCGTCGTCATGTCGGACAACCCCGATGTCACGGCCACCATGGACAGGGACAGCGTCCAGGTCTTCGCGGGCCAGACGGACACGGTGGTCCTGAAGGCCTCGACCCAGGCCACGGAGTCCACCAAGGCCAAGCTCACGCTCGTGTTCACCATCAGGAACCTGAGCACCAACGAGACCCTCACGGCCTACAAGACCGCCAATGTCCGGGTGATCGTCACCCACGGAATTAACTTCCACGGGATCTTCACGCTCCAGCCGTCCTGGCTGCACCTTGATGACAACGATTATACGAGGCTGCTGATGGTCGTCCTGTTCTACCTGGTCATGGCCATCATCACCGTCGCCGTCGTCATTCCGCTCGCGAGCCTCGTGGTCGCCAAGACCAAGACCAAGGTGGACGACGTCATCCTGGGCATCATCCGAAAGCCCATCTTCGTCCTGATACTCCTTTACGGGTTCCTGGACGCCATGGCGATCATCAAGTTCATACCGAAGGACCTGGCCAAGTCCATCGACACCCTCTTCGGGCTGGGTGTGTTGCTCGTCATCATATACCTGGCCTACAAGCTTCTCAACGGCGTCCTGGCCCAACTGGCCAAGGAGTACAAGGAAAGGACCAAGTCCGAGGTCGGCGACGTCCTGTTCCCGGTCATCGATAAGATCGGCATCGTGCTGATAGTAGTCTTTGGCATCATGGGCATCCTGTCGTACTTCGGCGTCGATATCACCGTCGCCGCAACGGGCGTCGGGATCGGCGGGCTGGTCTTGGCCTTCGCGGCCCAAAACAGCATTGCGAACTTCTTCGGGGGCATGTTCATCCTCCTGGACCGGCCGTTCAAGGTCGATGACGTTATCCTCGTCGACGGAGAGTTCTGCAGGGTCAAGCACATAGGCCTCCGGAGCACGCGTGTCTACAACATCTTCCAGCACACGGTAACCGTGATACCGAACGACTCGCTGGCGAACAGCAAGGTCACGAACCTCTCGGCCCCGGACAAAGAGATAAGGATCAAGGTCTACTGGGAGGCCCCCTACGGCGTCGACCCCGAGATGTTCATGAAGCTCATGAACGACGTCGTCAAGGGCGCCCCGAAGGAGCTTGGCATTATTAAGGACGACCCCAAGAAGACGATCTGGTGCCAGCTCTACGAGATAAAGGGCTCGTCGATACAGTTCGTCATCGGCTTTTGGGTCGACGACCTCATGAAGCAGTGGGACGCGGCGGCCTACGTGAGGACGCAGATCTACAAGGAATGCCAGGCCAAAAAGATCGAGATACCGTTCCCGCAGCTCGATGTCCACATCAAGGAAGCGCCGAAGGACATGGCCCGTTAGTTGGCATGGGCCAAGCTGATTCACATGTGGATATGCCCGGGGCCTATCACGGGCCGCGGGTCCTTACCGCCAGAACGCCCCCCGCCATCAGGTCTTCTTGTAGACGATATGGGTGCAGTTCGTGCATTTCCACAGCTCGAAGACATCGTGGCCCATGGAGAACGGGATCATGTGTCCCTTCTCGCATTTGGGGCACGGTGGGAATATACATTCCATGCTAATTTCCCCCTCCTCTCCTTTCCTCGGGCCTCGGCAGGACACCGTCGAAGGCGCATGGGCGCCCGCTGGCCCGTCCCAAGTAATCACGAAACTGCTAATAAATGTGTGGGTGGCTCTTTCAAGAGGGGGTCGTTTTGACCATATTACTAGTTGTCAGTTACCAGCTCTTACCGAAAGTTATATATATAGTTTAAAGAGAAATCTAATCTCTGACATGTGTCATATCATGTCGTGAGAAATATATAGTATAAGAACCAATATACTATTAACGGACGCGTGGACATCGGGCCATTTAGATGGTGTTGCTGTGGGGGTGAACGGATGACCAGGACGCTCCGCCTTGTTCTTTTCCTAGGCTGCCTCATCTTGCTCCTGGCCCCGTTCGTCGCGGCCGTTGACACCGAGACCAGCTCCGATGGAAGTCCTGCCCAGAAGGAGACCACACCGGCGACCACGGACGATGGCCAGGGGAACGGCACGATGTGCACCAACTGCCCATCGGACCTCGGCGGGAGCACCTTCTCCATATCGGAGAACGGCTCCCTCATTGCCAGCACGAACGAAAAGAAGATCACCATCAACCTGGGCATAGACTTCTTGGTCAAAGCCATAGCCTGGGACCCCACGAACTCTTACGCCCTAATAATCGGCGAGAATGGCATCATCGTCAAGCTCACAGTCGAGGGCCAGATCACGACCATAGCCTCGGGGACGAGCGAGGACCTCTGGCTGATCTCCTGGAAGCCCGTACAGGGCGCTCCCGCGGGAACTAGCGAGAGGAGCATGGACGCCTCCTACCAGATGAACTATGCCCTGATACTGGGTCAGAACGGCACGGTCCTGAAGTGGGACGGCGAGAGGATCATCCACATCATGGACGATGCCGGCAACTCGCTCGAGGGCCTCGATTGGTCCGAGAGCGGCGACTTCGCGCTCATCAAGGGGAAGGACGGCAAGGTCTTCCGGTACCCGCCCGAGACAGACTCGGCCCCATTCATCGTCATCAATGAGCCAACTGAGGGCGCCGTGAGCTCGAACATGGTCACGGTCAGAGGCATGGCCGTGGACCCGGATGGCACCGTCATAGCGGTGGACATCAGGCTCGACGACGGGGCCTGGCACCACGCGGACGGCACTAACCGGTGGAGCTACAGGATGGACCTGTCCGGTGCCCAGAACGGGCCCCACACCATCTATGCCAGGGCCTACGACGGCACCGTCTACTACGCGGTCAATGTCCAGATAGATGTCGAGAACGACCTCCTGCCGACGGTCACCATACTCTATCCGACGGCCGGCCAGGTCATGCCGGTCAAGGACCAGATCATCGGCACCGCGTCGGACCCCGAGGGGCAGCTGGACTCGGTCTGGGTGAAGGTCGACGAAGGCATCCTGTTCAAGGCCACTGGGACGGACACCTGGAGATATGAGTTCGAACCGGCGTTCTACGGCGCCGGGGTCCACATCATCACGGCCATGGCCTTCGACGGGGTCCAGTACTCCGAGGCATCCTATACGACCGTCGTCGTCGGCCAGCAGGCCAATGACCCCTATGCCATCATCGTCTCGCCCATCGATGGCAGGTCCTACATGACCACGGAAAAGGTCCAGTTGAGGGCCGTGGCGGACGACTTCGCCGGCGACCAGCTCACATTCACATGGGAATCCAGCATCGACGGCCAGCTCGGGACCGGCGACATGGTGGCCAAGGGCCTGTCCGCGGGGCACCACCAGATATCCGTCACGGTCTCCGACGGCACCCTGGAGGCCACAGACACCGTCTCCATCGAAGTGGCCGACGCCTCCGACGCCCCGCCGACGCTCGTGTTCCTGGGCCCGAAGGAGAGCAGCACCGTCAAGGGCCAGACGACCATCACCGGCGGGGCCGACGACGACCAGAAGGTCGTGGCCATCAAGGTCCGTGTGGACAGCGGGACATGGAGGACCCTGCCCGGCGGCAAGGTGTGGTACTACGAATGGGACACGACCACGGCCCAGGATGGCCAGCACGCTGTCACCGCCATGGCCTTCGACGGCAGGCAGTGGTCGAAGCCCGCCTCGCTGAAGCTCTTCGTGGACAATGGCAAGGGCCCGAGGGCGGCTGTTCCACCGGCCCCGAAGACGCCCGAAAGGGACATACAGGGCCCGAGGACGGGCGGCTTGGACGGCAAGACGGCCACGGCAGTCGCTGTGGCCACGACGGTCCTCACGGTCGCGATCCTGATAGGCCTTGTGGAATCGCTGAAGGTCAAGTTCCTGTCCATCTTCCTCGTGCCTCTTTACAGCAGGATAAAGAAGGACGAAGTGCTGGACAACTTCACCAGGGGGGCGATCTTCGGGTTCATCGTGGCCAACCCCGGGGCCCACTACAACCTGATAAAGCAGGAGCTCATGTTGAACAACGGGGCCATCATATACCACCTGGACATCCTCGAAAGGAAGGGCTACATCTCCTCGGAGAAGGCGGGCATCTTCAAGAAATATTACCCGAAGGGGTTCAAGAAGGAGGGTGGCATACTCGAGACCCTCACGGACCTCCAGAGGCGGATATTCCACGAGATCAAGGCCAATCCTGGGGTCTCCCAGAAGGAGATTGCAGGCCTGATGAACATAACCGCCAGGGCCCTGAACTATCATATAAAGACGCTTCTGAAGTCGCAGTTGATACTCCTGGAGCGGGTGGGCCGCAGGACCCTCTGCTTCATCACCGAGACCGTGCATGGACCGGGAGAAACGGAGAAGGCCACGGGCCAGTGACGACAGGGGCGGTCGGTGGCGGCCCCGGATTTCAGTCCCCCCGCACCCCGCCGAGCCGGGTTTCGCGTGTATTTGGCATACCGTTGGGAGCCGGGGCTAAAAAGGATAATATTCGATAAAAATATAGAAAATGATTGTTAAATTAATAGTTATAACATAATACTTAGCAATAATTATCATCAAATATATAACTATCTATATTATCTTCATTACGTATAATTACAGAAAATCTTAAATAAGGATATCCATGTAAAGGAAGTTCGGAGGTAACCAGTTATGTTAAAGATGAATAAACTGAAAGCCATAGTGGCTACAGGACTGATGGTCCTGACCGTCTTCACGGCCCTAAGCTCGGTCGTGGCGGCCGATGGACCACGCGCAACAGGCGAAGTGAAACCCAGCTGGGAATCCAATCCGAGCAACATATGGGAGTACAGGTTCGATGAGACGGACCTGTCCACATATGTCTACTTCAGGGGAACCATAACGGATGGTGCGTACACCGTCCTCGTTGAACAGAGGATGACCCCGATCAACTCCGCGACCCAGAGGAAGTGGACCTGCACGGGGGTCAACCCGACGGCTGCAGAGTACAAGCTGACCCAGAACTTCTGGTGGTGGGAGAACGGCACCGAAGCCGTTGTCGTCACCGACAACGACGGGGACCCGGCGTACACGAACGGGCAGGTACTCGCCAGCGGTTCCTACGTGACGACCCAGACCGCCAACGGGGATGCCTACTACAACATGCACAACCTCAACTTCAAGAGGGGCACGATCACGGCGAACCTGAACACCAACGCCGGGTCGGGCCAGACCGCTTGGACCTTGGCCGAGAAGGACGACATCACCGAGACCACCACGAACGGGGACATGACCGAGTACAAGCCGACATGGGACACATCGCCCATGCAGGTCGGCGACACCTGGAAGCAGCTCAATCAGTACACCAGCGTGGCCAACTACGACGAGACCCTGAGCGGCATGTGGTCGGGCGGCGGCAAGGGCACGGTCACCCGCAATTACTTCTATAAGTACGACTGGTCCGTTGCCAGCAAGGCCTCGAAGACCATTTCGAGCACCAAGAAGGGCTCGACGACCTTCCCGGAAGCCTACAAGACCACCAGGACCGGCTCGTTCGACTGGGACGCCACCGACGGCACGAACTCGAACAGCGGAACGGTCACGCCGGGACCCTACGAGCAGTGGTATGCAGGCGATGGCGACAACTTCGACGCAGGGTGGAACATCGAGAGCAACGCGACAACGCATATAATCAACTCCAACTACATAGCCTTCATCAACACGAGGCCCGCGTTCAGCGCCGAGATACCGGAGACCACAATCAACTCCGATGAGGTATGGAACTTCAAGAATGGTGTGGACTACGCGGTCACCGACCCGGACCCGGGCATCGCCGGCCAGCTCGGCTACACCATCAAGAAGGCCCTGGGCACGAACACCAACGTGCTGAAGAACCTGACCATCGACCCCGACACAGGCGACATAACCTTCACGCCGAACCAGAAGGACGTCGCCGACTTGTACCAGATAACCATAAACGCGACGGACAAGTACGACAAGGGCCCGCTCGGTGCCGATAAGACCTTCACGCTGAACATCAAGAACAAGAACCACGCACCAACGGTGACCGCGAACATCATGCAGGCCTTCACCATGAAGGAGGGCGAGACCAACACGCCGACCTGGAAGCTCTCGGATGCATTCCACGACTCGGACATGGACCCGAACCCGCTCATGGCCAACGCAGCCTACGACACCGCTGAGAAGCTGACCTACTCGGTCGCCAACAACGGGTCCGTGAGGATCCTGTGCACGGGCGCGGACATAACCGTCTCCAACAACTGTGCCGCCATATCCTTCGCAGCCATCGACGGGAAGTTCCCGAGGGACCAGCCGGTCGCCATGACCATCACGGCCACCGACAAGGCCGGCCAGAAGATATCGGGCCAAATCACGGTGACGGTCCAGCACGTGAACCACGCGCCCAAGGCGGTCAAGGACAAGTTCACCTACGACATGGAAGAGGACACACCCGCCACCTTGGAGCTCAAGACCTACTTCAAGGACCAGGACATAAACGTGGACAACAACTACGTCACGGGCGACACATGGAGCTTCGACCACGACGGCGAAGCGAAGATCAAGGTCGACATCACGGGCAGCAAGGCCAAGATGACGCCTGACCAGGACTGGAACGGCAAGGAGGAGATCACCTTCACCGCGACGGACAAGGTCGGCGCCAAGGCCTCGAGCGTCGGGACGATCAACGTCAAGCAGGGCGAGGATGCCCCCAAGGTTACCTCCGTAACCCCGCCCTCCGACCCAACGATCTTCGAGACGACCGACGGCAAGGAGGCCAGCCAGCCTGGCTTCCAGAAGTTCACCGTGACCGCCACCGATGTCGACAACACTGTGGGAGTGTCCATGAACCAGGTGCTCTCCTACAACTGGACCGTCGAGGACGACGCCCAGACCGTCTTCAAGGTGGACACGCACACGAACGAATACGTGTTCACGGCCACCTTCGACTGCGACTTCGAGAACGGCAAGTTCTGCGGCGGGGACAGCTCCAAGACCTACTACGTGACCGCCCATGTCAATGACGGTGTCCTGGATGTCGAGGGGAAGAAGTGGTATATAACGGTCAAGAACGTCAACCGCGCCCCAGTGATATCCGACATCGAGGTATTTATAATGGACAAGGGCGTCCCGGTCCCACTGGTCGCCACAACGCCGGGCAACTACTCGGTGAAGTACGGCAAGGTCGTCGAGTTCAATGTGGAAAACAAGGTCACCGACCTCGATATCCTTGACAGCAACCAGAAGACCGACCTGACGAAGCTGACCTTCGAGTGGAACTCCAACCTCGTTGGCGCCATCGGTTCGACCTCCAAGGTCGATGTTGGCGCTGGCAAGAAGGGGACCGCCCCACTGGCCCTGAGCGCAGGCAAGACCCACATCATCACGGTGAGGGTCAGCGACCAGGACCAGGGCTCGGACTCCTTCGCCATAACCGTGAAGGTGGGCAAGCAGCCAGCCGCGCCCGGCTTTGAGGGCGTGCTGATGGTGATTGCCCTCTTCGTGGCTGTCGGCGTCGTGTACTACAGGTACAGGAAGTAGGCCGAAAAAGGCAATAAGGAGAGGCCTTCGAGCCTCTCCATTTTCTATTTTTTCATTTTTCTAAAATCTTCTGGAATATCTTATTCTATGTACCATTATTACGCATACAATAATCTTTATATGGACGGGTCAGTATCTTTCCTACCATGTACTACTACGGAATTCACCTGGACGTCCCCAATGCTGTCTATCCACCATCGGACGATTCCTTTCTTCTGATGAACAACATCACACCCAGGGGCAGGGTCCTCGAGGTCGGGACCGGCTCTGGCCTCGTCGCCATTGCGCTCGCAAGGAAGGGCCACGATGTGGTGGCCACGGATATAAACCCGCAGGCCCTGATGGCGGTGCGGCGCAACGCCTTGGAGAACGGCGTCGACGGGCGCGTGAACGTGGTCAGGGCGGACCTGCTGAACGGGATCCGGGGCCCGTTCGACACGGTGGTCTTCAATCCCCCATATCTGCCGTCAAGGCCGCTGGGCGAGCTCAGGGGCATCGGGGAGCTCGGTTCCCCGGGCGCCCTGGACAGGCTGGCCACGGGCCCCGCATACGGCCAGCTCGGCGCCTGCACGCCGAACAGGATATCTGAGCATGACGATGGCGGCGCGCAGGAAGAGGCCCAGGGGGCCGAGGCTGAGGACGAGGCCGGCGAGGACGATGGACCGGAGGAGCCCGACGATTGGCTCTCGCGCTCATGGATGGGCGGCAAGGGCGGTTCGGAGGTCCTTGGAAGGTTCATGGGCGAGCTGTCCCGGTGCCTTGCCTCTGGCGGAAAGGGATACCTCGTGGTTTCCAGCCTGACGGAGTTCAAGCTTCCACCCGACAGCGGCCTGGACTTCAGGGTCCTGGCCGAGCAGGGCCTGCCGTTCGAGAGGCTCTTCGTGCTCGAGGTCTTCAGGCGCCCAGAGGGGAGCCGCTGAGGGATGCTACGATGCGGGGCCATTCCTCGGGGCGGCCCATCGTAATCGTTCTTGCACTTTTGTTCATCATGTTAGGGACATCCTTCACGCCGTTGCTGGGCGGCCCCGGCATCGCTTCCGCGTCCGTCGTGGACAAGTTCGAGAAGGACCGCAAGTCACAAGACCGGGTGGACCTGCACTTCAGGCCCCCGTCGCTCAAGGACCAGGCAGGCATCGCGGTCCCGCGCGACGGCCAGGTCATCAAGGGCTCATTCCAGGCCGAGGCCACCGAGTGGACCGACCAAGGGATGTTCGAGCACAACACGACCGAGGACTTCATGACCGCGAGCTCTCTGCAGCACGTCAAGGTCGATAACGGGACCGTCCGGCTGGAGGACGTGCCGGCGGAGCTGCCGCTGTCCGCGTCCAACTCGTGGGGCCACGGGGTCACCACGGGGCTCAATGTCGGTGACGAGCTGTCGCTGCAGGACGCGTCGGGCATGGCCTTCCGCTGGGACAACGTCCTCTCGAACGCCTCCAACGAGCAGGAGAACGTGATACTGAGGGTCGACAAGGAAGGCGTCACGCACTGCATCTACGAGGACAACAGCAAGGGCCTGGACGTCTACTACGCCAGGTCCGAGGACGGGCTGCACTACTCTGACTTCAAGTACCTAGACACAACGGGCAGCCGGTTCATCCCCCAGCAGAGCCCGGCCATGGTGGTGGACGACCAGGACAGGATCCAGGTGGTCTACGCCGACGGCAGGACGACCCCCAACGACCTGGACATATTCTACACCATGTCCCAGGACCACGGTAACCACTTCAGCGTCGAGACCAGGGTCGACCACGGGGGAATTGCCGTCCAGAACAACCCGTCCGTGGCGGTGGACGGGAGCGGGAACATCTTTGTGGCCTGGGAGGACAGCCGGGACGGCAACACGACCATCTACTTCAACAAGAACTTCGGCACGGATACCAGGGTCACGATGTCCCACTATGGCTACCATTTGCAGCCCAAACTGGCCGTCGACACGACCGGTACCGTGCACATCCTCTGGAGGGACAACCGAAGCGCCAAGGATGAGTGGCGCATCTACCACGCGGTCCTGAAGCCCGGGGCCGCGACGTTCACGGGCGAGGCCCTCGTCTACTGGATATACTACGGCTTCGACCAGTACTTCCCGAACATCGTGGCCGGGGACAACGGGAGGGTCTACATCGCCTGGGCGGACAACAAGACCTTCGAGTATAACGTCTATGTCAGCTATTCCGACGACGGTCTGAACTTCGTGGAGCCCGTGAGGGTGACGCCGATCCTGGTCAGGGCCCTGCAGCCGAGCATCGCCTATCTCCGCGGGACGCTGCACCTGATCTGGTACGACTTCCGGGACGACGGCTACACGCACATCTATTACGCCAATTCCACTGATGGAAAATCATTCACCCGCACCGTGAGGGTGAATGATTTTCCATCAGTGGAATTGGCGTAATAGATGTGC
>Ga0315288_10009370_pt1 | contig 12340 bp, 6 predicted proteins | sample YL17G11_20_MG_FD_203454 | JGI IMG/M metagenome (GOLD analysis project Ga0315288, IMG submission 203454) | Sediment microbial communities from Yellowstone Lake, YNP, Wyoming, USA - YL17G11_20 | ecosystem: Environmental > Aquatic > Freshwater > Lake > Sediment | place: USA: Wyoming | collected...
CGCTTCTGCGCGCCATCGGCTTTAGCAGTGATGAAGAAGTGACTGCACTGTTTGCCAAAGAGGATACGGACAACAGCCGGCACTATATCAAAGCCACGCTGGACCGCGACCCGGGCATTCATGAGCAATCGGAAGCCCTGGTGGACATTTACCGGAAACTGAGGCCCGGTGACCCGCCGAGTTTTGAAAACGCCAGGAAATTGATTGATAACCAGCTTTTTAATGCCCAGCACTACGACCTCGGTGTGGTGGGCCGCTATAAGCTGAATAAGCGGTTGGGGCTTGAATTCCCCGAAGAACAGCGCGCCCTCACCAAGGACGATATTATTGAAATTATCCGCCACATGATCCTCATTAACAATGGCGAGGACAAAGGCGATGATATTGACCACCTGGGCAACCGCCGCATCCGCACCGTGGGCGAACTGATTCAGAACCAGTTCCGCATCGGGCTTTTGCGGCTGGAGAGAGTAGCACGGGAGCGCATGAGCACCATCCCGGTGGAAGTAGCCACGCCCACGGCGCTCGTCAATACCCGCCCCGTGGTGGCCGCAATCCGCGAGTTTTTCAGCAGTTCACAGCTTTCCCAGTTTATGGACCAGCCTAACCCGCTCGCCGAACTGACCCACAAACGCCGGCTTTCCGCCATGGGTCCGGGCGGCCTTTCCCGTGAACGCGCCGGTTTTGAAGCGCGGGACGTTCACTACTCCCATTACGGGCGCATCTGCCCCATCGAAACGCCGGAAGGTCCCAACGTAGGACTCATCGGCTCGCTGGCGATTTACGGCAAGGTGAACCGCTACGGCTTCATCGAGACCCCATACCGCAAAGTCATCAAGGAGATCAGGAGCAGGAGTGACGAGCTTGCCGGCAAAACTGTCCGGGAAACGGTCAAAGACAGCAAGAACGCTGTTATTGTCGAGGCTGGTCAGGTCGTCACCCCGGAAATTGCCGCCAGACTCAAAAAACTGAACCGGCAAATCAAGGTTGTTCATCATGTTTCATACGAGATTGAATATATGTCCGCAGATATGGACGAAAAGTACACCATCGCCCAGGCAAACGTCCGTCTTGATAACCAGAACCAATTTGTCGATGACCGTGTCGAGGTAAGAGTCGGCGGCAACTACCTCCGTGAATCTCCGGAGAAGGTTGACTACATGGACGTTTCGCCCAAACAGATCTTCAGCGTCGCCACGGCGCTTATCCCCTTCCTGGAGCATGATGACGCCAACCGCGCCCTGATGGGTTCCAACATGCAGCGGCAGGCGGTGCCACTCCTGCGCCCGTCCGCTCCCATTGTCGCCACCGGCATGGAGCTGGAAGCGGCGCGTCACAGCGGGCAGGTGCTTATCGCGGACAACCCGGGCGTGGTTACCTCGGTGACCAGCTCGGAAATTGAAGTCAAGCGTGATGATGGCGAGGTGGACACATATCCTTTGCTCAAGTTCGTGCGCACCAACCAGGGCACCTGCATCAACCAGCGGCCTATTGTTAATAAAGGCGACCGCGTTGACGAGGGACAGGTGCTCGTAGACAGCTCTTCCACGGAACAGGGCGAGCTTGCCCTCGGGCAGAACCTTGTCTGCGCTTTTATGAGCTGGCGCGGCTACAACTATGAAGACGCAATTATCATTAATAACCGGCTGGTAGAAGATGATGCCTTCACCTCCATTCACATCGAAAAATACCAGGTAGAAGCGCGGGACACCAAGCTGGGTCCGGAAGAAATTACCCGGGATATTCCCAATGTAGGTGAAGAAAGCCTGCGTGAGCTTGACGAAGAAGGCATTATCCGCGTGGGCGCCAGGGTGGGTCCGGATGACATCCTGGTGGGAAAGATTACGCCCAAGGGCGAGACCGAGCTCTCCGCTGAGGAAAAACTTTTGCGCGCCATCTTTGGGGAAAAAGCCAGGGAAGTCAAGGACACCTCGCTCCGCGTCCCGCATGGCGAATGGGGCAAGGTCGTGCAGGTCAAGGTATTCACCGGCGATGAACTGCCGGCCGGCGTTAACAAATGGGTGCAGGTCTGGGTTGCACAGAAACGCCCCGTCTCCGTGGGTGACAAGATGGCCGGGCGCCATGGCAATAAAGGCGTGGTATCAATCATCGTTCCCAAGGAGGACATGCCTTTCCTGCCGGATGGCACTCCCGTCGATGTGGTGCTGAACCCCATCGGTGTGCCTTCCCGTATGAATATCGGGCAGGTGCTGGAAACCCATCTCGGGTGGGTGGCGCAACAGCTCGGTTTTAAGGTGCTCACGCCCGTTTTTGATGGCGCGGATGACGTCGATATCGAGGACGGACTGGCCAGGGTTTGGGTGGCGCAGAAAGCCGGCGCCATCAATGCCGACCCGGAGAACCACCAGTCTGAGCCGGACTGGGAAGTGGTCAGGAAATGGGTAGAAAACCATGGCTACGAAGGTGACAAGGTCTTCGATGAAAAGCAGCGGGGGCAGGCTAAGGACATCTGCCAGCGTTTGTGGTTGGAGACGGACTTCGGCGTTCCCTCCAGGAATCTTTCCGCGCAGGAACTGGCTGAAGCAATCCGTAAGGTCAAGGCGGACAAGAACCTGGTGCCGCCCACCACCGGAAAATACCTTCTCAGGGATGGCCGCACCGGTGACTCATTTGACCAGCCCGTAACCGTGGGCAATATTTACGTGATGAAACTCAATCACCTGGTGGAAGATAAAGTACATGCCCGCTCCACCGGTCCGTACTCGCTCATCAGCCAGCAACCGCTGGGGGGCAAAGCTCAGTTCGGCGGCCAGCGCTTCGGGGAGATGGAAGTTTGGACACTGGAAGCCTACGGCGTGGCTCACATCCTCCAGGAAATGCTGACCATTAAGTCCGATGATGTGACCGGGCGCACCAAGGCATATGAGGCGATCCTTAAGAACGAAGATATCCTTCAGCCCAGTGTCCCGGAGTCATTCAAGGTGCTCGTGAAGGAACTGCAGAGTTTGGGCCTGGCAATCGAGGTTATTAACGAAGGGCAGGAGGAGAGGGCGCTACTCGCGCCGCAAGCGGAAGAGCCTCCCAGGCTGGAAGCCGGGCTCGAGCCCGCAGCAGCAGAGGCGGTGCCGGCTGAAACCCTGCCACCGGAAGCGCCCAAAGATGAGGCGCCGGCGGCGCCCCCGGAAGAAACCAGGACGGAAACGGAAGAGGTATAGAGAATGCTTGAAGTCAATGATTTTGACGCGATACGCATTTCGCTGGCGTCCCCGGAGCAGATCCGGAGCTGGTCCTATGGCGAGGTCACCAAGCCGGAGACAATTAACTACCGCACCCTGAAGCCGGAACGGGACGGGCTTTTCTGCGAACGCATCTTTGGTCCCACCAAGGACTATGAGTGTTTCTGCGGCAAGTACAAAAAAGTCCGTTTCAAGGGGATTATCTGCGATAAGTGTGGCGTGGAAGTGGCACGCGCCAAAGTACGGCGCGAACGCATGGGGCACATCGAGCTTGCCTCCCCGGTAAGTCACATATGGTTTGCCAAGGGCATTCCCAGTCGCCTGGGTCTTCTCCTTGACCTTTCGCCGCGTAACCTGGAACGGGTCCTCTATTTCTCCCATTTCATTATCACATCAATCAATGAAAACCTGCGGCAGGCCGCCATCGAAAAACTGCAAAAAGAGACGGCGGATGAGTCCACGGGGCGGCAGTCCGCGGTCGAAGCCAAAATCGATGGCGATAAGGAAACGACGGTTGAGGAAGCCAATAAACTCCGCCGCACGGCTGTGGAAGAGGACGAGGAAGCCGAAGAGGTCTCCACCTCGGAGATAGAGCGGGTGAAGAACCTGAAGGTGCAGGGCCTCCTGACGGAAAACGAATACCGCGACCTGAGCCTGAAATATGGCGCCATGTTTGAGGCGGGAATGGGCGCCGATGCCATTCTCAAAATCACGAAAGAAGTCAACCTCGATAACCTGAGGAAGGACCTTATCGAAGAAGGGCATTCGCCTTCCGGACAACGCCGTCGCAAGGCGGGCAAGCGGCTCCAGGTGGTGGAAGCTTTCCGCCGCAGTGGCAACAAACCGGAGTGGATGATTATCACCGTTTTGCCTGTTCTGCCGCCCGACCTCCGCCCCACGGTACAGCTTGACGGCGGTCGTTTCGCTATCTCCGATATTAACGACCTGTACCGCCGCGTCATTAACCGCAATAACCGTTTGCGCCACCTCGTGGAGATCGGCGCGCCGGAGATCATTATCCGCAATGAAAAACGTATGCTCCAGGAGGCGGTTGACTCCCTGGTAGATAATGGCAAGCGCGGTCAGCCAGTCTCGGTCAGCGGCAACCACAAATTGAAGTCGCTTTCCGATATGCTTCGTGGCAAACAGGGCCGCTTCCGCCAGAACCTGCTCGGCAAGCGCGTTGACTACAGCGGCCGCTCCGTCATTGTCGTCGGGCCGGAATTGAAACTGCACCAGTGCGGTCTGCCCCGCCGCATGGCGCTGGAGCTGTTCAAACCATTTGTCATGCGCCGCCTTATTGAACAGGGGCTGGCGCACAATATCAAAAGCGCCCGCCGGCAGGTGGAAAAAGCCAAGCCGGAGGTATACGACATCCTGGAAGAGGTGGTCAAGGAGCGGCCGGTGCTTCTAAACCGCGCCCCTTCCCTGCACCGTCTCAGCATCCAGGCATTCGAACCGGTGCTGATTGATGGCAGCGCCATACAGATTCACCCGCTGGTCTGCTCCGCGTTCAACGCGGACTTCGATGGCGACCAGATGGCTGTGCATGTGCCTCTGTCCCGGGCGGCGGTCAAGGGCGCCCGCGAACAGATGCTCAGCATCCACAACATGCTCCTGCCGTCTTCCGGCGACCCGGTGGTCAGCCCTACGCTGGACATGGTGCTTGGGTGTTATTACCTGACGACCATCCGTCCTAACGCCCCTGGTGAGAACAAGTTCTTCGGCGGTTTCGAAGAAGCCAAGCTTGCCTGCGAACTCGGCGCCGTTGACCTTAAAGCGAAAGTCACGGTTAGAGAGACCGAAGGTAAGAGAATAGAAACCAGCGTGGGACGCATTATCTTCAACGAGTGCTTCCCGCCCGCTATCGGTTTCCGTAACTACGTGGTCGATAAGTCCAGCCTGAAGAAAATCGTGGCGGACTGCTCCAGGATTCTTAACGATGAGGAAATGGCCGGCGTCATGGACCGCATCAAGGAGACCGGTTTCCTTTACGCCACCCGCTCGGGTACAACCATCGCCATGGGTGACATCCAGGTGCCGGAAGCCAAGGCGAAGCTTATCGCCGACGCCGAGGCCAGGACCGCGGAAATCGAAAGACAGTACGAGATGGGTGTCATTACCGACGATGAGCGTTACGGCGAGGTGGTGAAGATCTGGAACGAGACTACGGATAAGGTCACGGAAGCCACCCGGCAAAGCCTCGACCCGTTCAGCGGCATTTACATGATGGCTACGTCCGGCGCCAAGGGTAACATGACCCAGATACGCCAGATGGCCGGCATGCGCGGCCTGATGACCAATCCTTCCGGCAAAATCATCGACTTCCCCATCAAAGCCAGTTTTACCGAGGGCTTGAGCGTGTTGGAATACTTCATCTCGACGCACGGCGCGCGCAAAGGTCTGGCGGACACTGCTTTGAGGACATCGGAAAGCGGATACCTGACCCGCCGCCTGGTTGACGTAGCGCACGATGTCATTATCCGGGAAATCGATTGCGGTACTACGGATGGACTCTGGCTTTCGGAAACCAAAGAGAAAGACCTGCTCCCGTCGTTGACGGAACGCATCATGGGAAGGCTGGCGGCGGCGAATGTGACTGACCCTGCTACCGGTGAAATCATCGTTGCCCGCGATGAAGAGATTGATGACAGGATAGCGGCGCGGATTGTTGCCGCCGGCATCAAGCAGGTATATGTCCGCACGCCTATGACCTGCCAGGCAAAGCGGGGCGTCTGCCAGAAATGCTACGGGCGCGATCTGGCGCGCGGCCATTTGATTGCCTACAATACGGCGGTCGGCATTATTGCCGCACAAAGCATCGGTGAGCCGGGCACCCAGCTAACCCTGAGAACATTCCACACCGGCGGCGTGGTAGGCCTGGACATCACCACCGGTCTTCCCCGCGTGGAGGAACTATTTGAAGCGCGGACGCCCAAGAACCAAGCAGTAATTTCTGAAATCAGCGGCGTAGTGGAAATTATCGAGACAGACGAACGGCAGACCATGAAGGTCACCAGTTCAGAAATGTTCCGCGACGAGCACCAGTTGCCGCCGGGTTGGAAGCAGACCGTGCCGAACGGGCAATGGGTTGAAATGGGCACGGTAATTGCCGGACCGGCGCCGCAAAAGCCGGCGAAGAAGAGAAAAGCCGCCGCGAAGGAAACCCAGGCAGTAGCTCCCGCCGAGGGCCAGGCGCTGGTGGCGCAGGAGGCCGGGACGGTCGTGGTTGAGGGCGATAAAATTTCTATTGTCTACGAAGAGAAAGACGAGCGTGTCTATAATGTCTCCCCGTCTACCCGTCTGCGCGTTCAGAATGGTGAAAAGGTAACCGCCGGGCATCAGTTGACCGAGGGTCAGCTTAACCCGCAGGACATCCTGAATGTCTCCGGCAAAGAGGCAGTGCAGAGATACCTGGTGAATGAGGTGCAGAAAGTCTACCGCTCCCAGGGCGTGAACATCAACGATAAACACGTTGAGATTATCGTCCGGCAAATGCTTGCCAAAGTACGCACCGATTCATCCGGCGATACCGAGCTTGTTCCGGGCGAACTGGCAAACCGCTTCAAGTTCGAAGAGATCAATGCCAAGGTGCTGGCCGAGGGTGGTGAAGCCGCCGTGGCGCACCCCGTCCTGCTTGGCATCACCCGGGCCGCGTTGAGCACGGAGAGCTGGCTTGCGGCGGCATCCTTCCAGGAGACCACCAAGGTATTGACGGAGGCGGCTATCAAGCGTGCCACCGACCGCTTGGTGGGGCTGAAGGAGAACGTCATCATCGGGCGGCTGATTCCAGCCCGCTACAAAACGGATGAGGAGATGGTCACGGTGCCGCCGGAGATCAAAGCGCGGCTGGAAGAAGAAACTGAACTTGATGCCGACATGGGCCTGCTGGGAGACGATACGGACCTGGTTCCCTAGACGACAGCAAGCTATCGGACGGCAAGCTGTCGGGCAGACAGGGCGCTAAAGGCAAATGGTTTCAGACAACAGAGTGCTCCGCGAATTGGAGACAAGGATTCGCGGAGCACTTTTATTTTCAGGTCATCGCGAGTCCGTAGGACCCGCTTACGATGGACTCAGCGTGGCAATCTCACAATAAGGCAAAGAGTCTAAACGACTGTCAGCGGCATCAGCCTTTTCTTAATAATCTCCTCAGCGCCGCCGATAATCCTGTCTATGACCTCTTTCACCGTGGGAATATCGTGAATTAGCCCCACCACCTGCCCACACTCCGCCAGCCCGGCCTCAGTATCCCCTTCGAAATAGACCTTCTGGGCGTGCTGACCGCCGGTCACTTTCAGCAATTCCTCCAGCGTGGCGCCCTTGCTTTCCATCTCAAGCACTTTCCGCGCCGGCCCGTTCAGCAGGTCGCGCGAGGGCGCGCGGATGGAGCGCTGGGTTACCACTACGTCCGTTTCGGCGGCGCGCAGGAGCCATTCCTTGAATTTGGGATGGGCAGGGCATTCTTTAGTTGCCATGAACCGCGTGCCCATGAGCACACCGTCCGCACCCAGTGCCAGCGCCGCCACAAAACCAGCCGCGTCCGCGATACCGCCGCCGGCAATCAGCGGGATTTTGACCTGCTCCCTCGCCGCGGGGATGAGAACGATGGAGCCGGTATCGAACGGACCCGGATGCCCGCCGCACTCATAACCGATAATTGCCACCGCATCACAGCCCACCTGCTCGGCGGTGGTCGCAAACCGCACGCCGCCGGGCGCCTTGTGGATGACCTTTACGCCGCCGGCTTTCAACTGCTTCATCAATGGTTCAGGGCTGCGGCCGGATGTTTCGACGATGCGTACGCCTTCTTCGATGAGGATATCAATATAGGTGACGTTATCGACGGGGCGCTGGGCAGGTGACAGGTTGATATTGACCCCGAACGGTTTGTCAGTCAGGCTTTTTGCCTTGCGGAGTTCATCGCGGAACTCTTCCTTTGAGTTCAGATTCGCCGAGGTGATGATACCCAGGCCGCCCGCATTGGAAACCGCCGCCGCCAGTCCCGCCCGGGATAGATACACCATGCCACCCTGGATAATAGGGTATTTGATACCGAGTAACTCAGTAATGCGTGTCTTGAACAAAATCGTGGTCTCCTTTCCATGCCATTTCAGCAGCCTGTGCTGCCCAATTGTCATACCAGCGAAGCTTGTCTCGTACTGTGATACGGGAGCGGGAATCCCAAAAACCTTATGTGGATTCCCTGTCAAGCAGGGAACGACAAGTGAACATCGAATTCTGTGGAAGTAGTATAGCAAGGGGAGAGAACGGGTGGCAAACAGGGGGCAAAAACCCTGTCAAATTTACTGTCAGGATGAATCCCTTCGCGAAGGGAATGGTCAGCTTACGTAGGTCACGAAACCGCACACAAGCAGGCACTAATCCTCCACCTCCAGACTCTCCACCGTCAGTTCCCGGCCGGAAACAAGCTCCGGGTGCTCCGCGCCGCACTCAGGACATGTAAGCGCAATTTCTTCCGAAGTGAATTCGTGGCGGCAGGCGGCACACCGGTAACCAAGGGGAACAGTGCGCACATTAAGTGTTGCGCCGGCCAGGCCGGTTTCCGCGATCATGATGGTGAACCACCACGCCAGTTGTTCGGGGGCTACCGCCGCCAGTTTGCCCACCGTGATATTGACTGCCTGCAAGCGGGCGTCTCCTTGAGTGGCCATCTCCTGTTCGACGATATCAACGATACCGCGGGCGATGGACATCTCGTGCATTGCGGCGGTTCCTGCTACTGTCCCGCGCGGACGCGGTCGCGCATGACTGCTTCGCCCAGAGCTTTCACATCGGCGGGTGGCGGCGCCGCACCGGCCCGCTCGACCATGGTAATAACTTCTTCCTGGCACCCGGAGGCGCAGACCGCGCACCCTATGCACCGTTCCTTGTTCCAGTCAGGGACATTTGCCGTTCCCATGGTCAAAGCCTTGGTCGGGCAACGGTCCACACAGATGCCGCAGAGGATGCATTTCTCTTCTTCAAATACTGGTTCGAAGGCGTGGAGAATGGCTTCCGCCGGCTTCGGATTTCTCAGGACTCCCTGCAGGATGGCGCAATGACAGGCACAGCAGTTGCAGATAAAGTCCAACCGCTGGGTATTGACACAGGCGTGCACCAGACCCGCTTCCTCGGCGCGGCGCATGACATCCATGGCTTCGTCTTTACTCACCTTGCGACCGATCCGCCGCTCGATGAGGTATTCGGCGCTGGTGCGGAATTGCATGCAGACGTCCATGGGCATGCCGCACACGTCCTTCTCGTCGATGAGCAGTGCCTCATGGCGGCAATAACAGGTCGTCACCGCGATCGGGTCTGAACTCTCGATATACGCCATCACCTGGTCATAAGTCTGCACCGCCGCCTCGGCTTTCACCATCCTCCGTACCGGTATCACCCGTGCTCCGGGATATGACGCCCGCGTAGGTACGGGCGTGGCAACTGCCGCTGCTTTGCGGAAGCCGTTAATGGCCCGGGCGATTTCGTAGTCACGCGGCGTCTTGGTGCCACGCATGAACTGGAATTCGAAAATCCCGGGCATCAAGGGCGGGCCATTGTACAGCCGTATTCCCTTTCTGACGAATGACAGGCATAGTCCCTTGTCCGCCATGCCTTCGAGAATAGCTGTGACATCGGCGATGTTTATTCCCGTTTGAGCGGCAATCACATCGGGGGTGAAAACGCCGGGAGGCATGGCGTTATTGACCTCCGCCTCCTCGGGAGTGAAAAGCACCCGGAGCATTCTGTCATATTCGGGCACAGTAACAGTGCCGCCCCTCCCTCGTTTCGCCATGGCTTCACCGAGCCGCTGATAGATTGCGTCATTCATGCCAGAATTCCTCCGTTTTGACACCGGTATGTCTGAAAGACAATGTAACATTCAGGGCAATGGATGTCAAAAGCGCCATCTCGCGGGCGCCGGTACTTGCCCGGGTTATTCTTTGACACGCCCACCCCCCGATGTTACTATTTTATTGGCTATGCAGAGACTACGCGTCAAATTCCGCCGCGGGGCGGAACTGAAGTTCATTTCCCACCTCGATATTATGCGGCTCTGGGTGCGTGCGCTCCGGCGCGCCCAGGTCCCGCTGGTGTATTCAGAGGGGTTCAGTCCCCACCCCCGAATTTCACTGGCGGCGCCGCTTTCCGTGGGCATAACCGGCGAGGGCGAGTTCATGGACGTGACGGTCAGCCGCCCTGTCTCTCCGCACTGGTTCATGAACGCTGTCAACGGGCAGTTGCCGCACGGCATCGAGGTGCTGGAAGTCTACCCCATCGCGCCCACGGTGCCGTCTCTGCAATCGCAGGTGCGTTATGCCCATTACCTGGTGGAAGTGGCGACCACGAAGCCGGAGGAAGAGATTAAAGCTGATATCCGGCGACTGCTCTCCCTGGAGCACCTTCCCTGGCATCACGAGAGAGATACGGGGCGGCGCGATTACGACCTGCGCGCGCTCATCGACGATATTTCGGTGGGGGGCTGTCACGACGGCACATGCGTGCTGGAAATGAGACTGCGGTGTGATGAAAGCGGCTCCGGCCGCCCCGAGCAGGTGGTCTACGCCCTCGGTTTTAACGAACGCCCGAAGTCAATCCAGCGCACACGGCTGGTACTCGGCGCCCGCCGCCAGGACAGCAGAAACTAATGCCCCCGCAGAAAGCTCCGGCCGTGGAACAAAAGGTCACCGACTTTTTCCGCGGGCAGGGTCCAATCAGTCTGGACAAGCCCCTGGTCGTGGCAGTCTCCGGCGGGCCCGATTCCATCTGTCTTCTCCACGTCCTGTTTTCTTTGCGGAAAGAACTGGGTTTGAGATTGCATGTTGCGCATCTTGACCACGGGCTCAGGGGCGAAGAATCGGTCGGGGACGCCCAGTACGTGCTCGACCTCTGCCATAAGCTCGGCGTTCCGGTCACAATTGAACAGCGCGATGTCCGCGCCTATCAGGAACAGCACCGTCTCACCCTTGAAGAGGCCGCCCGGGAGGTACGGTACGGCTTTTTCGCCGAGGTGGCCGATTCCATCGGCGTGGGGTGCGTGGCAGTGGGACACACCCGTGATGACCATGTGGAAACGGTGCTCCTGCACATCATCCGGGGCACAGGCACGCGGGGCTTACGGGGACTCCAACCTGTGAGTCGACTGCATTTGGCGGGCATAAATCTGACGGTTATCCGGCCGCTTCTGAATGTCAGCCGGGAAGAGACAGCCGCCTACTGCCGGCGTCACCGGCTCCACCCGCGCTTGGACACATCGAACCTTTCGCCGGAATTCCTGCGCAACCGGATGCGGCTCGAACTTCTGCCATTGCTTGAAAGCTACAATCCCCGCATCGTTGAGGCGCTGGCCCGCACGGCGCGTATTGCCGCCGATGACATTGATGTACTGGATAAGGTTGCGCAAAGGCGCTGGCGCAGGACCGTGCAAAAAGAAGGAAACGCCATCGTCTTTAACCGCGAACGCTTCCGGAAGACGGCTCCCGGCTTGCAGCGGGTTCTACTGAGGATGGCGCTCGAAGGCTTGCTCGGAACTTTGAAAGACATAGAGGCGCGCCATATCGAGGGGATGCTATCTGTCATATCAAAGCCGGCAGGTAAGAAGGTCAGTCTTCCCTTTGGTCTCACGTTTGTTGTTGAGTACGACCGCTTCCGGCTGGCGCGCGGGCCTGATGACACGGCGCCGTTTCCCCTGCTGGACAGGGAATACCCGCTGGCTGTCCCCGGCGTCACGGCGATTCCCGGATGGCGCATACAGGCAGAAGTACTCTCCGACGTGAAAAAGGCGGATACGGACAACCTCACCGCCCTGTTTGATTTTCATTGTGTGGCAGGCGGCATTGCCGTGCGTCCACGCCGCCCCGGCGACCGTTTTCAGCCGCTCGGGATGAATGAGGAGAAAAAGGTGGGACGGTTCATGATGGATGCGCATATCCCGCAGGCGTGGCGGTCGCGGATTCCGATTGTCTGCGATGCGGAGAAAGTCCTGTGGGTGGTGGGGTACAGGATTGACGGGCGGGCAAAGGTGACGGACGGTACGAAACGGGTCCTCCGACTCCGGTTTGAGCGGGTGTAACAGGTTTCATTCCTTGATCCGGTACGGCGCGGGACGGAATCCTGGTGCAGGACGAAAGCGGAGGAATAGC
>Ga0315288_10009371_pt1 | contig 12340 bp, 6 predicted proteins | sample YL17G11_20_MG_FD_203454 | JGI IMG/M metagenome (GOLD analysis project Ga0315288, IMG submission 203454) | Sediment microbial communities from Yellowstone Lake, YNP, Wyoming, USA - YL17G11_20 | ecosystem: Environmental > Aquatic > Freshwater > Lake > Sediment | place: USA: Wyoming | collected...
GTGGTACTTGTGGAGTCGCCCCATGTCGTGTTGCATTGGCGCCCGAGCAGTTCCTCCGGAGTCGTCTACAATGTTTACACGGACCCGTCTTCGACTGGCGCATTCAGCTACTTACTGGGCACAGCCGCAGATACGACCTTCACAGACAGCAATGCAGTGTCGCTGCCTGATGTCAGGAGGTTCTACTTGGTGAGGACAGATAGACCATAGTATGTGAGCAGTTCTGGCCAGAATGAGAAGAGCCGGTGAGTTCATCGCCGGCTTTTCTTTTCGGGCATAAGATAGGAGAACACTTTCAATAACTAAGGAGGCCACTGTGTGGCGAAACATCCCTCTGGGTCTTGCATGGGAGGCTGGCAAGGCCCTGGTGAAGTACGTTGGATCAACTTTCATCAGCAAGGCAATTCTTTCGTGTCACTGCAACCGATCAGACACCATAGTTCCCTGCTGCAAGCAATCGTTTCTGTTTTTCGTCGGACGCTGGCGGCGGCGCGCTGCAATCCCGTGATCCGGGCGTTCTATCAGCGGCTGGTGGCCTGCATGCGCAAGCTGATCGTGATCCTCAACGCCATCTTGAAACACCGCACGGCCTGGAACCCGAACCTCTGCCCGCAAACCTGAAGATCAACACAGTTGCTGAACACCGCGCGTCACACCACCGCCAAGCCGGATCAGTCTTCGCCACCCGGCCGGAATCGGGATTCAACTCCAGCATTTTCAGCGCGGCTCTGGCTATTTGACATTTTGTTCAAATTTTCGTATATTAACGGTACTCTCCGTCCCGGGCAACCGATGATCCAACCGATTAACCCGTCCAGCGTCATACAAATAGAATGTTATTAACAGATAATCGAGTTCGTTTGGCAAAAAAAACTTTTCCGCCATTTTAGGTTTCCGCTTTCAGTTTTTCAGCTTTTTTCTTCCGGGGACGATCTGGTTTCGACGGGATTCAGGATGGCATTGGGTGCAGGCCGAGGCTGGGGTGCCCTCGTAAATCACGCTCCAAAACAATAAGTGCGAACAACACTTATGCCCTTGCTGCCTAATTAATTAGGTAGCATGCCCTCCCCGGCCGGGGCGCAGCGGCCGAGGATGCGGCACCAACCCACTGCGCTGGCGTGCGGCAGGCCGCGGTCCGCACGCGAGATCATGCGGCTGGCTCCCCCAAGCTTTGTCGCCGGTGCCAAAGGGGAGCGAGAACCTAACCAGCGAAGATGCCTGTGGTGCCCGGTGTGGTCCGCTTCTCGGACGCGGGTTCGATTCCCGCCGTCTCCACCAAGCTCTTGCTAACGAGTATTTTAGCAAGAGCTTTCTTGTTAGCGGGGAAAGCCCCTCACCGTAATCCGATCATCTTATGACGGCTCATTGACTCTCGGTCAACATTTCGCTATGTTCAATTCAAAGCAATTTGGCTGAGGATTCGTTCTTGCCCGGCGGCCTGTAACGAGCGAATTCTCCGCTGTGAAAGTGGCAGGTTCGCTCGATGCATTTTGACAGATTCGCGCGTGCAAGTGCCCGCCTTCGGAAGCAACCAAAGGAGCGAAGCATGAAGCGCTTCATGATGTTCTTGATTTCGTGTATGCTGATGAGCAGTGCTGCATCAGCGCAGCCCGGTCCGGACACACTCTGGACACGATTTTATGGGTGGACGGGCGATGACACCGCCTTTTGTATCAAGCAGACGGCGGATCAGGGTTTTATCATTGCCGGTACCGCCACCGTTCCCGTGAGTCCGCCTCATACGGACATGTTTGCGCTCAGGACGGACAGTCTGGGCCAGATGCAGGGCTGGCATTCGTACGGCGGCCCGGGCAACCAAGGAGCATACTCGGTCGCGATAGCACGGGAGGGCGGCTACCTTTTCACCGGATACGCCACATGGACGAACGGGAGAACTTTGGCGTATTTCGTGAGGACTAACAACCTCGGCGATACGCTGGGAACCGGGCTGCACACTTTTGATGAAGATCGGAATACCTGGGCCTGGGCGGCGGTGGAGGCACTGGCCGACAGCTACTTCGCCGTCAGCGCCTTTAGCAGATCTCTGGACAACACCGAAGGCTCGCGGCAGTTGCTCGCTGTTGACCAGATGGGTCAGGTTGCCGGCGGCGCCGGTTACGGAGCCTATCGAGCGACCGCACGCGGAGTCTGCACGACTCGCGATTCCATGGTGGCCGTCGTCGGTCAGGTGGTGGACAGCGCGCAGGGGGCACGGCAGGCGTATCTCTGGAAGACCTTCGGTGTGAATTACTTCTTCAGCACCTACGGCGGCGGTGCCTTTGAAGATGAGGCGTATGATGTGGTCGAGACCAACGACGGTTTTCTGCTCGCGGGGGTGACCACCGACGGGCAGATTGATGGCATTTTCCTCTGCAAGACCACTTTCAGCGGAGACATGGTGTGGCTCCAGCGGTACCTCGGAGAATATGCGGGCACGGCCAAGGCGGTCATTCCGGCTATAGGGGGAGGGTTTGTGGTCGCCGGTTCCGCTCCGACTTATTGGGGCGATTGGGACATGTACCTTGCAAAGTTCAACAGCAATGGCGGACGGGAATGGCAACGGAATTATGGCACGAGCGCAGATGAACAAGCCTATGATGTCGTGCAGACGGCGGACGGCGGTTTTGTGCTGGTCGGGTATTCCACGGCTCACGTCGGCGTCCAGGCCGAGTGGTACATCGTGAAGACCCTTCCGGATCCGGAGTTGGCCGCGCCCGACATCGGTAACCCTGTGCCTCAGCAGTACTCGCTATCGGCTTTTCCCAATCCCTTCAATCCTTCAACGACGATGGTCTATGATCTTCCGAAGGCTGGACGTGTCGGCCTGCGCGTGTTTGATCTGCTGGGGCGTTCGGTGTCAGTTCTGGCGGATGGATTTGCACAAGCCGGAACTCATCACCTGACGTTTGACGGAAGTCGACTGGCATCGGGAATCTATTTCGCGCGGCTGGAGGCAGGAGCATTCTCGCAGACGAAGAAGCTGATGCTGCTGAAATAGGTTTTTCTGTTCTGCCTTCATCTCCATTATAGAGAAGAGACGATGGGCCGAATATGTAGAATACGCGACGGATCGGATGATTTTTCAACTCTCTTGTCATCAGTAAGCGTGATGTTCAAGAAAACGAAGAAGCATAGCAATCCTCATCGTGCTTACGGTTGTCGCGCATAGATTTCTGGAAGAAGTACTGTATCCCTAAACGACAAAGGTCTTTGCTATCACTATAAGGAGATGCAGATGAGCAGAGTAATATTCGCTGTGCTTCTTGCGGTTCTCGCATCACTGTCCGCATTCGCGCAAGACAGTCTGAACGTGCGCAAGCTTGGGCAGTTGGCTGACTACTGGGATCATGCCTATAATGTCGCGATTCGCAATTCAAGAGCTCATGTAGCTACGGGCTCAACGGGATTGCGCATTCTCGATGTCTCAAATCCGGCTACTCCTATGGAATTAGGTTTCTGCGACACGCCCGGTTTGGCTCTCGACGTGGCCATCAATGGCAGCTATGCGTATGTGGTGGACGGAAACCGTGGTCTGCGCGTTATCAGCGTGGCGAATCCCGCCGCACCTGTGGAAGTTGCTTTCTTCGAAATGCCCGGACAGGCTTCGGGCATAGCGTTGAAAATTTTGCTTGATGTAGGAATCTGGGCTTTAGTCGCGGACGACGGATATGGCCTGCGAGTGATCAATATCACCGATCCTCTGCAGCCTGCGGAAATTGGTTTCTGCAGCTCGCCCAACGCTCTGGACGTCGCAATATCTGGAAGCTACGCTTATTTGGCGGGCGATGTTCGTGGTCTGCGCGTGATTGATATATCCAACCTTTCCCGTCCCTCAGAAGTGGGTTTTTGCGATACACCGGGCCACGCGTCCGGATTGGCGGTGACCGGCGGCTATGCGTACATCGCAGATGGCAACTCGGGGCTGTGTATTATTAATGTCGCAACTCCTGCGAGTCCAAGTATCGCAGGTTCCTACGATACACCGGGGGAATGCTCAAAGGTTGCGGTATCGGGAAATTACGCCTACGTGGGCGATGGAAGCGGCGGGTTGCGCATCCTCAGAGTGGCGAATCCGGCGAATCCATCCGAAGCAAGCTTTTTGGACACGCCAGGCGCGGCATTAGGCCTTGCTGTGGTAGGAAGTTTTGTTTATGTAGCAGACTATGACGGCGGTATGCGAATCATAGACGTGAGCAGTTCCGCCGCTCCCGTGGAGACAAGTTTTTTCAATCCGGGCAACTGTTATGATGTGACTCTTTCCGGGACTCTTGCCTACGTGGCGGATGGCGATCGTGGATTGCGCATTATCGACATCGTTAATCCGACGCATCCAGAGGAAGTGGGAGTCTGTCCGACCCCGGTAAATGCCTCGAGCGTCGCCGCTCATGGAAACTATGCGTACATTGGGGAGATGGGCAGTGGTTTGAGAATAATTAACGTGGCGAATCCAACAGCACCCCAGGCCGTCGGTTTTTATCCTTTGGCAGTTGTTAGCCGTATCGCCGTGGCGGCACCATATGCCTTTGCTGGTGATCACACTCCCGACTATACTGGTCTTCAAGCCATCAACGTTTCAAATCCAACCGGCCCAGGGCAAGCGGGATGGTGCGAGTTGCCGACACCTGCTCAGGGAGTCGCCGTAGAGGGTTCATATGCCTATGTAGCCGACGGCGTTAGTGGTCTGCGAGTGGTTAGTATAGGAAGGGATGCCACGCCGTTGGTGGAAACAGGATTCTACGATACTCCTGGTTTCGCCTATAATGTTGCGATAGCATGGCCCTATGCTTATGTCGCGGATGGCGGCAGCGGCTTGCGAGTGATCAACGTAGGGCCCGACGGTCCCGTGGAAACCGGCTATTACGACACACCGGGTACCGCCTATGATGTGGCGGTTTCCGGCAACCGCGCTTTCGTGGCGGACGGGGAAGCCGGATTACGAGTTATTAACGTGTCCAATCCTGCAAGTCCGGTAGAAGTGGGTTTCTATGACACACCGGGTATAGCCTACAGTGTGACGACAGTTCTCAACTACGCCCTTGTAGCCGATTATCTGTCGTTCAGTATTTTCGATGTCTCACAAACATCAGCGGCACAAGAACCCGGGTCTTCCACACTCCCGTCTCAATATGGGATGCATCCGGCGTACCCGAACCCGTTCAACCCTTCAACGACGATTGCTTATGACCTTCCCAAAGCAGGTCACATTTCGCTGCGCGTGTTTGATCTGCTGGGCCGCGAAGTCTCGGTGTTGAGAGATGGTTTTGTCGAAGCGGGAACTCATCGGGTAATGTTTGACGGCAGCGGCCTGGCAACAGGAATCTACTTTGCTCGGCTGGATGCGGGTTCATTTTCGCAGACGAAGAAGCTGATGCTGCTCAAGTGATAAGCAAGACCAAAGGAGCGAAACATGAAACGCTTCATCATTTTCTTCATCGCGGGGGTGCTGATGAGTGAAACGGTATTCGCGCAGGGCTGGGAACGACAGAGTCCGCTGCCAACGACAAGCGGTCTGTCTGATGTAGTTTTCGTAGACCTGAATGTTGGCTGGGCGGTGGGTACAAACGCGGCAATTGTGCATACGACGGATGGGGGCGGTACGTGGATTCTTCAAACCAGTGGAACGACGCTGTATCCGAACGGAGTGGCCTTTGTGGATTCCAATCGCGGCTGGGTGGTCGGGGACTCCGGTGCCATTGTGTACACGACTGATGGCGGTAGCACATGGACCCCCCAGACCAGCGGAACGGCTTATTCGCTGCTTGACGTAGTCTTTGTAGACGCTAACAATGGCTGGGCTGTGGGCGGTTTTGATGGCACCATTATTGTGCACACGACAGACGGCGGCGGCACTTGGACGAGCCAAACCAGCGGAACGACATTGCCCTTGTCCAGTGTGGATTTTGTGGACACGAACAACGGCTGGGCCGTGGGCGGCTACCAAGACTGGGAGTATTATTACGGCTGCATTGTGCACACAACCGACGGGGGCACCACGTGGACGATACAACTCAGTGAAGGAGGTTACGGAGATCACCCCATTTATTCCAGCGTAGACTTCGTAGACGTGAACAACGGTTGGGCCGTCGGGACGGGCATTTTTCACACGACAGACGGCGGCAACACGTGGACTGTACAGCAACATGCTGGCGTGAATTGGCTAACGGACGTGAACTTTTTGGACGCAAACACTGGCTGGGCAGTGAGTGGTGCGTTGTTTTGGCTGCCTGGCGAGATCTTCCACACGACCGATGGCGGCGGCACTTGGGCTCTACAAACCAGTGACGTTGCCGCCGGTTTCTTTGCAGTGGATTTTGTGGACGTGAACCACGGCTGGGTCGTGGGGGGGCGCGGGTGGTCTGATGAGCTACAGCCGTGCGTGATTCGTCACACTACGAACGGTGGCAACTTGTGGACATCGCAGACCAAAGGAACCGCGAAGGACTTAAGTGGTGCAGCCTTTGTGGATGCAAACAACGGCTGGGTCGTGGGCGAAAGCGGCACGATCTTGCGCACCACGGAGGCGGGCGACTCGTGGTCGGAACAGACGAATTTGCCGATAGAATCACCCAAGGCAGTGGCCTTTGTGGACGTGCATCACGGCTGGGTTGTGGGCCTTTCGGGCAGCATTGCACATACGACAGATGGGGGCGCAACTTGGGTCTACCAGAGCAGCGGAGTGTTTTGTTCCCTGTTCGATGTGGCCTTTGTGGACACGAACAACGGCTGGGCTGTGGGCGGCACAGTTGCACAAAGCACCATATTGAACACGACAGACGGAGGCTACTTGTGGAACCTACAGACCATTGGGACGATAGGAGGTGAACTGAGTAGTGTAGACTTCGTGGACACGGACCACGGCTGGGCAGTGAGCGGAGCCTATGGTGGTCGGTGGAATATCTTGCATACGGCGGACGGGGGCCACACATGGACATTGCAGACGAGCGGCACCACCGATCATTTCAGAAGCGTGGACTTCATTGACGCGAACAATGGCTGGGCGGTGGGGAACATGGGCGCGATTGTGCACACGACGAACGGGGGTGCTACGTGGACGACGCAGAATAGCGGAACGGAGCACGCGCTCTTATCCGTGGCCTTTCTGGATGCGAACACAGGCTGGGCGGCGGGTGCTGGAACGATTGTGCATACTACAGATGGCGGTGCGACTTGGTCATCCCAGTTTATTGCAGAGCAGGGATCGATACGCGATCTTAGCTTTGTGGACGCGGGCCATGGCTGGGCTGTGGGCGACAACGGGACGATTCTGAGATACAATCCCACCCTTCGGGCGCCGGACGAGCGCAGCGTCCATCAACCCTCGTTACATAGTCTTGCCTGCTATCCGAATCCGTTCAACCCGACGATCACGATTGCTTACGATCTTCCTAAGGCTGGGCACATCTCGTTGCGCGTGTTTGATCTCCTCGGACGCGATGTTGCGGTGTTGAAAGATGGTTTTGTGGAAGCCGGGACTCATCGGGTGACGTTTGACGGTAGCGCGTTGGCCACGGGAATCTACTTTGCGCGGCTGGATGCAGGGAAGTTCTCGCAGACAAAGAAGCTCATGCTGCTGAAGTGAGCCTTTCTGTCCTGCCGCCATCGCCATCATAGCTAAGATGACGACGGTCGCGAAGTCTCAATCACCACCTTGAACTCGACAAATCCACGAATTCAGGAATCGCGCCATGAGTTACCGAAGACTGTTTTACCTCGCCGTAGGCATCACCCTGTTGGTGCTTTTCAATGGTTGCGACAAGAGTAATGACACGGAGGAACCAACAGACAACAGCGCGCCGAATTCGCCCTCCAGTCCGGTTCCGGCAGACAGCGCGCAGAATCAGGCAGTGAACACGGACATTTCGTGGACCTGCAGCGATCCGGATGGGGATACGCTCACTTACGACGTTTACTTTGGCACATCAAGCACACCGCCATTGGTAAGTCCGGTTCAATCTGGGATTACCTACGATCCGGGCACGTTGGCTAACAGCCAATCCTACTACTGGCGGATTGTTGCGCATGATAACCACGATCATTCGACATCAGGACCTCTTTGGTCGTTCTCCACGGCCGGTTTCGCAGGCATGGTTCTAATTCCGGCAGGGCCGTATTCTATGGGGGCTACCTATGCGTACGGCGCAACGCCTGTTCACACAGTGAATGTTCCGGCATTTTACATGGACATCTATGAGGTGACGAACGCAAAGTACAAGGCGTTCTGCGATGCAACAAGTCGATCCTATCCATGGGATCCCGATTTCGGCGGTATGCCCAATTACATCACGAATCCTGCCTATGCGAATTATCCAGTGGTGAATGTGTCTTGGTACGATGCCCAGGCCTATGCGGCATGGGCAGGCGAACGCTTACCCTCAGAAGCCGAATGGGAGCGGGCAGCCAAAGGTAATTCCGACAATCGCCAGTATCCATGGGGAGACACGTGGAACGATTCCTATGCCAATATCGGGGACAATCCTGCCGATGGCCACACCTATACGGCACCAGTGGGTACCTATCTGAATGGTGTCAGTCCGGCGGGATGTTACGACATGGCAGGGAATGTGTGTGAGTGGTGTGAGGACGATATGCATTGGGGCTACACTGGCGCACCCACGGACGGCAGCGCATGGGTTGATAATCCGCGCGGCTCCCTCCGTAGTCTACGGGGTGGTTCGTGGCTTTACGACTACTCCTTCACGCGGTGCGCCGAGCGCGACGGCTACGATCCGCTAAATCGTACCAACCTCAACGGATTCCGTTGTGCCAGAACTCCTTGAGCCCTTGTTGCCTTGGTTCTTGGCACTTGGGTTGAGCGCGAATCTTCCGTACACACTTTTATGACCATCATACGCAAGGATAACAGATGCGGCGAAGCGGCGCAATGCACTGAAATCGCGAAACACTGGTCCCTCCCGCCATCACCATCATAGCGAGGATAACAGCGGAGGGTGGGTGCAACGCGAGCTATTCCAATGGCAACGAAGGATCCGCAACATGCGAACCCAAACTGCGCGCTAATCCCGTATCGTAACGCGAGCCAAAGTACCTGAAACCGAGCTCATCTTAGGACTCAACCCGCACAAGAGGAACCACAATGTTGAGAGCAAAGCTAGCGCCGTTGGCATGCATCATTGGCTTGACCGCATGGGCGGTCACTTCGCATGCCCTTGAGTACCAGAGTTCCAACCAGGGACTGAATGCAGTCACTTACGAATCCGGTCGGAGTGATTTCAAGTTTGGAGATGTCAATGGGGATGGAAACGTGGACATTGTCTCAATCGGGGACCACGGAAGCCCCTACGTGGGCACAAACGAACACGGCATCATGGTCTACTTCGGCGACGGGCACGGGAATTGGACGGTCACCATGACCGGAGATCTCGGCTATGGAGGCGCGACTCTCGGTGATGTCAACAACGACGGTCTCATGGACGTCGCGTATGGCGATCATCACAATTATTCATCGAGCGATTTCGGCAACGAGATGTTTGAGGTGGCCCTTGGCAACGGGACAGGATTGTCTTGGACCGCGTGGGATGACGGTCTGTCGCAATTTCAATCGTCTCAGAGCTGGTGGGGGAAATTCGGGACCGATTTGGGAGATGTGAATAACGATGGCAGACTGGATGTCGTCGCGAACTCCTTCGGTTCCGGAACCGGGGTGCATGCGTTTCTGAATAACGGCAACGGGACGTGGACAACCAGCCTCAATGCCCTTCCCGCCAACCGGAATTGTGATATGCTCGTTGATTTCTGCGATTTCAACAACGACGGCAACCTCGATATTGCCTCAGGTTATGGCGAGGCGGTTGCCTTTCTGGGTAACGGACAAGGTGATTGGACGAATCTGTCCACTTCCTTCCCCATTGTGGAAGATACCTACTGTTTGTGGTACACGGTTACGGCGGCGGATGTTGATGGGGATGGAGGAGATGAGTTCTGCTACAAGAGCACCGCGAGCGGCAATGTCCTTAGGATGGTTCGTTGGGACACACTGGCCAATGGTTTAGTCGTCGCCGGTTATTGCCCTAACGGAGTCGCACTCAGCAGGGTACAGCTTTGGGATATGAATGGTGACGGACGCACGGATCTGGTGCTCGCGACCTCGACCGGATTGCGCATTCTGGTTCAGACGGGCGATTTGGCCAATCCAACCTGGACAGAGGCCTATTCGCTCACCATCACTGGATTGCAGGTTTGGGACGCATTGCGTGTCGGGGGCGACGTTGATCACAACGGTTATCCCGATATTGCCGCTTTCTACAAAGTGGGTGGCGTCAACCGGTTGGACATCCTGAAGGAGACGACTCCGGCAACGGCCTTATCCATCCGGCCGGTGAAACCCATCGGCCATGAGACATTTCACGCGGGAGCGGTGCGTTTTCTCAATTGGGCGGCGGCGATTCCCCCTGCGGATTCTGTTGGCAGAGTGGACATCTGGTACAGTCCGGTTTCGCTCTCGGGTCCGTGGATTCCGGTTGCCCAGAACTTGCCGAATAACGGTCGCTATCAATGGACAGTTCCCGGCGCCAACTCACAAACCTGCTATCTGAAGTACCGGGTGATCGCCGGGCAGGATACAGCGGTTTCTACTACTGAAACACCGTTCAAGATTGTCGGTGGATTGAGCAACCAGCTCTCTGCGTTCGACTTGCTTACCCCGGCGCATCAAAGCGCCTTGACTTACCATTTTGGAGACAGCGTCAGATTCTCCTGGCAAGCCTGTCACCATCCGGTTCCGGATACGGCCGTAACCTACATGGCGGCACTATATGTCAACATCGAAGGTAGCGATGAGACATTTGCCGTGGAGGGTTTGCTCGACACAACCTTCGCCTATGTCCTCACGAATTCGGAGCGATACGCGATAAACCTGCAAGGGAACTGGAATGTGGTGGCATCCACGGCATCCGGCTTGGTGCGACAAAGCAGCTCAACGTTTTCGCTGACTCTCTTGCACGGACCTATCCCCACGTCATTCGACCTGATTTCCCCGGCGGACTCAGCGGCGGTCTCTTACGAGGCGGCTTCCCATTTGCCGATGTCTTGGGAACGGTCAACGATTGCCGATACCACCGCCCTGCCCATCCATTATGTGCTCTCGATCCATCCTATATTGTCTCCGGACACGGTCAATCTGGACAGCCTCGCCGACACCTCGTGCACGGTGAATGTCCGGCAGTACCTGCAGGATGATACCACAGCGGTTCAGCAAGTCGCGTGGTGGGCGACCGCTGTTTCGGGGCATATGCAAGTGGAGTCCAACCATCACGCGAACCTTTTTGTCCGGACCCAGTCGTCTTCTGTGTCCGAGAATCGTGATGCGCTGCCCAGCCGTTTCGCCATAGCATCAATCGCTCCCAATCCCTTCAATGCGTTGACGACGATCCGCTACGATGTGAGCACGACCGGACCTGTCTCGCTCAAGGTATTTGACGTCTTGGGACAGGAAGTGGCAACTCTGGTAAACGGGACGATTGCCGCAGGACGACATTCGCTGAACTGGAACTCGGGCGGTTTACCGTCGGGTGTCTATCTCTGCCGGATGGAGGCCGGGGGCTTTATGCAAACGCAGAAGATGGTGCTGCTGAAGTAGGGAGGGGCAGTCGCCACCTTTCATGATGATCATCGCAAGGATAGCAGGGCAAGCCGGAGGTTCAGCTGCCGCGCAGCGGCCTGTGGAGCGCAAAAGACCAGCACCCGCCGTCCACCATCATCACCATCATCCGCAAGGATGACAGCGGACGTCGGATCGGACTGATGCTGCGTTGCGCAAGCCAAGCCTTAGGGCATTCGCACCTGACGGTGCCGCCATCACCATCATGGCGAAGATGACGACAGCACGCAGGCAGCAATCTCCGCATCGCGTTGTGCTTGTGCAAGGCGATGACGACCGGCATGTCCCGTGTCAGAAGTTGGCGACCGCCGAGATAAGTAACTGAAACCGAACGACGGAGATCGTTATGAAACTGGTCACACTCTTGACTGTCAGCTTGATGCTGATCGGAGCGACCGTTGTCGGTAGCGGGCATGCGGAAACCTGGCAGGAGCTGCTGGCGCGGGCGGATTCGCTGCGGGAGGCGGCTCAGTTCGATTCAGCGCTTGTGCTGGCACAAAGGGCGCTGGACATCACCGAACGGGAATACGGAGGGGAAGACACCGCGACGGCATCCGTAGTCCGGGCCATTGGGCGCACGTATCTCGAACAGGCGAACTTCGGTGAAGCGGAGCGATATCTGAAACGCGCCCTGTCCATTCGGGAACATGCCTTCGGTCCGGACATGCAGGAAACCGCCGTGTGCCTGCGTGATTTGGGAATACTGCTCGAAGACCAAGAGCG
>Ga0315288_10009373_pt1 | contig 12338 bp, 10 predicted proteins | sample YL17G11_20_MG_FD_203454 | JGI IMG/M metagenome (GOLD analysis project Ga0315288, IMG submission 203454) | Sediment microbial communities from Yellowstone Lake, YNP, Wyoming, USA - YL17G11_20 | ecosystem: Environmental > Aquatic > Freshwater > Lake > Sediment | place: USA: Wyoming | collected...
TTTGCGTGAGAGCGGAAAGGATAGAAACGTGAAGAAGCTGCGACCGAGATTCAAGCTCTGGCTGAGCAGCAGCGAGGTTGAGGGGGTTTTCGGCGACGGCAAATGGCGGCTGCTCAGGGCCATTGAGCGGGAAGGGTCGCTGCGGGCGGCCTGCGAATCACTGCACATCAGCTACAGGAAAGCGTGGGGCGACGTGAAGAAGGCCCAGGAAGGCTTAGGGGTCGCTTTGGTCAAGAAGGAGCGCGGCGGCCGCACGGGCGGGCAGACTGCCTTGACCGAGGAAGGGCAGAGGTGGGTGCGAGCATACACGAGATTCCGGCGAGATATTGAAAAGACAGTCGCAAGGGCATATCAGAAGTACTTTGTGGAGCTGCCGAAGTGAACAAACCTGCGAAGGATATATCTCGGCCCGGTCAGAGTTCCGCCTTTAGTCTTGTTGAATTGCTGGTGGTCATATCAGTTATAGCGCTGCTGATCGGCGTGATTCTGCCGGCGTTTGGCCGTGCGAGATCCGTGGCTGAACAGACGGTGTGCCAGAGCAGGCTGCGACAATGGGGATTGGCCTTCGAGGTTTATGCGGGGCAAAACGACGGGTTCTATCCTCACATAGACGGTCGGGACCGCACGTCAAGCGATCCGAAAACGGATGCGGACCGGGCAGACTACTATTTCGGCTGGATTGATGTCCTGCCGCCGCTTATGGGCGAGAAGCCGTGGCGCGATTATGACTACTCGGAGAAACCCGGCAGGAATACGATATTTCAGTGTCCGTCGGCCAGGCTGGGACCTGACAACAGCTATAAATACAGGCCGAGAAGAACCGGGTACTTCTCTTATGCGATGAACTCCTGCTTAGAGCTGGATGAGAACTGCTGGCCGCCTTACGGCTGCGGCGGAGAAGACTGGCGCATGCCCAGTTTCCTGCTGACGACACAGATAAAGAATCCCGGCCGTTTGATTCTTGTATTCGACCAACTGCTCGATGCCGGAAAAGGCTACGGCGGCGAGAGACCCAATCCAACGGCAGGACAGTATTGCGGCAGCTATCCTAAGGCATTTAGCGCCCGGCACGCCAGGCCCGGCGGTTTGCTGGGCGGCTCGATCCTTTATTGCGACTACCACGTCGAATGGAAACCGACCGTCTGGAAGCCGGAGTGGCCGGTGGATTTGGAGGTCCCGCCATTAGGCGACCGCGATTGGCACCCGTGAAAGAGATTGATTATTGATTATTGATTATCGATTATTGATTATCGATTATTGACTATCGATTATTGATTATTGATTGAATGAGTACGGAGTGAAAGTAATGAAAACGGTGGAAAAGGCAATTATGGCTCTTTTAGTTATCCTCTCACGGCCAACAAACATACAGGGCGAGGCGCTTTCAATTTATGAGATTCAATATACTACCGCCGCCGACGGGACAAGTCCGCAGCACGGCAACATTGTCGATTGTCTCGGCGGGATAGTGGTGCACAAGTCTTCGGGATCGAGAACGAAGCTGACTCTCTATGATCCGGCCAACCCCGACTGCTGGGGCGGGATTATGGCAAAGGATACTTACGGGGTGGGGGCCTTTGCCGGCGTGAATGTGGGCGACTGGGTTTCTTTTGCCAACGTGGGAGTCGAGGACTTCAGGGGCACTACGTTCCTACAGTACGCCAGTGACACCGGCGCGAGCTTCACGATAGTGAGCACGGGCAACCCGCTGCCGAGACCACTGACCGTGGGAGTTGACGAAATAGCCGCACCGATAGAAGGATTGGATGCGTGGCTTGTGGCCGACCACAACGCCGAGAGATACGAAGGAATGCTGATTAAGGTCATAGACGTGAATGTCAAAGAAATCGGCTACGGCAAGGCCTACGACAACTACATACTTCAAAGCAACACCGACCCCAGCCGCACCTGCTGGGCCTCGGACTATATGAACGGCGACAGAGGCGGGATTTATCATCCGTACGTGAAGATAGGCCAAGATTTCTGCGGCGTTACGGGAATCCTCGAGCAATATACCGGAGCAAGCGGCGGCATTGACTATGACTACTACCAACTGCTCACAACCGGAACGGCGGATTTCGTGATTGAGCAAATCGCAGACTTTGACGGCGATTGCGACGTCGATTCTGTCGATTTCGGTCTGTTTGCACGACACTGGCTGCAAGATGGATGCACCGAGCCGGACTGGTGCGGCGGAGCGGACTTAGCAAGAGACGACCTGGGTGGAATTGTGAAAACATCGGATTTGTCCGAGTTTGCGTGGTATTGGCTCGAAGGCAAATAACTGGTATAATATCCGCTTATAGCTTGGCTTTGGATAAGGCTTCTGCAAAATTGCAGGTTAGGCCTACTTAGAAAAGAAAAAATCGTTTCTTGATTTTTTCTTTTTAACGCTATCGTATCGTAGCATAAGTACTCAGGTAATTATTGAAGAAAATCATAAAAGAGATTTTCTTCAACAATATAGGCCTAACCTGCAATTTTGCAGAAGTCCTGTTAGGACAAAGGAAGTCTCAACATAAGGAGCAAAGAAATGAGAAAAGAGTACGTTCTGGCGATATTGTTCTTTAGCGGGCTTTGGGGCATTTCGGAAGCGGTCCTGGGCGGCGCTCTGTACAGCGCGAATGTGCCATACGCATCGGTGCCTTTGTCGGTAATCGGCTTTATCATTCTGACGTTCGCGTGGGTGTATTTCCCGCGGCCCGGGACAGCGACGCTTATCGCGGCCTGTGCAATGCTGTACAAATTCTTCAACGAGCCGTTCTTTGCCTGCCATTTGCTTGGCATTCTTCTTTTGGGCGTCGGCTACGATTTGTGTTTCGGCGTGCTCAAGATAAAAAGTCGATGGCTGTGCGCTCCTCTGGCGACATATCTTGGCTATGCGATGTTTGCGGTGATGATTACCTACGTTTTCCGCTACCATTACTGGGCGGACGCCGGATTCGGCAAGGTGCTTGGACACATTGGAATCGCAGGGAGCATGGCAGCTTTGGCCAGTGCGTTTCTTGTGCCGTTGAGTTTCCGGGCTGGCGAGAGACTCAAGGCAAGCTGCGCAACGCCATTTGCGCTGCGTCTGCGTTGGGCCGCGGGCAGTGTGTCTGTGATTACGTTTGGATTGTGGGCCTTCGGCGCAACGACTTATTTTCTGAATCACCTGCCTATTCGGTAGGTTTTCGCAGATGCTGATGAAGGTCATCGAATCGTCAATGGTGCTCATGCGCAAAAAGCTCATTTTATGGACAGGCAGAAAGCACTCCGGCAAAACGACCGGCGCAGCCAGACTCGTGAGAATTGTTCGCAACGAGGGATTTGACACGGCCGGACTGCTGGCAGAGGCCCTGTATCACGACGGCAGGCTGATTGGATTCGACGCGATTGACCTGCAAACCGAAAATCGGGCGCCCCTGGCAAGACGCAGAAGCGACGGCGGCGAATCCGTTCCATTCGACTTCATTGCAGAGGGGGTGGAACTTGGTAGAAACGCTCTCAGTACAGCAGCTACGGAATCCACCGACCTTATCGTCGTCGATGAGTTCGGGCCGTTGGAAATGAATTCTCAGGGCTGGCGCACAGATGTTGATTTGCTGGTTCGGACAAGCGAATCCCTGATACTGCTTGTCGTCCGTGAGGAATTGGCTGGGCAGGTTCAACACCTGTATTCAAATGTTGCGAGCCTGATGCTATGCGCCGCTGAGGCGGAATCCGTTGAGAAGGTGATGTCGGAGCTGAGGGGCCGGCGAAGAATACGGCAAGCAGTAAGATGATTAAACTCGATGGAATGTTGATGATCGGCTCTGCCGGAGCCAACCTGGGCAAGACGGAGCTGGCCTGCGCAATTCTCAGGAAATTCGGCAAAAATGGCGACATCATCGGGATAAAGGTCACCACGATAAAGGATACGAATGGGCAATGCCCGCGCGGCGGAGAGGGCTGCGGGGTGTGCTCTTCGCTGGATGGTGCCTTCTGCATCACCGAAGAGATCGACAGCAGCTCCGGGAAAGACACGTCGAGACTTCTGACTTGTGGGGCCGGCAGAGTCTTCTGGCTTAGGGTGGTAAGAGAGCATTTAGTTGAAGGTGTAACCGCCCTGCTGGGTGAAATCGGCCGCGATGCGGTGTGCGTGTGTGAATCGAATTCGCTGCGTGAAGTGGTCGAGCCGGGGCTGTTCTTTATGGTGACAGGGCGGGACGCGAGAACCTGGAAAGACTCGGCCCAGCGGGTGGGAGAATACGCCGATAGAATTGTGGTGTCCAATGGCAAAGGCTTTGATATCGACCTCGACGAAATAGAAATCGTCAGCGGAAAGTGGAGAATGCGCGAGGGGTGTAAGGGCGGCTGCAAGGGCGCGGGGACCACGAAAAGGGCAACGGCGATAATACTGGCCGGCGGGCGCAGCAGCCGGATGGGCGCCGACAAGAGCCTGCTTTCGGTCGATGGGCAACCCATAATCGAGACAATCTGTGAGCGGCTTGCCGGGCGTTTCGATCAGATACTGATAAGCGCCAACGAGCCGGAGAAACTGGCGTTCCTGGGGCTTGAGGTCGTGCCGGACAGGATTCCCGGACAGGGTCCTTTAATGGGTATTGCCTCGGCTCTGGAGGCATCGAGCAGCGAATTGAATTTCGTGGTTGCGTGCGATATTCCGCGTATACATATCGGCTTTGTCGAAGAGATGCTGGCCGAAGCCGAAAGGAGCGGGGCAGACGTGGTTGTTCCGACGACGGGCAGCGAGGAATATGAGCCGCTCTTTGCGGTGTATCGCAAGAGCGCGCTTGAGTCTATAAACAAGGTTCTGGCGTCGGGGGGCCGAAGAATAAGCGACATATTCGCTCAATGCAGGGTGAAATATGTCAGACTAACTGATACGGAATGGTTGCGCAATCTCAATACGCCTGCGGAATATGAAGAATTCAGGAAGGGACTGCGTGGTTAGCTTTGAAGAAGCATTTGAGATTGTGATGATCTCAGCGCGCCGGCTCGGGACAGAGCGCGTCAACATTATCGAAAACGGCGCTTTGAATCGAGTGCTGCGGGAGGACGTCGCCTCGGATATCGACATTCCGCCGTTCGATAAATCCGCTATGGATGGGTTCGCGTGCCGCCGTGCGGACCTCGGCAATGAGCTTACAGTCATCGAGACCGTCGCAGCCGGGTCGGTGCCCAAAAAAATGATTGGACGTAATCAGTGCGCGAGGATTATGACAGGCGCGGTCGTGCCCGATGGGGCGGATTGCGTTATTATGGTCGAATCCGCCGAGCGAACAGGCGAGAACAGAATTCGGTTCACGGGCGACAGCACAGAAGACCATATCCGCCGTAAGGGCGAAGATGCAAAGAAGGGAGACGTGGTTCTTCACGCAGGGGAATTGATCAGGGCGCAGCACATTGCAGTATTGGCAAGTGTCGGGTGGGTGGAGCCGTTGGTTTCGGCGCGTCCGAGGGTGGGCATCATAGCAACGGGGAGCGAAATAGTCGAGCCCGGTGAGACACCGGCGGCGGGACATATCAGGAACAGCAACGGCTACCAGTTGAGCGCCCAGGCAGCAGGGGCCGGGGCGATTGCGAGAAGTTACGGCATTGTAGAGGATAACAAAGAACGGCTCGATGTAATGGTTAGAGAAGCCGCGGCTGAGAATGACGTTGTGGTTCTTTCGGGCGGGGTGTCGGTGGGCGATTACGATTTCGTCCGGGAGGTCCTCAAGAAGAACGCAGTACGGCTGCTTTTCGAGAGGGTGGCGGTCAAGCCGGGCAGGCCGATGGTTTTCGGGGTGTCGGATGAGGTCTTTTACTTCGGGATGCCGGGTAATCCGGTGTCAAGCTTTGTAATGTTTGAGCTGATAGTGAAGCCTTTCCTGTTCAAAATGATGGGGCATGATTTGAAGCCCGGGATCTGCCTCAGGAAGCTGAAAGAGGACATAACAAGAAACAGGACAGCAAGAGACTCGTGGCTGCCGGTGGTGTTTACGGGTAGCGACGGGGCGGCGAAGGTAGAATACCACGGCTCGGCGCATATCAACGCGTTGTGCAAGGCAGACGGTTTGCTCTGCATGCCGGCGGGCGTGGGTGAAATCAAGGCGGGGACTATTGTTGCGGTCAGACAGATTTGATACGCAAGGTACGGGCAGATACCAATATGGCGCATGAAGGTCTTTGGGAGCAGCTTGAGAAGCTCGACCGGCAGGAAACGGCCAAGAGGGCGGATTGCCAGTACCTGACCGAGCCGGACCGCTATGTCGTCGCGATGCTCGAAACGCAGTACATAGTCAACTTAGCTGAGAAGGACATATCGAGCTTACAGGGCGATTCGCCGTCAAGGCCGGCCCCTTTCCTCGAACAGCTCTGCCTTTTGGCCTATTTGATAAACGCAAAGGATATTCCTCTTGCCGAGAAGCTCGTCAAAGCCGAGTCGCTGCCGGGCGGGCAATTCTTCTTCAGGGGGCCGCACAGCCTGCCAACGGAGAGCCTGGAAAAAGCCTTTGGCGAGAATCCGGACGGCCTGATACGGGTTTCGGAGCAGCTTGGCGCGACGCGGTGCGAATTCGGGGACGCCTCTATTCGAGTGTATGCGCTGCCTCGTATTCCATTGACTCTGGTGATATGGCGAGGCGACAAGGAGTTTGCCGCCAGAGCATCCATATTGTTCGACCAGACGGCAGCAACCCACCTGCCATTGGACGCCTTGTGGGCAATGGTGAACCTGGCGGTGAAAACAATAGTAAGAGCCGCCGAGGCAAGCGGTTAAGGGACTTAGCTGTCCTGGGAACCCCTCTTTTCAGATAGGAATTGCGGAGGATCTCCCCTGCTCGCTGGCAAACACTCGGCAAGTCGAGACTCAATCGGCCTGCAAATGACGGAATCTATGCAAGGAGAAACCTGAGAAAAAAGTGTTCTAATTGGCGATAGTCCTTGAAAGTGTAGCAAGAAACGATTAGAGTAAAGAACTTTCGTGTCTTTTTTGAGTTCGTGCCGGTAGATACGGGGGCACAGGCGGCCTTGACAGGGCCGTTATTGTAATTGCAATGGCAGGTTCGAAAATAGCCATCGGCGGCAAGGGAGGTGTCGGCAAGACGACGGTCTGTGCGGTCTGGGCGGAGCTGTTTGCCGAAGACGGCTGCGATGTTCTGGCCATCGACGCGGACCCGACGACGAGCCTGGCCTCGGCTTTCGGAATATCCGCCGAACAAAGCCCGGAATCGCTTATTGCAATGAAAGAGTTGATAGCGGAGCGGACGGGGACCGGAAAGAACGCCGTGGGGGCCTATTTCAAGCTGAATCCTAAGGTCAGCGACTTGCCGGAGAAGCACTCGCTCGAGATAGGCAGGCTAAAACTTCTGGTCTTAGGCGCTATTACGCAAGCCGGCAGCGGGTGCGCCTGTCCGGAAGGGGCTTTTTTGAAGGCGTTGCTGACGCATACGATACTGCAAAGGCAGGAAGTGGTCTTGGTTGATCTGGCGGCGGGCGTGGAGTCTATGGGCAGGGCAAGCGTTCAGGGCATTGATGCGCTGGTCTTAGTTGTTGAACCGGGGGGCAGAAGTATTGAGACGGCCAACAATATGGCGGGGATGGCCAGAGAGCTGGGTATCGGATGTGTGGGTGCAATTGCGAACAAGATCACCGACCCCGGCCAAAGGGAGTTGATAGAGTCGCAGTTGGACGACATTGTCTTGCTGGGCAGTCTTCCGTACAGCAAGGCCCTTCAGGGGGCGGATATGCGGCGAGAGGCGGTGTTTGGAGCGGATGTGGAGGTTGTGGAAGAGTTGAGACGCGCCAAAAGTAATCTGACCGAGCTTCTTTCGTCAAAGGTCGGAAAGTGATAAAGGACGAAGGTGATGTATATCCCTGGAACAATCAGGTGTTGAAAGAGTGAGGACATTCTATGGATTCAAAGGAACGCAGCAGCGACAAGGCCGCGCAGGAAATGATAGAACGGATGGCCAAGGCCGGCCAGCAAAACGCGTGGGACAGGCTTGAAGCCCAGCAGCCGCAGTGCGGTTTCGGCAAACAGGGGATATGCTGTCGAATTTGCACGATGGGTCCCTGCCGGGTCACGAAAAAGGCGCCTTTAGGCGTCTGCGGGGCCGACGTGGACACGATCGTGGCGCGGAACTTTCTGCGGGCGATTGCCGCGGGCGTCAGCGCGCACAGCGATCACGGGCGAACCGTAGCAGAGGTATTCCTTGCGACGGCAAAAGGTCAGGCCGGGGATTACCGGCTGAAAGACACCACGAAACTGCACAAGCTGGCGCAGGAATTGGGGGTGAAGACGAAAGACCGGTCGGTGAACGAGATTGCGGTGGACGTTGGCAAGATCGCCCTGGGCGAGTTCGGCAAGGCGGAAGGCACACAGCTTATGGCCAAGCGTGCCCCCAAGCCGCGTCAGGAAATCTGGGACAAGCTGGGGATCACGCCCCGGGCCGTGGACCGCGAGGTTACCGAGTCGCTGCATCGCAGCACGATGGGCGTTGACCAGGATTACAGGAATATCCTTCTGCACGCCAGCCGAGTGGCCCTGGCCGACGGCTGGGGCGGCTCGATGCTCGCCACCGAATTGCAGGATGTTCTCTTCGGGACGCCTTACCCGGGCCGAGGCGAAGTCAATATGGGCGTCCTCAAGGAAGACCAAGTCAACATCATCGTCCATGGGCACGAGCCTATTCTGTCCGAGATGATAGCGGTGGCCTCCCAGGACAAGGAGCTGCTTGCCGAAGCCGCAAAGGTCGGCGCGAAGGGAATAAACGTGGCAGGGACCTGCTGCACGGCCAACGAGCTGCTGATGCGGCACGGCATACCAATCGCCGGCAATTTCCTCAACCAGGAATTGGTCATCGCCACCGGCGCAATAGAGCTGATGGCTGTCGATGTGCAGTGCGTAATGCAGGGGCTGACAAGCATTGCCGCGTGCTACCACACCAAGCTGATAACCACAGCCGACAAGGCCAAAATGCCGGGCGTGGAACATATCTCGATGGATGAGAAGACGGCGCTCAATACCGCGAAGAAGCTGGTCAGAATGGCCATCGCCAACTACAAGAATCGCGGCGAGGTCTATATTCCCAAGCAAAAGCAGTCTGCGGTAGGCGGCTTTAGCTTCGAATCGATCAACTATATGTTAGGCGGGCGATTCCGGGCGAGCTTTCGCCCGCTGAACGACAACATAATCAACGGCCGAATCCGCGGCATCGTCGGGGTGGTCGGGTGCACCAACCCCAAGATGCCCCAGGACTTCACTCATACAACGCTGACGAAGGAGCTTATCAAAAGGGATATTCTCGTATTGACGACCGGCTGCGCCACTATCGCGTGCGGCAAGCAAGGTCTGACCAACCCGCGGGAAGCGCTCGATCTGGCTGGACCGGGCCTGCGAGAGGTCTGCGAGGCTGTCGGGATACCGCCGGTGCTTGCGTGCGGCAGTTGTGTTGACAATACACGCCTGCTTGTGTCGTGCAGCGAGCTTGTCCGCGAAGGCGGTCTGGGCGAGGATATGTCCGACCTACCCATCGCCGGGGCGTGCCTCGAGTCGGTCAGCGAGAAGGCCTTTGCCATCGGCCAGTACTTTGTGGCCAGCGGGGCGCTCGTTGTCTTCGCCAAGGAGATTATGCCGATTCTCGGCAGCGAGAACGTGAGCAATTACCTATTCGAGGGGATTGAGAAGGAGCTCGGCGGCAAATGGGCCGTCGAATCCGACCCGGTGAAGGCGGCCGAGTTGATACACGCGCATATCGAAGGCAAACGCGATGCCCTGGGAATCAACAAGAAAAAAGAGCGAAAGCTCTACGATATGGCCGACCGACGGGCCCTGACCGTTGAATAGCGATTTGGAAAAGACAGACACGTAGGGTAGGCTTTAGCCCACCCGGCCCCGCCATCCCTGGGGGAAGTTCGGTGGGGCAAGCCCCACCCTACTGGTGAATACTGATTACGCGATTTTAAGGTAGGTTGGTTTATGTCAAAGATAATTGCTTCAGCGGCGATCCGCGGCGCTCATAAGATAGCCAAACAGGCGGAAGACATCTTGAAAAAAGCGATCAAGGAAAAGGGTAAAGACTGCCGGGTCGAGTTTCCGAACACGGGGTACTACATGCCCATCATATATTCGATGACCGGCAGAGCGGTGGAGAAATTGGCCGATTTCGAAGAGGTGATGCAAGAGGTGAAGGACTTGCTGCCGCCGCCGGTTGACGACGACCTTTGGCTGCCTTACTTAGGACAGGCCCTCGATGCGGGTATGGCGACACTCTTCGCCGAAGAGATTATCGAGGGGTGCAAATACTTGATAGGCCCCAATCCAGTGGATGGTATCTGGCTTGGGGCGGCGGACGATATAATCCTGCGCGAGCGCGGGATACAGTTTGTCGATGGCACCGCGCCCGGGTTCGCAGCGGTAGTGGGCGCGGCGCCGGATGTGAAAACGGCTGTCGATATTGCCCGCAAGCTGCAGGAACGATGCCTGTACGTCTTCATGCACGCTCACAACAACGGCACGACCTTCGCCGAGCAGCTTGTCGAAGGCGGGGTGCAGCTGGGGTGGGAAACACGGCTGGTGCCTTTCGGCAGGGAGATAACTTCGGCGATTTATGCGCTCGGATTCGCCAGCCGGGCGGCGCTCAGCTTTGGCGGCGTACAGCCGGGCGATTTTAGACGGAATCTGCTTTACAACAAGAACAGGATATTCGCGTTTGTTATGCCGTTGGGCGAGGTTACGGACGAATGGTATGCGACAGCCGCGGGGGCGATAAACTACGGCTTTCCCGTCATCGCCGATTCCGACATCCCGCAGATTCTTCCCACCGGCGTATGCACATACGAACACGTGGTCTCCAACATTCCGCACGACCAGATCGTGGAGAAGGCGGTCGAGGTCCGCGGCCTGAAGGTCAAGATAGCCAAAATTCCAATCCCGGTGGCGGTCAGCCCGGCGTTCGAGGGCGAGCGAATCCGCAAGGAAGATATGCACTGCGAATTCGGCGGCCAGAGGACGCCGGCCTTTGAGTGGATTCGGACGCGGGAAATCGACGAGGTCGAAGACGGCAAGGTGATAGTGGAAGGGCCGGACGTCGATACGCTCGAGGAAGGCGGAAAGCTGCCGCTGGGCATAATAGTCGAGGTGGCGGGAAGAAAGATGCAGCCCGATTTCGAGCCTGTGCTGGAGCGGCAGGTGCACACATTTCTAAACGAGGCCCAGGGGCTGTGGCACATGGGCCAGCGCGATATCAACTGGGTACGAATCAGCAAGAACGCCGCGAAGGTCGGCTTCAAGCTGGAGCACATCGGCAAGCTTCTGCACGCAAAGTACCATGACGAGTATTCGAGCATTGTAGATAAGGTGCAAGTTAAGATATACACGAATGAGAAGGATGTCCTGAGGCTTCGTGAGCAGGCCCTGGCCGTATATGCCGAGCGCGACGCGAGGCTGGAGGGTATGACGGACGAGGACATCGAGATATACTACTCTTGTACGCTGTGTCAGAGTTTTGCCCCGAACCACGTGTGCATTGTATCGCCGGAGCGGCCCGGATTATGCGGCGCGTATAGCTGGCTTGACTGCCGGGCGGCATACGAGATTACCCCATCAGGGCCGAATCAGCCTATCTCGAAGGGGACCTGCATCGAGCCGACCATCGGCCAGTGGGACAGAGTCAACGCATTCGTTCTGAAGACGAGCGGCGGCAACGTGCAGCGAATGAGCCAGTACAGTATGATAGCCGACCCGATGACGTCGTGCGGGTGCTTTGAATGTATCGCGGCGGTGCTGCCATCGACCGGCGGGATAATGATTGTGAACAGAGAATACAGCGAGATGACGCCGGTCGGAATGAAGTTTTCGACGCTTGCCGGCACGGTGGGCGGCGGCCAGCAAACGCCGGGCTTCATCGGGCACTCAAAGCATTACATCTGCTCGCGGAAGTTTATCGCGGCCGAAGGCGGAATCAAGAGGATCGTGTGGATGCCGACGATGCTCAAAAACGATATTAAGGCGCCATTTGCCAAGCGAGCAGAGGAGGCCGGGCTTGGCGGCGAAGAATTCATAGGCAAGATCGCGGATGAGACGACCGCTACAACGGAAGAAGAGGTTTTGGAGTTTATCAGCAAAGTCAACCACCCTGTGACCACAATGGACCCGATGTTCTGAAAGTAAAATCAAAAATCAAAATGTGAGTCCACTCTAAAAAGGTAGAGCTTGGAGCGTAAAAAATATTCCGGTTTCAAAGCATTCCAGCTTGTTTTTGACGGCGAGTTTTATATGATGGCCTTTGATAAAAAATAGCCATTTTTGCAAGGGAAAAAGGATGTTCCGTAAAAATACTTCTCACCTGCAGCCGTCTTTATTCGGAATTACG
>Ga0315288_10009377_pt1 | contig 12335 bp, 11 predicted proteins | sample YL17G11_20_MG_FD_203454 | JGI IMG/M metagenome (GOLD analysis project Ga0315288, IMG submission 203454) | Sediment microbial communities from Yellowstone Lake, YNP, Wyoming, USA - YL17G11_20 | ecosystem: Environmental > Aquatic > Freshwater > Lake > Sediment | place: USA: Wyoming | collected...
CCTGATTATCTTCTCCAGCTTCCCGGCGTGCCGGGATTCGTAACGGACGGTGATCTCTCCCTTTCCTTCGACCAGGAACTGGTGCTCCGTTTTCCCGAAGCCGGAGACGACCAGGAACTGGAGCTCGGGCCGAACCTTCTTGTAGCTCACCTGGTCCAGGTAAGGATCGGTCAGGACGCCCCCGGCCACGATCTTCGCGTTCCCGCCCGAGACCTTGAGCGTGTCCTTGGGATAGAGCTTGGTTCTCTGCGCCTGGTAGCTCATGGTCGGCATGGCTTTATCGTTGGCCAGCCGGGTCCGCACACGGTAGAGGTCTTTATCGATCTTCTTCACCTCAATCACGTCCAAGGTCACTTCCGGCGCGTGCTTGGCCGAAAAGATGACGGCCATGGCATTGCGGTGGACCAGGTCCGGCATCATGAAGGGGGCGGACAAGCGGGAGCTCATCTTGACCCAGCCGCCGATCTCCGTGTCGCCATAGGTCGGGTGCTTGAATGGCTTCCAGGGCTTGTAGAGCTCGCCCTGGGTCAGGTTGTCGTTGTATTTCAGGCGCTCGCGGTCCGTCGCGCCTCCCATCAGAAACGACATCGGACCCTCTTCGCCCTCTTCGGCCGGCCGGGTTGTTTTCTCGCCCCGGGTCTTGAAGGTCTCGCTTTCGGGCTGGAATACCTCGCCGACATACGTATAAGCTCCGATGCTCTGGATCATCCATTCATCCGAGGAACCGTAGGTCGTATAGAGGTCCTTCCAGCTGATCATATACTTGTAGCCGGGCGTGATCCGCTCGGCCTGCTTTCCGATGTAATCGTAAACCGCGACGTCTCCCTGAGGATATTCGCCGAGGCCCTTGCGGCTCGGGCCGCGCAGGTACATGCCTCCGAAATTGTGGAACGTCCACGCCATGCAGATGTTGGTTTTCGCCTGGGTCCAAAGCGCCAGCGCTTTCAGACCGACGGCCTGAAAAGGATACTCCCCGGAGCCACTCTGGACGTATTCCGGCGCCCAGTCGAAACCCCAATTCCGGTTGGGGTCGACGTACCCTTCACCGTCTTCATTGATCAGGCCGTCGCCGTCGTTGTCGATCCCTTCCTCGCCGAGCAGGGCCCATTCGCCCTTCTCTCCAGGCTTTATTCGGACCATAAGCCTCGGGTCTTCAGGATCGGTCTTGAACATGCCGAAGGGGTCCTTCTTCCGCATCGTGCAGATATTGCCGTCGCCATCGAGGTCTTCGGGGAAGTCCTCATCGACGAGTCCGTCCCTGTCGTCGTCGAGCGGGATGCGCAGGCTCCGGTTGGAGCTTGGGGTGTTGGCATCCTTCATGAAGTGCCAGCGGCCGTCCGGATTGACGACCGGGACAACGTAAAAGACTTTCTTGTCGAGGAGCTCGGTGACCTCCTTGTTCTTTCCGTAATTCCCCAGAAGGTAATCGACGAGGTAGAGGCAGATCTCCCCGCCCTGGATCTCGTTGCCGTGGATGTTGCCGTCCACATAGATGCCGGGCTTGTCCAGCGCCGGGCCGGTCTTCGGGTTGTTGAGGGTCAGGGCGTAAATCGGACGGCCCTCCTCGCTCTTCCCGACTTCTTCGAGCTTGGTCATTTCGGGGTAAGCCTGGTTAATCGCACGAACGGCCTCGTAGACCTGGTCCAGGGTGTAGTAGTGATCGAACCGTAGCGGGACCGTGATCTTGGCGGTCTCGGCGGGCGCCAAGGCGGCGAGGAACACGATGACGGCTATAAACATGATCTTCTTCATTTTGCACCTCCCAGGTCGAGGGTCTTGGCGTCGCTCCAGGCGATCCGTGTCGACGCCTTGATTTCGATTTTGACCGGCTTTTCGGAACGGACAAGCCAGCGGACCGGCTGGGCGCCGTTGCCGTCGACGGCGGGCACCAGACTGCGCTTTTTCCCTTCCACGATGGTGATATCTTTGCCCTCAAGCGTGACGATCACCGGGAGGTTCCGGTTGTTCCGGCGGCCCATGGCCGTGGGATACGGGAGATAGCCGGCGTTTTCGACCCAGGCTTCGATCGCAAAGACGCCTCCGCCGAGGGGTTTGACCTCGGTCTTTCCTATCCTTATCCGGGCCATCTTTGCCGCGATCTCGAAGACCCAGGGCACCTGGCCCTTGAGCAGGGGCTCGATCTTCGCGGCCGGCGGTGTCGTATTGGTGAAGGGCACGGCGCCTCCGATCTCGATGTCGCCGAGGGCGGGGTGCTTGAAGGGCTTCCAGTTAACGAATCCCTGCCCTGCCAGCTCCTTGTCGCTCCAGGCCAGGAGCGCCTTCTCCTTGGGATCAGCCCCTTCCTCGGTCGGCGGCTTGGGCATCTGGCGCATCATTTCCGCCATCTGCTTCGTGTTCATCATGCCGCCCTTGATCCCCTCGATCACCTGCTTGGCCTTGAACTGGGCCGGCGCTCCGGAGGATTTCAGGAAGGCGTCGATTTTCTCCTCGCCGAGGGCGATGAATTCGTCGTTCGTCATCGTCTCCAGCTTCTCCGGGGTGATCTCGGGGCCCTTCTTTTCATCCTTGAGCTCGGGCGGGGTCCAGAAGTCCAGGCTGAAGGAGGGGAGCCCGAGCTGGTAGTAGGCGTAGAGCTCGAACGAGCCGTCTTTGTCCTCCGCGGGCTCCAATCTCTTTTCATCGAGCTTGTTTGTCTTGAGAAAATCCTTGTAGCGGTCGGAAAGCTCTTTGTAGAACTTGAGGTCTTCGGGCAGGGGGTTGACCACGGCACCCAGGCCCAGGAAGCTGGCGATCATCGACTCCGTGAGTTCCATCCCGGGGGGCATCATCGGCTTGGCCAGGTCCATGATCTCCGCCATGGTGTAGGTCTTTTCCGGGTCGGCATTGATAAATCCGGCCATCCGTTCCGGAACCTTGATCTGGTTGAGGTCCGCCTCCCCCCGCCGGCCGCCCCGGGGAGGGGCCAGGCAGAAGTTGGTCGAGCCGAAGACAAACGTCAGACCGATCTCCTTGTGCTCGTTCATGAACTTGAGCAGAGCGAAGCTTTCGGATTCGCTTCCCGCCCAGGACCCCGACTCGGGAGAGAAGAATTTGAACAGGTGCGGAAACTGGACGCCGATATCGACCCCGCCGGGACCGTCCTCGTTATATTCGCTGTCGCGGTCGTTGTCCAGGCCTTCGGTGTAGAGCTTGAACATCCCCTTTTCGCCCTTGGCCCAGTCGGCCTTCTTCATGAGCCGCGGCTCGCCGGGTACCGGCACCCACTCGCCCGCCGGGTCCTTGACCCGCATCATCGTGATGATCCCGTTCCCATCGAGGTCGTCAGGGCCATCCTCGTCCGTCGCGTCGTCCATATCGTCGTTATAGGGTTTGGCGTTCCGCGGATTCTCATGGAGCGGCTTGACGAAATAGCGGGCCGCCGCGTCGGGGTTAGGGCAGGGCGCCACATACCAGGTGAGGTTCTTGCGGACGTCGGCCTTTTCGATGAGCTGTTTCACGAGGTAAAGGGCGGCCTCCCCGGAAATCGGGACCGTCCCCTCGAAATTGGCCCCCACGAAGACGGCGGGAAAGGCCTTTTCCGTTTTCCCGACATCGGGGCCGATCTCGATCAGGAAAATGCCCCGGCCACCGGGACTCTGGGCCAGCGAGTGGACCTTTGCGACCGCGGGATTAACCCGAGCGTATTCCTGGAGTGCCGCGTTCAGTTCAGCGGGAGTATGGTAGCGGTCGAATACGGTTTCGGCCCGCAGCCCCGAAACAAGGACCAAAAGACCGATCAAGAGGATATTCAAGCGGTTACGTTCCATGTTCACCTCAATATTGAATTTCAACGGGCCATCGGTCCGGAGGGCCGGAAGGAGGGCTTTTTTAAGATTCACATTCTGACATATCCCTTGGCCCGGGGCAAGGAGATCGTTAAGCCCGGACAGCATTTCTTTTCGTGCGCGAAGGAATTTCAGGCTCGGGGCGCGCCCTCCGTCGGCCGCGGCCTGTCCGGGCGAGCTTTTTATCGTCTTGACGGGACAGGATTAATCCTATAGAATTAATAGTGAATGGGGTGATCATTCTAGAGAGGTGAATATGAAAAAATCCGTGATCTCGGTGCTCCTGATCCTGGCTTGGACGGGCGCCTTCGCGCAGACCCCCGAACCCGTCTTCGAGGAACTCCCGGGTCCGGGCAAGACATGCCGGATCGGCGACGCATACACGTTCACCTACGAATTCGACAAGACCCCCAAGATGGGCATGTCGATCCTCAAGGTCCGGCTCTTCGATGAGACCGGAAAGAGGACGACCGGGCTCGAGATCACCGGCCGGTCCGACATGCCCTCCATGCGCGGCGCCCACGACTCGGGGGAGGTCCCGTTCCAGCTGAACAGGAAGGGGGATTACCTCCTTCCCGTCGATGTCGTCATGCCCGGGCAATGGGAGATCCGCCTCGTTTTTTCCTCGAACAAAGAAGTCATCTTCAGGGGCAGCTTCAAATTTGATGTCTAAGAAACTGCCGGCCCTCGTTCTTCTGTCCCTCCTGGGAGCGGCCGAAGCGGGGGCGCAAAGCCATCTCCTTTTCCTCGAGCTCCAGGGTGTGGCCGGCTATTCGACCGCCCGGAAAAGGACCATTTTTTATTCCCTCTCCCGCGAGGACGTCATGCAAAAGCCGGGGCTCGGCTTCGACTATATTCTACGGCTTTCGGGAAGGTCCCGGGACATCGGGACCCTCGCCGTCCAGGCCCGACTGGCCTATGACCCCGAAGGGGGCGGCAAGGTCCAATTCCAGCTTTACAACGCGTCCTTTAGATACAAGGCGGGTTTTGCCGACATCTGGGCGGGGCACAGCCGCCCGGCCTTCAGCCTGTCTTCCATTCTAGACAGTCACGCCCTCCTCCTGCCGACCCTGGCCATGACCGGTTACGGGTTTGACAGGGATTGGGGCGTCGGCTTGTCCAGGGATTTAGCCTGGGGAAACGCGGCCGCTTCCCTGACCGCCGGGAGCGGGATGCCGCTTCGACTCAAGGGGAATTATCTCGCGGCTGCCCGCGTCTCAAAAGGGGTTCTTACCCGGGACAATTACTCGGTCGGGCTTTCCATGGCAGGGGGCAAGATCCTCGACATCATGGGCTACCATCTGATGTCGGATGATCCGATCGATTTCCGCTGCGTCTCCGCGGACCTGACGTATCTCTGGAACAACATGGAGGGACGGGCCGAGGTTTTAGCGGGGAAGAAGGACGGGAAGAACGTCCTGGCCCTTTTCGGGCGGCTGGGAGCGAACATCCTCGAGGAAGGCCGGCTGAAGATTGAAGTCCAACCGGTCGTCATGAAAACGGGGGCGGACTGGGGAACACTCCTTTCCGGCGGGGTCGCCTTCCAGGCCACAGCCGATCTCGCCTTCCGGGCGATGGTCCAGCGCGAGAGCGCCGGGAAGGACACCCGAATCGTTTTCCAGGTGTATTATTACAAGGGAATTTGAGGCGTCGCATGCAAACACGTATGATTCCGAAATTCTCGGAGGGGCGCAGGCTTAGACTTGCGGCATCCATCGTTTTTCTTCTTTTAGCGGCTGCCGCGCTCTACGCGGCGGTCGGCTGCGACCTCAACGATCCCGACCGGGACGTGAAGCGCCTCTTCCCCGAGTCTACCGGCTACAAGACCCTCTACGTCTCCATCGCCCGGAAGGGCGGCGACGCCCTGCTCCGGGAGATCGAGCGTCGGCTCGGCGACACGTTCAAGGGCTTGTTCGAAACCGCCGACGTGCCTTATACCATGTACGAGATCTACAAGGGAGACCGGCTGATCGGCTACATCCATGGGGTGAACCAGAAAGGGCAATACGGCGGCATCCAGGTCTTCCTGGCTCTCGACGCCGAGGGGACGATCCGGGCCTTTTACTTCCAGAAGCTCACCTCCAGGGCGGCCAAGCTCTTCCGTGAGCCTGCCTTCGGGAAACAGTTCGAGGGTCTCAGCCTCGGGGATTTTTATGCCTATGACATTGTCTCCGGCAAGGAAACGCCGCCCGGGCGGTTGAGCGGCATCCGGAACCCTTCCCCTGAAGCCGAGTCGGATTTCCGGGCCGCCCTGCGGGCCGCAAAGAAGAACCTCATCCTGGCGGACGAGTTCCTGCTCGGGAATAGGCACCTGAAATATCTTAAATCTGCGGGAGACCGGCCATGAAGATCAGCATCTTTCAAGTCGCTTACAAGAACCTTTTACGCAAGAGGACCCGGAGCGTCCTGACCGTCCTCGGCATCGCCCTGGCCGGCTGGGTCCTGGTCAGTCTCTTCGGCTTCAACAAGGGCTACGAGACCTCTCTCAACCGGGATATCGACAATCTCGGCTTCCAGATGCTCGTCGTCGCCAAAGGCTGTCCGTATGAAGCGGCCACCCTTATGCTCAAGGGCGGGACCGGACTCAAGTACATGAAGCAGGAAATCGCCGACCAGATCGCCCGGGAGCCCGAGGTCGACGGCGTGACCCCGATGCTCATGCAGGTCGTCTTCGATCCGAACAAGGGCGAGAGCGGCGGCTTCGCGGTCTACCAGGGTGTCGACCCGAAGACGTACCCTAAAATGAAAAGCTTCCTGAAGTTCAAGGAAGGGAACTGGTTCTCGGCCCCGGAAGCCGCCGAGACGGTCTTCGGCTATGAAGCGGCCGAGCTCGAGCAGAGGGAGGTCGGCGACATGTACCTCATCCCTGAGAAGAACATCGAAGTCAAAGTCGTCGGCATCCTGGAAAGGACGGGAACCCAGGATGACGGCACTATTTTCCTTTCTATCGGTACGGTCCAGAAGGTTTTCGGAATCCGGGACGAACTCACGGGAATCGGGATCAAGGTCAGGAAGGACGCCGACATGGCCAAGTTCGAGGCGCGGATGTATAACCTCCCCGACGTCCAGGTGGTCAGCCTGACCCAGGTCAAAAACACCATCATGACCCTGGTTTCGACGGCCCGGGTCATGGTCCTGTCCATCGCCCTCATCGCTATCCTCATCGCCATGATGGGGGTCGTCAACACCATCCTGATGTCGGTCATGGAGCGCCGCCAGGAGATCGGGATCCTAAAGTCCATGGGTGCCATGGCCTCGGACATCTTCAAGCTCGTCTGGATCGAAACACTCATCCTCTGTCTGACAGGAGGACTGGTAGGGACGGGCATGGCCCTGGTCACGGCCAAGGTCACGGATATTCTCGTCCGCAAACTGCTTCCCTACGCGCCGAGCGGCAGCTTGGTGAAGATCGAACCGGGGCTCGTCCTAGCCACCCTGGGCATCGTGACTCTGGTCGGGCTGGCCAGCGGGATCTATCCGTCCTGGAAGGCAGGCCGGGTCCGTCCTCTGGAATCGATCCGCAGCGAGGAGGCATCATGAGCGCCGGAACGAACCTAGCCCTGAGGGCGGAGGACCTGGTCAAGATCTACAAGCGCGGCGCCGAAGAAATCGCGGCCGTGGACGGGATCACCCTATCGATTGAGACGGGCAAGTTCATGGCGGTGGTCGGCCCCTCCGGTTCGGGGAAGACGACCCTCATCAACGTTTTGGGCTGTCTGGACAATCCCACGTCGGGCCGGCTGGTCCTCGGCGACAAGGTTGTTTTCGACAGGGGCCGGGCCCTCTCCGAGGCCGCCCTCACCCGGGTCCGGAGGGAAGTCTTCGGCTACGTCTTCCAGAAGTTCTACCTGATCCCGACCCTGACCGTCCTCGAGAACGTGGCCCTGCCGTTCACGTTCTACAGGAAGCCCGGGGCTTCGGACGACGTCGGAAACGTCCTGAGACTCCTGGGGATCGACCACCGGAAGGACCACCTGCCGGGTGAGCTTTCGGGGGGCGAGATGCAGCGGGTGGCCATCGCCCGGGCCTTGGTGAACAAGCCGCGGATCCTGCTCGCCGACGAGCCGACGGGCAACCTCGACACGAAACGGAGCGAAGAGATCGGCGAGATCCTCAGGGATCTCAACGTCCGGGAAGGCCTGACCGTCATCCTGGTGACGCATAACCTCCGGCTCGCCCGCCTGGCCCACGAAACCGTGACGATCAAGGACGGAAGGATCTCTCCGGCCGGGTGACCGGTCCGGCTTTTTATCTCCTTTTTATTTGTCTTGACCCAATTCCCGGCAATGATTACAATTAACCCAACTTTCCGGGAGGAGGGTGGCATGATCAAGACTCTCGCCGAGCTTCTGCTCAATACGCTCAAAGAATATCCGAAGGACGACCTCATGCTCTTCAAGAAGAAGGGGGCTTACGTTTCGCTCTCGACCCGGGAATTCGGCGACAAGGTGAAGGCCCTGTCGCTTGGCCTTCGCGAGCTGGGTCTGGGCCCAGGCGATAAACTCGTCATCTTTTCCGAGAACAGGCCCGAGTGGGTGATGACGGATTTCGCGACCCTCTGCCGGGGCGCCCTGACGGTCCCTATCTACACGACCCTCGTTCCGGAGCAGGTCCGATACATCATCGAGGATTCCGATGCCAAGATCGTCGTCTATTCCGGCCCCGAGTTGGGAAGTAAGATCGAGGCCGTCAAAGACCGCCTCGCCAAGGTCAAGCATTTTATTTCGTTTTCGTCCGAGCCGCCGGAGGGGGTCCTGGCGCTGGAGCGGGTGCTCGAGATGGGAAGAAAAGCGGACGCCGCCGACAAAGGCCTTTTCGAGCGGGAAGCCCTCCTGGTCAAACCCGATGACGAAGCGTCCCTCATCTACACTTCGGGGACGACAGGCGTCCCGAAAGGCGTCATCCTGACCCACGGCAATTTCGTAAGCAATCTCACCGCCGTCTCGACGATCATCCAATTCTCCTATAGGGATACGGTCCTGTCCTTCCTGCCTCTTTCCCACGTCCTGGAGCGCTTGGTCACCTTCACCTATATGTTCAAGGGGTGCTCGATCGCCTACGCCGAGAGCGTCGAGACCGTGGCCCAGAACCTCCTCGAGGTCAAGCCCCACATCATGGTCAGCGTTCCCCGGGTCTTCGAGAAGATCTACGCCAAGGTCATGGACAACGTCCTTTCGAGCTCGGGCCTTAAGAGGAAGATCTTCTTCTGGGCGATCAAAGTCGGCAAGACCTGGGGCGCCCTGAAGGTTTCCGGGAGGGACATCCCGGCTGGTCTCCGGTTCAAAAGGAACCTTGCCCACAAGCTTGTCTTCGCCAAGATCATCGCTCGGACCGGAGGCCGGGTCCGCTTTTTCGTCTCCGGGGGGGCCCCCCTTTCCAAGGATATCGCTGAGTTCTTCTATGCCATAGGACTCGTCATTCTGGAAGGCTATGGGCTTACGGAGACCGCGCCGGCCCTGTCGATCAACACGTTCGAGGCCATCCGTTTCGGGAGCGTCGGGAAACCCATCCCGGACGTCGAGATCAAGATCGCTCCGGACGGCGAGATCCTGGCTAAAGGGCCCAACATCATGAAGGGCTACTACAAGAAGGAGGCCGAAACCCGGGAGGTCTTCGAGGACGGCTGGTTCAAGACGGGGGATATCGGCCACATTGACGGGGATGGGTTTCTGATCATCACGGACCGCAAAAAAGATATCATCGTCACTTCCGGCGGCAAGAACGTCGCCCCCCAGCCCATCGAGAACCTCCTTAAGACCATTCCCTACGTCTCCACGGCCGTGGTCATCGGAGACAGGAAGCGGTTCGTCGCGGCTCTGATTGTTCCCAACTTCGAGAGGCTGGAGGAATATGCCAGGAACAGCGGGATCGTGTTCAAGGACAGGGGGGAGCTCATCCGGAACGAACAGGTCATCAGCTTTATCAAGGCCGAGGTGGACCGGGCGACGCCCGCCCTGGCCCCCTACGAGAGGATCAAGAGGATCGCCCTCCTGGAGCGCGAGTTCGAGATCGAGAAAGACGAGATCACGCCGTCGCTCAAGGTCAAGAGGAACATTATCGAGGACCGTTACCGGGACCTGATCGACGATCTTTATCGGGAAGACGGCGGGCTCTAGAGAGCCGGAATTACGGCGTCGCGTTATTCGGCCTTGTGCTCCGGTTTCGCGACCCAGAAGAGGATCCAGCCGCTTTTAGCGCTGGATTATCCGGATATGATCTGCGGGCGCGGTTATAGCGGCTATTGACAGCGCCGCCCGGCCGGCGGTAGTATTCCATCATAATGAGGTCGGTATGCTTGAGACAATTTTAATCATCCTGGTCGTTCTGTGGGCCCTGGGATTTTTCGCGTTCCACATCAGCGGCCTGATCCACGTGCTTCTGGTCATCGCCTTGGTCGTTCTGATCGTACGACTGTTGCAGGGCCGGAGAATTCTTTGACGGAGAAAACGCCAAAATGATTTGGCCGAAGGTCCGGCCTTCAAGACGGATATGGGGACTCCTCGCAAGCCTGGGCCTGCTTACCCCCTGTCTCTTTTCCGCTCAGGTTTTCAAATACCAGAAAATCAAGCCTGGAAAGGGATATTTGATCCAGACGGTTCCCTTCGAAAAATGGCTGGAAAGAAATTATTGCGGCCCGGCCTGCTTGGCTATGGTCCTCAACTACTGGGATGAAACGCGATCCTTCAGCCAGCGGAAAATCACGGATGAGATCTATGATTCCGAAAGCCAGGCGACTTATAACTCCGAAATGGTCCTGTATCCTCGCACCAAAGGATTTGAGAGCTACTCTTTCCAGGGAAACCTGCGGATCTTGAAGGATGTGGTTGGAAAAGACATCCCGGTGATCGTTCTGACTAAAGCCATAAAACAGATCGCCAAAGGACATTACCGGGTGGTCATCGGGTTTGATGATGACGAGGACCAGATCATCTTTCACGACCCCTTTTTCGGAGATCGTCAGGCCATGACGTCCGAGGATTTCATGAAGGTCTGGGAGCTCGGAAAGGGACGGAACCAGTCCCGGTGGATGATGGCTGTGGTCCCCGGTCAAAGCCCGTTCCCTTTTCCCGCTCTGCAAAACGACCCTCTGACCTCCATCAATCTGGCCACGGCCTATTACCGGAGATCGGAATTCATGAAATCGAAGGAGCAGTGGGAAAAAGCCAGAGAGTCCCTTAGCAGAGATCCCTACCCCGTGTACAGCCTGGCCATGGTCAGTCTCAGAGAAGGCAAGGCCGAGGAGGCCGAGGCTTATGCCCTCGAAGCCCTCAACCTGGATGGGAAAAGCGCCTACGCCCACGACGTCCTGGGACTGGCTTACGCCAGTCAGGAAAAGATTGTCCGGGCTTTACAGTCCCTCGGCCAGGCTCTCCGGCTTGCCCCCGGTGAGGAGTTTATCCGAAAGCATTATCTACAGGTCAGGGCTCTCTATATCGAAAGGGCCCGACTTGAAAACATTCAAAAAAAGGAGAATCCGAATGAGAAGACAAGTTAAGATCTGGAGTGTCCTGTTGATGATCGTGTTGGTCTCTTCCTATGCCGTCGCTCTTCAAAAACCGGTGCTTCAACAGGCGGGCACGTCCGCTCAGCTGGTGATCAGTGGGCAAGACGTGATCACGGCTTCCGATGCCGGGGGAGGCTATCTCACCACGAGAGATATCATTCTCGTCGTGGTCATCATATTTGCGGTTATCGGCCTGATCGCCGTCTTTTAGCTTGAGCGTGTCCGGCAGGACAAGCCCGGCCAGTCTCACCGGTCACCTGAAATTCCTCTTTTTTCCAGAGAGGAAATCAATTTCCTGACATTCTGAGAACGCGGAAAGATTCCGGCATGAAAACTGCGTTTAGGAGGAGACATAATTCCATGAAGCTTGTAGGTATTATTTTCATCGTTCTAGGAGTCTTAGCTCTGGCCTATCAGGGTATACGCTATACAACTCAGGAGAAGCTGATTGATATCGGACCCCTCAAGGTTACTGCTAAAGAGAAGAAGATCATTCCGTTGCCTCCGATCGTGGGCGGAGTTGCGCTCGTCGCGGGTATCGCGCTGATCCTTGCAGACCGAAGAAAGAAATAAAGAACGTCGCCCCCCAGCCCATCGAGAACCTCCTCAAGACCATTCCCTACGTCTCCACGGCCGTGGTCATCGGAGACAGGAAGCGGTTCGTCGCGGCCCTGATTGTTCCCAACTTCGAGAGGCTGGAGGAATATGCCAGGAACAGCGGGATCGTGTTCAAGGACAGGGGGGAGCTCGTCCGGAACGAACGGGTCATCGGCTTTATCAAGGCCGAGGTGGACCGGGCGACGCCCGTCCTGGCCCCCTACGAGAGGATCAAGAGGGTCGCCCTCCTCGAGCGCGAGTTCGAGATCGAGAAGGATGAGATCACGCCGTCGCTCAAGGTCAAGAGGAACATTATCGAGGACCGGTACCGGGACCTGATCGACGATCTTTATCGGGAAGACGGCGGGCTCTAGAGAGCCGGAATTACGGCGTCGCGTTATTCGGCCTTGTGCTCCGGTTTCGCGACCCAGAAGAGGATCCAGCCGCTT
>Ga0315288_10009380_pt1 | contig 12332 bp, 7 predicted proteins | sample YL17G11_20_MG_FD_203454 | JGI IMG/M metagenome (GOLD analysis project Ga0315288, IMG submission 203454) | Sediment microbial communities from Yellowstone Lake, YNP, Wyoming, USA - YL17G11_20 | ecosystem: Environmental > Aquatic > Freshwater > Lake > Sediment | place: USA: Wyoming | collected...
ATAGCGCATTCTCGCCGTTGCCATATAAGGAAAAAGCGGAGGCAATTGCGTAAGATGGGAATCGATTTATCTGCTATACGTTGTTGCATTTTTCAACCTAAAATGGCGTTGTAGGATTAAGAAAGAGCCACAGGGCCTTCAAGCATTTTGGCAAGGCGACGACAGCGGATGCCGCAAAGGCAATGCCGACTCCGCCATCCATCCACTTTGGCCGGATGCTAACGCCTGTTCCCATTCAGCTCTGAGCCTCGCACGGTCACGCGCCATTTTGACCATTCTGGCATTTATCTGCTCGATCCTTTGGGCTGTTAACGGGAACCTACCGAGTCCCCGTCTCTCTATACCGTTCTCAATCACAGTCTGTCATTGGGCGCTTCAAATTAGGGCGCTGCGGGCGCTTTCAAAATAGGTCGGTCAGGTTTCCTTTCATATACCTTTTATCTGCTTGTAGTTCAAGCAGATTTCTTTCCAAAACGTGTATTCGGTATTCATTTTCCGAATGTGCGAGGTCTGTATCGCTCGGACCGGCGGCGATGCGAGATGTTCTCTGTGTTAGCAAGAGCATTTCTTGAGTTTTTTCAACAAATTTTCTGAGAGTTCATTTTAATGGCATAAGTGCAAATACCCAAGACCCGTGCCTGGTCTGATTGCGAATGTGCAACTGCTCATCATAGGGCTTCATGGTCGTCCACATTTTCCATAATATCTTTAACCAGCGCTGGCCCAGACATCGCAACGCGCAAGCATGACTTTTTCCTTCCTGTCGCTTCTGATCGTAATACACTTGAGCCCAGCAACATCGCGTCCTGCTCAGATTAGCCCACATATGGACAGCAGTGCGTAGATTCTTATTACAAGCGCGTCGGAACTTGACTCTGTGCAGTTGGCCGGATTGATAGGCCGTCTTGTAGTTTGTCTTCAATAATTTTGCGGAAGGCTTCGCATTGACTATTAGGGCCGAACTTTTGCTGATCCTGACCATCCGACCCGGTGGGCGCGTTGGCTGGTTTTGGACCCTCCGACCCGGTGGGCGCGTTGGTGGCTGGTTTTGGGTCTGCACCCGGCAGACTGACGTACCTGGCTACTGTCTCACGGTCGATTCCAAGCTCTCGGGCGATGCGCCGTTGCGACCAGCCACGCTGTTGTAGGGTCAATATTGCGTTTGCCATAGCCATCTTGAGTTGATTTGCCATAAGAGACCTCCCTGAAATCCTGACATTGTGAATTTCGGAGAGTTTCTACGGCAATCTATCCTTCACTCAAAGTGGCTGGTTTTGAACGCGCCCATACTGGCTGGGTTTAAGCGCCCCTTGACATGGACTATCACCGCTGGGCCGCAGAGATCGCGCGGCTGTCGCTCCAGCATGCCAACCTGACCGCGTGGGTGATCGACGATTTCTACGCCAACCATGAGCTTTTCACGCCGGCCTATCTGTGCGAGATGCAGGCGCAATCGAAGCGCATCAACCCGCGTTTGGTTTTTTGCCCCTGATGTATTTCGACGAGATGCGGGCGAAGTTCGCCGAGGACCACCGGGAGGTCATAGATGGCGTCGTGGTGGCCTATTTGCAGGACCATGACGAGATTGAGTGGACGTGGGCCATTCTCAACGATGCTGAGCAGGTCTGCATTTCTCTGCAAGTCTGGCAGGATGGCAAATGCGACGGCGTTGGGTGTATCATCGACATGGCAACCAGGCTGGCTTGCCGGATCTGTGGGACCTGCCTGTGGCCGAACCGGCCAAGGGATCTTGGTGAGGTGGGCAAACCGATGTAAATGACACAAGAGATACGCCACGCAAATGGCATTGAAACTCCGTTGTCCCTGAAGAGATACTCACTCTTCGTGTGGCACGACGGGGCCTCGCCAGACGCTGCCGCCGAACGTGGTGACAAACATCACGGCGTCGTCCGATGGGTCAAATGAAACACGCTGGATATTCGAGAAGGGTAGATCATCAAAGGCTTCCCATGTCTGGCCATTATCTCGCGTGAGCCACAGGCCGGCTCCAGGCGCCCCCTCGGTGAGGGTCATGTAGATCCATCCGTCACGTTTTGGATGGAAGTAGCCGCCGAACGTCTGCCGTCCTTTGCGGCCTATACGCTGCCATGTCCTACCGCCATCCTCTGTACGGTACAGGCCGCCTGACTCGTCTTGCCAATCTGAATCGCACGTGCCAACCAGGATGGTGTTACTATCCTCAGGATGAACAGTAAAGTCCTTGGGATACAGAAAAAGCTGGGATGCATTTACCTTTACCCATCTCTCCGCGCCGTCACTAGAGCGGTACAAGCCCACACCCTCACTCATGAGTGGTTTTCCAGACCCAGGGCGCTTGGCGCACACAATTGCAAAGAGCGTACCATCCTTGTGCAGAATCACGCGGGAGACGCGGATGTTCAGCGGGTGGCCCAGGCCGTTTTTCTTGGGCGTCCAGGTCTTGCCGTCATCGGTCGATTTGTACACGCCTTCCATGAAGAGGCCAGCGTAGAGTGTGCGGGTGTTCTTGGGGCTGCGGGGGTCGAGCACGACAGAGGTCACCGGCCTCAGCGGCAGGCCCTGCGCCTCCGGCTTCCAGGAGGCACCAAAGTCATGGGAAATGCACACACCGCCGGGGCCGTCGTGGCTGTGACGCTCGGAAATGATGTTGTCGTTGGGGATGTCGTGGACGTTGGAAAACGCACCCCACATCTTGCCCGGAACGTTCGGGTCGAATGCGATCTCGTAGCAGGTATTTCGCCACGGGGTCCATGAATTCTTATCCCACCACATCCATGTCCGGCCGCTATCGACCGAACGCGCAAAACCAATGTCCGTATAGGCAATGTAGCGGCGGTTCGCCTGAAAAGGATCGATGTAGTAGTGCCACGTCGTAGTAACCACCAATCCGTTACACACCCATGCACAGCCGGGTTTGGGCTCCTGGCCGGGAGCCGGGTAAGTATCACCGTTGAACCATGTGTTGCCGCCGTCGTGTGTGACGTAAGACTGACTCCACACCAGGATCAGTCTGTCAGGGTCGCTGTTGCATATCGCAGTTCCGAAAGGTGTATCCCCTCCCTTGAACGACTGGCCCGCGGAGGCGGTGACGTAGTTGGGAGCCACGTTGTACTGTTGGAAACGTGGATCCTGGAAGTAGGTGGCGCGCCAGCTCTCACCGCCGTTATCGCTGCGATACACTGTTTCATGATGAGGAGGGTGAAATCCGGTGCCTGTGTTCATAGCATAGACGGTGAGCGGTTTTGCATCGGTAGTGAGAAGCTGTATGTACTGGGGGATGGAACCATAGGCCCATTGATCGACCTTGTTTGTCTCGGTGTTGATGCCTGGGCCCATCGCCTGCTGCCAGGTCTGTCCGCCATCTTCAGAGCAGTAGATGCCTCCTGTGAAACGACCGGTCTGCTCTTTGCTGCGCACCGTGCAGTAGACCATGATGACGTTGTCGGCCGAATTGGAACCGCCGGCGAATCCCTGTATCTCTTTCCATGGCAGACCATTGGTCTTCTCCGCCCAGGTCTGTCCCCCGTCGTCGGACCGCCAGATGCCATTGTCTGTGGCGGCAAACACGGTTTGGCCTTTGCTGGTGCAGTCAAAGTGGAATCCTATCATCCGGCCCTCTGGTCCGTTGCAAGCTGTCCATGTTGCACCCGCGTCACGAGACAAGAAGCATCGACCGTTGCCTGTACCTACAAGCATGACGTTGGGATCACGCGGATTGATCGCAATCTCACCATAGAGGGACTCCTTGAGATTACCGACGGGTGCAAACGTCCTGCCTCGGTCACGGCTGACCCGTAGCTGCCCACCTGATGAAGCATAAATAACATTGGGATCAGACGGGTGGAAGCCCGGTTTGCATCTTGTGTCACTTCTGAGTTGCGCATGATTAATCATGCGCCAGTTCCGACCGCCATCTTCGCAGATGTATGCTGCGCTCATATCGCAATTGAGCATCATCAGATTCGGGTCGGCTGGTGAGATCGCGGGACTGAACATGCCACCTCCGCCGGAGAGGCCCACGGGCTCCCAATTGTGGATTTCGGATATTGGATTTGGGAGTGGCGACTCGCAGAGGCCGCAATTGATCCACAACAACAGCAGCAACACCACCATCAGCCCACGGCATATTACTGATGAAAAGACGCCGCAGGTTCTCATATGTACTCCTGCATAATCCGCAGGTACTCGCGGCAGATTTCTCGCATGTCGGGGTCACCGGGATGTCTGTCCTGCTCGATGGAGGCGAAGCCGTTGAAGCCGACCTGCTTGAGGGCCGTGACAATCGCCTGGATGTCCATCACGCCCCGACCGAACGCCGGGAACTGTCGCATCAGGCCGTCGATATCGCGCATGTGCAGATTCATCAGGCGCTTGCCCACTTTGTGGATCGCGACCGGAGGGTATTCCCGCTGGAGCAGAGTCCAGCCCGCGTCAAGATTGTAGCCCAGATCGTCGTCGTGAATCTGGTCCCACAGCCTCAGAAACGAAGCGGCATCCGGCACTAAGCAATGTGTGTGCTGCTCGATGGAGAACTTCAGGCCGTGAGCTTTCGCCCGCGACAGGCAGGCTTTGGTGGTCTCCACGTATGCGTCCCACACCCGGTCCCAATCGAACCCCTCTGCGATGTCGATGTGATACTTCTGGCCCGGCTTGGGATTCTGGATCTCGTAGTAGCGGGGCAGATACTCCGTCGGCCCTTTCAGCTCGCGAGCCCAGGGCGCCACAATATTGATCATAGGCGCGCCCAGCTTCTTCCCAATCCGGCAGCCCGCCTCAAAATAATTCAAAGCCTGCTCGCGGGCCGCTGGGTTCGTGCTCGACAGGTCCTCGACCACCGGCTGGAAAAGGACGAATTGCGACACAAGCAATTTGTTTTGCTGGAGCTTCTGGTTGAGCCGGTCGATCCGCTCATCGGTCCAGAAGTCCTTGAGGTCTCTGCGTGCCGTCACGATCAGCTCGACGCCCTCAAAGCCCATCTCCCCGATGATGTCGAGGGCCGGCTCAGGGTCGGCGGCGGGACTCAGATCATGGAAACACCAGCTCAGGCAGCCGACTTTAGGCTTGCCCGCCCCAGCACCGGCGGGCTTGCCCTGTGCACGCGACTGCGGTTGCGCTGCTGCCGTCGTCAACGGCAGCGCGGATGTCGCCAGCGCGACATTTCGAAGGAATTGACGGCGATTCATAATTTTACTGTGCCTCCAAGCATGAATAAGTCTATTGATATTGCGTTTCGGTTTTGATACTCGTTGTTAGGGGCTTGCCGTTCACCATTCCGCCAAGCGTGCCCTTCGGATTAAAGCGCACCTGCCATCGCTGTGCAATGTTGACGCCGGCCGGGGCCGCGAACTCCACCGTGGCGGGCTGACGAACACCCTCGTCGGCGACTTCGAAAACGTGCAGAAACAGGGTCCGCGACCCGCTCTCTGGGTCACCGACCTCGATTCGCCAGGGACATACCGGAGGCTTCGCTCGGCCCTCAGTTATATGATTGTACTGCGCCGTGGGTTCGAGCGGATGACCCCAGGCCTCCCGGCCCGGACCGCCTCGCAGGACGATCTCGGCCTTCTGTGGCAGCAGGGTGTGCAGAAACATCCGCGACCGGCCGTATGACAACACCTCTCTGTCACCGTCAGCTTCAGGCAGACTGAGCCATGTCAGAAAATTTCCCTGCCGCTCCGGCTCGTCGGGAACGTGGAGAAAGAAATGGCGGGCAAAATCGGGACGAGTCGCCTCCACGCGGTCGAACACGATGAAGAACTCCCGTTCGCCACGCAGGTAAAGGAACTGCCGTGTCACTTCGCGGGCCTTGGCGTCGCTATAGCCCCTGGTGATGTCTGCGGCGGCGTAGGTATAATCGGCATTGTGCTCGAAGGCGACGATGCGGCCCCGCTCACGGGGCAGGCCGTTACTCTCATAAACATGTCGCAGAAGGCCGCCATCGTTCTGGTTGTTCTTGTCCCGCCGAAACTTCTCGTTGGGGTCGAAGATTGTAACAATATTGAAGATCAGCGAGCCGCCTGCGAAGTAGTCAGTATCGTTGTGACCTTGTCCGCCCTGGCGTGAAACCAGGGCGCCGCGTTTGCAGATCAGGAAGTGACCCTCGTCATCGCGCGAGTGGCCGGCGAATTGTGGGCCGCACCCGAAAAACGCCCAGGTCGCGTTGGGATCGTCCCAGGCGCTGCGCATGTACACGTGTCCGGCACCGGCAAACAGATAGCCCAGGGGAAGGGCATCGGGGGACAACGGCGAAATAGAGGGATCATAGCAGGCCACACGCTGCCACCGCTCGCGCAGCCACTCCCTGCCGCGGTCGGAAAACCACTGTGAAAGCCCGTCACGGAGCATCGGCGCGGCGCGGGCGAAGGCAGCCGGGCGGGAGCCGTCCCCATCGTCGATCCAGGCCGTGCGTTCATTGTGGGGCATCATCGCGAAGGCCACCCATCGCGGTTCTTCCACCGGATAGCCCCAGGGCTTGACCTGCTTGAATAGGTCTATGCCCGTCGCAGTGCGCCACGCGTGGAAGGCATACGGGATCACAGTGACCGGCCCATAAGCGCCGTGGCCGTATGATTCCGACCAGACTCCGCCCATCCCGTTGAAGGCTGGCATGCACTCTGCCGGGACTCGCTTGTTCCAGGAGTCGAGAAAGCTCTTTGCATCCGCCTCGCACCTCGTGCCTGCGCCCCAAACCGCCAGCGCGATGAAGAGTTTCTGCGTGAGCGCATCGCGGCAATTCATAATGTTTAGATGGATCGGTCCCCAGGTCTGGTTGTATTCCCAGTGGCCCCACTTGAGCAGGATTCGAGGCTCGTCAGTGAAAAACCGCAGCCAGGAACCGAGGGCGTCGCCGAACCGCACGCGCTGCTCAGGCGTCAAGGCATCGTAAATCCAATCATAGGCGATTGCGTGGTAGCCGAAGTGACTGCCCTGGCGGTCTGAGATGACAGTGCCGTCGCCCCATTGCCTGATAATCACGTCGGCATACGGGCGGGCGTCGCGGCCCCTTTGGCGTTCGACCAGGTACGCAATGCCGCAGTTCATCAGGTCCTCTGGAACAGACCAGGCATTGGTGATGTACTGAATACCGCCTCTGTGCACAGCGGCGTCTGCGCGTTGCTTGACGATCTCATAGTCATCGGCGAGCGGACCGCCGCACCGCTGCGCCAGTTCCTGTACGTCCTCGATGAACAACCTTGGATGAGCCGCTTTGACCTGATATACGGCTTCGCCAAACGAAGCACTAAAGGGGACAGCGACAATAAGCATCGTCGCTGAGATAACACTGAATCGCCCATCCATACTGGATATCACTCCATTCATATACGTTTCGCCCTGGATTTGTCGGACACAAGTCTTGGAACATAATGCCACACTCTTCACGGCAGTGCAAGCATTCTGTTAAGAGTAGCTGCAGTGTTCCATTGGTTTGCCCCCAAAGTCCCAGAGACCTGCGAGCCTCATGCCGTCGGCGCCATCGTCGAAGGGTTTGAAATCAGCGGTGCCAGAGTCAGCCTTGCAGAGGAAGGATTCTGGGGCGAGTTCGGCATACTTGACCAGCAGATAGAAACAGGATTTGGTAGTCGCCTGACTGGGCCTGGGACGAGGCTGGCAGCGACATTGAGGCCGATCTTAATCGGGACTCGGCCTTAGATTTCACCGACCTGCAAGGACAGATTGTTTTAATTTTCAAACTGCCGTTTTCTGGTATAATTGGTGTGTCGGTATCGCCCCTGGCGTCAGTCTCAGGGGGCTGGCCATGGACAGCACATTGGGCAACCGGCCATTGACGGTGGGCTGGGGTTATTTCCTCTCTGCCTCCGCGCCTCGGCCCAGCTGTCCTTTATGGGAAATTTCAGCACACACAGCTCTTGGGATGCAGAAAATGACAAAGAAATTGTTATTGCTGCCGACAATTGCAGCCGTCCTTGTATGCCAAGCATTAGCGGCCGCGAGGATCGACGTCTCGCTTGTCGAGCAGCCAAAGGTCGTAGCCTGTTTCGACGCTTCAGAGTTCGTGATAAAAGTCTCCGCGGAGGGTGGCCTTCTTTTTGAGAACCCGTTCACTGACGCTGATTTGACCGGTACATTTGTAGGACCTGATGGCTCTTCATTAAAACTGGGTGGCTTTTGCGATTCAGAGGATGGAAGCATCTATCGCCTGCGATTTTGTCCGCACAAAGTTGGTACATACGACTGTGAATTGTCGTTTCGCGCAGATGGTGTCGAGAAAAAACTGGCCAGTAAGCTTATCTGCGAAGCCTCTAACAATTCCGGCCCGGTGATTGTTGACCCGAACAATCCCAAACATTTCATGTGTGTCGGCTCAAAAAAGCACTTCTATCACCTCGGCTACACCGCCTATCATCTTTTAGATCCATCTAACGATGATTCGCAAATCGAAGCCGTCATTGACTATTGCGTCCGCAACGACTTCAACAAAATCCGTTTTTTACTCGCCGGCTATCCCCGCGACACCGACCGACGCACAAGTGCCGATGTCGAGTATGGCGTCGCCGACCCCTGGAAGGCGCCGAATTATGGCTCCGAGCCAGGACAGGTCAATCCGCTTCCTGCCTGGCCGGGCCAGCCGCACAACTACGATTTTACACGCTTTAACGTCGCCCACTGGCAGCGAATCGACCGCGCAGTCAAGCTTATGCGCCAAAAAGGTCTCGTCGCTACCTGCATCATCACGATAGAAAAGCAGGACCTGCCCAAAGAATATGGGCAACTGACGGAGCACGAGTACCGCTTGTACCGATATGCCGTCGCACGGCTGGCGGCGTTCGACAACGTCTGGTTCGATCTTGGCAACGAGCACAACGAATTCCGCGACAAGTCGTGGGGCGACACTATGGGGGCATTTGTCAAGAAATGTGATGCCTTTGGCCGTCTCGCTTCAGCCCACGGTTACGACCAGTTCTTCTATACGGATTCGCCTTGGGCGGACTTTATCATCACTCAGAACTATGGTGAGCCGCAAGAAGTTCACCAGTGGGCACAGAAGTACTATGCTACGCCCAAGCCATACATCAATGAGGAGTATGGCTACGAGGGCAGTCTCGACAAACCCGGCCACGCCCAGTCCGGCGACCGTGTCCGCAAATGCCACTGGGCGATCGCGATGGCGGCTGGCTACGCCACCTACGGCGACTGGTCGAATGGCGCCAGCTACTTCTATATGGGCCATGCCGGCCCCGGCAAAGCGGCTCTACAGTTGAAACACCTGCGGTCATTCTTTGAGAAGCTCCCATACTGGGAATTGAGGCCGCACGATGAACTGGCAACTTCCGGCTTCTGCCTCGCCAAACCACCCGAACATTACGTCTTCTATTTCCCCGCTGCCGGCCGGATTACTATCAATCTCACATCGGCTGGCGACGAAGCACTTGCTGCCGGTTGGTTCGACCCGCGAAAAGGTGGGTATGTTCCGGGCCCAGCCCTCTACGCCGACGAAAACACAATCACATGCCCCTCGCCCGAAGACTGGGTTCTTTATGTCCGGCCAGCAAATGCCAAATAACATTAGAATCTCAATTACATTTAGAGCCTCTAAATACGTTTCAGTTCCTGCGTCAAGAGTGAGACAAGTTCTTTAGAAAAGCATAAAGGTTATTGGCCTAAGATACTCCGCACCTATGATTGTGCGAGTTCTTTTAGGAGGCGGATGGCTGTTTTGGTCATTTTTTCGCCGCCGCCGGGGGCGATGCGGGAGTTGACCGTTTCGTAGCTGCCCTCGGCGAAGGCCTTTTCTGTGGGGATATAGCCGGGTGCATCCTGGCACAACTCGATCACCAGCGTCGTCGCGAAGGGGCTGGCTTGCTTGATAGCAAGACCCAAATCCACAAAGACCTCGCCCGGCAGGCCGACCACGGCGACGTCACGGCTCAGCCGAAAGACCTGTACCTCGAGGCCGATGGTATCGCCGCCGCGCAGCTCGAGCGACAGAATCTTGTACGCCTTGACCTGGTCGAGAAACGGCAAATCCGGCGTACCCACCTTCTTGACATTCTCGCGGGCCCAGGCAATATCATCCGGGCCGTATTTCTGGAGAGGGACTTGCACCACCTCGCTTCGCACGGCCAGCGCAGGGGCAGAGACCGCTTTTAAATCTCCTGCCGTGGCGCTCACCGTATCGCCAAGCGCACCGCCTATGTAATCGGTCTTGAGGCGGTCCTTTTTCGTAACGTCGATGTGGTTGATGTCGCCGCACGTGCCCGTGCCGAAGAGCAGAACGAATTTGTCGCCGTATTTCTCGCGGAGCGATTGCTCGACGTAATACGGATAGTCCGCTGCGTACAGAGTCCCGCCTACCGTGTCGAGGTGCAGGGCGAAGTTCACAATCGCCGCGAGAGGCGAGGCTTTTCCCGTTTCTTTGAGGAACACGATTCCAACATCGGGGTCTATAGGCCCGGCGGCGCGGACAATGTCGGGGTTCAATACGCCGGGATTGAAGCGGACGGTGCCATCCTTCATGTGGAATCGTCGGTTGAACGAAAGGCCCTGCTGCCGTGTGACGCCCGCTTCGATGCGGACGGGCCTGGCGGCCGCATCCGCCTGCGTTATGACTTCGACGAGCTTGGCGACGAACTGCGACGGGTAATCAACCTTTTCGCAGGGATCGCTGCCGTGCTCGGCGACGGCCGTATCGTGGAAGTGCTTTCTCAAGGCACCGAAATAGAGCGGCCCGGTGTGACTATGCGTGGCGGCAATGAGGATATTCCCGGCGGGGATGCCGGTTCGCTCGGCGGCCTGGCTGCGGGCGCGCGAGGAGACATCGAGCGATATGCCGATTATGTCGCAGAATACCATCGCCGCACTTTCGCCGCGCTGCTTGAGAACAACGGCCTTGGCGCGGAGCGGATTCGATACGCCCGTGCTGAGCCGCTCGTTGAAGTACCCGCTCATTCGGTAGCCGAGAGGCGGAGTGATATCGACAACGGCGATACCCGCCCTCAGACCGTCCGCCGTCGCCGCGGGCGCCGCCGCCAAAGCAGCGGTGGTCTGCCCCGTCAGCTCCTCCAAGAACCGCCGGGCCTTCCTGGCCTCGGCCAGAGTCTTGCCCAGGTCGCCTGGTTCCAGACACTCGACAACAAGCGCACCGCGTTTGAAGCCGCCCTTTTTGAGCCGGGCCAGCACCTTTGGGAAATCCACCTGCCCGGTCCCCGGCGTCACTGCTACATCCTTGGGATGCTTGTAGTCCTTTATGCTCATCCCCACCACAAGCCCATCGACCATCGCGGCATCGTCAACCGGGTCGAGCTTGCCGTCGGAGTAGTAATAAATGTTGCCCGGGTCGTACCAGATTCCGAAGTTCTTGTGGCCGACCGCTTCAACGGTCTTGCGGCACTGCGGCCCGGTGGCATTGAGGCCCCCGTGGGGCTTGACGCTGATGCCGATGCCTTTTTCGGCGGCGTAATCGCAGCACTCGGCAATGGCCTTGTAGTATGCCTCGTAGAGCTTCTCGTCGCCGACGCCGCCCATCAGCAGGTTCCTGGCCCCGCACGCGGCGCAATTGTCGATAAGCCTGCGCAGGCCGGCGATACCCGCTTCCAGCGATTCAGCTATGGGTATATCGCCGCCATACACCGACGGCACAGCCAAGCCGTGTTTTTTCACCTCTTCGCCGACCTTCCCGGCCTCTTCGAGCGTGGTCGAGACGGAAATCACCAGGCGGGTGTCGGACTTGGTCGTCATCAGGCCCGCGTACTTGAAGCCGGCCTCGGCAATCGCATCGAGGGCGACCCGGTAATCGTACTGGTCCCAAGGCCGCGTATAGCAGCCGATCTGCCAGCGCTCTTCGGGCTTTGATTCTTCCGCAGCCAAGCCGGACGCCAATAATGGCATCGCTACTCCAGCCGCCCCAACTTTCAGCGAATCACACAGGAAATCCCGCCGTGACACATTGTCCAATGAGTTCATTTTCGTTCTCCTGGTTATCTAATTGCAATGAGTTCTGCAAAATTGCAGGTTAGACCTATATTGTTGAAGAAAATCTCTTTTATGATTTTCTTCAATAATTAGCTAAGCGGTTACGAGACAATACGTTGCCATTGAAAAGAAAAAATCAACAAACGATTTTTTCTTTTCTAAGTAAGCCTAACCTGCAATTTTGCAGAAGCCTTTCTAATTGCACTGTCAGGCCTCACGAATCTCGCGTTTCTCGGCGTCATAGACCGTTCGTTTGCCGGTATCGTACGACTGCATCGCCATTATGACAGCGACCGCGTGCTGATAGCCGGCGTCAATGGATGCGTTCGGCGTCCCGCGCGTCCGCAGGCACTGGAGCCAGTCGAGGAAGTGGTCCGGGTGAGCAACGTCATCGACCCGCT
>Ga0315288_10009382_pt1 | contig 12332 bp, 7 predicted proteins | sample YL17G11_20_MG_FD_203454 | JGI IMG/M metagenome (GOLD analysis project Ga0315288, IMG submission 203454) | Sediment microbial communities from Yellowstone Lake, YNP, Wyoming, USA - YL17G11_20 | ecosystem: Environmental > Aquatic > Freshwater > Lake > Sediment | place: USA: Wyoming | collected...
TGCCGGATTCGCTTACCAGCGCGAAGCGTCCGAGCGTTCTGCTCTACAATCCCACCGACACGACACTCTGGGTCGGCGCCGACCAATGCGTACTGGTTCTGAAACCGGCCTTCGGCGAGTGGGTGGCGAAAGTCCAGACGCAGCACCAGGTGGCCGGGATATGTCTGAATCCGGTGCGGAACAAGGTCTACGTCGCCTGCACCTGCGACACCTTGACCGTGGTGGATGGCTCGACGCACAGCATTGTCAGGCGCATCCCGACCGACGGCTCAGTGGCGCATCTCGCTTACAGCCGGGCCTCCGACCGCGTCTTCTATGCTACCGGCGACACGCTGCTCGGAGTTGTCGATTGCGCCTCGGATTCGGTCATCGGCTCTATCGGGGCCAATGGTCACATAGACGATATCTGCGTCAACTCCGACGGCACGAAGCTGTACTGCGCAACCTCGGCCGGCCTGAACATGCAGGTCATAGACTGCCTTGGGGACAGCTTGGTCAAGACCTTCTGGACCGGCACCGGACCGTTTCATCTGCTCTACAACCCGCTGGCGAACAAGGTCTACTGCTCCGAGTATGAGGATGAGGACCTGGCGATAATCGACGCCGGGCGCGATTCGCTGTTGCGTTTCATATCGTTTGACTACCGCCCGGGCGTTCTCGGCTTCAACCCGCGTGAGAACAAAGTCTATTGCGCGCTCTCGACCAACGCACTGGCCGTGATTTCCGGCAACGGGGACTCGCTTCTGGCGCACGCATATGCCGATGGGGAGGCCAAAGCCATTGCCTGCGACTCGCTGAACAACGTGGTCTATGCTGCAGTCAGCGGAGCCGACCGGGTCAGCCTGGTCAATGGGTCCAATAACGGCTCAATGGGGTACTTGCCGACTGGAAGCGGGCCGTTTGCGGTTTGCTATGCTCCCTCGGCCGCCAGGATGTACGTCGCCAACCAGTGTGACGCGACTATCACCGTGGCCGGCGGAAGCTCGCCGCAGGTGCTGGCCACGCTGGTCCTGGGCATGCAGCCCCTGGCGCTTGACTGGGCCGGGAACCTCAACCGGGTCTATTGCGCGGACCGACGCAGAGGCTACCTCGTGGCGATTGACGGGGATCGGGATTCAGTCCGGACAATCGCGACACTGCCGGTTCTTGCGCTGGCCGTACAGGCCGCGCCGGCCGAGAACAAGGTCTATTGCGCCGGCAGAGTGCTCCCGGAAAGCACGGCGATATGCGTCGTCGCCCAGCCGCAGGACAGCCTGATTCGAACCGTCACGCTGGACGGCTACTTTGATGCCCTTGCCTACGACGAGCCCGGCCACAGGCTGCTGTGTCTGCTGACTTCTCCCCACCGTCTGGTCGCGTTCGACTGCCGCAATGACAGCCTGAGCTGGTCGGCCCCGGCGCCGGTCGAGCCGCGCGACATCGTACTAGCGACTCAGGAGAACCGGGTGTTCGTCTCGGGCTACGATTCGGTTGCGGCCTATGACCTGGAGACCGGTTCGCGGCACGCGAGCATCTTCGTCGGGCGCTGGCCGGGCCGGCTCAACTATGTGTCGCGCCACAACCGGGTTTCGGTCGCCCATTCGCTTGACGACACGATCGTGTTCGTCAGTGCCATCAATTGCTCGGTGGTCGGTCGTGTAGCGGGGGCGGGCCACGTTCGATCGGCCGTCTACAATCGACGCCACGACCGGCTCTACTGCGGCGGGGACGACAGCGGGTTGGTAGCGATTGACTGCGCGACCCTGGACGTGACTCGGATACCATCGACCTCCTGGGCTTCTGACCTGCTGCTCGACACGATTGCCGATAAGCTCTACGCCCTTGCCGACAACTGGATTCGGGTCGTGGACTGCAGCGCCAACCGATTGGTCGAGAGCCTTCCCGTCGCGTATTCGGTCGGCGGTCTGACTTGGAACCCGGCGAACCGCAGGGTCTATGTCTCGCTAATCTACGGGTCCAGGATACGCGTCTTCTACGATTCCACGATTGCGGCAATCGCGGAAACCCCGGGCAGCGAAGTCCGAAAGACACGTCTGCCGACCATCGTTCGCGGCGTGCTGGAGATGCCGGGTGGGAGCGACTTCCCTGTCGCGAGAGGTCGAGGTTTGGAAACCTCTCCCACATTCCTGCTCGATGTCACTGGTCGGAAGGTGATGGAACTGCAACCGGGCCGGAATGACGTCAGCCGGCTGGGTGCCGGCATCTACTTCGTTCGTTTGGCGTCATGCGTAGGGCGTGATGCGTCAAGCGTCAACAAGGTCGTACTAGCGAGGTAGGTATGCTCTGCAAGCGGAACGACGGATTGATGGAGGCATGATGGTGCGAGGCTCACGGTGTTTCCTGGTCGTGGGAATCCTGATTCTGGGTTTGACGCTGGGCATGACCTGCAAGAAGAAGAACCAGCCGCCGGGCGCGCCCTCGATTCCTTCAGGTCCCGTCAGCGGGCGCAAGGGCGATTCGTTGCGCTACTCGACCATGGCCGAAGACCCGGACGGCGACAGCGTAGCAGTCAGGTTCGACTGGGGCGACAGCACCATGTCCGACTGGAGCGCGCTGGTCCCCAGCGGGGACTCAGTCGTGATGACGCATGCATGGCAGAGACTGGGCACCTACTCAATCCGGGCGCAGGCCAGGGACGCAAGAGAAACCGCTTCCGTCTGGTCCAGCGAGCATCAAATGGCAATTGCCTCCTTCACTGCGTCCCTTGGTGGACCAGGTGAGGATGAGGCTTTCTCCGTTCAGGGGACATCCGACGGCGGTTACATTATCACGGGCTGCACGAAGTCCTATGGCGCAGGCAACTGGGACGTCTGGCTAATCAAGACCGGCGCATCGGGCAACGCGGTTTGGGACAAGACCTTCGGCGGTACACACGACGAAGTTGGCCGCTCAGTCCGGCAGACATCCGACGGCGGCTACATTATCACGGGCTGTACTGATTCCTATGGCGCAGGTGGCTACGATGTTTGGCTCATCAAGACTGACGCGTCTGGCAACCTATTCTGGGACAGGACCTTCGGCGGAACAGGACCCGACTTCGGCCATGCGGTCCAGCAGACATCTGACGGCGGATACATCGTTGCAGGCTGGACCGGTTCCTACGGAGTGGGCTACCATGACTTTTGGCTGATAAAAACCGATGCGGATGGCAACGAAGTCTGGGACCGGACCTTCGGTGGGCCGGGTGTCGAAGACGGTTACTCGGTTCAACAGACGTCCGATGGCGGCTACATCATTGCAGGTTTCACAATGTCCTACGGGGCAGGTGACGACGATGTCTGGCTCGTCAGGACCGATGCATCGGGCAATAGGGTCTGGGACCGGACCTTCGGCGGGCCAGGCGGTGAGTGGGGCAACTCAGTCCAGCAGACATCTGACGGCGGCTACATCATCGCGGGCCGGACTGATTCCTATGGGGCAGGCGACTACGACGTCTGGCTGATCAAGACCGATACTTCAGGCGATGAGGTTTGGGACAAGACCTTTGGCGGGACTGGTCTAGACAACGGCTGCTCGGTTCAGCAGACACTAGACGGCGGCTACATCATCGTGGGACATACGACATCCTATGGCGTCGGCGGCCCGGACGCTTGGCTGGTCAGGACGGATGCGTCAGGCAACAAGGTTTGGGACAAGACCCTTGGCGGGCCAGCCGAAGACGTGGGCTACTCGGTTCAGCAGACGACGGATGGCGGCTATGCCATCACCGGTTACACCTACTCCTTTGGAGCCGGTCTCGCTGACGCCTGGCTAATCAAGACCGACGCGGAAGGGAACTAGTCGCCACTTGCGTGGCGAAGTCAGAAGTCAAAACTCAGAAGTCAGAACGCTGAAGTCAGACCGACAGGAATTCGAAACAAGCCCGAAATCCGCGACTGGAGACAGGCAGTGTCGCTGCGTTCGCAGAATCGCCCACGGCTCGCAGAATCGCTTCGCTTGCAGTATCACTGCGTTCGCAGGACCGCTTCGCTCGCACGGATGGAATCGCGCGGCATCCGGCGAGAAGAGAGCTGATAGCCCTTAAGGCAAATACCTAACTCCGAAGCCCGAAGTCCGGAACAAGCACGAAATCCGAGGCACAAACCAAACCCGAAACGCGCAGTCAGACCGGAAACAGCGGTGTGCGACCAGCGGGCAGCAGACACCCCTCGGTGCAGCACTCCCCGAGTGACTGACTCAGTGACTCCCCCAGTGACTGAGTCAGTGATTCCCTCAGTCACTCACCCAGTGACTCCCTCAGTGACTGACCCGGTCATTCCGCCAGTGACTGACCCGGTGACTGACTCAGTGATTCCCTCAGTGACTGCCCCAGTGACCGGGTCACTGACTCCCTGAGTGACTCTCCCGGTGACTGAGTCAGTGACTGACCCAGTGACTGAGGGGGTGACTGGGGGAGTGACTCCCCCAGTCGTACCCCCACCTCTCCACCTCACGCTGTAGGCTCTTGCTTTATGATATGTTACGGGCATTGGGCGCTTGACTGGGGTATAGTGTGTTTATATACTAGGACAACATGCTGAAACGTAGTTTGGACGCGTCGGAATTGGGTGCGCGCCTGCGCAGGTTGCATCTTCGAGCGCGACCTACGCAGGTTGATGTTGCGGACGGGATGGGATTCGCCGGGGCGCGGAGGACGTTCGATGTTTCACTTCTCAGAAGCCCGGGGAAACCCGGGGACGTCCCGGGTCCAGGTTGATGTCGCTTGCCGTTGTTCGCCGGACAACGCTGAGGGGCGCGGGAAACCGCGCCCCTTGAGCTTGTGGCTTGTAGCCTGAAGCTTGATGTTCCGGGCTACTGAACTATGACCTTTCCGCTCGACGCGCCCTGTCCGGTTTCAGCCCGAACGACGTAGACTCCGGGCGCGACGCGCGCACCGGCGCTGTTCCGCAGGTCCCAGCGTAGCGTACCGCTCGGCGCGACAAAGGCCTGCACCGATCGGCCGGAGGCATCGTAGACCGTGACGCGCAGCGTGCCGGCGGGCAGTCCGAGTTCGACCGGCCCGCGCGCCACGCTCGGTGCGATGGTCAGCCGGGACGCCGTCCGCCCGTGCTGGTCGGCGACGCCCAGCGTGAGCCACGGCGCATCGAAGTAGAGGCCGTGCGGAATGTAGAAAATGCCCGCGCGGGCATAGACCACGCCTGCTCCGCTGCCCGGTGCGCCCGGCGAATAGACCAGCCGCGAAGCGTACGTTATCCACGCGGCCAGGGTCCCGGAATCGTTGACTGGCGCCGGCGTGGCCCAGCCATAGGGGTTCGCCGCGTTGGTGTAGGTCCAGTAGGAATCGCTCGTATCTCCGGTCGCTTTCTTCTCGTTGTAGGACAGATTCACATACGAGTTGCCGATTGACTTGTAGTGCTGGAGGTCGCCGATTCCCTCGTCGTAGGCGCCGCTGTTCCGGAAGATGTTCTCCTTCTGCCACGTGTCGCCCCAGGCATCGCTGCTCGCGGCGTACATTGCGTCATAGTCGCCGGTATTGTAGTAGTCCTTGGTGTACATCACCCAGCGGGTAGCAATGCTGTCGGGCAGCGTGTTGGCGGCGGCAATCTTGGGTTTGTAGCAATGGAACGTATCGCCGTTGACGATGCGATAGCGCCACGATGTCGAGTCGCCGTAGTTGGAATTGTACCCGGCCGTGACGTACGTGTGCTGGTTGTTCATGCAGGCGAAGTTGATTCGCGACCCGGCGCTCGGCGAGAGGAACGGCTCGATGACGTTGTACCAGCTCGTGCCGACCCAGGTCTTGCCGAAGTCCCGGGACCAGATCCAGGGCGCCAACTGCCCGGTATTGCCAACCACGGCCCAGCAGTACAGGCTGTAGTTCGAACGGTAGTCACGGCATACCGCGAAATCGGTAATCGAATCCGGTCCGGCGAGGACCCACCAGGCATCCCAGAACGTCAGATCGGGCTTGATCCGAACCACCGCTACGTTGCCATTATCCGACGCCGGGTTAAGGAAGAAGACGTTGACGTAGGACGAATCGCCCTCGCCTAACACCAGCCCGAGACGCGTCACGGTGCTGAGCGGATTCGTGTTGAACCAGAAGACATTGTTCCAGGTCGCGCCGTAGTCGGTTGAGCGATAAATAAACACGATGGACTCGAGCATTGGGGCCTCGGCCAGCCATATCGTGCCATCGGCCATGCTGTAGTCAACGGCAAAATCGGCCATGTAGCCGGTGTCAATAAGCACGTCGCCACCCCAGTCCTGCGGGCTGCGATTCGAGGCCGGCGACAAACCGCCGACAATCGCAGCCATTGCCGACTGGTGCAGGGGCGGCAACATCTGCCCGCTTGGCATCGAGCGGTCCATGTTCGCCGAGACAGCCGGCAGACCTGCCCAGGCTATCGCCAGTGTCATGCTCATGAGCACGACAAGTACCGATGTTTGTTTCATTCTTCCTCCTTTGGCTGAGGTTCTTTCTCGGACGTCAGTCATGCGAGACATCTTCAGACTCTGCGGTCATCTCTAACTGACATTCTTGTGGTGGGTTAGACTCTTTCGGAGACATTCGGGGTTCTGTCGTCTGCACCTGGAGCGCGCGACCAGAACAGGTCCAAACCAGGTGACGGCGGTGACCAGTGGTCAATGGTCAAGTGCGCCGAAATCCCGGGGTCCAAGCGCCAACATCCAATCAAGCCCCGAAGCGAGTGGCCGAGTGGTCCAGTGACCTAGTGGTCTAGTGAATCTGTGGAATCTGCGCAGTCTGCGGATGAGGGGAGAGGGGAAGAGGGGAATGCAGAATGCGGAATACAGATTGCAGAGTGGTTCGGTTTCGGACTACCTGGTCGGTGTAATCGGTGGAATCGGTGGATGAGTCGGAAGATTGACTTGGGGCGCGGCGGGATTAGAATAGGGTCATGAGAGAGAAACTGCCGGATATCGGGAAGATTTCCCAGAAGGTGTTTGAAGAGCTTATCTACCCGAGGCTCGGGGCGAAGAGCCGGGACGTGCTGGTCGGCCCGATGCACGGGGTGGACGTGGGGATTGTCCGCGTGGGGAACCGGGCGCTGGCCCTGACTACCGACCCGGTGTTCATCGTGCCGGAGTACGGCTGGGAACGGGCGGCTTGGTTCGCCATCCATATCCTGTTGTCGGACGCGGTGACGAGCGGTCTGCCGCTGAAGTACCTGGCGATTGACCTGAATCTGCCGATGAGTATCAACGAGGAGCAACTGGAGACGGTCTGGAAGGTGATTCACCGCGAGTGCCGGAAGTACGGCGTGGCGATTGTAACCGGCCACACCGCGCGGTATGAGAACTGCAATTACCCGATGGTGGGCGGCGCGACGGTGATTGCCGAGGGTGGGTTGAATGACTATGTCTCGCCCAGGTTCGCCCGGCCCGGGGACGCGATTATCGTGACCAAAGGGCCGGCAATCGAAGCGGCCGGCATCTTCGCCACGGCCTGCTCGAAGCGGATTGCGGAACGCTATGGCGCGGCGTTTGCAAAGAAGGCCGAGAAGCTGTTCTTCCAGATGTCGGTGGTCGAGGACGCGCTGGCCGCGGTGAGCGTGGGGACGCGTAACAAGGGCGTCACTGCGCTGCATGACGCGACCGAGTGCGGGCTCTGGGGCGGGCTGTATGAGATGGCGCAGGCCGGTGGGTTTGGCGTAAGGGTCGTAAAGGAGAGGATTCCGATGATGGCCGGTGTGCCGGAGATCTGCGACCTGTTCCGGATTGACCCGTACAAGTCCATCAGCGAAGGAACCTTGATTGTGATGTGCCGCAGCCGCAAGGCTGAGGCGGTGCTGAAGGCGCTGGCCCGGAAGCGAATTCCGGCCGCGATTGTCGGCGAGGTCGTGAAGAAGGGGATGACACTGGTCGAAGGCGGCCGGGAGAAGCCGCTCAAGCACCCGATTGTGGACCCGTTCTGGAAGGCGTTCTACGACGCGCTTCGGACGGGTAACCACGGATGAACACAGATGAACACCGAGACCCGGAACCCGGACACCAACCGCCAAGGCGCCAAGAACGCCAAGGGAATCCGGATTCACCACCAAGACACAAAGACACCAAGAACCAGGAACCAAGAACCAGGAACGGATTCACCACAAAGGCACAAAGACACGAAGGAATCCGGAGTTGAACCACGGATGAACACAGATGAATGCGGGAATCCGGACACCAACCGCAAAGACGCCAAGAACGCCGCGGGGATGGAGTTCAGAATCGCGCGAACATGAGCGAGAGCCGCGAGCCGTTGGCCGTCAGCCGTAGGCCGGTGAAGGCCGTAGCGCTGCTCTCCGGCGGGCTGGACAGTATTCTTGCCTGCCGGATGATGCTGGACCAGGGGATTGAGGTTGTCGCGGTCAACTTCACGAGCCCGTTCTGTACCTGCACCAGCAAGGGCTGCCGGCACCAGGCGAGCAAGGTCGCCGAGGAGCTGGGCATTACGCTGAAGCTGATGCCGACCGGCCAGGAATACATCGAGATGGTGAAGCACCCGAAGCATGGCCGGGGCAGTCACATGAACCCGTGCATTGACTGCCGGATATTCACGTTCACGCGGGCGCGCATCTTTGCCGATGAGATTGGGGCGGACTTCGTGTTCTCAGGCGAGGTGCTCGGCGAGCGGCCGATGTCCCAGCACATGCGGGCGATGCTGTTGATTGAGGAGAAGTCAGGCCTGAAAGGCCGACTCCTGCGGCCGCTCACAGCGCAACTGCTGGAACCGACCGAGCCGGAATTGAAAGGCCTTGTGGACCGCAGCCGCCTGAAGTCGGTCCAGGGCCGGTGTCGCCAGCCGCAACTGGCGATGGTGAAGGAATACGGCATGACCGACTACCCATGCCCCGCCGGCGGCTGCCTGCTCACGGATGCGCAGTTCTCGGCTCGGCTGAAGGATGCCTTTGCGCACGGCGAGGATACCGTGCGCCACATGCAGTTCCTGAAGGTCGGACGGCACTTCCGGCTGCCGAGTAAGGCCAAGGTCATCGTCGGCCGGAACGAGCCTGAGAACAAGCAGTTGTGCGCACTGGTTCAGGCGGGCGAACTTGTGCTGGAGGCCGAGGAAGTTGCCGGTCCGGTCACGGTTCTGCTGAGTCTAAGACAGGATGAGGATAAGCGACTGGCGGCCCGAATCTGTGCGCGCTACGGCGACGCCCGGACGCGGGCCGTTGTCGAGGTCAACTGCGCCGGGGAGGAGTTCGAAGTAGCGCCGGCGACCGAAGAGGAGTTGGCTGCCCTGCGCGTGTGAGGACAATCGAGGAAAGGAAGATGGACGAGACAATCAAGACGAGAATCAGGCAATTGGTGGGTGAGAAGATTCGTCCCGGGATTCAGATGGACGGCGGCGACATCGAACTGGTCGACGTGACCGACGAGGGCGTGGTCAAGGTGAAGCTTTCCGGGCACTGCGTCGGCTGTCCGATGGCCGGTCTGACGCTCTACATGGGCGTGGAGCGAACGCTGAAACAGGAGATTCCGGAAGTCACCAAGGTCGAGCTGGTGGAATAATCCAATCATCCACCGATTACACCGATTCGGGAATCCGGACTAGAAGCACCAAGAGAATCCGGATTCACCACAAAGACACAAAGACACGAAGAACCAAGAACGAAGAACCAGGAACGAATTCACCACCTAGGACACCAAGAACACCAGAATTCGGAGTCCGGAGTTGAACCGCCAAGGCGCCAAGAACGCCAAGAGTTGGAAGGTGGAATCCGCCGGGAGGTAGTCTCGGGAATCTGCGGAATCTGCGGACTTGGTGGTCAGCGGGGGTGGACCGCGATAACCGCGGGCAACGGCATGTGAATTCCCGGCACGGAAATGTCGCCGTAGTCATTGGTTTCCCACTGGCCATAGCTGACATAGTCGAAGTTCCCCAAGCGCACTGCCAGTTCGGACTCGTAGCCGCCATCCATGGACATCGCCTTGACCAGGTTCAGACTGCTGTTCTGAAGCAGGCGGGCGAAGTCCCAGATGGTGAGCCCAGCCTCAGAGACAAAGACCAGAATCCGCCCTTTGCGGTCCTCGGCTACTGCGGTCCGGTTGGCCGCCCAATTCCCTTTCTTCACACGCTTACGACCGATGTGGTCGAAGAGCATGAATGACTGGGCGACCTGCGTGTAAGGGGTTGCGCCGAGTCGGAACCGGTCGTACTTCAGGTCAATGACGCGGGCGCGGCTGACGCCCTTGCGGTTCGGTTCGGCGACGAACAGCGCCTGCCACTGTGGGTGAAGTCGGGCGCCGAACTCCTGGTCGCCGTTCAGCAGCAGTCCCATGTAGGAGAGGTCCGGGTAGTACTGGCCGGCATTGAACACCACTGAACTGGAGGTCTGTTCCTGCCACTTCTCGATGGTCAGAGGTTCCGCATCCTCGCCGTTCAGTGAATAGTGGAGGACTTCGAAGCGCCAGAGATTCGGCTCAATGCGCAGCACCGCCACATACGGCTCGCCCATCCGGCAGTAGCCCTGGTTTGAGGCGGAATCGTACCGGGGAATCGACCAGCGCGCGAACTCAAGCCCTGAGGACAGTTGCCGCCAGTTCAATCCCGCGTTCCAGGCCATTCCGAAGACAACCAGCGCAAAGAACAGTATCCGGCGCAAGGTTACTTTGACCGGCGAACGGCTCTCATCGCCTCGGCCGCCACGAAGAACGAGCCGGTGACCACCGCGGGTTTTCGCAAGCTCCGGACCGCCTGGGCGACCGTGTCGGCGGTCTCGAAGCGCAGCGCCAGATGCTGTGCCTGCTCGGCGAGCGCGGCAAGCGGAAAGGCGCGCGGCGATGCAGCCTGAGTGAGAATCAGTCGGGATGCGACCGGTCGGAGCAGGGCGAGCAGGTCTCCGGCCGGCTTGTCGCGCGAGGTGCCGAAGATGACCGTCAGCGGTCTTCCATGAACTTCGCGCAGAGTCTGAACCAGGGCCCGAACCGAATCCGGGTTATGCGCGGCGTCAATGATGAGCAGCGGGTCCCGGCGCGCGACCTGAAACCGGGCCGGAAGGCGCACGGTGCGAAACCCGCGGAGCGCGGCTCGTGAGTTCACCCGCGGGTCGCGCGGGGCCAGCAGCGCGAGCACAGCCAGCGTGGTCAGGGCATTTTCGACCTGGTGCGCGCCGGTGAGAGCCAATCGAACCGGGTGGCGCGAGCCAGGAGCGTCGCCCTGGATTCGGAGCTGGAATGATGTGCCGGACAAACGGACCGCGATGTCTTCGGCCTTGAGCAGCGCCGGAACATGCAGCAGCTCGGCTCTCTGCCGCCGCGCCGCCCGACGGAGAGCAGCCAGGGCAGAAGCCGGCTGGGTTCCCACCACCACGACTCCGTGCTCCCGGATGACGCCGGCCTTCTCGCGGGCGATTTCAGAGAGGGTGTTGCCGAGCACTTCCGTGTGGTCAAAGCCGATGCGCGTGATGACGGAGATGGCCGGATGTGCCGTATTGGTGGCATCGAGCCGCCCGCCGAGCCCGACCTCGAGTGTCGTGTAGTCCAGTTGGCGCGGAACGAAGTGCAGGAAGGCGATTGCCGTCATGGCCTCGAACCAGGTTACCGGAATCCGCTTGAGCGCCGGTGCGATGCGCGCGACAATCCGCGCGAACTCAGGTCTGGATATCGGTTCGCCGGAGACGCGGATGCGCTCCCGGACATCGAGCAGATGCGGCGAGGTGTAAAGCCCGGTCTTGAGCCCGGCGGACCGGAGCGCAGCTTCAATCAGGGCGCAGACAGAGCCTTTGCCTTTGGTGCCGGCAACCAGGATGACATTGTTCAGTCGGTCCTGGGGTGAGTCAAGCAAGCTGAGGAAGCGACGAAAGCGCTCAAGGTCGAAGATCCCTTCGGTCCGGGCAAGCTGCTCGTAGTTGGGCAGAGAGTCGAGAAGGGAGAGAGCAGAGGCGTAGGTCATCACGCAGGGATTGAGGAATTGAGGGATGAAGGGAGGAAACGAGGAGGGGATTGCAGAATGCAGATTGCAGAATGCAGATTGCAGAATGGGGAAGAGGATTGCAGATTGCAGAATGCAGATTGCAGAATGCAGAATGAGTCGGCTGGAAGCCGCGAGTGCACCGGCTACTTCCTGAACCGGGGCAGGAGAGCCGGGACGGTCTTCTGGTAGTTCGCGAAGTCCTCTGGAAACCGGGCAAGGAGTCGGGCTTCCTCGTTGCGAATCTCGAGCAGCATGAGCGGCAGGCCGAGGGCCAGGGCAAGCAGGACTCCGGACCAGGAAGAGAACACCAGCGGCACGGCAACGACCTGCAGCAGGGTTGCCAGATAGCGCGGGTGCCGGCTGAAGCGGAATAGGCCGGATCGGACGAGCCGATTGTCAGTACTGCGCACCAAGTCTGCGAGCGAGTCCAGTCTCAGGACTGAGCCGAAAGCGAAGACCAGAATGCCGA
>Ga0315288_10009383_pt1 | contig 12330 bp, 8 predicted proteins | sample YL17G11_20_MG_FD_203454 | JGI IMG/M metagenome (GOLD analysis project Ga0315288, IMG submission 203454) | Sediment microbial communities from Yellowstone Lake, YNP, Wyoming, USA - YL17G11_20 | ecosystem: Environmental > Aquatic > Freshwater > Lake > Sediment | place: USA: Wyoming | collected...
TCGTCTCCTGCACGGCTTCTTGCACGGCTTCTTGAGTTGGGGTCTCCTGTACGGCTTCTATAACGGGAGTCTCAATGACCTCCGCCGAAGGCACAAGTGAAGCTAACCAGGGTGGCGTATGCTCCAGACCAAACAACTTGTTTGGTGTTAGAACAATTTCCCCAATATCCGGTTGCTCGTATTCTTTGGCCGGTTTGCGTGTTGTGCCATAGACGTAGCCATTAGCGAGCACTTCGCCTTTGCCGAGTGCTTGGCCCTTTTTGTGCCTTTCAACCTTGTAACCGGAGGACCAGTTGAACCCAACTAAAGGCTCAACAACAAGAGGAACCTTCCACGGTGGGTTTTTGGGTCGTTTCCAAGGACCTTCCATGATCTCCACAATGAGTGGGATCACTTCTACCACTCTCTCGTGTTTGATCTCGAAAACTATTTCATCGTGGACCGTGAGAAGCATCCGTACCGAGTCGTCACCCCCATTACGCAGCCAACCTTTGTTGTGGAAAGCCTTGTGCAGAAGCACCATGGCAATCTTCATGATGTCAGCTCCGGCTCCTTGAATTTGAAAATTGACCGAGTGACGTTCACATGCGGCTCGAATCTCTCCCTCCTGACTATTTGCGTCTGGAATGAGGAGCCATCGGCCGAAGGCGGTCCATACCCCAAGATTGATTTTTACTGCCGCGTGCTGTTGCTTGATCCACTTGGCAAAAGTTGGCACCGCTTTATCGAAAGCTTGTTTCCTTCTACGGGCTTCAACTTCATTGCAACCAGTGGCTCGAATGATAGATTTTGGCCCACCCCCGTAAAGCAGGGCGAAATTCGCGGTGTTGTGGGTAAGGATCCCATTTACCACATAAACATGTTTCTTGCTGACTGATAGGTCCACGCACTGTCCGGATTCAGCTGGCAAAACTTGGAGTACAATGAAACGATCTTTGTTATTGTTACTCTTTTGTCGGCCTGCTCTAAGCCTAGCCTTCTTACCCTCGTGTCTAAGATAAGGTCTTAGCTTAAGGGAATCGTTCACAGGTAAACGCAGTCGGGCATAATAACGTTTGTACGTTTGGTTGTAGGTCAACTCCAAATTGAAATCTAATCCAACATAACGGAGGACTGTTGCAAGTTGTCCGGCAAAAGAAAAATCCTTGGTAGTCACGTCTAAATTTGGTGTTTTACCCCCAACGGTTCCATCCGTATCGAATAGACCTCCTAGATAATGTAGTATGGATTCTCTTCCAGCACGCAACACCCAAAACGGGATATTGAAAGCCTTGCTGCTTTTTCGATGGATATCCAAAGCTTGAAACAGTCGTACTAACACACGGCTTCCCAAGTATAGACAGTCGGAGCCCTTTCTGGTCGGATGTATCTCGCACGCCTCACAAGACGTGATCAGCTTTTGGATCCACTCCTCGTAACGATGACCGTAAGCGTCAATTTTCTCTGATTTCCCGTGAGTTAGTCCCAAAGAAGAGGCGCTTCCAGTACCATCCCCAGCATAAGCTCCAGCCAAATAAGCCCAATCGTGATTCAATTGGTAGGTGCTGGACGGTAGACCATCCCATAGAGAAACTTGAATAGGCGTGTACGGCCGAGTTTTGGCTCTTGGGAGAGTTACTGGTTCTAACAATGCGCCAGGCTTAAGATCCATAACCCGAACAAAGGCACCACCCCTTAACTTCAATTGGTGCTCAGATGTACACGTAAGAACCCCACCTGATGTGACTACATGCACAAGAGTCTTGACCCCTCCATTATAGGTGGCCGTTATTGGTTCGTACTTCGACCCCGCAAAAATGCTTAGACCAGAACTTGACTCAAAAGTATCGGCGGTCCCCGAGAATTTCAGCAACTTAATTGGTTGGAGAACGTCGTTGATAAAAACCAGTGACTCTGGGTGTACGCACTTACCAGCGTTGCGTTCGTCTTTCGTGACCTCCTGCTTCCCAAAGAACGCTCGTGCGGTGATGGTGTGCAGGTCTCCTGACCCTTGCATGAATTCATTGATCCATACGGTTTCTCCGGAGACATTTGCAGCAATACGCAGCTCCTCACCTGCGTAATCGCATTTCGCCATCGTATACCCAGGTCGGGCTTCGAACACACGACGCAAATCGGAGCCTTGCGGTATCCCATGGATGGGGATACCGGAATAACCATGTTCCGGATCACCGGCTGGAGCGGAGAAGCGTCCGGTGGAGGCCCCAGTCTGTTTGAAGCTCACACGTAGTTCATCGTTAGCGTCCGGGTTATTGGCCAACCCGATCAGGTAGGTACCGATGGACTTCTCGAATCCCCTGTAGGTTACAACGTCTTTCAGAATAGCCGGGGCGTTAGGATCTTCCGCGAGCGCTTCTAAGGTCGCCCCATCCGTTTTGTATTGACCGCTCGCCTCATTTTTCGCTGGCTTCGGCGTAATGTTCATGCAGTTCGACCCAGTGCCGAACAGGAATTCCCCAAGTTGCTTTGGCGAATTTGGATCTAAATCCGTGTTTTTGAGTTTTGCGAACTTCCGGATCTTGGCTAGAATTTCATCACGTTCTTTAGACTTGGCTTCCAGCATTGCCCTGACGGGTGCACGATTGATCCGTACTCGGTTTCTCTCCAGAACCCGTAGAACACACGTGAGTTGCTTCTCAAGCCGATATGTGAAGTTGTACTTGGCATTGCACAGAGGCACGAGGTCCGGAATTATGCAGAGCTTGTATGTGCAAATGCCATCTGAACCACCGTAACGAATAACTCCCGGCTCATCCGGAGACAAAGAATCGAACCGAATCGGCATTCCCTTTTGGAATAGCTGCTTCAGTTCAATCATTTCATAAGGATTGCCATCGGGATCGATGAGCAACTGTTTAGCCTTGGGTTTTAGCCCTATCCCTTTATCGCCCGCATATTTGACGAAACTTGCAAGCATCCCATCTTCAAACGAACTAGGGTGCCACCAATCGATCCCTGTGACTGGGTATAGGAATTCGTGATCGAATTGAGCATTCCAAAAGAAAATGACAAGTTGTGCTACCCCTTTGTAGGACAATGAGTCGGCCGCTTTGTCCTCGGCTGTCCCTTCTGGGATAGCCGCACGGCAAAGTCGAGTGATAGCTCTTTCAACTTCAACTACTGGCTCTACATTCAGACTCGGGCCGCGATCCGCTGGCTTGTGTCGAATTGGGATATAGAAGCCCTCATAACCGTCGTAGGAAATGCAGAACCCTACAATTTGGTCTACCGTTTCAGGCTTACCATTTTTGTAGATAATACGGTTGTCGAGTCCAGTCGTCTCTAGATCCAAAGAACACGTACCACGGTCTATGCACTCGTTCACAATTCGGTTGACCTCTTGAATGGTCTGGACCCGAGTGAACTTGTGATACTTCATCCAAGGCTTAGAGGCATCGGGCACTTCCCGATCTGCTTTCAACCCCGTGGTTTCCAAGAAAGCAGCAATATCATCCCCGTCATCGTCGTCATTGGATGCCACCACCATTCCCAATAGATTAGGAGAGCCTCCGCTCAACGGGGCCGCTTTCGGTTTAGGGACAACCTTAGCCGGAACAGCCTTAGCCGACTCTGTGCTAAGAGTCGCCAAGAAATCATCAATGTCATCAGTGTCGGACATCTGGTCTTTCCTCTAGAACAACCAGTACATACACCCCGGCACGCCACAACTTGACCACTTCAGCGGCTAAACTTCCGGCTTTCGTATCCGCCGGTATAAAACACCAAGGCATGTTGGGGGCCGAAACCCCACAAGACCTTTTAGAGTAGAAAGGACAAGGCTCTTCTTGTGCACATCTCTTGGCCTTTGTGGGGAGTAGTAGAAGCTTTCCCTTGGGGGGTGGGCCAAGCTGATCTACCAAAGGTCTGGTCCAACCATGCAGGGCATGATCCATGTCCTCTTTAGAGATCGATGGTAAGTCCCACACTCCTTGAAACTCGCGCCACTCAGCTTCCCATGTGCCGCCCTCATCGTAAATCAGGTACAGTTCTACGGTACCCATCTCGACGGTTGGTAGCGTCAATCGGCGTGGCACCTAGTCGTCCATCTCACCGTTTAGCATCCGTCCCAGAAGGTCTTGTTGATTATGCCTCTCAAGATTGCTCTGACCTACTGTAGCGAGACGTTGTTTCGCAATCGCGATATACTCCGGGTCTTGTTCAATGCCTATGAAGCGATCTCCTTCAGAGATTGCAGCCAACAAGGTTGTCCAATGGGAAGTACGAGGTAAAGACCACACAATAGCAAAACCTCCGGGCTTCAAGACCCGTAAGCTTTCCCCAAAAACATCGGAGAGAAAACCAATAAACTTCTCTCTGATTTCATGTAACTTCTCTTGCGTGTCAAAGGCAGGTTCGGAACACTCACAACCAAGAATGGTTTTCCACCCTCGTTTATGCTTCTTACATTTCCTACACATCGGGTTTCGACTGCTGCTGCCAATAGCCGGTGCCGGAACTCTATTTCCCCCATCCGTGAAACCGTGTTTAGTTATTGGATACTGCCATGAATCTGGATTATCAAAATCAAGATTCATGAAGGCAATACCAGCCGGAGGGTCAGTGACGATAGAATCCACAGAAGAGGCGGGGAGCCCACGAAGAACGTCTAGGCAATCCCCATGGTAAAGAACCCCACAGTCACTCGTGTACGGCTCACTCATGGCGCACCCTCTTGCTAATTTTCTCACTCACCAACTGAAGGTGCTCTTTAGCTTTGGTTAGCGGGATACCACCACGATCAACTTCAAATCTAAGTAGGTCCAAAATACTTCCAAGCTTCAGGTGTGTGGTCATATCGAAGCTGCCACGTTCTTGAGACAATCGGTTCTCGCATGCTTGGAACAAATTTTGAACGTCCTCTTTATCCGGATCATAAGTGTCCTCCGTGCTTGGACCGGAGTTGAACTCAGGCGGTGTCAAACCAAAAGCTCGTTCTAAGCTCCACAGAACAGTTGAAAATTTGGATTCGCCCGTGAACTTTTTCCAAAGCCCTATGCAGTCCCAAGACTCACGACACACGAAGCACCATACGGCCGATGGGCCCCTGGCGGTTTCCGGGTAGTATCTGGCACTAGGCCGATTGTCCGTCCCGTGGAATGGACACGATATTTGCTCCTGTTGCCCACCTTGTTTCTTGAGACTATGCCCATGCCTAGCCAGCACGTCATAAGCCGACACGGATTGGCGTATCGCCTCTACCCGTGCTTGAAACCACTCCTTACGAGCAATCCCACGCACATGATCCGCAAACGCTTCTTGCTCAAAATCCCGAGCGGCCATCAGAGCTGCACCTGCATCGATTGAAGGTAAGAGTCGAACTCCTCAACCACGAAACCCTGCGGTTCCATCCGCTTGGGGGAGAGAATCCTCCGACTCACAAAGTTTACATGCGCTTGAAATGGTTCAAACAGTGGGTTGTCTCGATTCTTCAGATTGCAGAATTTGGTGAGCCCAGCGTTACGCATTTCTTCGTTAAGGTAGGTGCTGGTGATCACGTCAGCAGTCTTTTCGCAATTATGTACTAGCAACCCACCGGCTGCGAATTCATGGTCTCCCGTGACCTCAAGATCATAAACATGAGCCTCACCAGCTGGAACCACAGAAATTACTTTCTGTGGTATTACGGTAGCTAGTAGTCTACTTAGTAACTCCGCGTCTGGATCACCTAAGACCCCGTTTTGACTCAAAGTGATTAACGCGTCTTCAATAGCCCCACGAGATACTAGTGGGTAACCACGACGCTCAATTTTACTCAACGCTATGTTACATTTCCGAGGGAAGTAGAAACGCTCTCTCTCGATGGATCCGGTATACACCCCTCTGCTGCTATGTTTCAGAAACCCTTTGCGAACCATGGTTTGCATCAAACTGTACGCTCGTCTGGTATTGTTACCGTCATGGTTGCCGTATAGTTGGTCCGCAATAGACCGGAGTTGCAGTGGCCGCTTCTTGCCGACGAACAAGTTATATGCCTTGATCTGTTCAGTGCCTTTACGTGTGAACCAGCCGTATCGCAATAGTAGGCGACGGTAGATGTCCGCCACTGGCCACTCCTCTAAAGAGGCCCTGCGATCAGAACCGGCATACTTTTTAACGAAACGTTTCAACCTGTTTTGTTTGTGGGGTTCGGTAAAGCCTATCAAAGACGCAAACAGCTTCCGACCACGGCGGGAACGTATGGTGAGCACTTCTTGTGGGTACTCCTTGCCGTTTAGCTTCGCGATTTTGGGGTGAATAGCTGAGTCTATACCGAAGCCGAGCAACATGAGTTGGACATGCTCAAGGGTCCCACGCTTAGCTACTTCTTGCCCAATGCTTATGTTGCCTTGAGTGTTGACGTGTCCGTCCGTATCCCAGAATCCTTTGAGAAAAGACAATTGACATTGAGAAGAAGATTGCAAAATGCAAGTGGGCACCCCATCAGTACCGCGATCAGAACCAATAGCCCTGAACCAACGTGCAAGTGCTCCGCTCCCTTTCGCTAAGATGAATACACCTGATGCCTTTCTTTTATAGCGTAGAAGACGCTTCCCAAAAGCTACGAAGAAATAGGCAGAAATCTTAGCCTTAACCTTGGTCTCTAAGAGATTACCAACGTAACCCACCCCTTCTTCTTGCGAAATACCATCCCCAATGTAGGCTCCTAACAGGTAAGCTAATTCAGGGGTCACCGCTTTCGGAACACGGATAGATCTCTCCCATTTCTGAAACTTCAATACCGGTAATTTGGGTTCGGACTTGTCCGACATTGTGTAAGAGTTCGAGGCACCTAAAACGTAGGATTCTTTACTTAGATGCCTAGCCTCTACCCACTCCAACCCGGACTCGGTTATCGTCCGAAAACGATGATCTGGTGTTACCACAATTTTAGTACCACGGTCCGTGCTGACCACCACAACATCGCGCACACCGTTGTCAAAATTAGATAGGACTTTTTGCCACCCAGTTGAACTCCACACCTCTGTTCCAGGCCGAACGGATTCAATGGGTAGTAACGCCCCTTTGGTTTGAATAAGGGTACCTGCCGAACAGCACGCGTTTGCATACGTTAAAGCCTTGAGTTTATAAATACCGTCATTCTTGTCCGCATCGTCCTTTCCATTTCGATTGATCTGGAAAAGCATCAAGACAGGAACACCAGCATTGTGATCGAAGGTTAGAGCTAGACGCTTCGAGTCATTGACCACACTGTTTAGCTCAATTGTGTAGTCCTTATTTTTCCTGGCCTTCCTGGGTTCAATCCACTGCCCATGATCCAGTACAACCAGCCCCACCTCAAACTCCTTGTGCAGAAGTTCCAGTTGAGCCCGGATATCATCCATGTTCCAGTCCCGATCTGGACACACAAGTTCAAAATGCGTGTAGGTCGGATTGGAGTCAAAATCCCGAATCACAACATTTTGATAGAAGTCCTTCTCCTCTTGCGTCAAAGTACCGTCACGGATAGCTCGGTAGTCTAACGGCTTAAAACCCCTGTTAGCAAAACGGGTGTTGGTGGTGTGGATCGTGTAAATGTTCCTTCTGATTTGTTCATACTTCATCTCAAAGGATACATAGACTACATTGGTCTTATACCGAGTAACCGCGTTGTAGCACCAGTTGCACGCGAAACTCGTTTTTAACTCGCCTGGATATGCAGCGTGAATCCACAACTCCCCCTTCTTGGCCCCTCTACAGATGTCGTCTACCTCATTGATCCCACAAAGGCTGCCAATCGCCTTACCCCTATCCATCTCCGCCAAGTTGTACTCATCAATCATCTCTTGAGCGTCGGTACGGATATCCCCGTGGACCCTCACATTCGTATCGGTGACTCGTAGTTCCTGGGACTTCTTATTGAAGTGCGAGATAGCGGCTTCCAACCCCTTTATTTTCTCGCCCTTGTTGTCCTTGTCCTCGATACCACGCATGAGTATCTCGTGGGTTTCCTTGATCAGTGCCACCGCCTTGATCTTGCCTTGTTCCTCTTGCTGCGTGCGCAATAGATGGACAAAGTTCGTCCTGGCGTATGGTTTCTCTACCCGTATGTCCTTGACCCGCTCTATCTCCTCTAGGTGCTTGCTCGATTCAAAGTAATCCAGAACAGTCTGAGCCGACGGTATCTCGAAGAACTGAGAGAAAAAACCAAGCACGTACTTGTAGATGCGCTCGTCCTCTGGACGCCCCCAATCAAGTTGTCCAGCTTCCACGGCTTTACGCAGTAGTTGGAAGTTTCGGACAAGATTCTCCTGAGAGACTTCCTTGTCATATTCAATAACCGATCTGAGTAAACGCTTTGGCATCTAGAATGAGTCCGGACCAGTGGGCTTACGTTTCCACCCAGGTTTGAAAGCTGCCTTATGTTTTGGCTTCGTGTCTAGTTGTGGATCAGCTGCAATGAAACGTGGGGTTATTGGTACAACTGCCTCTATTTCGCGAGGAGTCTCGATGCCGGGCCCCATCGCCACATCCTCCCCCAACACAATACGAGCGGTATTATCATCATCGGCCCCGCCCAAATCCACGATATCAAAACGACTATCTATGTACTCACTTGCCTCATAGTCATAGGTTTTGTGCCCTGGCCCATAGAAGTTTAGTGTCCCTTCCACGATCCACGTCGGACGAAACAGAACTTCTCGAATACCGAGCGCTTCCCTAAATACACTTGCCGCCGCTTTGTTGGGAGCGTAAATGTACCCAAGCTTGATGATCAGTAGGGGTGGATCCGAAATTAGATCCGAAACGGAATTGTGGGTTTCGATGTCATCACGGACTTCTTTGGCTCGCTGCTTGTATGATTCGTTACCAAGCCACACGTCCAACAGATTCCGATCAGTGACTATCTTGTAGTGGAACTTCGTGGAGAACCGCCTCTTGCCAGCCAGAGCCCAATGCAAATGCTGACAAACCACCGGCCAGCTGCCTTTAATGAAGAGGTTGTCCTCTACCCGATCCCCTTCTATCTCACCCGCCGGGTTCACAACGGGTTGGTACAACTGACTTCTGATTGGCTTTGAACCAAAAATCTCTGGCCCCAAAAAGCCCAGCAACAGTCGCTTCTCTAGGCAAATACACCGCCTGGGGTGAATTTCATCCTCAGTGTAGTCGTACAGCCACAAAGCCCCTTTACACAACGGGCAAGCTGCACTGTTGACCTCAGACACGGGTATAGCTACACCACTCGCTTACGAAGAACGAAGGCTTCTGGCGAGTTCCTTGGTGAAACTTTCGCCCGACCCAAAATCCAACGCCCCTACAGCGGATTCCCCAAGAACCTTGTCAATCAGATCCTTTTTCTTTTGGAGAATTTCAAGCGTGTAACGATCGATCGATTTGCGTGCTTTGTCCGTAGTGCCCGGCCTTTCAGCCACCAAATGAACCGCCACCACATGCTGGTGGGGGGAACCTATGCGTATTGGCCGCCCCAAGAGCTGTAAATAGCTGCCCCATGACCACGGAGCGTTGTAGAACACCATCGCGGAAGCAGCTTGGAGATTGATTGCTTCTGAACCGGCATCTGAAATGAAGATGACCCGCACGTCGGATTGAAGGTTTTGAAAGGCCTCTTGAGCCTTTTGACGAGCGGGGTTGGCTTTCGTATCCACTACGTCACCCGTGACCGCCACACTTTTTATCCCAAGCTGCATACAAAGCTCTTGGAGCCTGGGTACATGCGACGCAAAACGTGTGTAAACGATGACCTTTTCATCCTCGAATTCCTCGGATAGCAAATCGAGAAGTGCTCGTTCTTTTGAGCTTAGCTCCAAGGGTAAAGCAGGTACCAACACATCATCGAACATATCCAGAACCATGTCCCTCTCCCCGTATTCGTATTTAAGCAGTGCCATCGAGTCAACGGTTTTCTGGCAATACACAAGAGCAACAAGTTTCTTGTGCTCTTCGTAATCTTTGACCTCACCGTCCCCCAACTCCAGTATCCCGGTCAAAGCCTCAGAATATTTGGAATTCTCAACGGCCGATAGCTCAACCACCACTTCTTTCGTAATAAGCGTTGGAAGTTCATCTGAAATCAGGTGCTTCGGGCGGCCAAGGAAAAATGGGTCGATCCGATCACGGAAGGCTTGTAGATTTTTGTAGCCGACCACGATAGGGATTTTCCGACCACCACCAACGGACTGTAGTTTAGTGACGCAGTAGTCATTCATGAACTGCGACTTGTTCCGGAACACGTCAGGGTGAATCGCTTTGTAGATGGAGTACCCTTCGATCAAGTTGTTCTTCAGAAGGGTCGCGGTCATTCCATAACAACGGTTTGCCCGGAGGGCCAGCTGACTACAGACCTCCCACGTCTTTGTGTTGTTGTTTTTGAAGGCAGTGCATTCGTCATACGCTACAACAAGCCCAGGGATGGCTTGTGTTATACCGTTCAGAAGCCCAGGAGTGGCCGGAGCTTTTGGATCAGGTTTACCATTAGCCAATCGAGGCACTGAAGCCCCGGCATTCCAGTCCCGAACTAGAAGGGCGTAGCCGATCATCAGGATCGCCTTATTCGGGCCCTGGTGCGCTGCAAACGCCTCGTAAATGCCCTTACGCTCTTGGGCCGAACCTTCCACAATGAAGGTCTGGATTCCAGTAGAGAATTTCCTGATCTCCGACCCCCACTGACGGATAGCACTTTTTGGTGCCACAATGATGGCCTTGGTGTCGGGCTCCTTATCCCACACGTAACACAAGGAGCCGATAAGACAAATGCTCTTGCCAGTACCAGTGGCATCCCCAAGTACCATCCGCTTCATGGCCAGCAGGTGGTAGATAGCTTGGACCTGGTAGTACCGGAGCTTAAATGGCTGAACCGTTCCATCCAAGGCCAGGAACTCTGTCCTGAGCAGAGGCGTCGGCTTAAGCGTGACGGTCTTGGTGGCCCGAACTTGTTTGAGGATCTCGTATACCTTTGTATTGACTACGAGATTGTCCGGGTCTTTGGTCTTTGCCACTCATGGAGATACACCAGAGTTAGGCAAAGTAGCTAATCTTTTAGTAGGGTGGGTAAATTATGGATCCACTCGCCAACCGTGTAGTCAATCGCTTCTTAGCGGAACGAAGGGTTACCCACGTGGGGATGGAATTTCCAACCCTGGATGCCCTGCGGAAGTATTTACACAAGCATCCCCAGGCGGACAAATCCAAGCACAAGGTCGAAAGCGGTAAGCCAGAGGAATCGGATAAGCCAGAACCCAAGGCCGAGAAAGGCTTCAAAACCGCTCCTGGTAGTACTGAAGATCGTCGGGAAAAAGCTTACAAGCCCATCAAAGATGTTGTGGCGGAGCTAGAGAAGCAAAAGAAAAAATGGCGAGGGATCCCATATTCGGACCGAGAACAGGAGTGGGGGAAGGCTTATCGTGAGTTACTAACCAAAGTACAGAAAGCCTTACCGAAGCCTAAGGATGAGGAAGCATTCTATGACGCCGCTACTGCTGCGCAAGGTGAAGGGGATAAAAAGGTACTTGCGTTACTCGCAGGGCTGATTCAGCCTGGGGTTGACCGTGATGAGTTCTTGGCCAAGGATAGGAAGAAGCCCAAGTCACCAACTCAGGCCAAACTTTTTAAGATCTTCGATGATGAGGGCATCACTGACCAACTACGCGACGAAGCTGAGGAGCCACGACACTCCACCCGTGGCCGTGACAGCACCCCTCGTAAACCGACTGGTCCGCACCCCGCCCGCAACCTACGAGTATTGGACAATTTCGTTCGCGACGTAATTGGCAAGCCCTAGGACGATCCTGTAGCCCTCTGCCGCTGCTCGGGTCTGTGCCCCACATCAACCGGGTGAAAACTCATTTCCCGGCTAACAACTTTTCGTAGTTGTCAGCTGGGCTGGCTTTTTTTAACGAACCTTGGTCTTTAAGGCGCTGGGTAGCATCCCTGACGGCGGACGCCTTGTCGGCATACATCGTGGAATTTTCGTCGTCCCACCGGAACTCACCGGTACCAAGAATGTACCTTACCAGGTTCACACCTCTACCGCCCCGCCTCACACTGGCTTCGAAACAAATGTCTCCCATTTCGGAGTCAGCCGTTGGGTTAAGGACTATCCACACCGATTGTAGTTCCATGTTGTTCAGCCTCCCATTTGCTTCACGGATGCCAAAAGAAGATCCCTGGCACTTTGTGGCAAATCTTTCAAATTATCAAGCCACCACTTAATGCAAATGAGCCCATTGTGACCCATGCGAGTTACATTTTTCTTCTCACCGCCGTACTGATACCGGCCAAACATCAGGTCCAAAAGCGTCTTTGATCCGGTACGTTTGAGCATCAGCTTCGCATCTGATTCGCTGAGGTCGTATTTGGTACCATCAAGAATGAGCGTCATTTGGTACCAGT
>Ga0315288_10009384_pt1 | contig 12329 bp, 7 predicted proteins | sample YL17G11_20_MG_FD_203454 | JGI IMG/M metagenome (GOLD analysis project Ga0315288, IMG submission 203454) | Sediment microbial communities from Yellowstone Lake, YNP, Wyoming, USA - YL17G11_20 | ecosystem: Environmental > Aquatic > Freshwater > Lake > Sediment | place: USA: Wyoming | collected...
CGCCCAGAACAAAGCCCGCCTGGAAAATTTAGTCATATTGCCTCCTTGTCCGGGATTATGATGGAAGGAAGGATTTTCCCTTTTCCCCAACGCCATGAATTTTCGCTCTGGGCAATAAATTTCCCCCTTTCACCACACTCATATCATACTTCCGGCTGCAGGTCGATGTCCTGTATGGGGTCAGGACATTAGTGACACCTGGGACTTTTGGATTTTCTTTCACTGGCGATAATATTCGTTAGGCGTCAGATAGTCCAGCGTTTGGTGGGGCCGGACGTAGTTATAGTATACTCCCACTCTTCGAGCTGCCGGTTCAGCTCCTCCATGACAAGGGCCAGGTCTTCCACCTCGTAGAACTCCTCCCGGCTCGTCCGGTTCGACCGCTCCACGCCTCCGTTCATCTCCGGACATCCTGGAGGGTTTGCGAACAGGGTGATCTCGAGCCTCCGGCAGGCCTCTTCGAACTGGTCCATGAACTCCGAGCCTCCATCGATCTGGATGGCCTTGATCCGGAACGGAAACTTCGTCTTCAAGTGATGGAGGAAGTCGGCGGCGGCGGTGCTGGTCTGTCGTCTGTAGGCCCGGAACGCGCCGTACTTGGCCGCCATGTCCCAGGCACTGAACTGGAATCGCACTTCGTTGGCGACGAGCCGCACCTGGAGCGTGTCCACCTGGACCAGGTCCCCGGGAGCCTCGACACCTTGTAGCTCTTGGACTTCCTGACGGCGTAGCGGGGCTTCCGGCGCCTCCGGCGGGCCAACTTGGCCTGTCTCACGTTCTCCGGTTCCACCAGCAGCCCCCGGACCCTCAGCCGGGCCATGACCCACCCCACCGGCAGAAGGTCGGGGCGCTTATCCCGAAGTACCGGCAGGTCAGCCGGGCGTTGCCATGCTCCGCATAATGGTCCATCCACCGGAGCCGCCTGGCGGCTTCCTTGGAGATGGTCCCCTGGCGAACCAGTGACCGGATGTACTCGGACCCCGGGATCAGGGTCTCATACCCTTGGGTTGAACGTAGATACATAGTGCCTCATATCTTATCCCAAGGTGTAACTAATGTATCTGACCCTACACATAACCACGAAAAGCCACAAAGATCGGCGCCTGAATAGCCGGTGGGGCAAAAAACCCTCTCGCACCGGCTAAAGGACGATAGGCTTTCCCTTCCGGTAAAAATGAGATGATCAAAAATAGTCCCTGCTCTCCTCGGCTGCCGTGCGCGCAACCTGCTCTAAGACATGGGAGGGCGGAGGCTTATACGCCCCGGACCGAAACCTCAGATGCTCGATAATCCGGTCCACGACGGCATACTCCGTGAGGAAGGAGACGACCTTCATCGTCCCCCGGCACTTGGGGCAGACCATCGGGTCAACCTCGTAGACTTTAGCTCCTTTAGTGCGTGCCCAAACGGGCGCCGAGCGTCTCCCTGCCCGCGAAAGAGATTGAGAAAGCGACCTGCCGGATAGCCCCCCTACTCCAAAATGACGGCGCAGGCGCCTTCAACATTGGGATTCTTGCGGTCTCTGACCCGGATAACGAGCTGGTCGCCTTTCTTGAAGCCCGGATTCTTGAAATACAGTATTGTCCTGAACCCGGTCATGCCCGAAAGAGACCCTTCGTCCGTCAGGGCCGGGCCGCGCCCCAAAATCGGGAAAAAGTCGCTGTCCGCGGGAAAGGAGAAATCGCGCAATCTGGAAAGCGCCAGCGTCTCTTTCCCCAGCCGCGAAAACAGCATCATATCGCCTTGGCCGCTGTTATAATCCTTCCGCCATTCCTGGTAAGTGGGCATCTTGTATTCCTGCTCATTATAGATCATGACCACATCTTGTCTGTTCACCACGTAGCTCTCCCCCGAAGTGGATACCATATAGGCGGCAAACATGATATATGGGCTCGTGATTTTTTCCACGGCCAGGGCGGCGTCTATCACCAGCGTTATCGGCCCCTCTTGGTTGATAAACACCTTCTGTCCGGGATTTATGGTTTGAGCTGACACGGCGGCCGTAAACACGAACAAAGCGAAAAGCGTCAATCTCAGAATCTTCATCGTGGCCTCCTTATTGGATACATAATCGAGGTTTTCGAATGCCGAACCTCTGATATCTATTTTATACCTGGAATTGGAGGGTGTCTATAAGCCTCAGCGACGGACAGGCACTCCCAGAAGATTGTTTTTGGCCGGACGGCGAAGTCAATCGCCGCCACCTGGCCCTTGTCGGGAATGTGCGAGGTCACCCTGGCGATGAACTCCAGATAATTCATCACCTCCGGCCCTGCGCCCATCCCCAAGTATCAATCTTTCTTCCATGGCGTCATTTCTTTTACGCCTAGGTTGCCACATACCCCACTTTTCCCAAAAACCCCCTTCCCTAGCTACCTTTTCGCCGATATCCCAAATACCCGCTACCCTCCTACCGACCCCCCTCACGTTTCTTGCAAACCCCGTTCCCTGCAATGCTCGAGAGCCAAGAATGGCCTACCTACGGCTCATCCGAGACCTTAATCCCTCACTTTATCTTCCTGTCGCTTAGGTCATCCGACGCCAGCCCGCCCCCACAAGTCCGAGAACCCCGTTTTTCATGTCACCTTCCCCCCATATGATTTATGTCGGAAAATGGCGTTTCCATATCAACCTACGGGCAACCCCACCAATGTCACCTTTTCCCCTGTTGGAATAATTTGCCCATTAAGCCGCTACAAGGCCCTTATACTCCGCGACAAACCGCTCGAAATGATGGAACAACACCCGGTAGAGAACCGTGCGTTCCGGATGCCGAGGACGATAGACTCCCGCCATGGCGGGAGAATGGCCTCAAGAAACGGGCCAAAGTCACGAATACGACCGCGTCTCCCTGGAAAGACGTTATGAGGCCCGGCTCGAACGAGAAAATCGATCAGGAATTTTAAATACTAGCGCAAGGGATGGATGAGGTAAAATCTGTTAGCGATGCCGAATTCCAGCGACGCGGTCATTTTTTCGGTTTGTTCCCGGTCCGGCTTCGCTTCCCCCGGCACCAGCTGCACGGCCATGTTCCGGCCGTTTTTCTTCGCGTAATACAGGGCTAAATCAGCCAAAAGCACGACTTCTTCAAAGCTCAGATGCATGGGCACGTCGTTATAAAAAGGAAACTGGGAATATCCGATGGAGCATGTTCTTTTCATCTGCGGGTTTTTCATTTCCTTGTCGATCTGACCCAGACCCTCTTTCAGTTTTACGGCAATTGCCGGCAGGAAAGCCGGATCCACGTTTCTGAGGATGATCAGAAATTCCTCCCCCCCGTAGCGGATGACTTCATCATCACTTCGGAGATGCGCCTTCATGATCTTGGAAAACTGGACAAGCCATTTGTCGCCGATATCATGCCCGAATTCGTCGTTCAAGGTTTTGAAATAATCGATATCCACCATCATGACGCCGTAGACATAAAAATCCTCGTTCCGCCGGCGGTTGGCGTTTTTTTTCAAGAGATAACATTTCTTCTTGAGAAAGTTTTCGATGTCTTCCGCCAGGACCTCCCGGAGAAAACGGCGGTTCCTCAAGCCGGTCAACGGATCTTTCAGGGAAATTTCCTTCAGCTCTTGAGTGCGCGACGCCACGAGATTTTCCAGCTCCCGCTGTCTCCTGGTCAATCGACTGATGCGCCGGCGATAAAAAGTAACGGCCGTCAATACTGCCAGAACGCCGCACAGAAGGATGAACCAGGTTGTTTTCCAGAACGGCGGCATGACGGTGATCCTGAGAGATACGCCGCTCTCATTCCAGACTCCGTCGTTGTTGGATCCCTTGACTTTAAACGTGTATTTTCCCGGAGGGATGCCGGCATAGGCCACGAAGCGGCGATTGCCCACGAAGTTCCATGTCTTATCCAGCCCGACCATCATGTAGGCATACTGGTTTTTTTCCGGGGCGATATAATCAAGAGCCGAGTATTCAAAGGAAAAAACGTTTTGTCCCGAGGACAGCGTGATATTTTCGATGTCGGTGATCGCTTTGTCCATGATCACGCGCCGGCCGACCTTCCTGCCGATGGGGACGTCTTGATTATAGAGCTGAAAACGGGTGAGGACGACGGGAGGGATATGCGGGTTATCTTTGATTTCGTCGGGATAAAAAGAATTGAACCCGTTGATCCCGCCAAAAAACAATTCGCCGTCGTATCCCTTGCAATAGCTGTATGTGGAGAATTCATAGCTCTGGAGGCCGTCGTGGATGTCGAAATTCTTGAATTTCTCCTTGACGGGGTTGAAGCGGGACAACCCCCTGTTGGTGGTCACCCAGAAATTGCCATTACCGTCTTCCACAATGGCATAAATGACCCGGTCGGGAAGTCCGTCCTTCTCGGTATAAAAATGGAACGCCTCTTTCTGACGGTCGAATCTGGCCAAACCGGCGGATGTCCCCAGCCAAAGATTCCCGCGGCTATCCTCGTTGATGCATAAGATATAATCGTCCTTGATCCCTTTGAGGTTTTTCGAATCATACTTGTATGCTTTAAACGTTTCCGTGGCAGGGTCGAAGCGGTTGAGGCCGCCGCCGTCCGTCCCGATCCAAAGGATGTCGGCTTTATCATAATAAAGGGATATAATCCGGTAAAAGCTCAAGCTGTTGGGATTGTCCGGGTCCGGAAAGTACCTCTTGCAAAGCCCGCTTTTTTTATCAAAGCGGTTGAGACCGCTGGCGTCCGTCCCCAGCCAGAGATATCCTTTCCTGTCTTCGACGATGGTCCGCACGAAATTACTGCTCAGGCTGTTTGGGTTGCGGGGATCGTTCCTATAACGGACGAATTTGCCTGTCACGGGGTCAAAACGATTCAATCCTCCTGTAGCGGTGGTGATCCAGTATGTGCCCGAGCGATCCTTGAAAATCGAAAAAACCCGGTTGCTGCTGATGCTCTGCGGATCGGCTGGGTTTTCCGTGAAATGGGTAACCTTGCCGGCGGCTCGGTCGATCCGGTTCAAGCCGCCGCCGTCCGTCGCCACCCAAAGGATGTCCTGGCTTTCCTTGTAGATCTCCCGCACGATGTTGCTGCTCAGGCTGTTGGGGTTGCCTTGTTCCGCCTGGTATAGCTTAAAATTGACCATGTGGAACTTGCTTATCCCTCCTGCGTAGGTGCCGAACCAGATATTGTCCGAATAATCCTCCAGGATGGTGAGAATGCGATCGCTGCTTAGGCTTGCTTCATCGTCCGGATTATAACGAAAATTAATGAAGCCGTTTTTCCCCGGCAGGTATTGGTTGACGCCGCCTTGATTCGTGCCGATCCACAACACTCCCGACCGGTCTTCGTAAATACAATTAATCCAGTCGTCACTCAGGCTGAATTTATCATTCAAACTATGCCGATAGTGCGCCCACTTTCGCCGGTTGGAGTCGAAACGATTCAGCCCGGCCTTGGTCCCCACCCAGAGATCTCCCTGACGGTCCTCATAAAGGGCCAGCACGCTATCGTTGCTGATGCTGTCGGGATCGCTATCGGAATGGCGGAAATGCTCAAACTTGCCGGTCTTCAGGTTCAGGCGATTCAGGCCTCCGCCGTCCGTTCCCACCCAAATGAATCCTTCATGGTCCTGCAAAATGGCCCGGACATAATTATGGCTCAAGGCTCCGACATTATCGGTTCCGGCCATAAAGTGGGTGAAACGATTCGTCGCCCGGTCCAGGCGATTGAGCCCCCCGTCCGTGCCTACCCAGAGAGAACCGGATGCATCCTCATAGAAGGCAAAGATCCTGTTGTTGCTCAGGCTGGTGCTTGAGCTTGGTTCGTGCAGATAGGGAATGAAGTGATCCTTTTCCTCGATATAGAGGTTCAGTCCGTTATCCGTCCCCACCCACAGGCTGCCCTTGCTGTCGACAAATAGAGACCAGACATTATTGTTGCTCAGGCTATTGGGTTCGCTGCGCTCCTGCATGTAGATTTTAAACTGATAGCCGTCATAGCGGTTGAGCCCGGATTCCGTACCGATCCAGATAAACCCCTTCTGATCCTGGGCGATGGTGAAAATGGAACTCTGGGAGAGGCCCGCTTCCAACGAAATTCGTTTGCATCGCAGATGATCCTGAGCAGGGAGTGAAACGGCCAAGCCCAAGATCACGAGAATATTAAAAAGAAGCCGCTTATCCTTCATCGCCAGGAATATCCCTTTCGGACCCGGATTCCATGTTACCTCTTGCCCGGAAAATATATCCTTGTTGAGCCCTGGATGTCAAGGAAACAAAGGGAACAAAGGACGAATTCCCCTTCTCCGAGCCCTCAAATCTTCCGCTGGCGGCGGAGGACGGCGAGGCCATAAACGAAATAGTGAGTCCCCGAAACGAGAGTCACGAAGAGCGTTGTGTCGTAAACCCAAAACAAAAACCCGGGCGCGGCCTGACGGTAGTTCAGCCAGAGAACGAGAAAAACCGTTCCGACTTGGCAAAGGGTGCTGACTTTTCTTAATTAGGAGAAATTTTTATGTTTTACTCTTCTCTGAACGTAAAGCCCTTCTTGACAAAAAGCCTCAGGCAAACTTCTACAACCTTCGGATCATAAAGAGCACCACTATTTTTTGTAATTTCCTCCAGGGCTTGATCCAGGCTGCGTGCCGGGCGGTAAGGTCGGTGAGAAATCATGGCTTCAACAACATCAGCAACAGCTAAGATTTTTGCTTCTATGAGAATCTCTTCATTCTTCAAGCCAGAGGGGTAGCCGGACCCATCAATCCTTTCATGATGCTGAAGAACGGTTTGGGCGACTGGCCCTGGAAATTCTACTGGTTTCAATATCTCACAACCATATTGGGGATGAATCTTGATCATACTGAATTCTAATTCCGTTAATCGGCCTGGCTTGCTGAGGATCTCAGCCGGAACAGATACCTTGCCTATATCATGAATTAATCCGGCCATGCGGATTCCATCAACTTGCTCTTGTGAGAGCCCCATTTCTTTGGCTATAGCACGAGCAAGATCGGCTACCCGTCTTTGATGTCCCGCTGTATAAGGATCCCTCGTCTCGACCAGCGTGCTTATGGCTTGTATAGTTGCTCCCAAATTTTTTCGGAGCATCTCAACAGTATAACTAAGTTCTTCTTCCGCCTTCTTGCGCTCCGTAAAGTCCATCATGGCTCCTTCATAATATAAAACACGACCCTTGTTATTCTTAACAACCCTGGCGCTATCCTTTACCCAAATGACCTTTCCATCCTGCCGGAGGATTTTGTTCTCAAAATCCTCTATCACGCCATTTTTCTCCAGGGCTGTCTTCCACCTCTCACGATCCTCAGGATTTGCATAATCAGTAGCCGTATTGCCTTTAAGCATTGACTCTCGATCCGGGTAGCCCAGCATTTGCAATAAGGCCGGGTTGGCATCCAGGGTTTTTCCGCCCGCAGTGGTGCGGTATAGTCCAACGGGCACATGATCAAACAACTCTCGGTAGCGCTTTTCACTCTCACGAAGGTCCGCCTCCGCCTGCTTGCGCCTGGTGATGTCCTTAATCATTCCTGACAAGATATCCCCATCAAGGGTTGCGCTCAAAAGTACTGTTTTGACTTTTCCTGTCTTTGTAAGCAATTCGATTTCGAAAGCTGTTGCTTTACCTTGCTTCATAAGATTCTCAATCAAAATCTCTCTGTCCTTTAAGTTTTTATATATTTCAAGGACGCTCCTTTGCATCATCTCTTGCGTCGATTCAAACTCTAACATCTTCGCCAAAGCTTCATTTACATAAAGAACATTGCCTTTGATATCGGTTTGATATATCCCTACAAGGGCGCTCTCCACCAGGTTTCGGTATTTCTTTTCGGAAAATTCCAATGCCTCTTCCGCCCGCTTACGCTCCAGGACGTTGGCGATGCCATCGCCAAAAATCCACAGCCATTGGACGTCTTGCCAGGACCAGTGAATCTGGTGAGCATAGGATCGGAAGCCAATCCAGCCGTTGACAAAACCTCCACGGCCCCTGAGGGGCACTTCCACCAGCGATTTCAAGCCCTCCATTTCATATTTCTGACGGTCGGCGGTCGCCTCTGGGGGCAAATCGTCCAGCGTGGATATCTGGATCATCTCGCCGCCTAGCAATCGTTTCTCTGTCCACGCAAGCGTTCCCATGGGAACATCCTGGTACTTTTGTAACCAATCAGGGCTGCCAGGGACATGCCAATCATAGACCGTACTCCAGATGGCTGAGTCCGACGAGGTCAGGATGACGAATACATCGTCAGCCCCCATGAACTGGCCGATCTCTTGCAGGCCGGTCCTGATATGATCATCAATAGCTGAGCCGGTGGAGTTTGCGAATCGAGCCAGAAGCTTGTTGATGAGGTTATCAAACACCACCTGCCGCCGGATCACGTCTTCCGCCTGCTTACGCTCAATAGATTTAGCAATTTGTGAAGAGACATATTCGAGCATACGTAATTCGCGCTGACCATAGGCATTTGGGTCGGAATAGTGTTGAACAACCATTACGCCGATCGCCTTATTGTCAACAGTGAGGGGCACACCCAGCCAGATGGATGAAGGTGACCCGACAAGCTCGACTTCACCCCGTTGCCGTAATTCCTGATCAGCCGCGTCATCACAGAGCAGCGATCTACCAGTCCGGAGGACATACTCCGTTAACCCTTTCCTGGGTTTACTGGGTGGCGGGGGAACATCGAACTCATCGACAAAATATGGGAAGCTAATCAGATCGTTCTTATTGTCATACAAGGAAATGTAAAAATTCTTAGTCGGCATGACGGTGCTTATGATTTCATGAACAGACTTGAAAAGATTATTTAGACTGGCAGATTTGTCCGCTGCTCGCGAAATATGATATACGGCATTCTGGAGGAGTTCAGCCTGCTTGCGCTCGGTGATATCCCACATGTATGTACGCGTCCCTATAAGCTGTTCCCCTTCCTTCAAAACAGCGACATCCAGTTCAAGATAAATGACAGACCCGTCTTTTTTGAGCGCTTTCAATTCATATCTTGATGGAACATCTTTGCCTTCATGACGTCCCCTATGATATGCCTTGAGTTTCTCGGCATCATCCTGATGAACGGTTGACCAAATCGTCTGTTTCTTCATCTCCTCCACGGAATATCCAAAAATCTCGGCGTATCTTGCATTAAAATATTTTAAGTTCCCTTCTCGATCATCGATTAAAATCGCAATGCCGGATTTTTCAACCAAATCTTTAAAATATTCTTCAGATCGTTTTAGAGCCTCTTCTGCTTCTCTTAATTTTGTGATATCGACCATAGTTGATCGGATGCCGATGATTTTTCCATCGTTATCTCGTTCCAATGTATCATCAATTACGACATAAATCTTTGATCCATCTTTCTTAACATAGGCGCGGTTCTCTGCTCTCGGAATATGCTGACCGGAAATCTTTTTTTGAAATCTGTTTTGCGCATCTAGCCGCTGCTCAGGCGGAATGAATTCAAAAACAGATTTGCCCACAAGCTCTTCTTTTCGATATCCGAGCATATTGGCTTCGGTTTGATTGACGTTCGTGATAGTCCCTTTCGTATCCACTGTATGATAGGCAGCAGGCGCGTTCTCCCATAAATCTCTGAAGCGCTTTTCACTCTCGTGTAATTCGATCCTTGCCTTTCTTTGTTCCGTGATGTCGCTGGCGCTGATCGTGATCCCTATAATTTTTCCGTTTGCATGAATAGGCGCTGATCCCTCAACCACGTTTAAATATCTGATTCCGCCGGATTTCGTTTTTGCCTGAATTTCCAGCTCTGGTTGAGGACGGCCGAGAAATTCCTGGGCGAGCGCATAGAAAGCTTTTTTAACACTATTTTTAGTTAAGAAATGAGTGATGGATATTCCAGTGATTTCTTCTTTAGAGTAGCCGAAGATCGTCAAAGCGCTTTTATTAGCAAAGATGATTTTCCCTCTTTTGTTAAGGACGAGAATAATCTCCTTGGAATGGTTGACAAGGAACTCATATCCCTCCTTGCTTTCTAGAATCGCCTGACCTATTTTCTGGTCATAGATATCGAATGTTTCCGCATATTCTTCTTTCATTTTCTCTTTGCCCTTCGTCCTTTGCCTTTCTTTGTGCCTTGCGTGCATACTAAGGCTTAGGCATTATCGTTCTGGACGCGTTCCTTTCCCAATAGGTCTCTTTCAAACTATATTTATTTCAAAGAGTTATAGCAGACAATAGCTTAAAAGGATGATATGAGGGGTGATTATTAAACGGGTTTTATCCCCCCAAAAGGGGAGGAGTTCAAAGCAGGAAAATTTTTCTTTCCTTACATATTTTTATCATCTCATCAGGCCATACGCTGGACTGTACTTCTCCTATATGAGCTTTCCTGAGAAATAACATGCACAACCGTGATTGTCCTATACCTCCACCTATAGTCAGAGGAAGTTCTCCCTGCAGCAACCTACGATGATAGTGCAACCCAACATTGTCCTCTTCTCCTTTTATCACAAGTTGCTTCAATAAACAATCCCGATCTACCCTTATGCCCATTGAGGAAAGCTCGAATGCACTTTGAAACAGGGGATACCATACAATAATGTCCCCGTTTAGACCTCTCCTTCCGTTCCCCGTCTCAGTTGACCAGTCGTCATAATCGGCTGCTCTTTCATCATGAAGCCTGCCGTCTTTAAGCTCTGCTCCGATTCCTATAATAAACACCGCCCCCTTTTCTCTGCATATCTCATCTTCACGTTCCTCTGGCGATAGATCAGGGTACATCTCAAGAAGATCTTCACTATGGATGAAGTGGATTAGTTCAGGAAGGAAAGGTCTCTCCAGCTTTTTGAACCGATCGCAAACAAGCTTTTCCATCTCCTTGATAACCTTGTAAATCTTCCTGACAATGAGCTTAAGGAAATCAAGGCTTCTTTCATCCTTACTGATAATCCTCTCCCAATCCCACTGGTCCACGTAAACTGAATGCAGGTTATCCAGGGTCTCATCTGGCCTTATTGCATTCATATCCGTGTAAAGCCCTTCTCCATAGGCAAATCCATAATCTGCAAGTGCGACTCTCTTCCATTTCGCAAGCGATTGAACTATCTCTGCCTCCTCATTCATGTGCGTAACATTGAACCTAATAGGCCTTTCTTTGCCGGTGAGGTAATCGTTTATTCCGGTTTTTCTTAGAACTAAAATTGGTGCGGATATTCTCGCTAAATTCAACTCCTCGGCCAGCTTATCCTGGAAAGCGCTCTTGATAAACTTTATCGCCCTTTCTGTTTCCCTAAGATCCAGGGCAGAATTATAGACCATAGGAATATTTTTATTGCTTTTTATCATTATTAGCTCCTTTTCTAAAGAAACTTTCTCTTGCTAGATATAATAATTGTTTTTTTGATTTGAAGTTTATCCCTCTTCTATTATTTTGCTTCAATTCCCCCCTAATAAACTTTTAGCACAGGTAAAATTAGATGTCAAAATATGCTATAGTATTTATATATCTCTTTAGCCGGCTGGAGAGAGTCCCACCATCAACCCCCCTTTTGCTGACACAGCCGGCAATCTGAGCGCCCAAAAGTTGTGCAATATGCCACAGCTATAACGAAATAAAACAATTAAGAGAATAAATTCCCGATTTTTTAACAAGCTTATTCACAGAAATAGTGGAAAACCCTTCTCATACTTGACATTTGAATATTTAGGCCTATATTTATATTATCAGCATTAAATTCTCTGGAGGGAGGGATTTAAAAATGCCTGAAAAACCTGGGGTGAAACTTTTGCTATGGATTAATGTTGGCTTGTTTTTTCTCTGGTTTCTAATCTTCTCATTAGCGCCCGCAAAAATTCTGAATGCTCTAGCTCTCCCTGAAACTCAAGGGCTGTTTCTCCGCATGTTCGGAATTTTTCCATTGGGCTGGGCTGTGTTATTTTTATTTGCGCTAAAGGATGTTGCTAAGAATCTAGCGATCATCAACAGCGGAATTATCACGGCAGCCTTACTGATTATCGCTTTCTTGATTTACAACTTTGCTGTTGCAGGCACAAAAAGTTGGTTCCTCTGGCTGAGTATTGTCGTTCTTTTTGTTCTTAACCTGCTGCTTTTCATCTTCAAGCCAAAGCCGATAACTGCACAATAGTTAAATCTTTCCACAATAAAGACCTTGCCGTAGCCCCTCCTCTTTTTGCAGTAACCGTAACCTCAGGAATATTCAGCCAGACGTTCTTGTAGAGGCCGAAATGTATTTAGAATCAAGATCAGAATAACTTATAAGTTGTCCTAGGTGGTAGCCGTAAGGACATCGTGAACAGTTTTCTAATGCTTCCAACCGTAAGGACATCGTGAACACTTGAGGGATCAAGCGATCGGATCAACAGTCTTTCCGACGAACGGAAATGAAAACGTCTTGAT
>Ga0315288_10009385_pt1 | contig 12329 bp, 11 predicted proteins | sample YL17G11_20_MG_FD_203454 | JGI IMG/M metagenome (GOLD analysis project Ga0315288, IMG submission 203454) | Sediment microbial communities from Yellowstone Lake, YNP, Wyoming, USA - YL17G11_20 | ecosystem: Environmental > Aquatic > Freshwater > Lake > Sediment | place: USA: Wyoming | collected...
CGTCATTTCGGGTCAGGGCGAGCTCCATCTCGAGGTCCTCGTCAACCGATTGAAGAAGCGCCACGGTGTGGACATCGTGCTATCGAAGCCTCGGATCCCGTACAGAGAGACGATCACCAAAACCGCGCAGGCCCAGGGGAAATACAAGAAACAAACCGGCGGCCGCGGCCAGTACGGCGATGTCTGGCTCAAGGTGGAGCCGCTGCCGCGCGGGTCGGGGTTCGAGTTCGTCGACGGGGTCGTCGGCGGTGTCGTTCCCGGGAAGTTCATCCCCGCAGTGGAGAAGGGCGTAGTCGCGGCGATGGAGGATGGGGTTCTCGCGGGGTACCCGGTCGTGGACATGCGGGCGACGATCTACGACGGGAGTTATCACACCGTCGACTCATCGGAGCAGGCGTTCAAGGTCGCCGGATCGATGGGAATCAAGAAAGCGGTGGGGGAGGCGAGGATGGTGCTCCTCGAGCCGATTATGAACGTCGAGATCAAGGTCCCCGAGGATTTCATGGGCGACGTGATGGGCGATTTGAGCGGGCGGCGCGGGAAGATCCAGGGGATGGATACCGAAGGCAGGTTCAGCGTGATCAAGGCCCAGGTCCCGCTCGCCGAGCTTTACCGCTATTCGACGCACCTCCGGTCGATGACCCAGGGGTGGGGGACGCATAAACGGGAATTCTCCCACTACGAAGAGGTGCCGCACGACGCTGCCCAGAAGATCGTGGACGAAGCAAAGAAGGAAAAGGAGCAAGAGGCCTAGCGGCGAGAACGGTTCCGTGAGGTGGAGAAATGTCAGGTCACTCGAAATGGTCGCAGATCAAACGGAAAAAGGGCGTGAAAGACGCCGCCCGGGGGAAGCTTTTTACGAAGCTCATACGCGAGATCACGGTTTCCGCGCGCCAGGGCGGCGCTGATCCCGCGGGGAACACCCGATTGAGGCTTGCCATCCAGACGGCGAAAGAAGCCAACATGCCCCAGGACAACATTGCGCGGGCGATCAAGAAGGGCACCGGCGAGATCGACGGGGTGAGCTACGAAGAGGTGAGCTACGAGGGGTATGGTCCCGGCGGCGTCGCCCTGCTGATCGATACCCTCACGGACAATAAGAACCGGACGACGGCCGAAATAAGACGCGTCTTGACGCGGCACAGCGGGAACCTCGGGGAGGCCGGTTGTGTGGCGTGGAACTTCGAGACCAAGGGAGTCATCTTCGTCCCCAAGCAGGACTGCGACGAGGAAAAGCTCCTTGGATTGGCCCTCGAAGCGGGGGCCGAGGACGTCCTCAACGAGGGAGACGGGTTCGACGTGTTGACGGCGCTCGCCGATTTCGAGTCGGTGCGCCATGCGATAACCGGCGCCAAGATCAAGTACGAGTCCGCGGAAATCCAAAAGATGCCGAAGAACGTCGTCAAGCTCGACGGCGATGACGCCAAGAAGGTCGTCAAGCTCATGGAAATGCTCGAGGACCTCGACGACGTCCAGAGGGTGAGCGCGAACTTCGACGTGCCCCCGGGGATACTCGACGAGGATTGATCGCCGTCGCCGGACGCGGCGGGAGGGAGCGAGCCGATGTACATGATCCTCGGTGTCGATCCCGGGAGTCACTGCACCGGATACGGGGTGATCACGGGAGAGGGAGACGAGCTGAGGTACATCGATTCGGGTTTTATCGCGCCCCCCAAGACAGCGAGCCGGTACGAAAAGCTCCGGGTCATATTCGAAGGCATCCAACAGGTCATCAGGCGCCACTCTCCAACCCATTTCGCGATCGAGGACGTTTTCTACAGCAAGAACGCGAAAAGCGCGCTCATCCTTGGAGAAGCGAGGGGAGCCGCGATCCTCGCCGCGGCGCTGGCGGGAATCCCCGTATACGAGTATTCGCCGCGAGAGATAAAACAATCGGTCACCGGACACGGCGGCGCGGATAAGTCTCAGGTGAACTTCATGCTGGGAAAGATCCTCCGGCTCGACGAGACACCGGAGAACACGGACGAATCGGATGCGCTCGCCGTCGCCGTCTGTCACGCGTTCAAGAACCGGGAGTGGACGGTCACATGATCTCGCATCTTCGGGGGACCCTTCTCACCGCGTCGCCGTGCTGCGTCGTAGACGTCGGAGGTGTCGGGTTCGAGGTTCTGATCACCGAGAAGGATCGTAATCTCCTCGGGCGGTCATCGCGAGAGGTGTCATTCCACACTTACCTCCATGTCCGGGAGGACCGGATCGCTCTCTACGGTTTTCTTCGAGGTCAGGATCGCGAGCTTTTCACGAGGCTGATCGACGTGTCGGGGATCGGACCGCGCACTGCGCTCGGGATCATGGCGGAAGAGTCTGCGGAGAGAATCGTCCGCGCCATACGGAGCGAAGATCACGGTTTTCTCTGCCGGCTTCCCGGTCTTGGCAAAAGAACGGCGGAAAGGCTCGTCGTCGAGCTCAAGGACAAGCTGGCCGATCTCGAGATGGAACCCGCGGAGACCGAACCCGTCGCGGCGCTTCGCGACGACGCCATTCTCGCCCTCACCTCTCTCGGGATGCCGCGGCACGCTGCCCAGCGGGCCCTGGAGCGGATCGACTGGGCGAGACCCGAGATGTCGAGTCTCGAAGCGATCATCAAGGAAGCGCTCAAACACGCGAGCGGCATTTGAGCCGTGTGCGAGTCACATATGAGCACGAGGGGAGCGTCGGGCACGACGCCCGTCCCCGGGGGAGCGCCACGTGAGCACGGAGAGAATCGCCAACCCCAAGCTGACCGTGGAAGAACTCAAGAGCGAGGCGATGCTGCGGCCGAAGACCCTCGATGAGTTCGTCGGACAGCCGGAGCTCAAGGCGAACCTCTCCGTCTTTATCAAGGCCGCCAAGCAGAGGGGCGAGGCGCTCGATCACACGATCTTCTACGGACCTCCGGGTCTGGGCAAGACGACTCTCGCTCTCATTGTGGCCAATGAACTTGGCGTTCCCATCAAACAAACCTCGGGCCCCGTGTTCCAGAATTCGGCCGAGCTCCTCGGCGTGTTGAGCCACGTGGAGCGCAACCAGGTCGTCTTCATCGACGAGATCCACCGGCTTCCCAGCGTGCTCGAGGAGCACATGTACCAGGCGATGGACAGCCTCAGGTGCGAGCTCATCGTGGACAAGGGCCCCAACGCCCGGCACTTCACCCTCAACCTCCAGCCCTTTACGCTGATCGGCGCGACGACCCGCGTGGGGATGATAACGGCTCCGCTTCGAGACCGGTTCGGCGTGGTTTTCCGTTTGGATTACTACACGCCGGAGGATTTGAAAAAGATCGTCGTCCGTTCCTCGACGATCCTCGAGATCGCCGTGTCGGACGAGGGAGCGACCGAGATCGCCCGCCGGTCGCGGGGGACGCCGCGGATCGCCAACCGGCTGCTCAAGCGGATCAGGGACTTCGCGCAGGTCGACGGGAAGACGAGCATCGACCGCGACACCGCCGACTACGCGCTGAAAAGGCTCAAAGTGGACGAGAAGGGCCTCGACGAGATGGACCGCCGGATCCTCTCGTCGATCGTGGAGAAATTCGGCGGGGGACCCGTCGGTGTCGGTTCCCTCGCGGTGGCGGTGAGCGAAGAGGTCGAGACCATCGAGGACGTCTACGAGCCGTTTCTCATCCAGCAAGGTTTCCTTCAGCGGACCCCCCGGGGACGCATCGCGACCCCGCTCGCGCTCGCCCATCTGGGTCTCAAGCCGGGGCCGGCGACGGACCAGAACCAGCTCTTCTAACGGCGATGCGTCTCGACGCTTTTGATTATCATCTCCCCAAGTCGCTCATCGCGCAGACTCCTCTCGAAGACCGTGCCTCGAGCCGTCTCATGGTCGTCGACCGCGCGACGGGTGAATTCGAGCACGCTTTCTTCCGCGATCTTCCGTCTTTCTTGACGCTGGGCGACCTCCTTGTCGTGAATCGCTCCAGGGTGATGAGGGCACGGCTCTTTGTCCGGCGTTCGAGCGGGGGGCGGGTCGAACTTCTCGTCACCCGCGTGCTCGACGACAAACGTCTTGTCGCTCTCGCGAACCCCATGCGGCGGACGAGAGCGGGTGAGACGCTCTTCGGAGAGGAAGGCTCTTTTGCTTGCCGGGTGATCGCGCGCGAAAACGACCGCGAGGTCCGTGTGGAGATCACGTCGTCTCAAAACGTGTACGACGTTCTCGACACGTACGGTCACGTGCCGCTCCCCCCGTACATCGCGCGACCCGACCGCGAGACAGATCGCGACCGGTACCAGACCGTGTTCGCCGAGGAAGAGGGATCCGTGGCGGCGCCGACGGCGGGGCTCCATTTTACCGAGGATCTCTTGTCGCGCGTCCGCTCCCGGGGGATCGAGGTTCACTCTCTCGTTCTTCACGTCGGGTTGGGTACGTTTCTTCCTCTCGACGACGAGGTGGTGGAGAACAACAAACTTCATACCGAATCGTTCTCGGTTAGCGGCGCGACGCTCGATTCGATCGCCTTGGCTAAAGGGGCCGGGCGCCAAGTGGCGGCCGTGGGGACAACGGCGACGCGCGTCCTGGAAACCGTCTCTCGTCGCGGTCTCCTCGATGGGGCGAACGCGGGCGTTGTCGATGCCCCCGAACCGCGGCGGAATGGCGGCCGCTCTCGGGCCGAGGGTCCCGGCGCGCCGCGAGAGGATTTCGCCGGCGAGACGGATATCTTCATCTACCCCGGCTGCGAATTCGGATGCGTCGACAAGCTGATCACGAACTTCCATCTTCCCCAGTCGTCACTCCTCCTTCTCGTCTGTGCGTTTCTCGGGACGGAGAAGACGCTCGCCTGCTACGAAGCCGCCGTCCGCGATAAGTACCGGTTCTACAGCTACGGCGACGCGATGTTTATCCGGTGAACAGCGGACGGACGCGGAGGGATCGGCGAGGGTGACGAGCACAACCCCTTTTGAGGGCTTGATTCGAGCGGGGATGGGGCGTTAGTATATAAAGATACCATTTCGACCATCATGTCATCACGGCGCTCAACCGGCGCTGGTGCCGGATGGGGCTTGCCGTTTCATGACGCGTCGATCGCCGATACCGCGGTGGCGGAACCGGGAAGGCGGGAGACGAGTTGCGCCCAGTGAGTTGGAGGATCCATGGGTGTTCATTATCTGCACAGAGTATTCGCCCCAAAGTCCATCGCCGTCATCGGAGCGACGACGCGCGCGGACTCGGTGGGGTACCGCGTCTTCATGAACATGGTCGATGCCGGGTTCCAGGGCGACCTCTACCCGGTGAATCCGAATTATCAGGAGATCGCGGGAAAGCCATGCTATCCATCGGTTAAGGCGATTGGGAAGCCGGTGGATGTGGCCGTCGTGGTGACGCCGGCCAAGACGGTTCCCGGTTTGATCCGCGAGTGTGGTGAGCAGGGGATACGCGGCGCGGTCGTCATCTCCGCCGGGTTCCGCGAAGTGGGCGCCCAAGGAAACCGGCTCGAGGAAGAGATGGTGGACGCTGCGCGCCGGTACGGTCTGCGGATTGTCGGACCGAACTGTCTCGGGACGATGCGGCCGTCGATCGGGCTCAACGCGACTTTCAGCCACAACGCAGCTCTCCCGGGCGATCTCGCGCTCGTTTCTCAATCGGGCGCGCTCTGCACGTCGATCCTCGACTGGGCGCTCAGCAATCACGTCGGTTTCTCCGTCATGGTCTCGATGGGTGGGTCGGCCGACGTGGACTTCGGCGAGGTCCTGGACTACCTCGCCGTAGACCCGGAGACCAAGAGCATTCTTCTCTATATCGAGGGGATCCGGAACGCGAGGCGGTTCATGAGCGGACTCCGCGTCGCCGCCCGTATGAAGCCCGTTGTCATCGTCAAGGCCGGCCGTTACGCCGAGGGTTCCCGCGCGGCGGTGTCGCACACGGGATCCCTGGTGGGCGCCGACGACGTCTTCGACGCGGCGCTCCAACGCGCCGGTGTGGTCCGTGTGCTCACCATCGCCGAGCTCTTCGACGCCGCTCACATTTTGAGCGCGGGTGTGCGCGTTAAAGGCAACCGTCTTGCCGTGGTGACGAACGCCGGAGGCCCCGGTGTGATGGCGGCGGATAGCGCCGTTGAGGCCGGTGTTTCCATCCCCGAGCTCGACGAAAACACGATCAAGAAGCTCGACAAGGTGCTTCCGCCGGCCTGGTCGCGCGGAAACCCCGTCGACCTCCTCGGCGACGCCCAGCCGGAGCGGTACAAGGACGCGATCCTGGCTTGCCAGGAAGGGGATCAGTGCGACGGGGTGCTCGCGATGTTCACGCCGCAGGCGATGAGCCGGCCCACGGAAGCCGCGAAACAGGTGATCGCCGCGGCGAAGAAGGGGAAGAAACCGACCATCGCCTGCTGGATGGGTGAGGAACAGGTCCGCGAGGCGCGCTCTCTCTTCGCGAAGGGGCGCGTCCCCTACTTCTCGACACCGGAGGCCTCCGTCAAGGCGTTTTCATATCTGGCCAACTACTCCCGCAACCAGCAGCTCCTTCGCCAGGTGCCCTCGCCCTTCTGGGATATGGCGGAGCCGGATGTCGAAGGCGCGCGGCTCGTGATCGAAGGCGTTCTCGCCGACGGGAGAAAGGTGCTTTCGATTACCGAATCCAAGGCGCTCCTCAGCGCGTTCCGGATACCCACGATGCCGAGCGTCGAGGTGCGTTCCGCCAACGAGGCGCTAATCGCGGCCCAATCTCTCGGGTACCCCGTGGCGATGAAGATCAACTCGCCCGACATCACGCACAAGTCCGACGCCGGCGGCGTGAGGCTCAACATCGACAACGCCCAGGCGGTGCGGACCGCGTACAACGAGATGATCGCTGCGGTGCAGAAGGCGCGGCCGAAGGCGAGAATCCAGGGTGCGACCATCGAAAAAATGCTCCGCAAGGTCAACGGACGCGAGCTTCTCGTCGGCGTGCTCCGCGACGAGGTGTTCGGTCCGGTGGTAAGTTTCGGAGCGGGGGGGACCGCCGTCGAAGTGCTCCGCGACCGCGCCGTGGCGCTCCCGCCCCTGAACGAGTTCATCGCGCGCGATCTCATCGGTCAGACACGGGTCTCGAAGCTCCTCTGGCAGTTCCGCAATATGCCGCCCGTGGACGTCCACGCGATCGAAATGGTCCTTCTCCGGATATCAGCCATGGCTTGCGAGCTTCCGTATGTCAGGGAGATCGACATCAACCCGCTCATCGCCGACGAAGAGGATTCCATCGCCGTCGACGCGCGCGTCGTTGTCGACTATCACACTCCGACGTACGACCCCTACGGTCACATGGCCGTTTATCCGTATCCGGCCCACTTGACGAGCGGTTTCCAGCTCCCCAATGGGAAGGACATCGGGATCCGCCCGATAAGACCCGAGGACGCGGAGATCGAGGATATGTTTGTCCGGAGCCTTTCGGCGGAGTCGAAGTACTTCCGATTCATGCAGTCGCTCCAGGAGCTCACACACGAGATGCTCGTCCGCTTTACGCAGATCGACTACGACCGCGAGATGGCCTTTATCGCGACGACGGAGATCCGTGGAGAAGAGGCCGAGATAGCGGTCGGCCGGTATGTGACCAATCCGGACGGCAATAGCTGTGAGTTCGCCCTCGTCGTCGGCGACGACTGGCGCCGGATGGGGATCGGGACGCGGATCATGATGGCGCTGATCGAGGTGGCGAAGTCGAGGGGCTTGAGAACCATGGAAGGCGAGATCCTCACCGAGAACACGAAGATGATCTCGCTCGCCCGCAAGCTCGGATTCACCATACGTCCGGTGCCGGACGACCCGTCGGTCCAGCTCGCGGTGAAAATCATCTGATAGAGGCGGATCGTGGACATGAAGAAAAGCGCGAGAGCCCTCCTTGGGGCGGTCCTCATCGGAGCCGCCGCGGTGTCGCTCGTCGGCGGATGCTCGCGGGAGAAGCAGCCGAACGTCCTTCTCATCTGCGTGGATACGCTCCGGCCCGATCATTTGGGTTACGCGGGGTACACGCGGCAAACGAGCCCCACCATCGACGCCATCGCCGCCGAAGGGGTCCGTTTCAAGACCTGCTACAGCGTCTCCGGGTGGACGCTCCCGTCGATGGCGACGATCATGACCGGCGCCTACCCCAAGGATCACGGAGCGACCGACTTCCACTGGTCCATCGCGCCCCAGCTTCCGACGCTCGCGGGGACACTGAGAAAGGCGGGGTACGATACGCGCGCGTACGTAAGCCACGTCTTTCTCAAACCGATCTACGGATTCGGCGATGGGTTCGGTTCGTTCGACTTCTCCGTTCTTAATGTCGGGCATCCCCACGACGTCTCGACGGGGAGAGAGCTCACCGACCTTGTGATCGCCGACCTTCCCAAGACGAAGCAGCCGTTTTTCTTTTGGGTCCATTACTTCGACCCCCATTTCGCGTACCTCGAGCACGCCGATTGGAAACACTTCGGTGACCGGGACATCGATCGCTACGACCAGGAGATCGCCTTCACCGACCGCCAGATCTCGCGTCTTCTGGACGAACTCAAGCGCCGGGGGATGTACGACAACACGATCATCGTGCTCACTTCGGATCACGGCGAGGAGTTCGGCGAGCACGGCGGGAGTTACCACGAGACGTTGTACCAGGAGTCGCTCCTCTGCCCGCTTGTGATACGCGCTCCGTCGCTCGAACCCGGCGAGAGCGAGACGATCGCGGAACAAACCGACTTGTTTCCCACGGTTCTGGGTCTCTTGAAGATCCCCGCCCCCGCCGGGCTCCCCGGGAAGGATCTGTTCTCGGCAAGCCGCGAGCAGGGTCCGATCTTCTTCGAAAGGGATCGCCCGTTTCCCTGGGTCCAGCGGGGCGTCATCGCCGGGCGCGACAAACTTTTTGTCGTCGAGCTCGCCGACTCCTCGAAGATCCCGCTGACGAGTCACGGCAATTACGCGCCGGTCGTAAACGTCGTCCCCGGGGTCTACATGTACGATCTCGTCGCAGACCCCCGCGAGACGAGAAACCTTTACAATGAAGAGGATCCTCGCGGCAAAGAGCTCCTCTCGCTTCTTGCGCGGCAGTTCGCCGCGCAAGGCAAGAAAACCCACCCGGTGGAGGTGGACGAAGAGCTCAAGAAAAGGCTGAGGAGCCTGGGGTACATCCGGTGATCGATCTGAGGACCGCGACCGGCCCCTCGGCCGTGTGTGGCCGGTCCGTAACCACGCTTTTCTTTTTCGGTCCGCTGATATGGCGTTTTCCTTCGAGCTTCAACACACGAGCGACGGCGCCCGCGCGGGTGTCCTTCGCACGGACCACGGCGAGGCGTTGACACCCGTCTTTATGCCCGTCGGCACGCAGGGTGCGGTCAAGGCCATGACCCCCCACATGCTCCGCGAGATCGGCGCGCGAGTGATACTCGCCAACACGTATCATCTCGTCGTCCGGCCGGGATCCGATCTCATCGCGGGGTTGGGAGGGCTTCACCGTTTTATGGGGTGGCAGGGACCCATCCTCACCGACAGCGGTGGATTCCAGATATTGAGCCTCGCCGATCTTCGCAAGGTGAGCCACGAGGGGATCTCGTTTCGGTCCCACGTCGACGGCGCTCTCCATCTTTTCACGCCGGAGAGCGCCGTCGAGCACCAGGCCGCCCTTGGGGCGGATTTCATCATGAGCTTCGACTATTGCACGGGGTATCCGTGCGAGAGAAAGGATGCGGAGAAGGCCGTGGAGCTCACCTCGATTTGGGCGAGAAGGGGGCGGACGGTCTACGGCGCGCGTTTCGAGATGAACGGTTACGAACGAGCGCTCTTCGGGATCATCCAGGGATCCGTCTACGCCGATTTGAGGGATCGCTCTCTGGCCGATATCCTCGCGCTCGATTTCCCCGGTTACGCGATCGGCGGGCTCTCCGTCGGCGAGGAGCAGCCCAGAACGTGGGAGATCGCCGCTCGAACGGCCGCGGCGCTCCCCGCCGACCGGCCGCGCTACCTCATGGGGATGGGGACCCCCCCGGATCTTGTCGAGGGTGTGGCCCGGGGGATCGACATGTTCGATTGCGTCATGCCGACGCGCAATGCCCGGAATGGAACGGTCTTCACAACGCGCGGGAAGCTCGTTCTGAAGAACGCGGTCCACGCGAAGGACCCCGCGCCGATCGACGAGGAATGCGCCTGCTACACCTGCCGGAACTTCTCGCGCTCGTACCTGAGGCACCTTTTCAACGCCCGTGAAATACTCGGGCCGGTACTTGCGACATATCACAGTCTCTATTACTATTGTCAACTCATGCGGGAGATGCGTGCGGCGATCGAGCGCGGCGAATTCTCCCGATGGCGCGCCGGGTTCATCGATCGATACGCGCCCGGCGAGCCGAACGGCGCATGACACGAGTCGTCGACACACGTTACAAGGAGGAGATATGATGCCGATTCTGTTTGCCGCGCGGGGCCCCGCGGGGCCGTCGCAGCTCCCGCTGTTGTTAGTGATACTTGCCACGTTCGCCATTTTTTATTTCATTCTCATCCGGCCCCAGCAAAAAAAGCAGAAGGAACTCCACAAGATGATCGAGGCGCTGAAGAAGGGCGACCGCGTGATCACATCGGGCGGGATTTTCGGGACGGTCGTGGGGACCAAGGACAACAATATTGTCGTTCTCAAGATCGACGAGAACACGAAGATCGAGGTCATAAAGACCGCCGTGGCGAGCGTGCTCACCAAGTAAGGAATAGGACGCGCTCCGGGTGGCAAAGGACCCCGTCGGAGAGAACGAGATGAACCGTCTCGATATGAGATACTACGGAGACACCATCCTGAGAAAGGTCGCCGAGCCGGTCCGCGATTTCGACGACAAGCTCCGCGAATTGGCGGAAGCGATGGTCGAGACCATGCACCGCGAGCGGGGAGTCGGGCTCGCCGCCCCCCAGGTCGGCGAGAGCATCCGGCTGATCACCGCTCTCAGGATGGAAGACTCGGACGATGCCAAAGCGTCCGCCGAAGTCCTCGTCAACCCCAAGGTCGTGTTTATTTCCAAGGAGACCTGGTCGTACGAGGAAGGCTGTCTGTGCATGCCCGGGGTCTCCGGTGAGGTGATTCGGCCGGTGGAGGTCGAGGTCGAATACCAGGATATCGAGGGTAAGGCTCGGCGCGTTCGAAGCGACCGGTTCTTCGGACGAATACTGCTCCACGAGATCGACCATCTGAACGGCGTGCTTTTCATCGATTATTTTTCCAGCGCCCAGAAAAGCCTCATCAAGTCCAAGCTCAAGGAGATCTCAGAGTCGAAGCACCTCTTCTAACCGACTGGAGCGGCGAAGTTGGCTGATCGAACGGCCAGGATCGTTTTCATGGGGAGCCCTGTGTTCGCCGTGTCCACGGTCGATGCCCTCGTTCACGCTCCGGAGTTCGATGTCGTCCTAATCGTCACCCAGCCCGACCGCCCAAAGGGGCGCGGGCAGAAGCTCGCGCCCACACCGGTCAAGGCATACGGTCTCGGTCGCGCTGTGACCGTCGCGGCGATGACGAAACAGAACTACACGGACGTTGTGGCGGAAATCCGCGCGCTCGAACCCGACTTCGTCGTCGTCGCGTCGTTCGGGATCATCCTCAAGAGAGATCTCCTCGAACTTCCCCGGCATGGTTGCGTTAACCTTCACGCGTCTCTTCTCCCCAAGTATAGGGGCGTATCTCCGATTCAGGCGGCGATCCTCGCCGGCGACACGGAGACGGGGTGTACGACCATGCTCATGGACGAAGGGATCGACACGGGAGCGGTTCTTCTTGCCGAGTCCGTCCCGATCGGCGCGACCGATACCGCCGGGACGCTCGAACGCAAGCTTTCCGCGCTCGGCGCTCCCCTGGTCATCAAGACCTTGAAGGGGCTCCTCGACGGTTCGGTCCGGCCGGTGGCGCAGGATGAATCCGGGGCGTCTTACACACGAAAGATTCGGAAAGAGCACGGCGCGATCGACTGGTCGAAGGGCGCGGTGGAGATCGAAAGACGGGTCCGCGCGATGCTCCCGTGGCCTTCGGCGCAGACCGGATTCGCGGGGAAAAGACTGATCGTTCTCGAAGCCGCCGTCGCGCACGGGGCCGGCGGCGCGCCCGGAACGGTGCTCTCGACGTCGCCCCTCATCGTGGCGACCGGCGATGGTGGAGTCGAGATCCGCCGGATCAAGGTCGAAGGCAAGAGGGAAATGGAGGCTAGAGCGTTCCTCGCGGGCTACCGCGTGAAAGTGGGGGAGCGGTTTCGGTGAGGAAGGTGCCGGTTTCCCGTCACGGAGGGGAGCCTCGCACCCCGGTGGAACTTGAACGCGGCGATGACCCTTGCACGGGCCCGGGCGGCTCGGCTTTTCACTCGTCAGGCGGGTGGGAGTCGTGGTATCGGTGTACCGTTAGCGAAGCTCGGG
>Ga0315288_10009386_pt1 | contig 12329 bp, 9 predicted proteins | sample YL17G11_20_MG_FD_203454 | JGI IMG/M metagenome (GOLD analysis project Ga0315288, IMG submission 203454) | Sediment microbial communities from Yellowstone Lake, YNP, Wyoming, USA - YL17G11_20 | ecosystem: Environmental > Aquatic > Freshwater > Lake > Sediment | place: USA: Wyoming | collected...
CCTTCTTCTCGGCCAGGAAGGAGCGTTTCCGCTGGATCTCCTCCGCGCTGGCGGCGCCGCAGAGGCCGAGATAGAGACCGCGGGCGGCGAGCGGCCCGAAGATCACAGGCAAGGTAGCGGTCTTGATCGGTCGGCTGGCAAGATAGCGCAGGGCTTCGGTGGCTGCGGCGGCGCCGATTCCGGCAGGTGACAGGTCGCCGAGTTTGCGCGCAGAGTCCCACTCATAGAAAGACCCGACGCCCCCATCGCGGCGGATGACGACCTGGGCGTAGACGGACGCGTGCGTCGTGCGCTGGGAGGCACGGACGCCAAGCGAGTTCACCAGGGCGGCCTCGCGCCAGTGGGTGGAGGCCTCGCCGCTGACGAGCGCCTCAGACGCAACCCCGCGGGCGGACTCGATGCTCTGGGTGATCCAGGCGGCGATCTCGGCGGCGCTGAGGGAGGCAAGAGACTGGTCGTAGAGCGCCGGGACATGCGGATAGGGCTCGGGCGCGACGAGCGCGACGAAGTCGGGATCGGGCTCGGCTACCAGCGCCAGCTCGCCGGCCCGCCGCCCTGCGTCTCTGGCGGCGGCTTCGGACGTTGTGCTGGCGCTGTACCAGCCCGTTCCGCCGGCCACAAACGCGCGCACCGAAACAGATGACACGCGGCGCGAATTGGTGGACTTGATGGCATTCTTCTCGACCGAGACCGAGAGGTTGCGGCCGTGCTCGACGAGGGCGTCGGCGAACTCGGCCCCGGCCTTGAGCGCCGCCTCGCAAGCTATCTCCGCGGTTCTGAGCAGGTCGTCGCGCGGTGTCTCGCTCACGCTTGCCCCCCAACCACGATCTCGCGCACTTTCACATAAGGGCCCCCGCCGTTGACGGGCATGCTCTGCCCGTCCTTGCCGCAGTTCCCGGGCATCTGCACCTCGAAGTCCCGGCTGACCCCCAGCGCGTTCGCGAGCGTCTCCAGAACCATTCCGGACACAGACACATCCCGCACCTGCTCCGCAAGCTGCCCATTTCGGATCATCACGCCTTCGCCCGCGTGACAGGTGTACTGGCCCTTCTCGCACCAGACATATCCCCATTGGCCGGCTCGCAGCAGTATCCCAAGGTCTATGTCGGCGATCAGCTCCTCAAGGGAGGCCTTGCCCGGCAAGATCATCGTGTTGCTCATGCGGACTATGGGGCGATGCGAGAACCCATCCGCCCGCGCGGAGCCGCTGGGCGCGGCCCCCATCCTGCCCGCCGTCTCCAGAGAATGGAGGAAGCCCTTGAGCACGCCCTTCTCGACGATCACGCGGCGGCCCCCGGGCGTCCCTTCGGAGTCATAGCAATAGGAGCCCCAGGAGCTAGGTAGGCCCGAATCATCCACCACGTTGATGCAGTCGGCGGCCACCTTCGTGCCCAGCTTCCCGTCGAGGATGGACTGGCCTGCAAGCACTAGGTCGGCCTCCGTGTTATGACCCAGGGCTTCGTGAACCAGCAGCCCCGTAATGGATGGATGGAAGATGGCGGGGAAAGTCCCCGCCGGGGCCGCTGGCGCCGACAGCAGCGAAACCGCACGCTTGGCCGCCTTGGCGCTGAAGTCGGCGGCCGGGGTCGCCTCGACCAGCTCGAACCCCGATTGGGCCGCGCGGACCTCGGTGGCGCGCTGGCGCACGGAGCCGTTCTGGGCTGTTATCGCATGCCACAGAAGCGTGCGAACCGACTCGGAGGAGATAAGCGTGCCGCGGGTGTTGCAGATGATCTCCAACTGATGCGCGTCGTTGTACACGGTCATCAGGTTGGCGACATGCGAGCAGGCTGCGCACCCCGAGGCCTCCTCGAACCCCCGGACAGCGGCGAGCTTTGCCTCGAGCGGCACCTGGCTGGGGTCCTTCGCGAAGGTTGTCCTTACGTCATCCACGATCGCCGGTCTCTCCGCGAGGGTGACGGGTTCGGCAAGATGGCCCGCCGACACGCGCGCCATCGCGATGGCGTCGCCGAGGCTGGCCAGCCAGTCCTGCTCGTCCAGAGACTCAGTGGAGGCGAATCCCCAGGCCCCGGACGCGAGCACGCGGACGCCCATTCCCGCACGGTCACCCGCTCCTATCCGGTCGGCCCGGCCGTCCTGGAGCATCAGGGCGGAGTGCGTGCTGGCGGCATAACGCACCTCGGCGAACTCCACTCTCCGGCGGAGCGCTTCCTCGCGCAGGCGTTCTAGCTGCTGCTTGATAGCTGATGGAGTCATGCGGCTCTTCCCGCGCGTACTACGGCGAGGACACGCGGTTTCCCTACCAGGCTGCGTGTCCAATGGGGTAACAGGAACCAACCCGGAGGGCGTGCAACCTCGACTTACCGCACGATAGGAGGCAGCAAGATGCGGCGGGTCTGGACTTTAGCACTGGCCGCGTTGCTTCTGGCGGCCGGCTGCGAGAATCCGTTGGAGATCAACCGGGACACGGAAATCGCCATCGGCCGCCAGGGCGCGGCCGACCTCGAAGCCCAGTACGGGGTTGTCAGAGACCCCGCGATGCAGCAGCGGTTAGACGCCATCGGCAAGCGGATGGCCGCCGTGTCCGAGGAGCCGGACTTCCCGTGGACGTTCAAGATCCTGAACTCCAAAGAGGTGAACGCCCTGGCCCTGCCCGGCGGGTTCGTGTATGCGACCAAGGGCATGATGGACTACGTGCCTGACGACGGCCAATTGGCCGGAGTGTTGGCCCATGAGATAGTGCACGCCGACCACCATCATGCCAAGGCCGCCATCGAGAAGAGCATGACGCAGGCGCTGCTGGTGGATCTGGTGACGCAGAAAAGCTCGCAGTCCATCCAGCAGGCGGCCCAGATCGCGGTAGAACTGGAAATGCGGGAGGGGTACCGGGACAAGGAGTACGAGGCCGACCAGATCGGGACCGAGTATGCGTTTCAGGCGGGCTATCGGGCGAACGGGCTGAGAGACCTGCTGAAGTACCTATACGAGAAGGAGGGAGACCCGTCCCGGATCACGTGGCTACTGCAAAGCCACCCACCCCTGTCCAAGCGCATCGAGCGGCTGGACGAGTACCTTCCCAGGCTAACTGGCAAGCCCGCCTGACGGCAGCCAGGGGCACAGCACGGCGCCGTGGAGGCATGCCTCCACGGCGCCGACAACGCGCCCGGGAATTAGGCATCCGAGCTGATTCCCGATCTGAACGAGCCAGATGTGCCTAGAGGGCGATGACTGCGACCGCCTTGTCGCCTTCCTTGAGGCGGATGGCCCGCACGCCCTGGGCGCCGCGGCCCATGGCGCGAAGGTCGCTGGCGGCGAAGCGGATAGCCGTGCCGCCCGCGGTGACAACCATCACGCTCTGCTCATTGCCCAACGCCACTGCGCCCACCACCTGATCGCCGGAGGCGACCCCCATGGCGGTGATGCCCCCTCCTCCCCGGCCCTGCTGACGAAACTCGTCAGCGGTAGTCCGCTTCACCATCCCGCTTGCTGTTACGATCACCACGTCCATTTGCACACGCCTCCTTGTCTGGGTCTGGGCGCCGAAGGCGCCCTTCTCTTCCGCTGAAAAGCTACCACACGGCCCTAGAAGGTTCTAACGCCGATCTGGGGCATTTTAGCTTTTCGGGGACGACGTGCGGGGCGAAAGCGGCCGTGTTTGTCAACATCCGGAGCGCAGGGGCGATGGATGCGCAAGGGTCCTCGCCGCGCTTCGCCAAGCTGGCGCAGACCGGGGCATGTAGGCTGCACAACACGCCACCGCCCTTGAAGATAGGCAAAAAGCCCGGTAAAATGGCGCGGGCGAGCGGCGGATCCTGATGCTGTGGAGTTTTAGCCATGGTCGGCTGTGATAACCTGAGTGATAGGGTGAGGGAGGTGCTGGCGCAGTTGGAGGCCGGCGAAGACCTGCAGCCGGTGCTGGAGCAGGCGCTGGAGGCCATCAGCGAGGCGTCCGGGTTCGAGTCGGTTGGCATCAGGTGGAAGGCCGGGGAGGATTATCCCTATTACGTCACGCGCGGGTTTGGGAAGGACTTCGTGGTGCGGGAAGGCCCGCTTTGCGAGCTAGATGCGGCGAATACCGTCATACGTCACCCGGATGGCACGCCACAGTTGGCCTGCTTGTGTGGGGCCGTGGTGACGGGCAGGACCGATCCCAGGTGGCCGTTCTTCACCAAGGGTGGGAGCTTCTGGACGAACCAGGCTCGGGGGCTCGCGCCGGACTTGAGTTCGGAGAGGCTGGGGTTTCGCGTGAGAGCCTACTGTGCGGAGGTCGGGTATGAGGTGGTGGCTCTGATCCCGCTGAAGGCGCAGGACGAGATCCTTGGCCTGCTGCAGATGAACTCGCGGCGGTTAGGCGCGCTGGGCAAGGAGACAATTGAAGCCTATGAGGCAGTGGCGAGGGAGATTGCGGAGGCGGTCGCGCCGCGAATGGGGACCACCAGCGTGCGCTAAAGGGGGCGTTTGGCGGGAAGTCCTGGCCGGCGCGGGTAGCGGGAGGGAGTGGAGCCCGTTTTCTCCACCAGCACCAGGACCCGATCACCCATCCCCCTGGGAAGTGAGAGATGCCGGGCGCGCGTGACCCGGCCGCCAAGCGCTTGGATGGCGTGCGCGCTTTCCTCGATCTCCCCAGGCGCGTCGGGCCCCTTCTGGGCTAGGAAGTGGGCTCCTCGTTTGGCCAGTGGCAGGCAGTACTCCAGCAGCGTGCCGAGCGGGGCGACCGCACGGCTAACCACCAGGTCGTAGCATTCCCTGTGGTCAGGGTCGTGGCCGACCTCTTCGGCGCGCCCCGAGAGGACAGTCACGTTCGGGAAAGAGAGCGCCGAGGCGGCTTCCCTCAGGAAAGCGGCTCGCTTCTGATGCGCCTCGATGAGGGTATAGGAGGCCAGGGGGCGGGCGGCAGCAAGCACCAGGCCGGGGAACCCGGCGCCGGAGCCCACGTCCGCGACCCGCTCGCCAGGGGCGATCTCGCACACCAGCAGGCAGGTGAGCGAATCCAGGAAGTGCTTGATGGCTATCTCTGTCGGATCCGTCAGCGCCGTGAGCCCGGCGCGGGGGCGGTGTGATAGAAGAAGCTCGAAGTGAGTGCCGTGGGCCGAAAGCTGCTGCTCGGCGATGCTAAGCCCCAGCTCAACGGCGCCGTCGAGCAAGGCTTGCCGCCACTGTTCGAGTCTTGGCCTCGGGTTGCTCATGGTCGTGGCTGCGGGAGTAGTACGACGGATTAGGAGCCATGACCTCGCGGGGCCGTCGGGCAGGAGGTCAACACAGCGCCTTCTGCCCCATGATTGCCAGGCTACCCCGCGAACCCCATCGTAACCTGCGGCAACCGGCAGAGCGTATTATGGACGCGGCCCAGTCCCCCCCGTAAGCCGTAGGGCAGGAGGGTCTCTCCTGCCCTACCAATCGTTCCTCTACGGCACTATCGAGAAGCTAATACCGGAAGTCTCTGTAGCTGTGCCGGATCGGGTCCAGCGAGCTCCCTACCGCCACCAGGTACCACTCGCCTCCCAGGTTCCGAAACCGATACGACACATAGATGGTCTGACGCTGCTCGCTCGGGTCCCAGAACACGTGCCGTCCCGTCACGAAGACCTCGTTGCTCGACAGCCAGATCGCCCGGTCGAAGTCAAGGGCCACCGTCTCCGTGGTCGCCATCGCATCCACCGTCATGGCGTAGTAGTCTTCCGTCGTCGTCGAATACGAGTACTCGCCATCGAAGTACACCCGGATGTCCACCTCATCGGTCAGGTGGTAGGCCAGGGACGATATGTCGCTGTTGAACCACGCCTTTCGGACATCCTCTATCACCCGTTGCGCGGCCAGCTCGTCAACACGATACCCGGTGTTGTAGTACCGGTAAGGAGTCGCCGGGAAGTATGTGTAGTCAGTCGGCACGTAGTAGACGCGGTCCGGGTAGACCCACCCGGGGCACCACCCCCAGTAATGGTACACCGACGGGTAATAGCCCGGGTAGTAGAAGGCGAACCAGTACGGGTCCGACCAGTAGTACCCGTAGTAGAAGTTGATCACCACATTCGGCCCGTGCCGGTAGTGCTTGCCGGCCCAGTGGCCGTCTACATATCCGTCCCAGTAACCATCCCAGTAATCCAGCCTGCTCCGCGGAGCTATCAGGTAGAAGTAGCTCGGCTCGCCGAAGGCTCTCCTCACCCGCGTGTAGCTCACATTGATCCGGCTGACGTGCTCGCGCAGCACCAAGGTGGTGTCAGACGACACCGCGTTCCCCACGATGTCGTAGGCCGGCGCCTTGCGCTCCGGCCTCACCACCAGCCGGTTCTGCTCCTGCACCCTCTCCCTCAGCCGGCTCTGTAGGCGCTCTTGGTTCTCGCGCTTCACGATCCTCACGTCACGATCGGCCTCGGGCCCGCGGAAGTCCGCCTTCGGTACCCTGTAAGCCCTGTCTTCACGTCCCTGTGGCTCCGGCCGGGTGGGCCTCTCCTGCTCGCGTATCCGGTCGCGATCGCGCGGCTCTGGCTGGTAAGCCTTGGGTTCCTCACCTCGGACCCGCTCTTGCTCTCGGCCCTGCCCGGCCCGCGTTCCCGGCTCGCCCTGCGGCCGCTCCAGCACACCCCGCGGGGGCTGCACCCGCTGTGTCTGCCCGTCGTCCACGCGCCTGGCTTTGCCGTCGTCCGCGGGCTGCGGGCGATAGACCCGTTGCGGCTCCTTCGGCACGTTCTGCCTCTCCGGCGCTTGGTAGATCCGATATGGATTCGCCCGCTCGGTTTGCCCGCTCTCGTTCCCCCTCTTCACATACGGTTGTCGCGCGAGCCCTTTCCCGCCCTCACTGACAGGCGTCTCTCTGACCCCTCCTGAGGGCGCTACCCCACGCGTCTGTCCGCTCCCCGGCTGCCAAGGCCCCACGGGCCCCGCCCGGTAGACGCGGTCAGGCTTGCTTGGCGCGGCCGGTGCCGCCTGGCCCCCAGGAGTCGCAGGCGCCGTCGCAACAGGCTGCTGGGCAATCGGCCGCTCAGGCGCCACCTCCCGCCCGCGGTTCCCCGCGCGACCTCGCCCGGCCTCCCCCTCATCTCGCGGCTTCGCCAGCGCCGAAGGCGAGAACACGAGTCCAGACAGCGCCAGCATCGCCGTACAACCCAAGACTGTGCGAGACTTAGTCCAGAACATCTCACCAGCCTCCTTCCCTGCCAACAGAACCGGCAGCGGGCAAGTGCTCCCCGTCCGCCCCTATTGTACCGCGGACCCACTGGCCCTGAAACCCGATTCGCACATCCGCAAGACACTCATTGTCCTGTTCCTGCCTGCGCGGCGAATCTACTGATGAAGACGACCGAGAGGCGAAGGCCATTCCCCGCGCATGGACGAAAAAACACAGCCCCCCGTTGGCCGGGGGGCTGTGCCGTTGTCACTCCGAGGAAGCTTTGTCGCTAGAAGGCGACGCAGACCTCGGCGCGGAGAACCTGAATCGGGTCCTTCTCCGCGAAGCGATCGCCGTCCTCATCTGTGGTCACTGGCACGACCTGAGGCGACATTACGTTGTCCACCTCACGCCGGCCGTACAGGACGTTCGCACTGACGTTGTCTGTGAACTGGTGACTCAGCTTGACTACCCATACCGCGTCGGCATCCCGCCACTCGTCCGGCTCGACGATGCTGCTGTTAGACCCGCCTGCCATCAGCCAGCTCAGGAACCGCGGGTCATACGCGTCGCCGTCCATGTAGGAGATGCTCAGAGGGGTCGCCTTCCCAAACAGAGTCGGGAAGGTCACGTTGACGTGCCAGCCCCTGGCGATGTTCGTCGGATCCAGGAACAGTGGCCGGTCAATCCAGTTGATGTCATGCGGGTCAACTTCCGCGTTCGGGTGCAGCGCCGACAGCGGCAGGTTGAAGAAGTCGGTGTACATCCCCATCCCGGCCAGCGGGTTGACCGCGCTCCAGCCGCCGCCTGTGAAGGCGAAGGCATAGCCCGCGTCCACCTCTCCGTACTCGCCGGTGACGTTGACGAAGTTGCTGTTCCACTTCAGACCAGCCAGCCACGCGGTGTCGGAGTCATCCAGCGGCACTTCACCCGGATCCTCTACACCGTCGCCGTTCGCGTCGTTGAAACCATCGCCCGTCGGCCAGTCCAGCATCTTAGCGTACTCGCCATACCAGTCGAGGCCCCACGCCTTGCCGTTCAGCCCGACGTTCCAGCCCGACTCCTTGTCGAACCCGCTCTCCAACCAGCTCGCGCCGAGGTTCCATTCCTTCGCGAGCTTCCAGTCCAACATGTACAGGTTGTAGTTGTCCTGACCGCTCGTCTCCGGATCGGGAAGTCCCGTAACCGCCGGCTCTAGCGAGGGATCGCCAAGCACGCCCGTCGTGCGCCCAAGGAACTGCTCACGATCGAGCATGCCCCACAGCGCGCCCCATGACCAGTCGCCCCCCATCCAGTCAACACGGAAGGCCTTGATCGGCTCCTGGTCATTGTCAGCAAGCAAACCTTGGGCCCGCTTGAAGTACTGCTTGCCCGCGGTCAACTCGACCGGGGTGATGAACTGCGTCTTGTACTTCACCCAGGCCTCGTCAACCTGGACCGTGTCCATCAAGCCGTTGCCCGACAGAGACACAGGCGACCCAGCGTCCTCCCAGTCGCCGAGGTTGGCGCGGTTGGTCTGAGGGCCGGCCAGAAGGCCGACTTTCACTGCCACGTCGTCCGTGAGTTGCCCGGCGAAGTTCACCCGCGTCTTCATCGTCATGAAGTCGCTCGCCTTGAAGGCGTCCTTCAGCGAGTCGCTGATCGGAACCGACTGGGTGAAGACGGTCGCGCCCACGAAGGTCGGGTCATCGCTCCACAGATCCTGTCCCGGATCGAAGAACGGAATGTTGATCCCGCCGAACGCCGACTGGAACTCCAGCGGGTCCGGGCTGGTGATCTGCAGGCCGTCGAAGAACGGGTAGCCGGTCGCAGACACGTCCTCTGTGCCAAGATCGGTCCCGTAGACCCCGGTTCGCCAGCTCATATTGCCGCTGACCGTGATCTTCGGCATCTCCGGCTTCGGCGCGTTCTCCAGGTCCTCGACCCGCTTGGTCAGCGCATCGAGGTCCGAACGTAGCGCCTTTAGCTCCGGAGCGAACTCCTTGGCCAGCTTGTCCAACAGCGCCTGCTGCTCCGGCGTCAGGCCGCCACCGGCTCCCGGAGGTCCAGGAGGTCCGGCCGGACCAGCAATGCCGCCCATCTGCTCCATGCGGTCCATCATCCGCGCGATCGCCTGCGCAAACTCGTAACGGGTCAAGGACTGCTTGCCCTTGAAGGTCCCGTCCGGGTATCCCTCCAGAAGCCCCTGCTCCGCCAGGCCGTTAACGGCGTTATACGCCCAGTGGTTCGCGGGGACATCCGAGAAAGGCTGCTGCGCGAAGGCGGGTAGCGCCACCGCTAGAAGCAGCAGGGCACACGTAACGTACCCTACTATACGCATTTCGTCCTCCTTAAGTTGGTGCGACGATTAGTAGGGCCGCCAGCGCTTGGGAGTTGCTGCGAGCTTCCGTGTTACCTCGCCTTTGCATTCCCTCGCGCCCTTCGGCCCAACTCTCATCTTGCTGTCCGGCCGGTCCGGCCGTGCGCCGCTTCACTCACCTCCCTTCCTGCGCAGGAAGCCGCTGAGACCGGCTAACAGCTACCGTCATATTGGCGAGCCACGCTGCCGACGGCCGCGCGGCCACCAGAATATGCCACGTCCTTCTATGCTGGTCTAATCCCCTAGGTAGCCCTACCTGTTCGACACGGCAATACGCATTGAGTCGCGGGCCGCCTCTATCGAGTCTGCATTATAGGCCCCCCTCGTGCCCCCGCGCAACCCCGACTTGGCAAGAACCTGGAACAAGCCCCGTCAAGGGATCGTTGCCGCTGCCGCAGAATCACCTGCCAGCCCCTCAGGAGTCTCAGTATGATCATCGGCGTCCCAAAGGAGATCAAGGACGGCGAGGAGCGAGTCGCCGCCACCCCGGCCGGCGTCCGCACCCTCCGCGAGCACGGCCACACCGTTCTCGTCCAGGCCGGCGCCGGCGAGGGCAGCCGCACCCCTGATGCCGAATTCCGCCGCGCCGGCGCCCGCATGATCCGCACTCCCCGCGACCTCTACTCCCGCGCCGATATGATCCTCAAGGTCAAAGAGCCGCTCCCCGCCGAGTACACCCGCCTCCGGCCCGGCCAGATCCTGTTCACTTACCTCCACCTTGCCTCCTCCCGCCAGCTCGTCCAAGCCCTCCTGGACCGCGAGGTGCTCGCCCTCGGCTACGAGACCGTTCAGACCAACAACGGCGACCTCCCCCTTCTCGTTCCCATGAGCGCGATTGCCGGCAAGATGTCTATCCAGGTCGGTGCGCACTTCCTCGAATCCCGCCGCGGCGGCCGCGGCACCCTCCTCGGCGGGGTCCCCGGCGTCCCTCCGGCCGAAGTCGTCATCGTTGGCTGCGGCGTCGTCGGCGCCAACGCCGCCAAGGTAGCCCAGGGAATGGGCGCCCATGTCACCATTCTCGACATCAACCACGACCGCCTTAAGTACCTCGACGACGTCCTCGGCGGAAATGTCTTCACCGTCTACGCCAACCCCTACTCCATCGAGCGCGCCGCTGGCTATGCCGACCTTCTCGTCGGCGCCGTGCTCGTCCCCGGAGCCCGCGCCCCAAAGGTGGTGACGAGAGACATGGTTCGGAAGATGAAGCGCGGCAGCGTCATCGTTGACGTCGCCGTGGACCAGGGCGGCTGTGTCGAGACCTGCCGCCCCACCACCCACAGCCACCCCACCTACGTCCTCCACCATGTCGTCCATTACTGCGTCCCCAACATCCCCGGCGCCGTGCCTCGCACCTCCACTCACGCCCTCTCCAACGCGACCTTGCCCTGGGCCCTCGAGATAGCCGATAAAGGCCTCCCCGCCGCCCTCCGCTCCAATCCTGCCCTTGCCCGCGGGCTGAATGTCGCCCACGGCCGCGTCCTCCACCCCGCCGTCGCCACCGCCTTCCACCTCCAGCCGGCCACCCTCGCCGAAGTCGGCCTCGCGGAGGCCGCTCCGTGACCAGATCCCCCGCTCCAAACCTTCTCGCCCTCCCCTCCGCCGCCGACCACCCCGCCTGGCTCCGGGCAAAACGCCGCCAGCTTACTCGCCTCCTCGGCGGCTTCCCCTCCAGAGAGCCCTTGAACCCCCGCCTCCTCCGCCGCCAGGAGGAGCCCGACCGCATCATCGAGTGGATCTCCTACGAATCCGAGTCCGGCGAGATCGTGCCGGCCATCGTGCTCATCCCCCGCCACCGCACCCCGCCCCTCCCCGCCGTCCTCTGCCACCACCAGCACGCCGGCCAGTACGACCTCGGCAAGAGCGAGGTCGCAGGCTGGGCGGGCAACCCACAGCAAGCCTACGCCGCCGAGCTTTGCGCCCGCGGCTACCTCACCCTCGCCCCAGATGCCATCGGCTTCGAGGAGCGCTCCCACCCCCGCCTCTCCGGCCCCGAGTACGAGCGCTTCCTGGCGCACGAGCTTCTTCTGAAGGGCCTGACGCTGCAAGGCAAGATGATCTGGGATGTCATGCGCGCCGTGGACTACCTCGCCTCCCGCCCCGAGGTGGACCCGAACCGCATTGGCATGGTCGGCCACTCCCTGGGCGCCGCCGAAACCTGGTTCTCCATGGCCCTCGAACCCCGCCTCGCGGCGGGCGCCGCAAGCTGCGGCACCACCACCTACGCCGCCGTCCTCGCCGCCGAGCGCTACCACAACTACGGCTTCTACCTCCCCGGCATCCTCAAGTGGGGCGACATCCCTGATATCGTCTCCATGATCGCTCCCCGCCCCTTCCTCATTCTCGCGGGAGAGCAGGACCGCGGCTTCCCCGTCAGCGGCGCCAAAGAGGTCGCCGCCCGCGCCGGCATGCTCTACCGCCGCCTGCGCCGCTCCGATGCCCTCGACCTCTTCGTCTCACCCAAGGGCCACGAGTTCACCGACGAAATGCGCCAGCGCGCCTACCATTGGTTCGACCGTTGGCTCCACGCGTAACCCGTACGGCAGGAGCTTCGTCTCCTGCCCGAAAGCTGACGGTTGGTCCGCGCAGACTTGCCGTATCCCACCAAAAAACGCTGCGTCCGGGGACCCCGGACGCAGCGCGGACCAGGGGCACGCAGAGGCGTGTCCACCCCTCTTATGCCATATTAGGGCGGCTTTTCCCATCACTCCCCCATGACCCCTCAGTCGCCGACTGCCCGCCGCCCCAGTAGCCTACCCTCCCCCCGCAGGGTCATTGCGTTACGTGGGTATGCAGTTGACTCAGGTACATACTATATGTAGTATTCGGGGGTATGAGGTTGCTGACCCACCCCCGCAATCAGCGTGAGTTCAATGCCCTGATCGCCTCGGAAGAGGCGTGCCAGCG
>Ga0315288_10009390_pt1 | contig 12326 bp, 11 predicted proteins | sample YL17G11_20_MG_FD_203454 | JGI IMG/M metagenome (GOLD analysis project Ga0315288, IMG submission 203454) | Sediment microbial communities from Yellowstone Lake, YNP, Wyoming, USA - YL17G11_20 | ecosystem: Environmental > Aquatic > Freshwater > Lake > Sediment | place: USA: Wyoming | collected...
ACAAGCCAGGCCCGCCCCAGCAACGCCATCGCAGCCGCGGCGTCCGGCGGAAGACCACCCCTGGCGGAGATCGATGGTGACAAAATCACAGACCACTTAGAGTGACAGAATCACTGACCGTCGACAGGAGGATCGAATGAAAGGCGTTGGCGCCCTAGCAAATTTGGACGCCCCATGCTACGATGCTATACTCGGAGCTACCAAAAATGGCCAGGATAGTGAACGCTGACGCCGAGGGCGCGCTCACGGAGGCGGTAGCTGTCCTGAGGGACGGTGGCGTCATCGTCTGCCCCTCGGACACAGTCTACGGCCTGGGCGCGGCCGCCAGCGACGCGCAAGCTGTGGAGCGCGTCTTTGCGGTTAAGGGTAGGGATACCGAGAAAGCGCTCTCGCTCCTGCTGGCCGACGTGACGGACCTGGCGCCCCTCTGCGGCGAGGTGCCGCTGCTGGCCAGCGTCCTGGCCCGGCGCTACTGGCCCGGTCCGCTGACCCTGGTCCTGAGGCGCTCGGCCGGCTTTGAGAGCGCCGCGCTGGGCGGCGGCGATACCGTTGCCGTGCGGGTGCCCGACCATCCCTTCCTGCGCGACCTGATCCGCGCCCTGGGCGAGCCAATCACCGGCACCAGCGCCAATCGCTCGGGGCGACCGGCCTCTCGCAGCGCCCAAGAGGCGGACCGGGAACTGGGAGATGCGGCGGATCTCATCGTCGACGGTGGGCCCAGCGGTATCGGGCCGGAATCGACGGTAGTGGACGTGACCGGCGAGATCCCGCTCGTCCTTCGCGAGGGGGCGATCCCACACGCGGACGTGGAGCGCTTGGCCAGCGCCGCGCGAGCGACGTAGGGGCGATGGACGTATCCAGGGTCGGGAAGAAGCGGGCGCTCGTTGGAGCCGTGACCGCGGCTCTCGTGCTGGTACTGGGGGCTGCCTGCGGCGGAGGGGGCGAGGAGGAAGACGGCCTGCCGGACGTGGAGGAGGTGGTGGCGGGTGCCTTGCGAGCAGTTGCCCCACCGGGCGAGATCGGGCATCTCGAGGTCACACAAGAAAACCTGCTGGGAGGTAAGGCGTGGGTCCAGGAGATATGGCTGGATGCCGACGGCGAACGCTTCCGGCGGGAACAGCGCTTGGCAGAGGAAGACGAACCCCTGCTCAGTGTGACTGCGGGCGAACAGTGGCGAGTCGCAAGTTACACCGCCGCAGAGATGGCGCCGCCGGTTTCCATCGACACTGTCGACCGAAACGAGTGGGCCGAGCGGGGCGTCGACAACTTCGCCTATTTCGGCGTTGAGCACCTCCGCTCTCTGGCCGAAGCCCAGGACAGGCGGCTGGTGGGCGAGACCATTGTGGAAGGCCAGGCGGCAGTCACGGTGGAAGGCAAGCTGGTGAGGGAGTGGATGCGCGGGACTGTCATCGTCATGACTCTGGACCTGGACAAGGCGACTCTGCTGCCCGTGGAGCTTCGGGAGAGGTACATTGAACCCGACGGCTCGCAAATGGAAACCAGCATCTTGCGCTTCCATTGGGACACTGTCTTGCCGGATGAACTGCGAGCGGAGTTCTTTTCGCCCGATGCCCTGTTCACCGCCTACAGTCCTGTGCACAAGACGCTGGCTGAGATGTCCGAGCTGGGTTTCACTCCCTACTGGTTGGGCGATAAGTACGAAGACCCGAAAGGACAGCTCGACTTATACCCGTGGGACGTGCAGGACGAGCGGGACGTAGACGGCATCGCGCGCTGGCCCAGGCTGGTATATGCGTCAGAAGATGCGGGCCTCACGGTCGTAACGATCCGGGAGGGCCCGGCCAGCCGGGCACGGTTCGAGCCTCGTGTGGAAGTCACAGGCCCGTGGATTGTGCCCGGGCCTGGCGGGGCGCCCACCGAGGCTTACCCTCAGGTCCACGAGGAACGGGTTACGGTACAGGGCCGGCCGGCCACACTCAACACGGCTCGCCTCTCGGTCAACAACGAGGTGACCCACCGCTGGCTGGTCGTCACCCTGGGCGAGACGATCATCGAGCTTCACGTCGAGGAAGAAGGGCCCTTCGAGAGCAAAGAGGCGATCCTGGCTTTGGCTCAGGCTTTGGTCCCAGTTCCAGAGCAGCCATAAGAGGGAATCAGATGCGCATTGCTATCGGCAGCGACCACCGCGGGTTCGCTTTCAAGGAAGGGCTGAAGGAGCTGCTGGGCGAGTTGGGCCACGAGTGGGTGGACTTCGGCTGCCACGGCGAGGAACCGGTCGACTACCCGGACGTCGCGCAGCCGTTGGCGGAAGCCGTCGCCCGCGGCGAGTTCGACGGCGGGATCCTTATCTGTGGCAGCGGCATCGGCATGAGTATCGCCGCCAACAAGGTGAAGGGAGTGCGGGCTGCCCTCTGCCACGACACCTGGGCCGGGCGCCGAGCTCGTGAGCACAACGACGCCAACGTCCTCTGTCTAGGCTCGTGGTGCGTAGGGCGAGGCGTCGCCGAGGACATCGTGCGGGCCTTCCTGGCCGCCAAGTTCGAGGGCGGGCGTCATGCGTCCCGCCTCGATAAGATCAAGGCGATGGAATCGTAGGAGGTACGTCTTGTCGCTGGCCAAGACCGTGCGCAACCTGGTAGTCCTGCTGGTGGTGCTAGGCACAGCCACGGGCGCGCTGGCTTACGCCTATTTGCGGCGCGGCGTGCCGCCGAGGCGAGGAACGCTGCGCTTGGACGGCCTGAACGACACCGTCGAAGTAATCCGCGACCGCTGGGGCGTGCCCCACGTCTTTGCTCAAAGCGAGCGGGACGCTCTCTTCGCTCAGGGCTATGTTCAGGCCCAGGACCGGCTGTGGCACATGGAGCTGGCCCGTCGATTGGCCTCGGGCCGGCTGGCGGAGGTCTTCGGACCGCTGGCATTGGACGCCGATCGCCTCCTGCGGCGGGTCGGCCTGCATCGCGCCGCGCGCGCTGAGGTGAGCCGCGCCGGCTCGGAAGAGCTCTCGCGCCTAGAGGCGCATGCGGCCGGCGTCAACGCGTTCCTCCGGAATGTGGGCCGGCGCCTGCCGCCGGAGTTCCTCATCCTGCGCTTCCGGCCCGAGCCCTGGACCCCTGCCGACAGCCTGGCCATCGGCAAATACGTCGCGTTCATGCTCTCCGGCAACTGGGACACAGAGATCGTCCGCTCGTGGGTGATCGAGCGGTTGGGGCCGGAGCTGACGGCCCAATTGGAGCCGCTGTATCCGGCCGGCCGGCCCGTTATCGTGCCGCCGGGGACTGAGAGCAGTGCCTCGGGGCTGCCGCTTCTCGATGAGCTGCGCAAGGTTGAAGAGCTCGCGGGCGCGCGCGGTGGCGGGAGCAACAACTGGGTCGTCGACGGCAGCCGTTCGACAACGGGCAAACCCCTGCTGGCCAATGACCCGCACCTGCCCCTGCAGATGCCCAGCATCTGGTACGAAGTGCACCTGAGCGGCGGCGATCTGAACGTCGCCGGGGCATCGCTGCCGGGCGTGCCGGGTGTCGTCATCGGCCACAACCAGCGCGTCGCTTGGGGCATCACCGCCGCCATGACCGACGGGGACGACCTGTTCCTGGAGCGCGTCAACCCTGACAACCCGCGCCAGTACGAATACAAGGGCATCTGGGTGGACGGCGACCTGCTTCGCGAAGAGATACAGGTGCGTGGGCAGGCGCCGCTAGTGGAGGAAGTGCTGGTGACTCGACACGGGCCGGTGATCGGCCCGGCGGTGCCGGGCGAGAGCCGTGTCCTGGCACTGCGCAGCACGGCCACCGAGCCCAGCCGGCAGGTGCAGGCCAGCAGCGCGTTGAACCTGGCCCGTGATTGGCGGGAGTTCCGGGACGCACTGCGCATGTGGATGGCGCCACCTCTGAACTTGGTGTATGCCGACGTCGACGGGAACATCGGCTATCAGATGGCGGGGCTGGTGCCGAAGCGCGCCAAGGGCTACGGCCTTGTGCCATCGCCCGGCTGGACGGGCGAGTATGACTGGTCGGGGTTCATCCCCTTCGATGAGTTGCCCTCCGTGGCCAATCCCGATAGCCACTACGTCGTTACCGCCAACAACAGGATCGTCGATGACGACTATCCGTACTTCCTCAGCGCCGAGTACATCGACGGCTACCGCGCCCAGCGCATCGTCCAGCTCTTGGGAGCCAAAGAGAAGCACTCGGCGGACGATTTCCGCGCCATCCAGACCGACGTCTACTCCATCCCCGCCCGCGAGCTGGCCGACCACATGCTGGCGCTCCAGCCCGCGAACGAGGACGCGCGACGGGCGCTGAACTTCCTGCGGGTGTGGGATGGACGGTTAGCGGCCGACAGCGTCGCCGCGACGATTGTCGAGGCCTTCTACCTGAACCTGCTGCGCCGCACGCTGGGCGAGAAACTGGGCCCCCTTACGGACTACTTTCTGGGCAAGGAAGTGCACCCGGCCATTCCCGACGCCACCTACTTCGTGCGTTGCGCATCCTGGCTCCTGCGGCTCGTTCGGGAGCAGCCGACGGGCTGGTTCGCGGGCCAGGCCTGGCGCGAGGTCATGGAGCAGAGCCTGGCCGACGCCATCGAGGGGCTCCGCACTGAGCTGGGCGACGACATGTCCCGCTGGACGTGGGGCCGCATCCACTTTGCGCCCTTCGAACATGTGCTGGGACGGGTGGGGGCGCTGCGGCCGATCTTCAACCGTGGGCCTGTGCCCGTGGGCGGCGACATGAACACGGTAGCGCAGGCCAGCTACCTGGGCGCCCGGCCGTGGGCGGTTCACAGCTATACCGTCTCTTACCGCCAGATCATCGACCTCAGCGACTTCAACCGCAGCCTGGCCATTCTTCCCGGCGGCCAGTCGGGCCATCCGGCCAGCCGCCACTACGCCGACATGATTGCCGCCTGGGCGCGGGGCGATTATCACCCCCTGCCCTTCGACCGGGCAGAGGTAGAGCGCCACGCCGAGGGGCGGCTGACCCTGACGCCGGCCTAACTAGGAGGAACGAGCGTGAAGAAGACGGTCCGCGACATCGACGTCAAGGGCAAGCGCGTGCTAATGCGGGTGGACTTCAACGTCCCCCTGGACAAGGCCGACCGCCACGTAGTGGACGACACTCGCATCCGGGCGGCGTTGCCCACCATCGACTACCTGCGTCAGCAGGGGGCACGGCTCATCCTCTGCTCGCACCTGGGCCGGCCCGACGGCAAGGTGGTCGAAGCCCTGCGCCTGACGCCGGTGGCGCGGCACCTGTCCGAACTCCTGGGCTCGCCCGTAAAGGTCACCGACTGCTGCACGGGGGCAGCGGTAGAGGCGGCCGCCGAGGCCCTGGTGCCGGGCGAGGTGCTTTTGCTGGAGAACCTGCGGTTCCACCCCGAGGAGGAGGCCAATGACCCCGTCTACGCAGGGTCGCTGGCCTCGCTGGCACAAGTCTACGTCAACGATGCCTTCGGCACGGCCCACCGCGCCCACGCCTCCACGGCGGGCGTCACCGCCTTCCTCCCTGCCGTAGCGGGCCTCCTAATGGAGAAGGAGCTATCGTTCCTGGGGCAGGCTCTCGCCGACCCGCAGCGGCCTTTCGCCGCGATTATCGGCGGAGCCAAGATCAGCACCAAGATCCGCGTGCTGGAGAACCTGCTGAGCAAGGTAGACCGCCTGATCATCGGCGGAGGCATGGCCTGCACGTTTCTGAACGCGGAAGGGTTCGATGTGGGGAATTCGCTGGTTGAGGCGGAGCACGTGCAGACGGCAGGCCAGATCATGGAGCACGCGTCGGAGCGCGGCGTCCAGCTCCTACTGCCGGCCGACGTCATGGTAGGCGACAGGTTCGAGGCCGGGGCCCGCCGCCAGATGGTGTCGGTGAACGCCGTACCTGACGGCTGGCAGATCATGGACATCGGCGAAAAGACGGCGGAGATCTTTATCCGGGCGCTGTCCGACTGCAAGACCGTGCTCTGGAACGGCCCCGTGGGGGTGATCGAGTTCCCGGCCTTCGCCCGTGGCTCGCATCGTCTGGCGAAGGCCATCGCCGAACTGGACGCCACGACCATCGTGGGCGGCGGCGAGACCGTGCAGGTGGTGGAGGAGCTGGGGCTGGAGGACAAGTTCAGCCACGTGTCCACGGGCGGCGGGGCAGCGCTGGAGTTCCTGGAGGGGCGCGAGCTGCCCGGCGTGGCGGCGCTGGCGGATAAGGATTAGGATCCGATGGACTTTGACCTGATCCGCGAAGTAGTCGTCCCTAACGAGACGAAGATCGTCCTGCTGGTGATGGACGGCCTGGGCGGCCTGCCTCACCCGGGGACGCGTCGCACGGAGCTGGAGACGGCGGATATCCCCCACCTGGACCGCCTGGCCGAGGACGGCATCTGTGGCCTCGTCCAGCACGTGGGGGTTGGCATCACGCCCGGCAGCGGACCCGGCCACCTCTCACTGTTCGGCTACGACCCGCTACGCTATCGCATCGGTCGGGGCGCCCTGGAAGCGGTGGGCATCGACTTCGACCTGGGCCCGCGCGATGTGGCTGCCCGCGGCAACTTCTGCACCGTGGACGAGGACGGCCGAGTCATCGACCGGCGCGCCGGCCGCATCGACACCGACACCTGCGCCCGCCTCTGCGCCGAGCTGCGCACCATCGGACTGCCGGGGGCGGAGCTGTTCGTGGAGCCAGTGCGCGAGCATCGGTTCCTCGTCGTGCTGCGCGGCGACGGCCTCTCCGATGCCCTGAGCGAGACCGACCCCCAGAGAGAGGGCGTGCCGCCCCTTGACGTGCAGGCCGAGGCCCCCGCGGCCGAGACCACCGCCGCGCTGGTACGATCCTTCGTCGAGCAGGCCCGGCAGCGCCTGCGCGCTCACCATCCGGCCAACATGGTGCTCCTACGGGGCTTCGCCAAGGCGCCCGACATGCCGCAGTTCCCCGAGGTGTTCGGGCTGCGCGCGGCGGCCATCGCCTACTACCCGATGTACCGCGGCCTGGCCAAGCTGGCGGGCATGACGGCCCTACCGGCGGGGCCATCGCTGAGCGACTCGCTGGAATCGCTACGCGAGCACTGGGGTCGCTTCGATTTCTTCTTCGTCCACTTCAAGGGCACCGACTCGGCCGGCGAAGACGGCGACTTCCATCGCAAGGTGCAGCGCCTGGAAGAGGTGGACGCCTTCATCCCGGATTTGATGGCCCTGGAGCCGGACGTCCTCATGGTCACCGGCGACCACGCCACACCCTCGACCTATCGTGCTCACTCCTGGCACCCGGTGCCGTTCCTTCTCCAGTCGGCCTGGTGCCAACCCGACCGGGCCCGCGCCTTCAACGAATCAGACTGCCAGCAGGGCTCGTTGGGAGTGTTTCCCGCCACGCAGGCCATGCCGCTGGCCATGGCCCACGCCGGCCGTTTCGCCAAATATGGAGCGTGATCGATGAGCCGTCGCATCCCGATCGTCGCCGCCAACTGGAAGATGCACACCACTGTCAATACAGCCACCGAGCTCTTCCGCGCCCTCCGCGAGAGCATCGACGGAGTGAAGAGCGTGGAGAAGGTCGTTTGCCCGCCCTTTGTGTTCCTGGCGCTGGCACAACAGGCGCTTGCCGGCTCGTCCATCAAAGTTGGAGCGCAGAACGTCTTCTGGGAGGAGAAGGGCGCCTTTACGGGTGAGATTAGCCCGCCCATGCTCGTCGACTTCTGCGAGTACGTTATCATCGGCCACTCGGAACGCCGCAAGTATTTCGGCGAGACCGACGAGACGGTGAACCGTCGGCTGAAGGCGGCGCTGGCCCAGGGCCTTCGCCCCATCTTCTGCGTCGGCGAGACGGCGGATGAACGACAGGCCAGACGCACGGAAGAAGTGCTGCTGCGCCAGGTGCGCGGCGGACTGGCGGGCATCGAGATCGCGCCCGGGTTTGTTGTAGCCTACGAGCCCGTCTGGGCCATCGGCACCGGCGTCCCGGCCACCGGCGAGATGGCCAACGAGACCATCGGCCTCATCCGGCGCGAGCTCGCGTCGCTCTACGGCGACGAACTGGCGCAGGCGGCGCGCATCCAGTACGGCGGCAGCGTCGACGGGGCGAACATCGCCGAGTTCATGGCCCAGCCGGAAATCGACGGCGCCCTGGTAGGCGGGGCCAGCCTCAAGGCCGACGTGTTCACCACCATCGTGGCCGAGGCTGCGCGTCTGAAGGGGACGGCGTGAAGAAGCTCATCGCGGTCGTCGGGCCCACGGCCACGGGCAAGACGGCCCTGGGGCTAGCGCTAGCCGGCGCCGTCGGCGGCGAAATCGTGGGCGCCGATTCGCGTCAAGTCTATCGTCGCATGGACATCGGCACCGCCAAGCCCACGCCCAGAGAGCGGAACCTCGCGCCGCACCATCTCCTAGACGTGGTCGAGCCAGACGAGCCGTTCAGCCTCGCACAGTACCTGGAACTAGCCACCGCCGCCGTGGACGACATCTGGGCTCGTGGTCGCCAACCGGTGCTGGTGGGCGGCAGCGGTCAGTACGTGTGGGCCCTTCTGGAGGGATGGTCGGTGCCCCGCCTACCGCCCCAGCGTGAGCTCAGGCGCTCGCTAGAGCAGCAGGCCGCGCGGAGCGGAGCCGAGGCGTTGCATCGCGAGCTCGCCCGGATCGATCCGCAGGCGGCGACTGCCATCGACCCGCGCAACGTGCGACGGGTGATTCGCGCCCTTGAAGTGCACCAGGCGACCGGGCGCCCGATTTCATACTGGCAGCAGAAGGCGCCGCCGCATTGGGATACGCTCGTTCTCGGTCTGAGCTGCCCGAGGGACGAGTTGTACCGGCGCATCGACGCCCGCGTGGACGCTATGATAGAGGCGGGACTGGTCGATGAGGTGCGAGGCCTCCTGGCGATGGGCTACAGCCCGGAGCTGCCGGCCATGTCCGGCATCGGCTACCGCGAGGTGTGCCAGCACCTGGCGGGCGAGCTGGACCTGCCGACGGCGGTGGCGCGCATCAAGACGGCGACCCATCGCCTGGCGCGGCAGCAGGCCACCTGGTTCCGCCGCGACGATCCGCGCATACGTTGGATCGACGTGTCAACGGGCGGGCCCTTTCAGGAAGCGCTGTCCCTTGTAGAATCAGAGCTGAGTCTGGGGAGGACCGTCGCCCATGGACACTGAGATAGAGAGCTACAGCCGGTTGCTCCAATTGATCGTGAAGCGGCTCTGCGCCTCCCTGGAGGGATTGAGCGAGGCGCAGCTTAATTGGCGGCCGCCCACCGATGGGGCCAACAGCGCCTACGTCATCACGGCCCACACCCTGGGCAATGCCCGCGCCTGGGTGCTGGGCATCGCCTGCGGCCGGCCCGTCGAACGGGACCGGCCGGCCGAGTTCCGGGCCTCGGGCCGCGATGCCACCGAGCTGACGGCGCAAGGCCAGCAGTTGTCGGACGATATGGTCGAGGGTCTGGCGTCCCTGCCACCGTCGGCCTTGGAGCGGCGGCTCGTGCCACCGCGATCGTTGTGGGGCGAGGGCGAGCCATGGGAGATCTCGGTACGAGAGGCCCTGCTGCACGTCGTGGAGCACGCCTCTCTCCACGTCGGCCAGCTCCAGATCACCCGCGACCTGGCCCTTCGGGAAGCGAAGGCATGAAGTTCGTCAAGATGCACGGCACAGGCAACGACTTTGTCCTCCTGGAGGCGCAGGGCAACGAGCGGGACTGGCCGAGCCTGGCGCAGGCCGTGTGCGACCGCCATTTCGGGGTGGGCGCCGACGGGTTGATCCTGGTGCTGCCGTCGGCGCGGGCCGACGTGCAGATGCGCATCTTCAACCCCGACGGCTCGGAGGCTGAGATGTGCGGCAACGGCCTGCGCTGCGTCGTCAAGTATGCCGTCGAGGGCGGCCTGACCCGTCCTCGCGACGGCAGAATCGACGTGGAGACGCCCGCCGGCGTGCTGGCGGCCCAGACGTTCGGCGACGGGCGATCGGTGGAGCGGGTGCGGGTGAGCATGGGCTCGCCCCGCTTCGCGCCGGCGGAGATCCCAGTGCTGATAGAGGCTGAGCCGCCCATCCTGAACCTGCCGCTGAAAGTCGCCGGCCACGTCCTGCGGCTGACCTGCCTCTCGATGGGCAACCCCCACGCCGTCCACTTCCTCGACGGGCCCGTGGCCGCTTTCCCGCTGGACGAGATCGGGCCGCTGGTGGAGCACCATCCTCTCTTCCCGCAGCGGATCAACTTCGAGGTGGCGCGTGTCCAGGCCAGCGACCGCATCGAGGCACGCGTCTGGGAGCGAGGCGCGGGGCCAACGCTGGCCTGCGGCAGCGGCGCATCGGCGACCGTCGTCGCGGCTCGGCTTCAGGGGTTAGTAGGGGAGAGAGTTGACATAACTCTGCCAGGGGGAACGCTGGTTATCGAGTGGAACGGCAGGGGAGAGGTGTACCTGGCCGGGCCAGCCGAACGGGTATTCGCTGGCGAGTGGGAAGGGTGAACAGATAGGCGTCATTTTCTAGTAGCAGCGCATGCCACCTATCCATGCAGGGAAGACGTGGATCGTGTAGGATAGTGCCGCCATGGAACAGCAGATCCGCTTCTGCACTAGCTCGGACGGGACGCGCATAGCCTACGCCACCGTGGGCCAAGGGTCGCCGGTGATCCGCATCCGCCCGTGGTTCACCCACCTGGAGTTCGAGTGGGAGAACCCCATGTGGCGATCTTCCATCGAACGCCTGTCCGCCCGTCATCTCTTGATTCGCCACGACGGGCGCGGGATGGGACTATCGGACCACCGAGTGAGCGACTATTCCCCCGAAGCCCAGGTGCGCGACCTGGAAGCGGTGGTTGACGCCCTGGGCCTTGAACGCTTCGCTTTGTGGGGCTACTCCCAGGGCGGGGCAACGAGCATCACCTACGCCGTGCGCCACCCCGAGCGCGTGAGCCACCTGATACTCCAGGGCTCGTTCGCCCGTATGGGGTGGTTTATTGATACAGAGGAGAGGCAGCAACGCTTCCAGACTGCCCTGAGCCTGATACGGCAAGGCTGGGGCACGGATCTGCCTGCGTACCGGCAGTTCTTCACCAGCCTGTTCATGCCGGACGGGGACCCGGAGGCGATACGACAGTTCAACGAGATGCAACGGATCTCCGCTTCGCCCGAGAATGCCGCTGCCCTGTTCTCAGCCATGCGAGACACCGATGTGAGCGAGCTCTTATCGCACGTGAGAGCGCCCACCCTCGTGGTCCACTGTCGGGGCGACGCCATCGTGCCGTTTGAGGCGGGCCGCGAGCTGGCAGCCGGTATTCCGGGGGCCCGCTTCCTCCCTCTGGACGGCAGGAATCACGCCATACTGCCGCACGAGCCGGCAGCAGAGGCGTTAGGGAAGGCGGTGGAGGAGTTCCTGGGCGAGAGTCAGCCGGTCCCAGCCATAGCCGAGCAGCACGCGGCAGGCGGCCTCTGCACCGTCCTGTTCACGGACGTCGAGGGGTCAACTGCGCTGACCCAGCGGCTGGGGGACGCCAAGGCGCGGGAGATTCTGCGGGCGCACGAGCGCATCGTGCGGGAGGCGCTGCGCGCCCATGGCGGCGCGGAGGTGAAGGCGATGGGGGACGGGTTCATGGCGTCGTTCTCCTCGGCGACGCGGGCGCTGGAGTGCGCCATCGCCATGCAGAGCGCGTTTGCCGCGCGCAACGAGGCAGCCGAGGAGCCGATTCGGGTGCGCATCGGGCTCAACGCCGGCGAGCCGATAGCGGAGGCGGAGGACCTGTTCGGCACAGCGGTGAACCTGGCGGCTCGCATTGCGGCGAGGGCGCAAGGTGGGGAGATCCTGGCCTCGGACGTGGTGCGGCAGTTGGTGGCGGGCAAGGGGTTCCTGTTTTCGGACCGGGGCGACACGGTGCTGCGTGGCTTCGAGGACCCGGTGCGGCTGTACGAGGTGCGCTGGGGGGAGGAAGGGTGATGGAGCCGCGCATCCAGTACGCCAAGACCGCCGACGGGGTGAGCATCGCCTTCTGGACGGTGGGAGAAGGCATGCCCTGGTTACAGACGCCGACGGCCCCATGCGGGGTCCTCCAGGTGGAATGGCAGGTCCCTGAGTTCCGCGCCTGGTACGAGCGTCTGGCGCGGAAGAGAATGCTCGTCCAGTACGACTGTAGAGGGACGGGGCTGTCGGAGCGGGGCGTAGATGACTACTCCCTCGACGCTATGGTGCGCGACCTGGAGGCGGTGGCGGACCGCCTGGAACTGCCGAGGTTCACCCTGTGGGGGTCTGTCAACTTCGGACCGGTGGCGATCGGCTACGCAGCCCGCCACCCGGAGCGGGTGTCACAGCTTATGCTCTGGTGCACGTACGCACGCGGGTCCGACTTTTTCACGCCGCAAGCCGAGACGATGACCGCACTGGTAGAGAAGGACTGGAGACTATACACGGA
>Ga0315288_10009391_pt1 | contig 12325 bp, 8 predicted proteins | sample YL17G11_20_MG_FD_203454 | JGI IMG/M metagenome (GOLD analysis project Ga0315288, IMG submission 203454) | Sediment microbial communities from Yellowstone Lake, YNP, Wyoming, USA - YL17G11_20 | ecosystem: Environmental > Aquatic > Freshwater > Lake > Sediment | place: USA: Wyoming | collected...
CGTGGAACGGCAATCCTGTAAGGGTCACCGCCAGCGGGGTCGTTGTTTTTTCCGGATGGAAAGGCGGGTTCGGGAAGACCGTGATAGTTGATCACGGCTACGGGGTCCAAACATTATACGGCCACAATTCAAAGCTGATCGTTTCGGTGGGACAGAGGGTGGTCAAGGGGCAGATCATAGCGAACGTCGGCGCAACAGGATTTGCGACAGGTCCGCATTGCCACTACGAGATAAGGAAGAACAACTACGCCGTAAGTCCCATGAGGTATCTGAACCTGGATATCTTTACCGCGAACAGGGTCTGGCAGTAAGTTAATTAACAATTAAATAATTTAATAGACGGAGGAATTATTATGGGAATTCTGGGCACAAGGAAAAAGGCGACTGATTATATAGGGATAAATTCCATAATCGGCGATGATACGCAGATAAAAGGCGAGATCATCACAAAAGGGTCCATAAGGATGGGCGGGGAATTTGAGGGGAAAATTCAGGCTCATGGTGACGTACTCATCGGCGAAGGCAGCCATATCACAGGGACCGTCGCGGGAGCAAAGGTGATAGTGTCCGGCGACATGAACGGCAATATATCCGCGAACGGCGGACTTGAGATAACAAAAACAGGCAAGGTTTTCGGCGACATAATCAGCGACAAGCTTGTTGTTGACGAAGGGGCCATTTACAAGGGCAAGGTCACTCTGGAGTCCTCCTCCAAAAAAGAATAATAAGTGGCAGGGCATCTTTACATAGTCGGAACCCCGATAGGGAATACCCAGGACATAACTATCCGTGCGATAGAAACATTGAGATCCGTGGACCTGATCGCATGCGAAGACACACGCCACACAAAGATACTTCTTGATAAGTACGACATCAAAACACCGACGACCTCATACCATAAATTCAACATAAAAACAAAAACGGGATACATAATCGATAAGATAAAGAAGGGGAAAAAGATCGCATTGGTCTCCGATGCCGGGATGCCCGGGATATCCGACCCCGGACAGGAACTTGTGAAAGCGGCAGCATCCGAGGGAATAAAAGTGGAAGTCGTACCCGGCGCTTCAGCATTGATATCAGCCCTGTCGGTTTCCGGGCTTAAGACGGACAGGTTCGCTTTTGAGGGATTCCTTCCGGCAAAACCGTCGAGCAGGAAGGAATTCCTGCAGTCCCTGGCAAACGAGGAAAGGACAATAGTCCTGTATGAAGCTCCGCACAGGATCCTCAGGATACTTGATGACCTGAAGGAGCACTTTGGCGACAGGAGCATATGTATCGCGCGCGAGCTCACGAAAAAGTTCGAGGAAATATCACGCGGGAACATATCCGAGATGATCAAAAAGTTCTCCTCGGTCAGGCCCAGAGGCGAATTTGTAATAGTGATCGAGGGGGACAAGGCGGTCGAGAAAGTGAAAGTGGACCCCGAGCTTCTGGTAAAAGACCTTGTGGCGTCGGGCGTATCGAAAAGCAACGCAGTAAAGATAGTCGCGAAAAGGCTGAAGGTCAGTAAGAACGAACTTTACAGGACAACCCTCAATGATTAAAATATCATTATGATGGCAATAGAGAGCATCGGAAAATCATTGATATTCTTCGGGATCATATTGATCGTTATCGGCTCTCTCTTCGTGCTTTTCGGGAAAGTCCCGTGGTTCGGCCGGCTTCCCGGCGATATAGTCATAAAAAGGGAAGGATTGACGGTTTATTTTCCCGTGGCAACGATGGTCCTTCTTTCATTGCTGCTGACAATATTGTTCAACATTATCGGCAGAAGATAAAGCGGACTTAAAATGCAGTACTCAGGCTTAAAGACCTCAGATTTCGATTATTACCTTCCGCAAGAACTGATAGCCCAGCATCCTGCCGACAGGCGGGATCACTCCCGGCTCATGGTCATCGACAGAAAGAAAGGCACCATCGAGCATAAAATATTCAACAATATCAAGGACCACATGAACAGTAATGACCTGCTTGTCCTGAACGATACAAAGGTCATACCAGCCCGGCTTTACGGGACAAAATACGGCGGCAGCGCCGAAATAGAGGTGCTTCTTGATAAGAGGCTCGATGATAGGACATGGGAAGCGCTTATAAGGCCCGCGAAACGGCTGGATATCGGCGGGATAATCGAGCTCGGTAAGGGATTTTATGCAGAGGTCAGGGAAAAGATGCCCGATGGTAAAGCGATACTGTTCTTCGCGAGTGTCGGAGGCTTTAAAAAAGAGCTTAATGCTCACGGGAATGTCCCGCTCCCCCCGTACATAAGCGCTGAAAGTTCACAGCTGAAGGAGTTCAGCAAGAGATATCAGACAGTATATGCGGAAAAAGAAGGTGCTACCGCGGCGCCTACTGCCGGACTCCATTTCACTAAGAAGCTTTTAAGGGACATCAAGGCAAAAAAAACATACGTCACTCTCCATACAGGCTACGGGACGTTCGCTCCGGTAAGGACAGAGATAGTCACGGACCACAAGATGCACCCGGAGGAATATGAAATATCGGAGATGTCTCTGGGATCGATAAGATCGACAAAGGAAAACGGCGGAAGGATCATAGCGGTCGGAACGACCTCGACCCGGCTCCTTGAATCTGCCGATCATCCGGGGACAGGCACAACGGATATTTTCATTTATCCGGGTTATGAATTCAAGGTCGTGGATGCGCTGGTAACGAATTTCCATCTGCCCAGATCCACATTAATGATGCTACTATCAGCCTTTGCCGGGATCGATCTGATAAAAAAGGCATCTGCTGAAGCGGTCAGAGAAAAGTACAGGTTCTTCAGTTTCGGCGACGCAATGCTGATTTTATGATCAGTCAGTGATGGTAAGCCGGCCCCTGGCAAGGACCTTACCTCCGGAGGAGATCGTATATCCGTAGATCCCGTTATCCATGTAATATCCAAGGTCATTCTTGCTGTTCCAGAACACGTTGTTTTGCTTTATCTTGCCGCCTTCCGCTCCGGCGCTGAAATTCCTTTGCCAGGCGGGCTTGCCCTTTTCATCATAAATGACAAGCTTGATATCAGAATCAGCGGAAAGGCCGTACCTTATGGCGGTGCCCTCCCCGTATTTTGGCCTGAAGGGATTCGGTAGGTTAACGGGCTTTCCGGTTACGGATGGAAGGCCCTTTATGCTGGAAGAAGCGACAGTAAATCTTGAAGCATTTCCCTGCGTGTCGCTTGCTTCAACTGTGACATTAAAAGATGCGGACTCGGGCGAAACATCGATCTTTGCGGAGGCAGTATAATACATGAAGTCGCTTGCCGATTGTTCGGTCGATGCGGCGGCGGTGTATGACCTACCCCCCGCATTGACAATGAATTTCACGTTCTTCAAACCGGCCTGATAATCATTTATGCCTGCCTTAAGGACCGTTGCCCCTGATATGCGCCTTGATCTTCCGACATCGATCCCGTCTGCGAGAATGCTTGTGACCTCAGGAGATCCGGGCAGGACAAGCTTTATGGTCTTTGTCTTTTTTGTAACATTGTTCGCCGGATCATAAACCTCAACGCGGATATCGTAAGTGCCTCCGGCGGGAGGCGTGATGGCTATCTTTGGCGGCAGGGTTTCGAGCGAGTATTCCTGCCAATCGACGGAATAGCCCATATTCACCCTTATCTTTGCGATGCCATGCTCGTCGTAAGGGGTTATGCTTAGAACTCCCATCCGCGGGATCGCTCCCTTTGTTATGTTGACCCCTGCGAAAGGGGCTTTGGAGTCAATTCCAAATACGGCCTCTTTTGAAGAAACATTCCCGGCCTGGTCGTGGGCGGATATCCTGATTATGCATTCAGGATAATCGATGTTCGTCCCCGGGGCGGGATAGAACGCATGTGTGCCGGACATCGGCAGGGAGTACTCCAAGACCTCCCATTTGATGCCGCTGTTCGGCGAGAACTCCAGGGTGACTGCATCGCTTTCCGGAAGTTCATCTGCGACGCTCCAGGCGAACTTGTAGCCCGGACCGATGTACCGGGGGATATCGTCGATCTTGATCTTTGGAGGGACAAGGTCCATGATAGCGAAATCATAAGCGCTTTCCGACCTGCTTATGGGGACACCTGCGGTCCTTGCCACTTCGATCGCGATCCTGCACGTATCGGAGAGGAGAGCGGGGACGGACCACAGGTAAGCATTGGTCTCTTTCGGGGTGAAGTTCTGCTCCACCGCCTGCCATGCCGCGCCGCTGTTCTTTGAGAAATATATCGATGCGAACGGGTAACTGGCAGGGTTCCCGTTGATGTCCGTTACTTTCCATTTGACCGGATATTTGCCGCCTGCGTTCATCGATATGTCGATCATGTTCGGTTGAAGCAGAGTTACATCCGCGTCCGAATATTTATATGCCCCCATGTCTATCGCTCCGAAACGGAACCTGCCGTCCAGGTCGTTCTTGGGTACGCCTTTTCCGGGGACTCCGGTATTTATGCAAGGCGAGCCGGAGCTTAACCGGTAATTATTCTTTGAAGGCGACATGAACCTTGGATCGGAAGCGATGTTGCCGTCCTGGCTGGAATAATCCCCGCCCTGGATGTCCGAATAATAACACCAGTTCGCGGATTTTTTTGCTTTGCCGATGTCGCCGTTCCAGCTAATGCAGTTCGTTATGGTGGCATATCCTTTATTCGTGAAAACATTATACGGAGCGTTGTTGTACAAGGTGCAGTTCGTTATTGAGGCGTTGTTGTCCAAAAAGATCCCGCCGCCGGAATTATCGGCGAAAAGGCAATTGACGATTCTGTCATCGGCACGGTCCGTGAATGTTCCTCCGCCTGCCTCGGCCGAGTTGCCGATAAACATGCATCTTTCCACGCTTGAGTCGTATGCTCCGCCGCCTCTTTTTGCGCTATTGTTTGAAAAGATGCAGTTGACCGCCCTGCCGTTATACATGCCGCCGCCATGGCTTGCGGAATTGCCCTCGATACGGCAGTTCTTAAGGACAATGCTTGAACCGGCGGGAAACAACACTCCGCCGCCGGCATCAGCCGTTGTTCCGGCCGTTATTGTGATGCCGTCTATCGCTCCCCGTGTATCTTCCGGCACCAAACTAAGGTCAAAGACCTTCTCAATGCCGACCCCGGAAACGATAGTATCCTTCCATGTCCCGGACAGGCTTTTAATAGTTATGTCCTGTATGTATCTTGGCCAGTTATTGATCGGCCCCTGGTAATATCCTTTTTTCAGGAATATGGTCCTGCCTTCGCCGGCAAGCAATAGCGCCCTTTGGATGGTCTTGACCGGTGAATCGCTTTTCCCGGTATTGCTCTCTTTCCCGAGAGGGCTTACATATATATCATATGACGGCCGGTAGAATTCATGGGCACCCATGTCATATAATGGGATCCGGGCATTCGGGGGATAAGGCCTGTCTTTCCCCTCTATGTCTTTTGCCGGAGCGCCCTCAAATGTTCCGGCGTCTATGCAGGGGGATCCCACCGATAAATGGAAGTCCCCTGCCGCGGCGTTCTTGAACAGGGGATTTGAGGAAATGCATTCTTTAAGCCCAAGCCCCTTGAACCCGCCCTGGATATCGCAGTTTTGCAGTAATCCGCTTCCGCCCTCGAACTGGTTATTGCTTCCCCAGAAAATTGAATTTGTCGCGTCCAATGCCGCGACATACGCAACGGCGCCTTTCGGCGAGTTGTTGTAATAAAAAGTGCAGTTGTATATGTCCCATGTGCCGCCCCAGGCAACGCCCCCAAAAGATGCACTGTTGGAATTAAAGATGCAATTGTAAGCTTCCCATTTATCGGCATCGGCTACGCCGCCCCCGCCGGATGAATTATTGGAGAAGAAAATACAGTCATTGGTTTTCCAGTCGCCTTCAAAGGCCACGCCTCCGCTTGCGGAAGCGCGGTTCCCGCTGAACAAGCATCGACTCGCTTCCCAGGTGCCGCCATACGCCACCCCTCCCCTGAAAGTCGTGAAATTATTGCTAAAAATACAGTCGCTTGCGGATACGTATGACCCGGAAGCTTTTATCGCGCCGCCCGTGCCGGCAACAATGGAGCGTCCCCTGGCGACGCAGTTCTTTAAGATCACGTTCTTAAGCCATAACCTTGAATTATCGGACAGGTATAGTCCTGCGCCGTTGCCCGTGATCCTGCCGTCTTTTATTGCAAGGCTCTCTATCGTCAAATTGACCGGGAAAACCACCTTGATAGCCCTTCCAAGCGCTTCGGCGGAAATGACCGTATCGGCCGGCCCGGCCCCCAAAATTGTCAGGTTATTTTTGTTCGGCCACATAATGTTGTAGCCGTTACCCGGCCCGGTGTACGTTCCGCGGCCCAGGAATATCACGTCGTTTGGGGCAGCAGCTTTCAGGGCGGCCTGGATGCTGGGGTATACTCTTGAGCCCGTCCTCTGGATAGTGATGGCGGCATCGGCAAAGTCCGAAACAAGCGAGAAAAGTAAGACCAAAATAAAGAACAGCGACAGTTTTTTCATCTGAGGAATTATTACACTTTTAAGCGCAAATCTCAAACGACAGTTGTAAGTGAAATCCGATAAAGTATAATTATCGGACTATGTTCAAGATCACTGCAAAAAGTCCAAGATCAAAAGCGAGGGCAGGGAAGCTAAAAACCCTTCACGGGACAATAGATACCCCGGCTTTCATGCCTGTAGGTACGCAGGGGACCGTGAAAGCAATGACCTGGCAGCAGGTTAAGGATATCGGCGCGCAGATAATTTTATCCAATACCTATCACTTATATCTGAGGCCGGGGATAAAAGTGATAAAAAAGGCCGGCGGGCTTCATAAATTCATAGGATGGGACGGACCGATACTGACGGACAGCGGCGGATATCAGGTTTTCAGCCTGGCAAAGCTCAGGAAAATCAGCGATGAAGGGGTCACATTCAATTCCCACATAGACGGGAGCAAACACCTGCTGACGCCGGAGAGGGTGGTCGAGATCCAGTCAATATTCGGCTCGGATATAATGATGCCGTTGGACGAATGCGTGGCATACCCTTCAACAAAATCTGAGGCGGAAAAAGCGGTGATAAGGACAACAAAATGGGCCAGGAGGAGCATTGAGATCAAGAACATGAAATACAGGTCAAAAGGTGAACTGTTCGGCATCGTCCAGGGAGGGATATACAAAGACCTGAGAGAAAGATCGGCCGAGGAGATAAGAGCGCTTGATTTTCCGGGGTACGGAATAGGCGGGCTCTCGGTGGGGGAGCCGAAAGAGATGATGCTCAAGATGCTTGAAGTATCGACGGATAATCTGGAATACGAAAAGCCGAAGCATTTAATGGGCGTGGGATTTCCCGAAGATATCAAGGAAGCGGTAAAATATGGCATTGACCTTTTTGACTGTGTCATACCGACACGGCTCGCGAGGCACGGAGCTTTTCTTACGGGTAAAGGAAAACAGATAATAAGGAACGCGAAATTCGAATCCGACTTTACGCCTCTCGACAAGGATTGCGACTGTTACACGTGCAAAAATTTCACGAAGGCGTACATAAGGCACCTTTTCATCGCGAAGGAGATACTCCCGCTCACGCTTATGACGATACATAACCTGAGGGTCATGACCGCCCTTATGGAAACAATAAGGGAAAGGATCAAAAAGGGAACAATATAATGCTTGAAGCAATGTATGTGGTCAAGAATAATATCTATTTCACCTGGTTCGCGCTGCTGATATTTTTCTCGGGCTTTTGTTTTTCATATCTTGTAGACATGTTCAATATCAAATTCCTTGCCTGGTTCCCGCACCGGTTCCTCAAATCCATGTCTAGATATGTCAATCCAAAGGCGAGTTTCCTGAAAATATTCCTGATAATCTTCCTTTTCAATTCGATATCAATAGCGATCTACATGATATCCGGGCTTTTCGTGATACTGCCGTATATCATCTCGTTCCTGACAGGGATGAACATAGGCCTGACGGTATTTATCCCGCCGAAAGCCAGCATAGAAGGATACGAAATGGGGCATCCTCACGGGGCAGGGAAGATGTTCAAGATGATGTTTTTCTCGACTTTCGTGATGGTACTTGAAATTATCACTTTTTCGCTCGCGCTGGGAATGGGAATGTCGCTGGGGATCGCTGTGGCCGCGGTCAGTACCGCGAATCCTTCCGCGAGTGCCGGGGCATCCATGTTCCTCGCCGAACTCCTTTCCATGCGCTTGAGGACATACATATTATTCTGCGTGCCAGTGCTTGCGGTGTCGGCTTATATGGAAGCCAGCGTGATAAAAGGGGCTTGAACTTCTTTTGCTTGATAATAGGCGGAATTTATGCTAGAATATCTGCAAATTGTCCGGGAAAACCGATATATTATTATATAATGTAAGTAAATAAGGGGGTGGAAATGATGAAAGATCTTAGATTAGTGGGTTTGGTGGCTGGGATTTTACTTGTTTTTACCGGTGTGATCTATGCCCAGGGCAAAGGGCCGGAGACTGAAACGAGCAAGTCCTTCCAGCAGCAGAGGCAGGAGAACATTGATTTCCAAAAGAGCTTAAAGGGAATGACCCCGGCGCAAAGGAAGAGCGCAACGGCGGCATATCTTAAGAAGCGGGAAAGTGAGAATAAGGTGTTAATGGACAAGCGCCATGCCGCGGATATGGCCCTGCTGAAGAAAAGGCTGGACAATAACAAAAAGATGTCGGCTGCCGATAAACAGAAGCTGATAGATTCCAGGGAGAAACAGTATCAGGAAAATGCTGCATTCCGGGAAAGCCTGAAGAGCATGACCCCGGAGCAGAGAAGTAAGGCCATAAAAGAGCGGCGCGTAAAGGTTCAGGCCGAGAACAAATCTAAAATAAAAGCGCATTAAAGCGAACCATGACGGCGGCCTGCCCGGCTAACAAGCTTGGTTTTATTTTCCCTGTTTTTCATGTTCTCGTATTCCTTATTGCAGTTTTGTTTTTGACTTTTGAGCCTTGATTTAAAATATGGATAAAATGTCGCGTAAAATTATTTTATCACTTTTCATCCTCGCGATGACGCTTGCCTGGTTTAGTGCCTCTATCCTTTTATGCCCCGTCGGAGCATTTGCTGATCTATACAACACCCCCAATGACCAAACCTGGGTGACTAACGGACCGGTTTACGCCGTCGCGACTTCGGATGCTGTCACTTACATCGGCGGGGATTTCACCTATGTTGGGCCAAATACCGGAAGTGGCGTGCCAATAAATACGGCTACCGGAAATCCTCAAACTGCATTTCCAAAGGTCAACGGAACTACTTACGCGGTTATTCCTGATGGCTCGGGCGGCTGGTACATTGGGGGACAATTCACCAGGGTAGGCGGGATTGAGCGGAACAATATCGCTCACATTCTCTCTGATGCGACCCTCGATACTGCCTGGAACCCGAATGCAAATGATGTTGTCTCAGCCATTACCGTGAGCGGCTCAACCGTCTATGCCGGTGGAGGTTTCACCAACATTGGCGGGCAGGCAAGGAATTACATTGCGGCAATAGATGCCGGCGGAAATGCCACATCCTGGGACCCGAACGCAGATAACCTTGTCCTGACCTTAGCTGTGAGCGGCTCAACTGTCTATGCCGGCGGAGATTTCACGAATATTGGCGGGCAGGCAAGGAATCACATTGCGGCAGTAGATGCCGGCGGAAATGCCACAGCCTGGGACCCGAATGCGGATAATAATGTTCGTGCCGTTGCCGTTAGCGGCTCAACCGTCTATGCCGGCGGAAATTTCAACAACATAGGCGGAGCGACAAGGAACTACATTGCGGCAATAGATGCCGGCGGAAACGCCACAGCCTGGAACCCGAACGCAGATAACTTTGTCTTGGCATTAGCTGTGAGCGGATCAATTGTTTATGCAGGAGGGAATTTCACTGGCATAGGTGAGCAGACAAGGAACCATATTACGGCAATAGATGCCTCCACAGGAAATGTCACCTCATGGGACCCGAATGCAAACAACAATGTCATATCCCTTGCCTTAAGCGGCTCAAATGTCTATGTGGGGGGAGGTTTCACAAACATAGGTGGGCAGGCAAGGAATTACATTGCGGCAATAGATGACTCCACAGGAAATGCCACCTCATGGGACCCGAATACGGATAACGCTGTTCGTGCCCTGGCCGTGAACGGTTCAACTGTTTATGCCGGGGGATATTTCAACAGTATGGGCGGGCAGAAAAGGAATCGCATTGCAGCAATAGATAACTCAACAGGAAATGCCACTGACTGGGACCCGAATGCAAATGGTTCTATATGGGCCCTTGCCCTGAGCGGCTCAACTGTCTATGCCGGGGGAGATTTTGGCAACATCGGCGGGCAGGCAAGGAACTACATTGCAGCAATAGATGCCGGCGGAAACGCCACATCCTGGGACCCGGAGGCAGATTTTTCTGTCTTAACTTTAGCCGTTAGCGGCTCAACTGTCTATGCCGGGGGAGATTTTGGCAACATCGGCGGGCAGGCGAGGAACTACATTGCGGCAATAGATGCCGGCGGAAACGCCACATCCTGGGACCCGAGCGCGGACAATACTGTTCGTGCCCTGGCCGTGAACGGATCAACTGTTTATGCCGGGGGAGGTTTTACCAGCATAGGCGGGGAGACAAGGAACTACATTGCGGCAATAGATGCCGACGGAAATGCCACCGCCTGGGACCCGAACGCGGATAATTGGGTGTGGGATCTGTCTGTAAGCGGCTCAACTGTCTATGCCGGGGGAGATTTCACAAACATAGGCGGGGCGACAAGGAACTACATTGCGGCAATAGATGCCGGCGGAAATGCCACATCCTGGGACCCGAACGCAGATAATTCTGTCTATACCCTGGCCTTGAACGGCCCAACTGTCTATGCAGGGGGATATTTTACCAATATAGGCGAACAGGCGAGGAACTACATTGCGGCAATAGATGCCTCCAGCGGAAATGCCACCGCCTGGGACCCGAACGCAGATAATACTATTTCAGCCCTGGGCCTGAGCGGCTCAACTGTCTATGCCGGGGGATTATTCGCCAGCATGGGAAATAATGTACACCCTTATTTCGCACGATTCGATGTAAGCGGCGGTGCTCCTCCGCCATCCACGCCAACGGGTCTTATCGTGACCGGTATCACCACCGGCGCTGCTTACAGCACCTGGGAGACAGTGCCTGCAGCCACATCTTATACGATCAGTTATGGCACTGATGAAGCGGCCACGAACCTGGGAACAATAGGGACCGCCGAAACTTCTTATAATTGGACGGGACTTGCTCCTTCTACTATCTATTACTGGATGGTCTCGGCGACAAATGCCGGCGGCACAAGCGAGTACAGCGCGATCGCTTCATTTGAGACCCAAGCGCCGCCAGTCCCACCTTCAGGCCCCAGCGGCACCCCTAATGGGCAAACCTGGGTAACTAACGGCACGGTTTACGCCATCGCAACTTCGGATGCTGTCACTTACATCGGCGGGAGTTTCACCTACGTTGGCCCAAACACGGGACATGGCTTACCCATAAGCATGACCACCGGAAGTCCTCAAACTCCATTTCCAAAAGTCAATCGTCAGGTTAATGTTGCCGTTCCTGACGGCTCCGGCGGCTGGTACATTGGGGGAACATTTACCAGGGTAGGCGGAGTCGAGCGGAACAGGATCGCGCATATTCTCTCCGACGGAACTCTTGACGCCACCTGGGATCCGAATGCAGATGGCTCTGTCAATGCCCTGGCCGTGAGCGGCTCAACTATCTATGCTGGGGGAAGTTTCACCAATATTGGCGGGCAGGCAAGGAACTGCATTGCGGCAATAGATGCTGATGGAAATGCCACTTCCTGGGACCCGAACGCGGATAACTTTGTCCTTGCCCTGGCCGTGAGCGGCTCAACTGTCTATGCCGGGGGATATTTCACCAGCATAGGCGGTCAGACGAGGAACAACATTGCGGCAATAGATGCCGACGGAAACGCCACATCCTGGGACCCGAATGCAGATGGCTCTGTCAATGCCCTGGCCGTGAACGGCTCGACTGTCTATGCCGGGGGAGAATTTACCAATATAGGCGGGGAGGCAAGGTACTGCATTGCGGCAATAGATGCTGACGGAAATGCCACTACTTGGGACCCGAACGCGGATGGCGGTGTCTGGGCCCTTGCCCTGAACGGCTCAACTGTCTATGCCGGGGGAGATTTCAGTAATATAGGCGGGGGGGAAAGGTACCACATTGGGGCGATAGATGACACGACCGGGATCGCCACCTCTTGGGACCCGAGTACGAACTTTGACAGCTCTGTCTATGTGCTCGCCGTAAGCGGCTCAACCGTCTATGTCGGGGGAGGTTTCACCAGCATAGGCGGGCAGGAAAGGAGCAACATTG
>Ga0315288_10009392_pt1 | contig 12325 bp, 4 predicted proteins | sample YL17G11_20_MG_FD_203454 | JGI IMG/M metagenome (GOLD analysis project Ga0315288, IMG submission 203454) | Sediment microbial communities from Yellowstone Lake, YNP, Wyoming, USA - YL17G11_20 | ecosystem: Environmental > Aquatic > Freshwater > Lake > Sediment | place: USA: Wyoming | collected...
CGCTAATAGTAGAAATTGCAAAATTAGGATATACTTCTAATTCAGTAGAAACAACAAAAGAGGTTTTATTAATTGAGAACGTACCATCAGTAATAGTGAAGGGCATTACTGATATTAGTGTAAGAGTATTGCCGCTCACATTTGTAATGGCATATCCGGCTGTATCAAATCCAGATTCTTCGATGTAAATAATATCTCCGATTTCAATACCTGATGCATTAAAATTTAAAGTTGATACTACTTGATTAGAACTTGCAATCGTAGATAAGTCATTAGCAGCAACTATATAGCCGTCAATAACTCCAACTACTTCTTCCGGATTAACTGTGCGGAATTTTTCGTGTAAATATGGCTTAATACGATCGCCATAACGTAAGATGTTTGGTACTTCAAAACCATCTATAAATAAATGCAATTCATCTTGTGCCATCTTGGTATTAATTTTCCAAGATGTAGCTATATGATGTAATTCGCCTTGTTTCCAACTAGATACGTCAGCACTGACAGTATAGCTATTTTTTAATTTATCAAATACTCTGAAATTTAAATAGCCCGTTTCATCTTTAAATATAGAAAATCTATTTTTAGTTTCGGCTTCTCCAAAATCTAAAATATAATGAGGAATATCTGAAACAAAAGTTATACCTTCATTGGGGAAAATAGATCTTACAGCAAATAAAATATTATTAGTTCCGCTAGTAATTTTTGTAGTTGATGGCTGTGTCGTTAATGTAGATTTGGTATCGTAAAATTTACCATTAGTACTAACATTAAGTAAATAATACTTACTAACGTATCCGTCTGGATTACCATCATATCCATCATACCCGTCATTAGCATATCCGTCAATAATATCAATTACCCATCGTTTAAATGAGCCGCTGACATCATCGTCTAGATAAACATAAATACCATCTTTATTTTTATTTGGCACGCCCTCTACGTTTTTAGACTTATCTAATATAAATGAATTAGTTCCAGTTTCATATGTAGGATGATATTCTAGTGCTCCAATAAAAATATCTAATGGAGATACTACATATCCATCTCTTTTTGCCGAAATAGTTAATTCTGCAAGATTATCTAATCCGTTCCATTCTGGATTAATCCAAGTTTCAAATGTACCGGATTCTAATTTTAAATTAGATACAACTGGCAATGTAATTGTTTGATCAGCTTGATTGATTAATACGCCATTTCCGTGTTTATTTGATAATAATTCTAATTCGCCACTTGTTTCAAATTCGTGAGAAGTTAAAAGACTTTGACCCAATGACCAAGTTTCAAAAATAGATTCATTAATTTCTGCTGGCAAATGTGAAATAGTTTCTGCAATATTTTTAATTGCAGCAACTGTTGGACCTTGAGAAAAAGAATGCATAGCGCCAATTAATGCATCTCGATATCGTTCTCTAACAAACGTTGTATCAAACGTATTGAGTACACTAATATCTATTAAACTACCAAAATTTTTCAATAATGCATCGCGTAATGCGCCTACTTTATATGTTACAAAGTAAGTATCTCCCGGACTTAAAGCACTACTTTCTCTAAAATCTAGTGCATTATTTCCATATTCATAACTAACGATAATCTCATCTGTAAGAGCAGTATAATCAACGTAATATTCGCCTTTATTGTAATCAACAATTACATGTGAAGCATCATTAATAGTATATGTATAAGTAACGAGTACAGAATCACCCACTACTGGAGAACCTATGCCGGGCAATACTAAAGTAATTAAATTGCCGAGAGTGACTGTTCCACCACCGCCCCATAAGTCTTGCGAATCTGACAATCTAACAATAGTAATAGTTAATGTAATGTTAGGTGATAAGTATTGTAATCCTTCATTCAATACTACGGTGTAATTTAATCCATCAAATTCTAGAGAATGATATTCTTGTTTTTCTAATGAACCGACTGTAATTGATTTATTACTGAATGTTGCCGCTTCGGCAAAATTAATAGGATCAATATTATTTAATAAATCTTCATTTTCATATATATTACGAATGAATTGAATACTATCTGTTACAGTATTAACAAAAGTTGCATTAACAAAAACTCCTATTTCGCCTACAGATAAAATATAAGGTTCTGTGGTTTCAGTTGCTAAAACGTGCTCGTCCGCTTGATCGAAAGTGCTTGGTAAAATAAATCCATCATCAAAGCTAGTGTAATCGAAATGTTTATTTTTTGCAGATAATGTATTTGTACGATAATAAATGTCCTCGACACTTGTAACGTGTGGATTATGTAATACAATGTATCCGCGCTTATAAGAAATCGTTCCTATGTTTGCATCTTGACTATCATTGACGGTAACATACATTACGCCATTTGTATAATCAATGAAATAATCTCCTACAGTAACTAAACGTGTAAGATTAACAGTTTCACTTAATAATGTATCAAAATATAATTCATTAATGAAGATAGAATTATCAGATAATGAGGCGGTCGTATTAAATGATGCAGCTATACAATCCTCTGATTGTGCTATGATATTATTGTTATTTAATAAAATTTTAAATACTTTAACCGTTGGAGAAACAGTATCTAATACACTATTAATAAACATTACTTCATTATTAATGAATTCAAAACTTATACGTTCACCAGATATTGCTTCAAGTTTTGGAGGAGTATTGTATGTAAAAATAATTTTATCATTATTCCATCTAACTACTTTATAAAGCTCTCCTGATGTTTCATTAAAAATTCTAAATACATTAGTAATAGGAGGATTAACGACTGTTAAAGCATTTAGTGCTACTAAATTATTACCTATACGTTCATCTAAAATTTCTTGATGTACTTGTGCTTTATAATCTATATCTTTAGCTAGTACTTGTTCAAAATTGAACACAACATTTGCCGCTTCATTAATAAGACTACCATATGGTAATGCTACCAAATCATTATTTAATGGTTCTACTACCCAATCAATATTTTCTTTATAGATAACTCTATATAAATAAATAGCTAATGGGGGTGTTGCGCCGGTGCCACCATTATTTGCATCAGCACCAAATACATATACTGTACCCGTATCATAATCTACAGAATATTCTCCCGGACTAGAAGGAAGAAAATCAAGTCTAAATTTCAATTCAGTAACGAAAGCGGGATGTTTTGTTTGCAATATAGCTAACGTATTTTGATCGACAAATTGAATATCACCAATTGTACCAATACTATCGCCAGACGTTACAATGGGTCCGTGTTTTAAATTAAACACATTATACAAAGGCGGCAGCACTTCTCGCCCTGAACTTAATACATTTTCAACTACTATACTTGTAGCATCTAATACACGACCAGTATCTTTATATTGGTATGCAATTTGTACTTCAAAAATATCTTGTGTTGAAAATTCGGCATCTTCTAAAATTTTATCACTTAATTTTATTTGATTGTCTTCTAATAAAATGTATTTGAATGCAGCCGCACTATCATATTTTTGATCTAAAATTTGATATCCGTATGTTCCAATATCATACGTATATGGTAAGTGTCCATTGCTATAAGTAAATACTACCGATGTTAATTTAATAACAAATCTTTTAGATAAATTTAACATAAAAGTATTTATGTTAAATGTTTCAATAACATCTAATGAATTAATAGTTAAATCTTCTGAAAAATCTTTTTGTAATAAGCTGATTGGATCGGATAAAAATTCATCAACAGCTAATGTCATACTAACTGTAGCGTTAGTTTCAGTTCTACCTACTCGTAGAACTTCATAAGCGCCTTCTTGATTTAAATGGTCAAATGCTGTTGCTGCTCTTGTTTTAGCTTCATCTGTAATTGTTAAAGATAAGTAATTTTCATTACGAGCTTGTCGTACGTCATAGAGTGCGGTAACTAAAATGGTAGATAAAATATTTAGATAATCATTTAATACTGTACCACTATCTGTGTCGTATACATTCTCTCTTAAATAATTAAAGAAATATTCTTTTACTAAATTTGTAGGCTCTATGGGTCCGATAAAAAATTGTTTATTTCCTACACCGTCTTCAAAAAGGATAGCATTACCATTTAAAGATGTAAATGGCACTTCATCTGTTTTATTAAAAGCAATTATATAACTAGCTAAACTAGTTAATGGTTGAGTTCTAACTTCTAATACATCATTCTTAACTGCTACTTTTAAAACGATAGGTGATGGTACCCCTGGCGTTTGTGAAGTAATCGTAACATTACTTACATCAATATTTTTATTTAAAGCATCTGTAAAAGATGCTTTAATTAAAACATTGCTAACTGCATTTATAGATAAAACTCGAAGATTAGTTGCCATCTATTATCGACTTTCTTGGCTAACGAGCACGTCATTTGCCGCAAAATATTGATCTCTCTGTCCTATCAAACTGAGCACATTTCCCATTTGTCCATTTTCGTTAAAGTACACTACTCTTGCACGATCTACGCCGCTTACACTTTGTGCAACCGTTACTAAATCAGAGGCATCCAGAATATCTCCCAATTTATTAGTATTAATTGCTGTTATTAAACTATCTTTTAGATTTTGTAATACAGTCTCTGCTGAAGTAAGGAAATCTGATTTTATTACCACTTTTAGAGTTAAATCTACCAAAAGCTGTTTAGCGGCTTTTACTAGAACATCAGCATTGATAGGTCTAGCGGTTTCAATACTAAATGTAGTATCAGATATAAGTCGATTATAATTATATCGAATTATAATTCTTTCATTTTGTTTTGGAGATGTATAATCATAAAAAGCCGTATATCTACTACCTGTTGCTGGTTGATTGAAATAAGACAAAATAAATCTTACAGATGTAGACGTAAAGCCGCTAGACACATATGCTTTATCAAGAAAAGCAAATAATTTATTAGTGTACAGCGTCCCGTTGCGTGTAAAAGCTACGCTTTCGGTGTCAGCTGTGGTTGTATAGTAACAAGTAATTCTTAACTTATCTCCAATTTTTGGTAAATTAGCTAAATTGTTAGATGTTGATGGTAATGTAAATTCAAGATTTGACAAACTATCATTATCTATCATTTCATTAGCGTAAAAAATATTATTTTTAAGTGCCGAACCAAGTACGTCATATGTTACATCTGATGAAAGTATTTCTCCGCCAGTAGTTGTAGTAACTTTTTCTAATTTAGCTACTCTAGCTAAACTAATAGTTGAAGGTATGCTACCGGAGGAAGTTAAGGACAATACTTTTTTAACAGCTTCGGATACGTTTTGTTTCAAACTATTATTGATTGATGTAAATACTATTTCTTTAACTTTAGTAACCGTTGTTCCGGAAACCGTAAGAATACCAGTATTATTAATTTGATCTGCAACTGTTATAGCTAATCTTGACGGAGCTTGACGCAAATTATTGGCTACAAATAATAATAAGATTACATCATCATTTTCATTAACACTAGCGGTAGAAGGAAGAATTAATTTATTATTTGTTAAATCAATGGTGCCAACATCAGTCCATAATTCTTTATTATCTAACATTCTTACAATGCTAATTTGATTAGAATTAATATTATCTAATACATTGGTAAATGTAATGGTATTACTAATTGTATTGACAGAAGAAATATCGTATAAACCATTATTGTTTGGAAATATGGAATCTTCGATACGCACTTGTTTTAATAATAATTCTGTTAGTGCGCCAAATACCACTACTCCTCCAGCCAATGTAGCTGAAGAGGTGCCGGCAGTAAGGACTGCGCTTGTGCCTGCAATAACAACAAGACCGGTTGTTGGATCTATGATTGAAAAATTTACAGTATCACTTGTAAACGCTTGTATATTAATAAATAATTCATCATTAATCGTATCGTTTTGTATTTGTTGAACGCTTGTTTTAATAATTTTATTATCAAAAGTAAATGGTTGGGTGCGTCGTATATCGTCTACAGTATAAAATACAACTACATTGTCACCGACTGCTGGAGTATTGAAACCAGTAAATGTTAAAACATAATTATTATCTACATCAGTTGTAACGGTGCCGGGATTATCTATATTCCAGATTTCCTTGGCATCAGTTAAATTTACAGCCAATAAAACTTTATTAGCTGTTAAAGTAAAATCAGATGATGTAATATCTAATGTTACTATTAACTGACTACTACCATCTAATTGTATTGTTTGATTTTCACGACGTATAATATTAGAAACAGAATTATTTGTAAATCCAGTTGTACTATTATTGTTAAAACTATTACCAGAACGACTGATTGATAAATTCGTTATACTGGCTGTTAAGGCATCTTGTACATTAGCTAAATAAGTAACCAACAGTAGTGTGCTTGTATCTGTAATTCCTAAATTACTAGTTGGAATAGTAATTTGATTAGAACTAAAATTACCCGCAGAAGTATCGACAGTAAATGTATCTACTTCATTGAAATACACAGTTGCATTACTGCCAACTACGGCAGGGGTATCAGTAGGTAAAATAATAGTACAATTAAAAAGAATATCTAATCCTACAACAACTCTTTCATTACTAAACAATCCGTCATCTTCTGTTGTTTGATAAATTTCGAGGGTTGAATTTTGTAACACAATATTATTAATAACAGTTACTTCTTCTAATAATTCTGATATGACAACTGATAATCTACCGGCAAAATTTCCAGAAGATACTTCAACAACTATACCGCTTGCTTGATGAAAACTATTTGCTGATAATATTGCACTAATCGGATGTTTAACAGTACCACTATAAAAAGCCCCATCAGTATTTTTAGTAAATACAGCTAATTCATTACGAACTGCATTAGACATATCCCAATCAATACTATCATCGGCAGAACGAGGATTATTATTTATAATCTTACCATCATAATCTATAAAGGGATCGAAATCTACAATCCAAGTATAATCAACTTGTAGCACGTCGCTTGTGGAAGGTAGAGTATTGCCAGTAATACGTATACGTCCTGTAGAATTTACTGTGCTGGAACCATCTACACTTTGATCTGTAATAGTATAACGCTCTCCAGTATTAACATTAAATACTCTTGTTACGTTTGTGGCTGGAAGATGTAATAATTGAATTATAGATTTATCTCCAGCAGTAACGGTACTATTTTCATTTGTGATAGTAATATTTTGTTGAATTTGTGGAATTTCTAATACATCAGTAAAAGTGACATTGTCTTGTCCATTAAATTTTGATTTAATACGATCTTCTTCGAACAATTCAATTTTATTATTAATCCAATGAAATTTATCAAATCCAAATGGACTACCAGCGAATGAACCTGTATCTTGAATAATTTCATAATTGCCAGTTACTCGTCCTAGAAAATCTACACTTTTAGGTAAGAAATTAGATCCGCTTAACGAGCCTGTCACCTCCAAAGTCTCTTCAACCGGCTGTGCTGGTAAAACATTATTTGCAATATTATCAATTCTTTTTCTATTGATAGTTTTATTTTCATCACCAGTTATTTGTCCGAGAACAAAAATATTTTTATCATCGGTTGGATCGTTATTATTGCTTTTATCTTGATAAATAAAACTATCAGTATATTCTGAAAGTTGTTTGCCTAAAATAATAATATCTACTTTTCCGCCTGTACCTTCTGACACGATAGTAAAGGTGCCGTCACTATTTTTAGTAACAACGGTACCATCGCGGGTCATTAAAGGATCTCCTGGCTCAATAACCAAAGCATCTAATACGCTACTATTTGTTAAGGCAGTATTGCGGTATCCAAGTACAGTACCAGTGCTGGATCCGCTAAATATAGCCAATCCTCGATTTCTAAATGAAGGATCGTCTTCTTGATCGGATCCTCCCGAAAAAGGAAATACATTGGTTACATTTGATACGCCGGAGGTTAAAGATCTAACAATACCGTATTTAGAAATATTACCCCCGCTGCCGGGCGTAGTTGCCTGTACAGTCACTTCTACGGCGTAGGTGTCTGATATATTCAAAAAATCTAAATCATTTCTAAACTTGGTTGCAATAGAACGATATAAATTAGTATTTGACGGATTAACACTTATACCATTTACAACAGCAAATGAGGTTCCATTAGATGAAAATACTAAATCTCCTTTAGTTATTGCAATAGAAGCAGGTATAGAGCTAAATGTTAATAATATTAATCCAGAAGCTTTACTGGAACTTTTACGGGATAAACCATAATTAGATAATAGATTATCTAAATCTGAACCGGATACAATGCGCAAAGACTGTAAATTGGAAACATTGGCTAATTCATCATATAAAAGGCTTAATTGAGATGCTGGCAATTCTACCATTAAATCTCTTATAACTGTGCCGGGCTTGCTGTCAGCTGATGGCTGTACTACCTTTAATAGCTCAATCATATTTGCTATGATTTCGTCAGCGGAGCGTATAATCACCATCGATTTTCCTTTGCATGTCTCATACGACTAACACCATCAATAAAGTTTTGTTTAGCCGATAATGGTCTTAAATTATCCAAAGACCAACATTTCTTAAAATTTTCGTCTTCCATCGACATATATGGTAAATCAGATTGCGGGATAATATGATCTATATTCCATTTCCAAGTAGTTGGATCATTATCATTCCAAGTTTTAGCGCTATATTTACCATAATTATCCCAGCTCATCCAGGGTTCAAATTGATTTTCCAGGTGAATTTGTAATTCTATTAAGGTAAATGGAAAAACTTTTAAACAGGATACATTATTTTTGGTGGCATAATTTTTCTTTAAAGCTTTATTTACTTGACACGAAAGCAAAGATCTTAATCTAAAAAATAAATTATTTAATCTTTTATTTTTAAAATGTTCATTTCTTTTTGCTTTATTTTCAGTATAATACTGTTTTTTTTGTTCTTTAATAATTTCTTTATTTTCGAAATAATATTGTTTAGCGTGTATTTTAAAATATTCTTTATTTTTTAACTGATATTGTTTATTATATTCGTTTATTGTTTCTTTGTTTTTTAAGCGATATTGTTTCTTTTGTTCTTGTATTTCTTCTTTATGACTTTTTCGATATTGTTTATTGTATTCTTTTTGACATAATTTACAACGATTTTGAATATCATTTTTTTCGCCACATATGTTGCAATTTGTATTTGTCATATTATTACTACTTATTATATATCCGATTATACGGGAAACTGAACAACTGTTTGCTTAAATGCACGACTTAATACTTTAACAATTACAGTAAACATACGAGGATCAACTTCACTTCTTGAAATATCAATTTTCGTAATACCAGCTATATGTTCATCTGGAGTTACTTGTTGAAACGTTTCACTTGACTGTAATTGTTGCAATTTCTTGAGGTTTTCAATAGAATTTTGCAATTGATTTGTGGCGATTGCATTAGTAACATCCGTATCTAACACATTACCTATGAGAGTTTTATTGATAAATGAACCATACCAAGGTTGAAAGATATTTGCTCCCGCTGGCGTAAGACAAATCTTCAAAATATCTTGAATTAATTTTTGTTGACCAGTTATTATGTCTAAATCTCCGTTTTTTAAGACAAAATCACCATTAATAATTTTTAAATCGAAGGACATAGCAACCCTTTTCCAATGCAATATTATTAGAACAACTATAACTTATTAATATTATTGATTATTTATGCCATTTGCATCGATAATATTTTGGTAAAAAGTATCCATTAAAATATAGATCCCTGCTAATTTTTTTTCAAATTCTGTTAGAGCTCCTATACCCGATAGTGGTTCAATGCCAGTAGTACTTAATTTTTTATCTTTTGTCATACGATCTCTGGCTGGTTTATCAATTAAACCTAACAATGCTTCTGGAGAAATAATCCATAACGTTGCTTGAAGAGCTATTATATCCAATAAGCCTAATCCACCAAATTCTCCTGTAATAATTTCAATGCGTCTTAATAAATCATTCGCTTTATTGCCTAGTTCATTTCTTCGGTTAGTGTTTGTTTTAAGTTGATTGTCATAGAAATCATAATCGTGTTGTGTAGTGCTTAATGGAGTGTAATCAGAGTCAGAAAATGCAAATTCTCCCAAATCTACTATACTATCTTCGGTAAGGGTAGTTTGGCTAATAATTTTAACCAATTCTGCTTTAAGTAAATCTATTTCTATTTTTTTATTATTTCTATCTGCTCTATCCGGATCATTTAATTCACTTCCAAATTCTGGTCCATTAATATTTGGTATTGGTTTCCAATTAATATCTTTTGTAATTCTTCCTATTTGATTAATAGATTTAATTAATTCAGATATAAATGATTCTAATATTCTAACAAATTTTTCAAATACTGCAATTTCTGATTTTTGTAAAGTTTTTAAAGGATTAGATAAAGTGTCTATAGCTGCTTTATCGACAATATTTTTATTTTCTCGTATATGAACAATTAAATCTCGTAAATATTGCCCGCTTTCTGGTTGAATATCCGATATAAGTATTTTATTACCTTCACTAATTCTTGTACGAAGTACCTGCTCTATATAAGGTCTTTTTAAGAATTGTCCTTTAGACAATTGTGTTTTTGATTTATCAGCTAGGAAGGGGGCGCAAATACGATTAGCTGCCGGCGCGACGGTCCATTCTATACGAGGATCAGTAACAAAAGGTTTTAAAATATGTTCGTTTGGAATTAAAGTTCCTAAATTATCTTGTGCAAATGTTGCATTAACGAATTCCTGTCTACCTGGAATCTGAAAAGTTTGTAAATCTTTATCTAGTGGATTTAATCCGCTTTTAAATTGTTTATCAAAATGTCTAACATAAATAGAACTAACAGCCGTAGCACTAGCAAATTCATTTTGTTGTTGAAATAATGCTGCCATGTCTTTAGGATATAATTCTCTACTATTTAATATAGAACCTATTTCTTGTAATAAAGCATTTGCAATTATGAGTTGTCGCTGTCTTTCAGCTGAATCTCTATTTGTATCAGGATTAAATCCGGGACTATATAATTCTCCGTTAGGCGCAACTACCGGTAGACCAAGCATTCTATAAAAAGCATTACAACGACTCTCTTGTGGGAAAATTGAATTTAACTCTGTTGTGGCTAATGCTTGGTCTAACCCCTTTTCTGTAATATTTGCAAAAATACCAATTATACTGCTACTATTTCTTCTACTTCTAAAACGATCTATTTCTAAAATTAATTTATTATAGTACGCATTAATATCTGGAATAATATCTTGTGAACTAGTATTCTGTTTACCTTTAGCTACCATTAGTCTCCACCATTAGAGCCATCTCTCGATACGTCTCCCTCATCGTGTCTTACTGAACCTGGCTCACCACCGGTACCAGCAGAGAGTGATGAAGATTGTACGAATGTATAAAGTAATTCTTTAATTGTAACGCTAGGAGTAACCGTAGTATCAGTTGGATTATTTAATAAGCTGATAAATTGATCATCAAAAGAAACTTGAATAGTTCCATTGCCGGACACTATGCTTGTGATGGGTACTGTAAATTTCCCAGATCCATCATAAGTAAATTTACCTATGTTACCTAACGTAATTGAACCAACCAAATGCTCTGCAATACTTGCAGCTACTGTTGTTGGTAAATTATTTGTAACAGAATTGCCTCCAGCTTCATTTAATGATACTGATACGATAATTGGTTTGGTGGTAAATTGAATAGCTGCATCAAGAACGAAATCACTCTTGAAAGGATCTACGCCGGTTGTAATAACTGATGTTAATGCTGCGTTAGTTTGTGTTTGTAAATCAGTTAAACAATTAGTAACAGTAGTTTGTAATTGTTCAGCTGAAGCAACAGATACGCTTTGTCTAAATTCATTTATTGCATTAATAATACAATCCTGCGTGGCTCCAACATCGGGCAATGTAATGGATTGTAAAGATGCTGCATTAGTATTTAGTCTTTGTGCGATAGTTCTATTCATAAAATTCTTATTTAACGCTACATCTGGATGACATCCTAATGTAATAAGAGTTTTAGAAATCAAAATTGTATGATTAATTTTTAATGTATATTCGATTTGATCAAAATTATATCCATCGGTTGATAACAGTGCGGGATTTGTACCAATAGTATCTGGTACAACAATAATAGTATTGAGCGTACCGACAGCATCATCCGTAGATAATACTTTCATACCGGTAGTGCCATCGTCTTCTGTCGCGTGTCCTCCGGCTATAGAAAGAGTGCCATTAAATGGTGTTACTAAAGTATTTTGATAATCATATACGCCATCTGTTGGTGGCGCTAATACTATACAATCTTTAACTCTAATAAATCTTGCGCCAAGAGTGTCAGTTCTTCCATATAAAGCTGGGTCGTAAAAGAATCGAACATCTACGGTATAAGGAAC